>Ga0182008_10002267_pt1 | contig 12145 bp, 10 predicted proteins | sample Sormic07211129_1_FD_120482 | JGI IMG/M metagenome (GOLD analysis project Ga0182008, IMG submission 120482) | Rhizosphere microbial communities from Sorghum bicolor, Mead, Nebraska, USA - 072115-129_1 metaG | ecosystem: Host-associated > Plants > Roots > Rhizosphere | place: USA: Nebraska...
AGCCGGTGTGCAGTACGCCTACTTCAGCGCCAGCCACGCCACGGCGGCCACGACCGCCACGGCGACGACGATGCCGACGATCAGGCCGATGCGGGGGCCGGACGAGGCCGACGCGGGGGCCTGGACCTGTCGGCCCTGCGGACCCTCGTCCACGAAGGCACGGAACATCTGGGTGCTGCCGGCGGGGTCGTGGTTGCCCTGGGGGTTCTGGGGGTTAGCCATAGCTGGAGACCCTAGCGAATCCGCCATGGTGACCCAAGTGGGGGTCCATCCGCGCTGACAGCCGCCCTCAGCTGCGTATTTACGTCCGCAATACTTGTCTTTACCAAGTTTTTATCTCGCCCACACCCCAGATCATTTGCCTGCAGCAACCAACTAATCTTATGGTTGCCTTAAGCAACGAATGCGGGGGGTGTGATGGCCGAGCGGGCGCAGTACGAGGAGCTGATGCGGCAGTTCAGCGCCTTCAGTGCCGTGCGAAGGGAGCTCGGGCGGATTCTGCCGTCCGACTGCCCGAGCGGCAGCGCCGCCGTGCTGACCCTGCTCGGCCGCTTCGGCGCCATGCGGATGAGCAGGCTCGCCGAGCTGCTCTCCGTGGACATGTCGGTCACCAGCCGCCATGTGGCCCACCTGGCCGAGCGCGGCTGGCTCGACCGCTCCCCCGACCCGACGGACAAGCGGTCCCGGATCGTGCATCTCACCCCGCTGGGCCTGGCCCGGCTGGAGCAGCTCTCCGAGAGCACCACCCAGCTGCTCGCCGAGCGGCTCGCCGACTGGAGCGACCGGGAGGTCGCCGAGCTCACCCGGCTCATGACCCGGCTGCGCGCCAGTTTCGACGACAGCCGCGTCGCCGTACCGCCCCGGCTGCCGCCTCCCGTACTCGCAGACCCAGAAGCGACCACCCGTACACCCGCGAACACTTAAGAGAAGGAAACTCATGGCAACGACCACACCGGCCGGTGTGCGGGCTCATGCCAAGCACGGGGGAGGCTCCGCCGAGTACGCCCCGATGACGCACCGGCAGATCATGGAGGCCATCTCCGGTCTGCTGCTCGGCATGTTCGTGGCGATCCTGTCGTCGACGATCGTCACCAACGCCCTGCCGCGCATCATCGGCGATCTCGGCGGCGGCCAGTCGGCCTACAGCTGGGTCGTCACCGCCTCGCTGCTGGCGATGACCGCGACCACGCCCCTGTGGGGCAAGCTCGCCGACCTGTACAGCAAGAAGGCGCTCGTCCAGATAGCGCTGGTCATCTATGTACTGGGCTCCGCGGCCGCGGGTCTGTCCCAGAACCCCGGCATGCTGATCGCCTGCCGTGTCGTCCAGGGCATCGGAGTCGGCGGCCTGTCCGCCCTCGCCCAGATCGTCATGGCCGCGATGATCTCGCCGCGTGAGCGCGGGCGTTACTCCGGCTACCTCGGCGCCACCTTCGCCGTCGCCACCGTCGGCGGCCCGCTGCTCGGCGGTGTCATCACCGACACCTCCTGGCTGGGCTGGCGCTGGTGCTTCTACGTCGGTGTCCCCTTCGCGGTCATCGCGCTGATCGTGCTGCAGAAGACCCTGCACCTGCCCGTGGTGAAGCGGGACGTCAAGGTCGACTGGGCCGGCGCCACCTTCATCGCCGCCGCCGTCTCGCTGCTGCTGGTCTGGGTCACCTTCGCCGGTGACAAGTACGACTGGCTGTCGTGGCAGACGTACACGATGGTCGGCGGTTCGATCGCCCTCGGTCTGCTCTTCGTGCTGGTCGAGTCCAGGGCGAGCGAGCCGATCATCCCGCTGCGCCTGTTCAGGAACCCCACGATCACGCTGGCCTCGCTGGCCTCGCTGTTCGTCGGTGTCGCGATGTTCACCGGCACGGTCTTCTTCAGCCAGTACTTCCAGCTGGCGCGGGACAAGTCGCCGACGATGTCGGGCGTCCTGACCATCCCGATGATCGGCGGGCTGTTCATCTCCTCCACCGTCTCGGGTCAGTTCATCACCCGCACCGGCCGCTGGAAGGCCTGGCTGGTCAGCGGTGGCGTCCTGGTCACGGCCGGCCTCGGCCTGCTCGGCACCATCCGGTACGACACGGCGTACTGGAAGATGGCGATCTTCATGGCCCTGATGGGTCTCGGCATCGGCATGATGATGCAGAACCTGGTGCTGTGCACGCAGAACCAGGTCGAGCCGAGCGACCTCGGCTCCGCCAGCTCCACGGTCACCTTCTTCCGCTCCCTCGGCGGTGCGGTCGGCGTCTCCGCGCTCGGCGCGGTCATGGCCCACCGGATCACCCACTACGTCAAGGACGGCGTCGCCGCCCTGGACCCGCAGTACCGTGCCGCGCTGGCCGGTTCCAGCTCCTCCACGGACAGCATCCCGGACCTGGGCAAGCTGCCGGCCCCCATCCGCACCCTCATGGAGAGCGCCTACGGCCACGGCATCGCCGACGTCTTCCTGATCGCCGGCGTCCTGGCGGCCATCGCCTTCGTCATCACCCTGTTCATCAAGGAGGTCCCGCTGCGGACCAAGGGCGCCCTGGCGCAGGCGGCGGCCGCGGAGCAGACGCCGGCCGACGCCGAGGCCGAGGTCGCTTCGGCAGCTCCCGCCGCCACGCGGGCTCCCGCCGCCGAGCACGTCCCGAGCTGGGCCGTGTCCGACACCGAGGCCGCCGCCGACGGCACCCGGAAGCTCGCCGCCGTGGCCACCATCGCCCGGCCCGAGGCGGGCGAGGGCTCCGGCGGGATCCCGGTGCGCGGCTTCGTGCGCGGCGCCGAGAGCACGCCGGTGCCGCAGGCGGCCGTCACGCTGATCTCGCTGGCCGGACGGCAGCTGGGCCGCTCGGTGACACAGCCGGACGGTTCGTACGCGGTGGACGCGCCGAGCGTCGGGTCGTACGTCCTGATCGCCTCCGCCGACGGGTTCCAGCCGCAGGCGTCCACGGTCGTGGTGAACGGTGAGCCGGTGTCGTACGACATCCTGCTCAGCGGCACCAGCGGGCTGAACGGGCTGGTGCGGGCCGCCGAGAACGGGCTGCCGGTCAAGGACGCGATGGTCATCGTGACCGATGTGCGCGGGGATCTGCTGGCCACCGGAAACACCGGTGAGCGGGGCGAGTTCTCCTTCGCCGAGCTGGTGCCGGGGCAGGTCACCGTCGCCGTGAACGCCGCCGGGTTCCGGCCGCGGGCGCTGCCCGTCGAGGTCGGCGGGGCCGGGGTGACCCGGATCGAGGTCGACCTGGACTCCGGGGCGCAGCTGCAGGGTGTCGTACGGGCGCCGCACGGGCCGCTGGCCGACGCGCGGGTCACGCTGGTCGACGCGGCCGGCAACGTCGTGGGGACCGCGACCACCGGGGCGGACGGGGCGTACGCCTTCACCGACCTGAACAGCGGCGACTACACGGTCATCGCGACCGGCTACCCGCCGGTGGCGACGGCCCTGACGGTGAACGGCCGCGGGGTCGACGGCCACCACATCGAACTGGCCCACCCGGCCGAGTAGTTCGAACCCCGGCCCGTGGCGGTCACGCGCTCCGATCGCTCGGACGCGTCCGCCACGGGCCGGTTCTCTTGAGACCGACAGCTTTTCGCAGGGAGAGCAGGGAGAAACGGCATGGGACTGACCGCGAGGATCCGTACCCGGGACGGATGGGCCGTGTCGCACGCGGTCGTCACGGTGACCGACATGGCCGGCAGCCAGGTGCTGCGGGCGGAGGCCGACGCGGAGGGTGTCGTACGGGACTCGACGTCACTGGCCCCCGGGCCCTACGTGGTGATCGTCACCGCCGTCGGGTACGCGCCCACGGCGTCCACCGCCATCGTCACGGCTGGGGGTCCCCCCGCTGGGGGAGGCCGGGCCGAGCTGGGGGTGGTGACGCTGGCCCGGCAGGGCGGTACCGAGCTGCCGCCGCCCGGGCCGTGGACCGTCGACCCGGCGCACTCGTCCGTGGGCGCGGTCGCCCAGCACCTGGGGATCTCCAGTGTGCACGGCCGGTTCACCGACTTCTCGGCGCGGATCGAGATCGCCCCGGACGAGGTGGAGAAGTCACGGGTGGAGGCGGTGATCCGGGCGTCCTCCATCGACACGGGCAACGGCACGCGGGACGAGCATCTGCGCTCGCCGGACTTCCTGGACGTGGCGAGCCACCCGGAGATCACCTATCGCTCGTCCGGTCTCACGGCGGCCGGGAGCGACCGCTGGACGGTCCACGGGGAGCTGACCCTGCGCGGGATCGTACGGCCCGTGGACCTGGACCTGGCCTACCTGGGGACGGGCGCCGACCCGTGGGGCGGCACCCGCGCCGCCTTCCGCGCGACGGCGGAACTCCACCGCGAGGACTTCGCCATGGACTACAACCAGGTGGTGCAGGCGGGGATCGCGGCGATCGGCACGACGCTGAAGGTGGAGCTGGACATCCAGGCGGTGCAGGGGGAATCGCTGCCGCAGGCCTAGGCTGAGCCCATGGCACCGAACATCGCGACGAACACGACTGTTTCCCTGGACGGGTTGCTGGACTTCGTACGGCCCCGTCATCGCGCCATCCTGCTGACGCGGCGCGCCGACGGCGGCCCGCAGGCCTCACCGCTGACCTGTGGGGTGGACGACTCCGGGCGGATCGTCGTCTCCACGTACCCCGAGCGGGCCAAGACGCGCAACGCCAAGCGGGACGAGCGGGTCAGCGTCGTCGTGCTGAGCGACGACTGGGACGGGCCGTGGGTCCAGATCGACGGCACGGCGGAGGTCATCGACTCGCCGGACTCCGTGGAGCCGTTGGTGGAGTACTTCCGGAACATCGCCGGGGAACACCCGGACTGGGACGAGTACCGGGAGGCGATGGTGAAGCAGGGGAAGTCCATCATCCGGGTCACCCCGAAGCGGTGGGGACCGGTCGCCACCGGGGGCTTCCCGGCGCGGCTGGTCTCCGAGTAGCCAGCCGAGCAGTCCGGCGACCGGTCGGCCGAGCAGTCCGCCTACCGGTCAGCTCCGGGCCACCATCGCCTCGATGCCCGCGATCAGCAGGTCGAGGGCGAAGGTGAAGTCACGGTCCCTCATCTCCTCGACCGTGTCGCCGCCCCGGGCCGCCATGATCTCCTCGTTCTCCTTGATGATCTCGGCGGCCTCGGGGGACCGGGTCACCGCGCTCATCGCGTGCTGGAAGTACTCGTCCTGGCTCATGCCGGCCGTGGCGCAGCGGGCGATGAAGTGGCCCTCGATGGTGCCGAAGCCGTACACGAACTGGAAGACGGCCGAGATGGCTCCGGTCAGGCCGTGCACGGGCAGGCCCGTCTTGCGGATGACCCGCTGGACGACCCGGGAGAAGGCCAGGGAGTTCGGGCCGATGTTCAGGAACGTGCCGGCCAGCGGGGACAGCCAGGGGTGGCGGACCAGGAGGGCGCGGTACTCCCGCGCCAGCGTGCGCAGTTGGTCCCGCCAGTCCTCACCGGACGCCGGGTCGGGCAGGTCCAGCTCGCCGTAGGCCGCGTCCAGGGCGAGTTCGAGAAGGTCGTCCTTGGTGTCGACGTACCAGTAGACGGACATCGCGGTGACGTTCAGCTCACCGGCCAGCCGGCGCATGGAGAACCTGGCCAGTCCCTCGGCGTCGAGAAGACGGACGGTGACGGAGGTGATCCGGTCGCGGTCGAGCCCCGAGGGCTGCCCACCGCCACGCCCACCCCGCCGAACCTTCCCCTCCAGCCACACACTGGTCCGCGCCGCCCGCTCGGCTGCCCTCACCATTGGCGCACCTTCCTCACTCCTCGATCGCCGGTCACCGATCCAGCCCAGTTCTCAGGCGACCACCACCGAGTGTGCCCGCTCCGCCCGGCACAGCAACGCCGCCGCCACCGGCAGGTTGCGCAGGAAGATCGCGCCCCACCGGAAGTGGTTCCGGGGAGGGGATCGTCACGACGGAGAAACGCCATGCCCCGTATAGCCGACTGCTGTACGGTGCATGGCGCCTTTTCGGTCGATCCGCTGCTAGCTGCTCGCCTTCTGTGTGAGGTCGTAGAAGGTGGCCGAACCGACCGTCACCTTCTTGAAGGTCTTCTCGACCCACGAGGTGATCTGCGAGGACGTGCCGCTGCCGCTGCCGCTGCCGCCCATACCGCCGCGCATACCGCCCCCGGTGCCGCTGCTGATGAAGTAGTGGATCTTTCCGTCCGCCACGTACTGCTTGAACTGGGCCGGCGTCGGGGACGGGTCGGTGCCGTTGAAGCCGCCGATCGCCATGACGGGGTCGCCGGTGGAGAGCTGGTAGCTGGCCGCGTTCTGGGCGCCGATGGCGGCGGCGACCCAGGTGTACTTGGCCGAGTCGGTCTCCAGCAGCTTCTTGGCCTGGGACGAGACGGACGCGCCGTTCAGCAGGCCGCCGAAGCCACCACCGCCGCCCATACCTCCGCGGGCCGTACCGCCCTGGCGGTTCTGGGTGCTGCCGTTGCCGTTCTGGCCCGGCATCCCGCCGCCGAAGCCGCCGAAGCCGCCGTTGCCGTTGGTGCCGCCGCCCGGGAAGCCGTTGCCCTGCTGGTTCTGGCCCTGGGTGTTGCCGTTGCCGTTCCGCTGGTTCCACCCCGGCATGCCACCGCCGCCGAAGCCGCCTCGGCCGCCACCTCCCCTGGGGCCGCCGCCCATCATGCTCGCGCCGGCCGGACCGGCCGTGACGATGGAACCGCTGTGACCCGTCTGCAGGGTGCTGAGGGTGTACGCCGTCGGACCGGCCAGCGCGGCCACGAGGCCCACCGACGCCGCCGCGAGGCCGAGCCGGCGGTTCACCCGGCCCGCGAAGACCAGACCGAGCGCGGCGGTCAGGCCGCCGATCAGGATCAGGTACTTCAGCCAGGGCAGATAGTCGGAGGTGCGGTTGAGGAGGACGTAGCTCCAGACCGCGCTGGCCACCACCGCGGCGGCGAGCGAGATCGAGGCCCACGTCTGCCTGCGCCGCTCCCACAGGACGCCGGCGCCCATGCCGATCACGGCGGCCATGTAGGGGGCCAGGGCCACCGTGTAGTACTGGTGGAAGATGCCCGCCATGTAGCTGAAGACGGCCATGGTGACCAGCAGCGAGCCGCCCCAGACCAGGAAGGACGCGCGGGTCGCGGAGGTCCGCCCGGACTTCCGGGTCGCCACCAGTCCGGCGGCGAGGAGGATCAGCGCGGCCGGGAGGAGCCAGGAGATCTGGCTGCCGACCTCGGAGTTGAACATCCGGTTCCAGCCGGTGGCGCCCCACATGCCGGTGCCGCCGCCTCCGCCACCGCCGCCGACGCTGCCGGTCTCGTCGCCGTCGAGGCGGCCGAGTCCGTTGTAGCCGAAGGTCAGTTCAAGGAAGGAGTTGTTCTGCGAGCCGCCGATGTAGGGGCGGGAGGACGCCGGCCACAGCTCGACGATCGCGACCCACCAGCCGCCGGAGACCACCAACGCCACGGTGGCTGCGACGAGTTGGCCGAGGCGCTTCTTCAGGGACACCGGCGCGCAGACCGCGTAGACGAACGCGAGGGGCGGGAGGATCAGGAAGGCCTGCAGGGTCTTCGTGAGGAACGCGAAGCCGATCGCGACGCCCGCCCACAGCAGCCACCCGGTCCTGCCGTCCTCGACGGCGCGGACCACGAAGTAGCAGGCCAGCGCCATCAGCAGGGCCAGCATGGCGTCCGGGTTGTTGAACCGGAACATCAGCGCCGCGACGGGGGTGAGCGCGAGCACCGCACCCGCGACCAGACCGGCCCCGGGGCTGAACCGGCGCCGTACGCCCGCGTACACCACCGCGACCGCGCCGACGCCCATCAGGACCTCGGGGACCAGGACCGCCCAGGAGTTGAGGCCGAACAGGCGGACCGACAGCTCCATCGGCCACAGGGAGGCCGGGGGCTTGTCGACGGTGATCGCGTTGCCCGCGTCCAGCGAGCCGAAGAAGAACGCCTTCCAGGACTTGCTGCCGGCCTGGACGGCCGCCGAGTAGAAGGAGTTGGCGTAGCCGGAGGCGCTCAGGTTGTAGAGGTAGAGCAGGCCGGTGGCGAGGAGGAGGGCCCAGAAGGCGGGGCGGACCCAGCGGGGGTCCTCGGGACGGCCGCGCCACAGTCTGCGGACGAAGGGCTGCCGGGGCTCGCCGGCCTCGGGCGCGGCAGGAGCGACGGGCTCCTGTACGGCCGTGGTCGGTTCCGGCCCCCAGGAGGAGGGGGTGTGCGCCTCTTCCGGATGGACCGGACGGTCGTAGTCGGTGGTCATCGTCTCGTCAGTCCCTCGGATCGGTGTCGGTCGGACTCACCGGCTGCAGATGCATGCCGGCGTCCTCCCCGCGGCGGTCCGCGACTTCACCGGCGCGGAACTGGGTGGTCTGCGGCTGGTGGGCCCGCGGCAGATGGGGCTGCTCGAACTGCTCCCGGTACTGGGGGACTGCGTCCGTCGGCGTGTGCGAGGCCACCACCGTGGACGGCTGGTCCTCGCGCCGGTCGGAGAAGACCCAGGCGCGGAAGAGCAGGAAGCGCAGGACGGTCGCGGCGAGGTTGGCGGCGATGAGCACCGCCAGCTCGGTGGAGTGCGCCGGGTCGGAGGTCGCCGCGTTCAGGGCGGCGAGCGAACCGCTGGTCAGGGCGAGGCCGATGCCGAAGACGACGAGGCCCTGCGCCTGGTGGCGGACGGCGCCGCCCTTGCCGCGCACTCCGAAGGTGAGGCGCCGGTTGGCCGCCGTGTTGGCCACGGCCGAGACGAGCAGCGCGAGCGCGTTGGCGACCTGCGAACCGGAGAAGGTCCGGAAGCCGCTGTAGAGGAGCAGGTAGAAGAGGGTCGACAGACCGCCGATCACACAGAACCCGACGAGCTGGCGGGCCAGCCCCTTCGGTACGTCCTGGATCTCGCGGTCGCGCGGGTCGTCGCCGAAGGGCCGGGTGATCCGGTCCAGCGGCAGCGAGCCGGTGGCCAGGGCCTTGCCCACCCGCCACACGCCCTTGAGGTCCTCGGTCGCCGTCTTCACGATGTGGACGGTGGAGTCCGGGTCGTCGACCCAGTCGACGGGCACTTCGTGGATACGAAGACCCGCGCGCTCGGCGATGACCAGCAACTCGGTGTCGAAGAACCAGCCGGTGTCCTCGACCATCGGCAGCAGGACCTGGGCGACATCACGGCGGATCGCCTTGAACCCGCACTGCGCGTCCGAGAAACGGGCCTGCAGCGAGCCGCGCAGGATCAGGTTGTACGTACGGCTGATGAACTCCCGCTTGGGGCCGCGCACCACCCGGGAGGAGCGGGCGAGCCGGGATCCGATCGCCAGGTCGGAGTGACCGGAGATCAGCGGGGCGACCAGCGGCAGCAGGGCGTTGAGGTCGGTGGACAGATCCACGTCCATGTAGGCGAGGACGGGGGAGTCGGAGGCGGACCACACCGCCCGCAGCGCCCGGCCCCGCCCCTTCTGCTCCAGCCGGAAGTTGCCGACCTCCGGGATCTCCGCCTCCAGCCGCGCCGCCACCTGCGGGGTGGTGTCCGTGGACGCGTTGTCCGCGATGGTGATGCGGAAGGCGTACGGGAACGTGCGCTTGAGGTGCTCGTACAGTCTGAGCACACACGGCTGGAGGTCCTTCTCCTCGTTGTAGACGGGGATCACTACGTCCAGGACAGGCGTACCGGCGTCGCCGGCCGGGAGGTGCTCCCGCGCCGGCAGGGTGCCGGGAGAAGAGTCGGTTCGCATGGAAACGACTCTGGTCAAGTGCCCTGTTGCACCCATGTGCTGGCACTGTGCTGCACCTGTGAGTGCGGTTGCCAGTTCGTTTCCGGCGCCGGGCGGGGAGCCGCCGGGGCGAGCGCGGGCAGATGCACGGTGAACACGGTGCGTCCCGGAACACTGTCGACGGTCACGGCACCGCCGTGCGCGGTCGCGACGGCCTGCACGATGGCGAGGCCGAGGCCGGTGGACCCGGTGGCACGGGAGCGCGCGGAGTCACCGCGCGCGAACCGCTCGAAGACGTGCGGGAGCAACTCCGGGGAGATCCCCGGCCCGTTGTCCTCCACGTCCACGCACATCCACGGTCCGCGCCGCTGAACGCGCGCCGTGATGGTGGTGCCCTCGGGCGTGTGCTTACGGGCGTTGCCGAGCAGGTTGACCAGCACCTGCTGGACGCGCGCCGCGTCCGCCGACACCAGCGCGGGTTCGTCGGGCAGGTCCAGGCGCCAGCTGTGGTCCATGCCGGCCGCGCGGGAGTCACTGATGGTGTCCACGACGAGCGGGATGAGATCGGTCTGCTCGAACTGCAGCGGCCGTCCGGCGTCGAGCCGGGCGAGCAGCAGGAGGTCCTCGACGAGCAGAGTCATCCGGCCCGCCTCGGACTCGATACGGCCGAGGGCGTGCCGGGTGTCGGGACCGATCTGCTCTCTTCCGCGCCTGGTCAGCTCGGCATAGCCACGAATGGACGCGAGCGGCGTCCGCAGCTCATGACTGGCGTCGGCGACGAACTGCCGTACCCGCATCTCGCTCCGCTGACGGGCGTGGAGGGCGCCGTGCACATGGTCCAGCATCCGGTTGAGGGCGGCACCCACCTGCCCGACCTCGGTGTGCGGATCGGTCTCCGGCTCCGGCACCCGCTCACTGAGGTTCACCTCGCCGGTGTGGAGACGCAGTTCGGAGACCCGGGTCGCGGTGGCGGCGACCCGACGGAGGGGACGGGTGGCCACACCGACGAGAACATAACCGGCGATGACAGCGGCCCCGAGCCCGGCAGCGGTGACGCTCACCTCGACGAGGATGAGGGTGTTGATGGTGCCGTCGGGGCCTTTGGTGGGAACGGCCGCGTAATAGCTGCCCCTGCCACCGGTGACGTACTGGGCGCGGTACGTACCCAGCCCGCTGATCTCCACGCTGTGGACCATGCCGTCCTTGGGGACCGCGTTGAGCGAGTTACGGCCCGCAGCGCCGAGGGAGTTGGCGACCATCCCGCTGAGGTCGTTACTGGTGCTCGACCGCACGCCGTACTCGGCTGCGGTGATGTGCCCCTTCTCGACCGAGGCGACGACCGTACCCACCGGTTGGGGGCCATGCTTGACGAAGTCGCTCAGGTCGAGGGTCTGACCGGTGCTGCCGGCCGGCGCCTTCCCGGCGAAGAGCGAGCCGTTCGCGGTGGGCACCGATCCGCTCTTGCCGGGGGCGTCAGCGACGGGCGGCCCTCCGAAGCCCTTCGCCCGAGCGGAGACCTGGGTCAGCTGCTCGTCCAGCTGGCCGTACAGATGGGAGCGCAGGGCCAGCGTCGTCACTGTGCCGATCACCGCGCACACGGTGGCGATCAGCACCACGGACGCGACGACGAGCCGCGCACGCAGCGTGCGCGGCTGAGCTGCTCGTCGCTTCTGCGCATGCGGTCGTCGTCGCCCGCTCATGAGGCCGCGGGCTTGATCAGATAACCGGCACCTCGCCGGGTGTGGATCATCGGCTCACGTCCCGCGTCGATCTTCCGCCGCAGATACGAGATATAGAGCTCGACCACATTGGCCTGCCCACCGAAGTCGTACGACCACACACGGTCGAGGATCTGCGCCTTGCTGAGCACACGCCGGGGATTGCGCATCAGGAACCGCAGCAGTTCGAACTCGGTCGCCGTGAGGTGGATGCCCTCGCCGGCCCGGGACACCTCGTGGCTGTCCTCGTCGAGGGTGAGGTCACCCACGACCAGCACGGAGTCGTAGCGGCGGTCGGCCGCGCCCGAGCGGCGGATGAGGCCGCGCAGCCGGGCGACGACCTCCTCCAGGCTGAACGGCTTGGTGACGTAGTCGTCGCCACCGGCGGTGAGCCCGGCGATACGGTCCTCGACCGCGTCCTTCGCCGTCAGGAACAGAACCGGCACATCGGGCAGCTCACGGCGCAGCCGTCCGAGGACGGCCAGTCCGTCCATGTCCGGCAGCATCATGTCGAGCACGACCGCGTCGGGCCGGAACTCCCGCGCGGTCTGGATGGCCCCCGTGCCATCCCCCGCACTGCGGATCTGCCAGCCCTCGTAGCGCAGGGCCATGGACAGCAGTTCGGTGATCGACAACTCGTCGTCCACCACAAGCACTCGGACGGGGCTCCCGTCCGGCCTCAGCAGTTCGGTGCGCCCCTGGGGCGAGGTCGTGGTCATGCTGGACACACTGTCGGGAGCCTCTGAGAGCACCCTTTCGGCAACCTGTGATTTCCCTGAGAAACGCACAGGCGCCTCTCAG
>Ga0182008_10002268_pt1 | contig 12143 bp, 10 predicted proteins | sample Sormic07211129_1_FD_120482 | JGI IMG/M metagenome (GOLD analysis project Ga0182008, IMG submission 120482) | Rhizosphere microbial communities from Sorghum bicolor, Mead, Nebraska, USA - 072115-129_1 metaG | ecosystem: Host-associated > Plants > Roots > Rhizosphere | place: USA: Nebraska...
TCAGGCCAGTGCGGCGTCGGTGTCCATCAGCACCTTGCTGCCGGCGCGCGCGGTGCGCATCAGCGTCGCGGTCTCGGGGAACAGCTTGGCGAAGTAGAAGCGCGCGGTCTGCAGCTTGGCGACGTAGAAGGGGTCGGTGTTGCCGGCGGCAATCTCGCGCAGCGCGACCTGGGCCATGCGGGCGAACAGGTAGCCGAACACGAAGTGGCCGGCCACGCGCAGGTAGTCCACCGCGGCGGCGCCCACTTCGTCGGGGTTCTGGAAGCCCTTGAAGCCGATCTCGGTCGTGAACTTGGTGAGTTGTTCGCCCAGCACCGCGATCGGCGTGATGAACTCGCTCATCTTCTCGTTCACGCCCTCTTCGGCCACCAGCGCGCCGACCAGCTTGCCGAACTTCTTGAGCGTGGCACCGTTGTTGCCCAGGATCTTGCGGCCCAGCAGGTCCAGCGACTGGATGGTGTTGGTGCCTTCGTAGATCATGTTGATGCGGTTGTCCCGCACGAACTGCTCCATGCCCCATTCCTTGATGAAGCCGTGGCCGCCGAAGACCTGCATGCAGGCGTTGGTGGCGGTGTGGCCGTTGTCGGTGATGAAGGCCTTGACGATGGGCGTGAGCAACGCGACCAGCTCGCCGCTGTCCTTGCGCACCTTCTCGTCGGGATGGTGGTGTTCCTTGTCGAGCAGCAGCGTGCAGAAGATCTGCAGCGCGCGGCCGCCTTCGGCATAGGCCTTGGCCGTCAGCAGCATCTTGCGCACGTCGGGGTGCACGATGATCGGGTCGGCTTCCTTGTCCTTGGCCTTGACGCCAGAGAGCGAGCGCATCTGCAGCCGGTCCTTGGCATAGGCCAGCGCGTTCTGGTAGGCCACTTCGGTCAGGCCCAGCGACTGGTTGCCCACGCCCAGGCGGGCCGCGTTCATCATCACGAACATCGCGGCCAGGCCTTTGTTGGGCTCGCCCACCAGCGTGCCGGTGGCGCCTTCGATCACGATCTGCGCGGTGGCGTTGCCGTGGATGCCCATCTTGTGCTCGAGGCCGGCGCAGAAGATCGGGTTGCGCTCGCCCAGCGAACCGTCGGCCTTGACGTGGAACTTGGGCACCACGAACAGGCTGATGCCCTTGCTGCCCTTGGGCGCGTCGGGCAGGCGGGCCAGCACCAGGTGGATGATGTTGTCCGCCATGTCGTGCTCGCCGGCCGAGATGAAGATCTTGTTGCCGGTGATGCGGTAGCTGCCGTCGGCCTGCGGCTCGGCCTTGGTGCGCAGCAGGCCCAGGTCGGTGCCGCAATGGGGCTCGGTCAGGCACATGGTGCCGGTCCACTCGCCGCTCACCAGCTTGGGCAGGTAGGTCTTCTTCTGCTCGTCGGTACCGTGCGCCACCAGTGCCTCGTAGGCGCCGTGCGAGAGGCCCGGGTACATGGTCCAGGCCTGGTTGGCGCTGTTGAGCATTTCGTAGAGGCACTGGTTGACCACAAAGGGCAGGCCCTGGCCGCCGAACTTGGGGTCGCAGGACAGCGCGGCCCAGCCACCTTCGACGAACTTGGCGTAGGCGTCCTTGAAGCCCGTGGGCGTCTTGACCTCGTGCGTGGCCTTGTCGAGCACGCAGCCTTCTTCGTCGCCGCCGATGTTCAGCGGGAAGGTGACTTCGGCCGCGAACTTGCCGGCCTCCTCGATGACCGCGTTGACGGTGTCGATGTCGGTCTCGGCATGGACCGGCAGCGCCTTGAACTCGTCGGTGACCTTGAGGACTTCGTGCAGGACGAACTGCATGTCGCGCAGCGGCGGGGTGTAGAGCGGCATCGTGGACTCCGGGAAAAGAAGAAGAGGAAGAAAGAGGAAAGGAAGGAACGCGAAAAAGGAAAGCGGTGGCGCCTCAGCGCACGGTCTTGAGGCGGCGGCCCGCGGGCGCCGGTGTGGGCGCCTCGGCGGTGGCGCTGCGCGCGAGGATGTTGTCGAAGCCGGTGTTGGCGCGGGCGATGGAGCCGGGCACCTGCAGGAAGCGCGCCTCGTAGTGCAGCGCGAGGATCAGCCCGTGGATCTCGAAGCCGATCTGGCGTTCGTCGGCATCGGCGCGCAGATGGCCTTCGCTCTTGGCCTGCACGATGGCGCGCAGCACCGCGGCCTGCCAGATGCTGACCGACTCGACCAGCGCATCGCGCACCGGGCCCGGGCGGTCGTCGAATTCGGAGGCGCCGCTGATGTAGATGCAGCCCGAATCGATCTCGGTCGAGGTGCGCTTCATCCAGTTGGCGAACATGGCGCGCAGCCGCGGCAGGCCGCGCGCGGCCTTCAGCGCCGGGAAGAACACCTCCTGCTCGAAACGTGCGTGATACTCGCGCACCACCGAGATCTGCAGCTCCTCGCGCGAGCCGAAGTGGGCGAACACGCCCGACTTGCTCATCTTGGTGATCTCGGCCACCGCGCCGATCGACAGGCCCTCGAGCCCGATCTGCGCGGCCAGCGCCAGCGCGGCGTCGACGATGACGGCCTTGGTCTGCTGGCCCTTCTGGGCGACCCTCGCGGGCTTGGCGGGAACGGCGTTGACGGACATGTGGAAGCCCCGAAATAAAAACGAACGATCGTTCTATTTTGTCGTGGCTTTGCACTTTTGGCTGCAAGAGCCCCTCAACTTCTGAAGGGCTTCGCGGCGGCGAGCGCGAGGCGCCTGCGCGCGGTGCGGCGGTCGTCCTCGATGATAATGAGAAGAGTTCCCATCTACGACGCGCGCAAGGTCAGCCGCCGCCACATCCCACGCCAGCAGTCGACGGAACGCATCACTCCCCTGGCCCTGGTGATCGTGCTCGAGCGCTACTACCGAGAACTGCTGAACTTCCTGTCCCGCACGGTGAACGACCGCGATGCCGCGGCCGACCTGGCGCAGGAGAGCTACGCCCGCGTGCTGGCGCTGCGGCAGTCGGGCCAGGCCATCGCCAATGCGCGCGCCCTGCTCTACCGCACCGCGCGCAACCTGGTGATCGACCGGCACCGGCGCGGCCAGTTCCGCGCCCACGAAGACCTCGACGCACAGGACGACGCCGCCGAGGGCGCGGCCGCCCCGCGCCACGAGCAGCCCGAGGAGGCCTATGCCCATGCCCAGCATGCGCGCGCCCTCGCCGCGGCCATCGAGGCCCTGCCGCCGCGCTGCCGCGAGGCCTTCGTGCTGAACCGCTTCGAAGGGCTCTCGCACCAGGAGGTGGCCGAGCGCATGGGCATCTCGAAGAACATGGTGGCGCAGCACATCATTCGCGGCGTGCTGGCCTGCCAGGCCTGCGAGGACGCGCTGGACGCTGCCGGCAAGAGGGCCGCCCGGAACGAATAATCGAGGGCGCAGCGCGGCGGCCGCCGACCTCCACTTTCCGGCCGCCCGTGCGTCTACATCCCGAGACCTCCCGCATGAACGCGCCCCCTTCCGCCCGCCCCGCCCCGCCCCCCTTCGAGGGCGAGGCCCCGGCGCGCGAGCATGCGGACTTCCTCGCGGCGCAGGACCCGGTCGATGTCGCGGCGGCCGGCTGGATGGTGCGGCGGCAGGATGGGCTGGCGCCGGAGGAAGAGCTCGCGTTCCAGGCCTGGCTCGCGCAGACGCCCGCGCACCGCGCCGCCATCGCGCGGCTGGCCGGCACCTGGCAGGGGCTGGACCGGCTCTCCGCCGCACAGGTGGCGGCGCTCCAGCCCCGCCCTCCCGTGCGCGCGTCCGGACGCCCGCAGGCGGCCCGCCCCCGCTGGCTGCCGCTGGCTGCGATGGCCGGCCTGGCCTGCGCCATGGTCGCGGGCTGGATGGGCTGGTCGCACTGGCAGGCGCAGCCGGTGTACAGCCAGCACTTCGCCACCGCGCGCGGCCAGCAGATGGAGGTGCAGCTGCCCGACGGCAGCCGGCTGGTGCTCGACACCGCCACCCGCGCCGAGGTCACGCTCTACCGCCAGCGGCGCGAAGTCCGGCTGCCCCAGGGCCAGGCGCTGTTCACCGTGCAGCACGATGCGGGCAAGCCTTTCGACGTGCTGGCCGGCCCGGTGCGCGTGACCGTGGTCGGCACGCGCTTCTCGGTGCGCAACACCGGCGCGGGCCTGGGTGCCGACGACGTGCGGGTGACGGTGCAGGAAGGCCGCGTGCGCGTCGCGCCCATCGACCCCACTGCGGCCGGTCAGCCGGTGCTGCTGGGCCCGGGCGAGGCCATTGCCGCCGGCACCGACGGCACGCTGCGCCCGCCAGCCGACGCCGCGCCCGCCAACGCGATGCTCTGGCGCGAGGGCCGGGTGAACTTCGAGAACACGCCACTGGCGCAGGCCGTCGCCGAATTCGAACGCTACGGCCCGACCCGGCTCCGGCTGCGCGACCCGGCCGTGGCCGCGATGCGCATCAACGGCAGCTTCGACCTGCGCCAGCTGGGGGCCTTCACCCGGGCGCTGCCGCAGGTGCTGCCGGTGCAGCTGCAGGCCCACGACGGCACGACCGAGATCGCGCCGCGCTGAGGGCACGGAACGGGCGATAAAAAAACGCAGGATTTTTTCGATCGGGACCTCCACTGTCCCGCGCGTGGTGCGTCTTCATGGGGAGTTCTTCTTCCACCACTTCCTGCTCCCGGAGATCCGCTTCATGCCACGCCCGCGTTTTCGCCCCGCCACGCCCGCCCTCGCGGCGGCCCTTGCCATCGTCGCCTGGAGCGCGCCGACCGTGCGGGCCCAGCCGGCCCCGCTCCAGCAGGCCGACGCCACCTTCAGCATCTCGCTGCCGGCCCAGGCCCTGGGCCCGGCCCTGAACGAACTCGCGCGCCAGGCCCGGCTGCAGCTGATGGTCCACCCGGACCTGGTCGCGGGCAAGCGCGCGCCCGCGGTCGCGGGCACCCTGACGGCCCGGCAGGCGCTGAACCGCCTGCTGGCCGACAGCGGCCTGAGCGCGAGCGTGGACGGCAACGCGGTGGTGATCCGCGCCACCGCCCCGACCTCGGGCGAGCGCACGCTGCCGACGGTGCTGGTCACGGCCGCACTCGAGGCCGATTCGACGGCCGCGCTGCAACAGGAGGGCACGGCCGCCGCCGGCTACCGCGCCAGCACCGTGTCCTCGGTCGGCGCGCTGGGCAGCATGCGCCTGCAGGACACGCCCTTCTCGGTCAGCGTGGTGCCGCGCGAGCTGCTGCAGAACATCCAGGCGCAGTCGCCCGACGACGTCTACAAGCTCAATCCGTCCACACGCACCATCACGCCGCAGGTCACGAGTTGGACGCCGATGGTCAGCATCCGCGGCTTCGACGGCTCCAACATCGCCGAGGACGGCCTGCGCCGCATCTACAACCATGCCGCCGTGCTCGAGGACAAGGAGCGCGTCGAGGTGCTCAACGGCCTCTCGGGCTTTCTCTACGGCGCGGCATCGCCGGGCGGCATGATCAACTACGTCTACAAGCGGCCGACCCTCGAGCGGCTCCACAGCGTGACGGTGGGCAACTACGGCGGCAGCCAGGGCTACGTCCACGGCGACTTCGGCGGCCGCATCGACGAGGCCGGCCGCGCCGGCTACCGGCTGAACGTGGTCAAGCAGGAAGGCGGCACCGCCGTCGACGACCAGAAGATCCGGCGCGAACTGGTCAGCGCCGCGGTCGACTGGCAGGTCAGCGACCGCCTGCTGCTGGAGTTCAATGCCAGCGCCAACAACTACCGCACCACCGGCGCCTCGGCCTACTGGTTCTTCAGCGACGTGCCGCACGGCCGCGCGCCCGACGCCAGGAAGAACTGGGGCCAACCCTGGGTGCAGGACGAATTCGAGAACACCAAGCTGATGGCCAAGGCGACCTACCGGCTCAACGACCAGATCACGCTGCGCGGCGCCTACATGCGCGACAACATCGACCGCCCGCTGCAGGACCACACGATGAACAGCGTGGCCTCGCCCGACGGCTTCCGCCAGATCCGCATCCACTCGGGCCGCACCCGCGACACCTTCGAGGCCGGCTCCGCACTGGCCGACATCGGCTTCGACACCGGCCCCCTCGCGCACAAGCTGACCGTGGGCTACACCATGTACAGCGACCAGTCGTGGGGCACGAACTACAGCCCCAACACCGGCTGGCAGGGCCCCTACCCCTTCAGCGCCCCCACCTACGTGCCGCGGCCCGACTTCCCGCCCAACCTGCTCGGCACCTTCGATGCGGGCCGCGTGCGCAACGGCAACCTCCTCGTCGGCGACCAGATCCAGTTCAACGACCAGTGGTCGCTGCTCGCGGGCCTCAACCGCAGCACGATCCGCTCGGAGACGCTCGACGCCGGCGGCGCACGCTCGCAACCCGACTACGACCAACGCCGCGACTCGCCCTCGGTCTCGCTGATGTACAAGCCCCTGCCCTGGCTCAGCAGCTACGCCAGCTACATCGAAGGCCTGGAGCAGGGCGGCATGGCGCCCGACACCGCCGCCAACGCCGGCGCCATCCTGGCCCCGATGGTCAGCAGGCAGAAGGAGATCGGCGTCAAGGCCACGGTGGGCCAGATGCTGCTGACCGCCGCGCTGTTCGACATCGAGAAGGCCTACGAATTCACCGACGCCAACAACGTCTACACGCAGAGCGGCCGGCAGAACCACCGCGGCCTCGAGCTCAACGCCTCGGGCAGGCTCGGCGCCCGCTGGACCGTGGTGGGCGGCATCACGGCGCTGGCCGCCAAGGTCAAGGGCTCCGAGCTCGACGGCAAGGCGCCGGTGAACGTGGCGAAGGTGCTGGCCAAGGTGTACGCCGAATACGAACTGCCCGTGCCCGGCCTGAGCCTGACCGGCGGCGTCTACTACACCGGGCGGCAATGGGCCGACGGCCCCAACACCGACCGCCTGCCGGCCGTGACCACCGCCGACGTCGGCCTGCGCTACGCGACCCGGGTTTCCGGCAAGCCGCTCACCTTGCGCCTGAACGTGGCCAACCTCGCCGACAAGAGCTACTGGCTCAACAGCTACTACGTGGGCGCGCCGCGCAGCGTGGCCTTCTCGGCGCAGATGCAGTTCTGAGCTGAGCGCCCGCGGCCGGTCAGAAGTCCTGCGACACCGGCCGCACCACCACCTCGTTGATGTCCACATCGGCCGGCTGCTCCACCGCATAGACCACGGCGCGCGCCACCGCGTCGGCCGGGATCTGGTTGGCCTCGTAGAAGGCTTTCACACCCGCGGCGGCGTCGGCATCGGTGCTGCCGAACTTCAGTTCGGACTCGACCGCGCCGGGCGACACCACGGTCACGCGCACGCCGCTGTGGCCCATCTCGACGCGCAGGCCTTCGGAGATCGCGCGCACCGCATGCTTGGTCGCGCTGTAGACCGTGCCGATGGGCGTGAACACCTTGAAGCCGGCGATCGACGCCACGTTCAGGATGTGGCCGCTGCCCTGCGCCTGCATGCGCGGCAGCACCGCGGCGATGCCGTAGAGCACGCCCTTGATGTTGACGTCGATGGTGCGGTCCCACTCGTCGACCTTGAGGCGCTCGATGGGCGACAGCGGCATCACGCCCGCGTTGTTCACCAGCACGTCGATGCGGCCGAAGGCTTCCACCGTGGCGGTGGCGAGCTTTTCCAGGTCGGCACGCTGGGCCACGTCGGTGGCCACCGCGATGGCCTCGCCGCCGGCCTCGCGGATCTCGGCCACCACCTTGTCGAGACGGTCGGTGCGGCGCGCCGCCAGCACCACCTTGGCGCCGCGGGCCGCCAGGTGGCGGGCCATCGATTCGCCGATGCCGCTGCTCGCGCCGGTGACGATGGCGACCTTGCCGCGGATGTTGTCTTGAACGGATGTCATGGGAATTCCTTTGCTTGCATGGATGAAGAAGTGCATGCAGTGTGGAAAATCCAGGCATTCCCGTAAATGAAGACATCACGCCTTCAGAATTCCTCGCAAAGGAACACTCATGTCCAACCGCCTCGAAGCCCTGCGCGTGTTCTGCACCGCCGCCGACGCCGCCAACTTCCGCGAGGCCGCGGTGCGCCTGTCGGTCTCGCCGCAGGTGGTGACGCGCGCGGTGCGCGAACTGGAGGACGAACTGGGCGAGCCGCTGTTCCACCGCAGCACGCGCGGGGTGCAGCTCAGCGACTTCGGCCGCCAGCTCGCCGAACGCGCGCGCGTGGCGGTGGGCGGCGTCGACGAACTCTTCCACCGCATCGACCGGCGCGCGCTGTCGCAGCACACGGGCACGGTGCGGGTCACGGCGCCGCACATGTATGCGCGCTTCATTCCGCAGGCGCTGGCCCCGCTGCTGACGGCGCACCCCGGGCTGGTGCTCGACCTGCGGCTGTCGGAGCAGCATGCCGACGTGGTCGACCAGCAGATCGACATCGGCCTGCGCGTGGGGCCGCTGCGCGATGCCCGCTTCGTCTCGCGGACCGTGGGCAAGATGGCGTTGCGCGTGGTGGCCGCGCCCGCGCTGATCGCGCGCGTGGGTACGCCGCGCGAGATCGAGGCGCTGTCGGCGCTGCCGGTGACCGCGCTCATCGATCGCAGCTCGGGCCGGCCCTGGCCCTGGGCCTTCAGCCGCAAGCGGCTGTTCACCGTGTCGGCGCCGGCCTTCGTGAGCGACAACATCGATGCCGAATGCGCGGCCGTGCTGGCGGGGCTGGGCTTCGGCCAGCTGATCGCGCCGCTGGCCGAACCGTGGCTGGCCTCAGGTGCGCTGGTGGAGGTGCTGCAGGCCGAGGCGCCGGTGGCCTGGCCGATCAACGTCTACAGGCCGCAGCGCGCGCCGGTGCCGGCGCGCGTGCGGCTGGTGTTCGACGCGCTGGTGCTCGCCCTGCGTTGAGCGAACGGCGCCGAAACACACCGTGGCGGGCGCATGGCGCGCCCGCCCTCATTGCCTTCAGAGCTTGAAGGGGATCACTTCCTGGCGCTGGTCGCCCAGGCCTTCGATGCCCAGGGTCATGACGTCGCCCTTCTTGAGGTAGAGCGGCGGCTTCATGCCCAGGCCCACGCCGGGGGGCGTGCCGGTGGTGATGACGTCGCCGGGCATCAGCGTCATGAACTGGCTGACGTAGCTCACCAGCTTGGCCACCGAGAAGATCATGGTCTTGGTGCTGCCGGTCTGCACGCGCTTGCCGTTGAGGTCCAGCCACATGGCGAGCTTCTGCGGGTTGGGCACGTCATCGCGCGTCACCAGCCAGGGGCCGATCGGGCCGAAGGTGTCGCAACCCTTGCCCTTGTCCCAGGTGCCGCCGCGCTCGATCTGATACTCGCGTTCGCTGATGTCGTTGATGGTGCAGTAGCCGGCCACGAAGTTGAGCGCGTCCTTCTGCGAGACGTAGCGCGCGCGCGTGCCGATGACCACGCCGAGTTCGACTTCCCAGTCGGACTTGACCGAGCCCTTGGGCAGCATCACCGGGTCGTTCGGGCCCTGGATGCAGCTCGTGGCCTTCATGAACACGATCGGTTCCTTGGGAATCGGCAGGTTCGATTCCGCGGCGTGGTCCGCATAGTTCAGGCCGATGGCGATGAACTTTCCGACATTGGCCACCGGGCTGCCCAGGCGGGGCTTGCCCTTGACCAGCGGCAGCTTGTCGGTCTTGAGCTTGCGCAGCTTGGCCAGCGCGGCATCGCCCAGCTGTTCCGGACCCAGGTCCTTGACCACCGCGCTCAGGTCACGCAGTTGTCCGTTGTCATCGATGAGGCCTGGCTTTTCCTTGCCGGGGTTGCCGTAACGCACGAGTTTCATTCAGAGATTCCTTTCAAAGGTGGTGGGAAGTGTATTCAGTGAGGCCGGCCGCTGCCGGCGCGCCTCAGATCGTGATGCCGCCGTCGACCGAGAAGGCCTGGCCGGTGGCAAAGACCGACTCATCGCTGGCCAGGAACACCACGACCGGCGCGATCTCGTGCGCCTGCGCGAGCCGGCCCATGGGCTGGCGCGCGATGAAGGCCTTGCGCGCCTCGACCGGATCGGCGTTGGCGTTGATGCGTTCGCCCAGCGAGGGCGTGTCGACCGTGCCCGGGCACACCGCGTTGCAGCGCACGCCCTGCAGCACGTAGTCGGCGGCCACGCTCTTGGTCAGGCCCAGCACCGCGGCCTTGGTGGTGCCGTAGACGTTGCGGTTGGGCAGGCCCTTGATGCTGGAGCACACGCTGGCCATGTTGATGATGCTGCCGCCGCCCGCGGCCAGCATGCGTGGCAGCACCGCCTGGATGGCCCAGAACTGGGCCCGCACGTTGAGGCGGAAGGCGAAGTCGAGGTCGTCGTCGCTCGCGTCGAGGATGGTGCCGTTGTGCACCACGCCCGCGCAGTTGAACAGCACGTCGACCGCCGGCATGCGCGCGACCAGCGCGTGGATGGCGGCCTTGTCGAGCACGTCGAGCACCGAGGTCTGCACGTTGGGCGTGCCGGCGTAGCGCTCGAGCAGCGCGGCGTTGACGTCGGTGGCCCAGACCTGGGCGCCTTCGGCGGCCATGGCGAGCGCGGTGGCTTGGCCGATGCCCTGGCCGGCGGCCGTGATGAGGGCAGTCTTTCCCTGGAGTCTCATGCGATGTCCTGGTGATGGGGGGAAGGAGGTGGGGTTTTCAGGGTTTCGCCCGATGGCGAGCATCCGGCGGCGCCCGTATTCTGAATTGGCCTGACCACTTGTCCAATTCTGGACAACCCTTAACTCCCCTTTTCCTTCTTTTCTTCCCGTGCCCCTGCAGTCCATCGAGCCCCAGCGCCTCTACCGCCAGATCGCCGACCAGCTGCGCACGCTGATCGGCGACGGCGAATTCGCCACCGGCGCACGGCTGCCGGCCGAGCGCGACCTGGCGCGCCAGCTGGGCGTGAGCCGGCCTTCGGTGCGCGAGGCGCTGATCGCGCTCGAGGTCGAGGGCTGGGTCGAGGTGCGCACCGGCTCGGGCGTGTACGTGCAGGACCGTTCGCAACGCCAGGCGGCGCCGGTCGCCGCCCTCGAATGGGGGCCGCTGGAGCTGATCCGCGCGCGCCGCGTGGTCGAGGGCGAGACCGCCGCGCTGGCCGCGGTGCAGGGCCGGCGCAAGGACGTGGACGCGATGACGCGCGCCATCGTGCTGATGCAGGAACTGGCCGGCCGCAACGTGATGCCGCTGGAAGGCGATCGCGCCTTCCACCTGGCCATCGTCGGCGCCTGCGGCAACACGGTGCTGCAGGAGACGGTCGAAGGCTTCTGGGATTCGCGCAACGGCCCGATCTTCACGCGCCTGGGTGGCTACTTCGAGACCCTGCCCTCGTGGCGTTCGGCCATCGCGGAGCACGAGCAGATCCGCGACGCCATCGCCGCGCGCGACGCCGATGCGGCGCGCACGGCCATGCACGAACACATGGACAAGTCCCACCAGAGATTCAGCGCGAGCTGGCGCCGCGCGAAGAAGGCTGCCTGATCGATGCGCCAGCAAGGTTTCTCGTTCCCCATCACACAACAACGGAGACAAGCCACATGAATCGCACGAACGACAAGCGCAAGCGTTGGGTCCTCAAGGCCGTGGCGCTGGGCGCCCTGGCCGTCGCCACCTTCGGTGTGGCCGGCACCGCGGGCGCGCAGACCAAGCTCAAGTGGGCCCATGTGTACGAGACCTCGGAGCCCTTCCACAAATACTCGGTCTGGGCCGCGGAGGAGATCAAGAAGCGCACCAACGGCCGCTACGACATCCAGGTGTTCCCGGCCTCCAGCCTGGGCAAGGAGGCCGACATCAACCAGGGCCTGACGCTGGGCACGGTCGACATGGTGCTGACCGGCGCCAGCTTCGCCGGCCGCAGCTACACGCCGCTGGCGATCTCCTACTTCCCCTTCATCTTCCGCGACGCCGAGCACCAGCTGAAGTACGCCAAGAGCGACGTCTTCAAGGAACTGGCCAAGGGCTACGACGACAAGACCGGCAACCACATCACCGCGCTCAACTACTACGGCGCGCGCCACGTGACCTCGAGCGCGGCGCGGCCGGTGGCCAAGCCCGAGGACATGAAGGGCCTGAAGATCCGCGTGCCCGACGCGCCGGCCTACCTGGCCTTCCCCAAGGCGCTGGGCGCCAACGCCACGCCGATCGCCTTCGCCGAGGTGTACCTCGCGCTGCAGAGCGGCACCGTCGACGCGCAGGAGAACCCGCTGCCCACCATCGAGGCCAAGAAGTTCTTCGAAGTGCAGAAGAACATCTCGCTGACCGGCCACATCATCGACTCGCTGCTCACCGTGGTCTCGGGCCAGACCTGGGAGA
>Ga0182008_10002269_pt1 | contig 12142 bp, 9 predicted proteins | sample Sormic07211129_1_FD_120482 | JGI IMG/M metagenome (GOLD analysis project Ga0182008, IMG submission 120482) | Rhizosphere microbial communities from Sorghum bicolor, Mead, Nebraska, USA - 072115-129_1 metaG | ecosystem: Host-associated > Plants > Roots > Rhizosphere | place: USA: Nebraska...
CGCCGCCTGTGCTTGCCGCGTCCGCGCAGGCGATGAAAAGTGAACTGGGCACGCTTGAAGTCACCCCCATCGCTGAGGGGCTGGAGCACCCCTGGTCCGTGGCGTTTCTGCCGGATCGCCAGGGCATGCTGGTGACAGAAAGACCCGGCAACCTGCGCCTGGTCAGCACGGAAGGCAAGGTCTCGGCGCCGATCAGCGGCGTGCCCAAGGTCTGGGCCAAAGGGCAGGGTGGCTTGCTGGATGTGGCGCTGTCACCCGACTTCAAGCAAGACCGCTTGATCTATCTGTCCTACGCCGAGGGTGGTGGTCAGGGTAACAAGGCCGGTACGGCCGTCGGTCGCGGCAGACTGTCCGAAGACCTGACGAGCCTCAGGGATTTCACGGTGATTTTCCGTCAGGAACCCAAGCTATCCGTCGGCAACCACTTCGGTTCGCGATTAGTATTCGACCGAGACGGTTATCTGTTCATTACCCTGGGGGAAAACAACGACCGGCCAACCGCACAAGACCTCGACAAACTCCAAGGCAAGGTCGTACGCATTTATCCCGACGGCAAGGTACCGGAAGACAACCCATTTGTCGGTCAGTCCGGTGTGCGTCCCGAGATCTGGTCCTACGGGGTGCGCAATCCGCAAGGTGCGGCGCTCAACCCATGGACCGGCACACTGTGGGAAAACGAACACGGGCCTCGGGGCGGGGACGAGATCAACGTGATTGAGCGCGGCAAGAATTACGGTTGGCCATTGGCGACTCACGGCATCAACTATTCCGGGCTGCCCATTCCTGAAGCCCAGGGCAAAACCGCCGAAGGCACCGTCGGGCCACGGCATTTCTGGGAAAAATCTCCCGGGTTGAGCGGCATGGCGTTCTACGACGGCGATCGTTTCAAGGCCTGGCAACACAACGTTTTCATTGGTGCGCTCGTCACGCAGGAACTGATCCGTTTGCAGTTCGACGGCGACAAGGTGGTTCACGAAGAGCGCCTGCTGGGGGAACTGAACAAGCGCATCCGCGATGTGCGGCAGGGGCCGGATGGTTACTTGTATGTGTTGACCGATGAAGAGGACGGCACGTTGTATAAAGTCGGATTGAAGTAACGCAAAAAGGATCGCAGCCTGCTGCAGCGCCTGTATGAACACGCGCGACCTGGAGGCGTCGCCGCAGGCTGCGATCTTTTCAACGGTTATGCAGGATCACCGCCGCCCTTAACTTGTCCCGACCAAAGCTGCACATCTTCTCGAATTCCCTATGGCTGACCGGCACATGCTGGCAGTCCATGGTTTGTCGATGCTGGCTGTGGTCCACATCGGGATCGTGCAGATAGACGAATTCGTCGTCGCAATCGGTAACGATCACCCAGTGCGGTGATTTGGAACGAGTCAGGCGATAGCTGCTGATCAGTACCAAAGGCTGACCGCCTTGCTCCAGCAGCCGTGGGAGGTCCAGCTGTCCGCCGATTTCGCACTCGACGTCGCTGGCAAGCAGCTGTTCAGTGAACGCTTCGTGCACCAGACGCATTACGTCTTTTTTATGCTCGTTGCGCACGCCGTCGAGAAACAACGGCCCGCTCATGCTCAGTTGCAGACGCACCCGAAACCCGCGGCGCCAGGCCGCCAACGCCAAGCCTTGAGGGCTGCAGCCACCGTGGCCGGAGGTCATGAAAACGGTAGTCGCCTCGCGCCAGATCTGCAGTTCTTCGCGGCGCTGCGGATATTGGTCACGCTGCAGTGCGGCCATGGCCATGATCAGGCAAGCCGGACCGCAGGTGAATTCGGTGGTTTGTGCGTAATAAGGCACTTGAACGTTACGCGACTCGCGATGCTCAAGGATGCGTTTTTGCAGGCGCAGCGCATCGGCATGGTCCTGGTAATAGTCATGAATCACGGCGAAGCGCCGGTAGCCGTTGCGTTCATACAAGGCAATCGCCGCAGGATTGTCGATACGCACCTCCAGCCGCAAATAAGCACAGTCGTGCTCCAGAGCGCAGGCCTCGACGCAATCGAGCAATTTTTTACCCAATCCGTTGCCTCGTGCCTGGGCGGCGATGGCGATCGAATACAGTCGTGCCAGCGACGTACCTCGATGAAATAGCACCACGGCGTAACCCAGCAAATGCTCACCGTGCTGTGCTACCAACAGTTGCCCGTGGGCACGAGTAATCATCCATTGAAAGCTGCGACTGTTGAGCCGATCGGTGGTGAAACACTGCTCTTCCAGTTGCAATAACTGAGGCAAGTCTTGCAATACCGCCAAACGAAATAATGTATTCATACGACCGCCGTAAAAGTTGCGTAACGAAACGGGACTTTCGAAAAACATCGTGCTTAATAGGAAAGGTCTTGTTCACCAACGGATCGATCACTATGTCAGCGGTACAAGGTCATTGGCGCGAAGTATCCGAGCAAACTTTGCCGGCGGCAATCACTTCTGAAACTTATTTAAAAGGTTCATCAAATGAGTCGGGTAGAACTTCCAGCCAGTTGATTATCATCGTCGAACGCAGGGAGGATTGGGCTTCCTACTTTCCCAGCGAGGACATTGTCACGGCCCAGGAATACCTGGAACAAAACCGCGACAACGACCAGGGCAAGCGGGTTCAGGTCATCAACCTGTGCCGCAGCTACAAGTATCTGGGGCACGGGTACTACTGCTCGCTGCTGGCAGAGGCCCGTGGGCACAAGGTCATTCCCTCTGTGCGAACCATCAGTGAACTCACCCGTAAATCCTTGTACGGTCTAGCGTTGGATGACTTGGATAAAACCCTGGAAAAAGCGCTCAGTCATCATGCTTACAGCGATACCGAAGGTTTTACCCTGACACTTTACTTCGGCAAGACCAATATCGAGCCGTTGCAGGATTTGGCGCGGCAATTATTTGAAGTATTTGCCTGCCCGATTCTGTTAGTTGAATTTCGTCGAACTAACGGCTGGCATATCGAAGGCGTTAAGTCGGGTGCATTGCATAAGTTGCGCGAAGATCAGGAAGATCAGTTTGCACAATCCCTGGATAGTTTCAGTCGAAAAATCTGGCGCCAGCCGCGATCCCGGCGATTGGCCCGATACGACCTGGCCATTCTGCATGACCCCCAGGAAGCCTTGCCGCCCTCCAATGCCAAGGCGCTGGATAATTTTGTCAGGGTCGGCCGGACGCTGGGGATCGACGTTGATCTGATCGAGCGCAAGGACTATTCGCGAATTGCCGAATACGACGGCTTGCTGATCCGCGAGACCACCAGCGTCGACAACCACACGTATCGATTCGCCAAGAAGGCCGAAAGTGAAGGGCTGGTAGTGATGGACGACCCGGCGTCGATTCTGCGTTGCACCAACAAGGTGTACCTGACCGACTTGCTCAAGAGTCACCAACTGGGCATGCCCGCTACTGAAATCCTCTACAAGGAACGACCGGAAGATTTCGAACGGGTGGGCGAACGCCTGGGGTTTCCGTTGGTGCTGAAGATCCCCGACGGGTGTTTTTCCCGGGGTGTCATCAAGGTCGAAAGCCAGCAAGCCTTGCTCGAAGCTACCGCTGAATTGTTCGAGCATTCGGTGTTATTGCTGGCGCAGGAGTTTTTCTACACCGAGTACGACTGGCGCATAGGCGTGCTGAACCGCAAGCCGATCTTTGCCTGCCAGTACTTCATGTCCAAGGGCCATTGGCAAATCTACAACCACAAGGCCAAAGGCCAGGATATCAACGGTGAGTGCCGAACCCTGGCCGTCCACGAAGCGCCGCGAGCGGTGGTGGAACTGGCAGTGAAGACCGCCAACCTGATCGGCGATGGTCTGTACGGCGTTGACCTCAAGCAGTCGGGGGACAAAGTGGTGGTGATCGAGGTCAACGACAACCCGAACATGGACGCAGGCATCGAAGACGCGTATTTGCAAGACGACCTGTATTCACTGGTGCTGGAAGAGTTCCTACGACGCCTGGAACTGAAACGTCGCGGCCAGGCCTGGTGATCAGCCGATGATCAAGGGCTTTGAATTGACCCACGGCGCTCTGCACGCCGTCGAGCGGCTGGATGCCCCGGTCGTGCTGTTCAGCAATCCCGATGTGGCCGAGCGCGACCTGTTGCACAGCCATTTCAAACTCGATGAACACGCCTTGGCGTCGGCACTCGACCCTGACGAGGTGTCGCGCATCGAGTTTCACCCCGACAACCTGTTCCTGATCTGGAAACGCCCGGAAAACTACTCCGGCTCGCAGAGCCTGGCGTTTGAAGTGTCATCCTGTGGCTTGCTGTTTTGCCCGGACCGCTTGCTGGTGATCGCCACCGATGACGCGCCGCTGAGTGGGTTGGGCAAGCGTCAGGCGCTGAACACGCCGCTGGATGTGTTGCTCGATCTGCTCTTCAACAACATCCATCACTACTTGGGTCACCTCAAGGTGATCAAACTGGTTGCCCGGGAGCTGCAGCAGAAATTCAATGCGTCGATGCAGAATCAGCACCTGATCCAGATGTTCAACCTCAGCGAAAGCCTGATCTATTACATCAATGCCATCCACAGCAACGGCGCGGTCCTCACCCGACTGCGCAACCACGCAGAAAAGCAACACTTCAATGCCCATGCCATCAGCCTGATCGACGACCTGATCATAGAAAACAACCAGTGCTACAAGCAGGCGGAAATCTACTCGACGGTGTTCTCCGGGCTGATCGACGCGCGGGGCAATCTGATGAACAACAGCATGAACAACCTGTTGCGCAAACTGACGTTGATCAATGTGGTGTTTTTGCCGCTGAACCTGATCGCAAGCATCGGCGGAATGTCCGAATTCAGCATGATGACGGCGGGCACGCCGTGGTGGATTTCTTATCCGTTGTTCTTGAGCGCGATGCTGCTGGGGGCAGGGGTGATGGTGCTGGGGCTCAAGCGCTTGGCGAAATGAATCGGGTGATGTTCACCAGGCCTGTGGGCGCGAGCCTGCTCGCGATAGCCGCTTCCAAATCGCCAAAATGTCCGGATCAGAGCTGTTGAGCCGCATCCATGCGGCCGAGCGCGCCGCGTTTGGCGACGCGTTGGCATGATGTGCAAGGATTATTCGGCAACGGCTTTTTCGACTTTGGTCGACGCCGACCAGACCCGGTAACGTACCTCTACATCCTCAGGTACATAGAGCACGATCGGCAGTTTGCTGTTGTAGCGCAGCATGAAACCGTCACCCACCACGGGCACGAAATCCTGTTTGCGCTTGCCGTCCGGGCAGGCCATCAGGGTGCTCATCGGGCCGATGACTTTTTCCAGTCGGTAAAACGGATAACCCCAGCCTTCGAGGTTTTTTTCCTCAAGCATGCCGCCCAGGCGTTGGCGGTTGCAGTCGACGGCAAGGGTCTTGCCAGCGAGGATTTCGACCTGGAAATCGTCTTCCCGGGTTTGCGGTGCCAAGTGAATGACCTGGCGGCTGAAGCCGTCCTCGGCTTTTGGAAATGGCGCGGTTTTTTCCAGCGTTGCCCCGTGGATGACGCCCGACAGTGCAGCCGCGATAACGCCGATGGATGTGCGAACAATTAAAGGACTCATGGTGCCTCCTTGCAGGTAAACAGAAGCGAACGATCGCCTGCGCGCATTCTCCCTGCCACGGGCACTCGATGCAAACTCACGCTGTGTGCAATTTGCAGGGCTATCTGAGGCCGATAGTGCAATTTGCATGACGGTTGTTACAGGTTGTTAACCTAAACCTCTGATTTACCGATGAGCTGCATAGCTGAATTCAAGGCATGTTTTATGCTGTAGATGTTCTTAAGCTGACCGGGATCGCACACGAGTCAGCCATCGATAACCGTTGGCAGTCTCACAAAGGAGAGGGTCGCCATGTTTCTTTCTGCCTTGGAACTTCGCAACATCATTGAAAGCAGTTTCCTGCCGAAACGCTGCCAATGTTCGCTCTCTCCGGACCTCAAGATGACCGTCAAGGTCTTCGCGGAGGATGGCACTGATACCCTCGATCTATTGAGAACGGATATCGATGCCCAGCATCTGAACAGCTGCAGGGAAATCCATGAGTTGATTGCGGGGCTGCGCTCAGACCTTTACCACCATCACGGGGAAAACGAGCACCGTGAGTTGCTGGGCAAAGCGCTGTAGCCCAACGTTTGAATCTGCCGTGCGCTGCGGGCCTGGATCAAAATACCAGGCCCAGCGCCAGATCGAACGCATAAATGCAACTTGTGCGATCAGTCAGTTTTGATAACTGCAAGCGTCCGACAGTTTTCGGTAGGCGAGTTCCGCGGGTTTGCCCGACTGCTTATCGATATACGTCATCGTTGCCGTGATCACTTCACAATCCATCGTCGTGGGTTCGGTCAGGGCAATCACTTTGCCAATGTGCAGGGGCATTCCGTAATGATACGAGGGTATCGCGTCGGCGACGGTGGTGTCCGCTACGGTGAAACCTGAAAAGCTGGCACAGACAAGAGCTGAAGAAACGAGCAAAACGCGCGAGTTCATGGGGCAATCTCCAGTGCAGACGGAAGTCAGCTCGACGGATCGTCGAACCTGCCGCACTGGGCGTCAGAGAACTCTGAGGGCGTGCGGTCCAGTAAGTGTTGGACTGCACGATTAAGCATTGGTTAATTCTCCTGAACGCCACCTGTCGCTTTGCCACTACCGTTCGGCGGACGACCACACCATCAGGTGCGTTATGCCAGTTGTTTTCGATAGGGCAGGTCCGGCCCGGTTTTGCCGCAAGTCAGTGCCGCTGCCTGAACCGCAAACCGCATCATCGCTTCGATCTGCTCGCGGCTGAGCTCACGCAATCCCTCGATTGAATCCAGTTGTTGCTCAGTCAACCAGGCAATCAACGCCGCCTGAAAAGTATCGCCAGCGCCCACGGTATCTGCGATTTTGACCGCGCAGGCCGGCACCGACCACGAACCATGGACCCGGCTGAACACCGTCGCGCCTTCGCCACCGCGCGTCAGGAACACCAACTGGCAACGGTGCTGCAACCAGCCCTCGATGACCCGCGCAGGGTCCTGTTCGGGATACAACAGGCGCAAATCCTCATCGCTGACCTTGATCATGTCGGCATGTTCGACCAGCGTGGCCACGCGCGAACGCCACAACTCGATATTTGGCTCGGGGTTGAGGCGCACGTTCGGATCGAGGCTGATCAGGCGTTTACCGCTTTCCCGTCGCACCAACGCCAGCAGCGTGTCGGCAATCGGTTGCACCACCAGCGAAAACGAGCCGATGTGCAAGCCGCGTACGTCAGGCCCAAGTTCCGGCAGATGCTCAACTTTCAATTGCCGATCGGCACAACCTTCGCCACGGAAGCTGTAATGTGGCGAACCATCAGCACCCACCGCAACCATCGCCAGCGTGGTAGGGGCGGCGAAATCCCGTAGATAGCCGGTTTGTACCCCTTCGTCCTGCAGCACTTGCAACAGTCGTCGGCCAAGGTAATCGGTGGACAACCCGGCAAACAGCGCCACGTTCACACCCAAACGGCGCAAACCCACCGCAACATTGAACGGCGAACCGCCGGCAATCGCCTTGAAATTCACTTTTGAAGCCAGGCCGCTGGCATCGTTTTCACTGAAAAAATCAAACAGCGCTTCGCCACACACCAGATACATAATTGCTCACTCTTCAAAGGGTTGCGACATGCTGTTGATAGCGTTCGTAGGCTTGCTGCGAAGCCACGACGTTTTGTGCAATGGGCAAGGTTTCACTCGCCGGGTCGAGCTTCACGCAGCGCTCGCACAGATCCGCCAGGCTCTCTTCTCGACCGCTTTCCCGGGACTTGCACCAGGCTGCCTGAATTGCCGCCCCAAGGGCCGCGGCTTCGCTTTGTTCAGTGCAGACCACCGCAGTGTTCATGATGTCCGCGACTACCTGGCGCCATACCGTACTTTTCGAGCCGCCGCCGATCAGGCAAATGCTGCGGCTTTGTAAGCCATTTTGCCGCAGCAGGTCCACACCGAAACGCAATCCGAAGGTCGTGCCTTCAACCACTGCACGGCACAGATTGGCCTGGGTCAGGTTGGTCATGGTCAAGCCGCGCACGCTGCCGGTGGCGTGGGGCAGGGCGGGTACGCGTTCACCATTGAAAAACGGCAGCACACAAACGCCTTCGGCACCGATCGGTGCCTGGGCCGCGAGTGCATTGAAGCGATCGATATCCAGCTCGAATAACTCACGGAACACCCCGGTGGCATTGGTCAGGTTCATGGTGCAAATCAAGGGCAACCAGCCACCGCTCGAAGAACAGAATGTGGCGACTCCAGCGTCCGGGCTGACGATCGGTTGATCGGCATAGGCGTACACCGTGCCGGATGAGCCGAGACTCATGGTGATGGCGCCTGGCCGAATATTGCCGGTGCCGATGGCGCCCATCATGTTGTCGCCACCGCCGCTGGAAACAAGGGCTTGCGGATTGATACCCAATCGTCCAGCGATCGCCGGCAGGATCGTACCGACCGCTGCGTGCGCGTCGATCAGCTCCGGCAATGCCGCTTGCAGGCGCCCGCTCGGATCGATGTCGCGCAGCAATTGTAAATCCCACTGGCGAGTGCGCACGTTGAAATAGCCCGTGCCGGAAGCATCGCCGTACTCGCTGCAACTGCGGCCGGTGAGCCAGAAATTCAGGTAATCATGGGGCAACAGAATGCGGGCGATTCGGGCAAATACTGCCGGATGCTGTTCTTTGGTCCAGAGCAGCTTAGAGACTGTGTAACCCGGTGCGATGACCACGCCAAGGCGCTCCAGCGAACCTTTTTCACCGCCCAGGCGTTCGAGAAGGCGATCGTTCTCGGCGCTGGTTTCGGTGTCGCACCAGAGTTTGGCGGGGCGCAGGACCTGGCCCTGATCATCGAGCAGGACGAGGCCGTGTTGTTGGCCGGACACACCGATGCCGAGGATCGATTGGCCATCGACACCGGCCGCCAGCAATGCGTGGCGAGTGGCGCTGGCGAAAGCATCCAGCCACTGAGCGGGGTCCTGCTCGCGACGGCCGTTGGCGCCGCTGATCATGGTGTGGGCAGCGGCGCCCTGACCAATCACGGCACCACTGACCGCATCGAGGATAATGGCTTTGGTGCCTTGGGTGCCGCAGTCGATGCCGAGGAATAATTGTTGGTCTGCCATGGTGGGTCCTTGGTGTATGAAGATCGTTCCCATGCTCTGCGTGGGAACGCCTCAATGGACGCTCCGCGTCTGCTTCTGGATGGGGACGCAGAGCGTCCCGGGCTGCATTCCCACGCAGAGCGTGGGAACGATCAGAAATCACTGTGGGAGCGGCGGTGCGACGATTCGACTTGCCCGCGATGACGGCAGCAGATTCACCGCATGCTTACGCCAGAACCCGCTCAAGCGTGCGCGTCACACCCACCTCGCGCAAACTGTTGCAACACCACTCAAACGCCGCGACAAACTCTGCCGAGCGAGGGATCGCGGTGCCGAAAATCTCCTCAACCTCCAGCAAGCGCTGGGTGATCAATACGTCGTCGGCCACCAACGCCTGACAGAACGCCGCCCGTGGGTCCGGTATCGAGTAGGTATCGCCATTTTCATCCACGCCTTTCAAGTACAAGGCCCATGCGGCCACCACCAGCGCCGCACGCTTGGTCTCGCGGCCATCGGCGATCAAGCGGTTGATGGTCGGAATGGTGAACTTGGGAAACTTCGACGACCCGTCCGAGCACACACGTTCCAGTTGATCGGCAATGGCCTGATTGGAGAAGCGTTCGACCAGCGTGTTCTTGTAATTGGTCAGGTCAATGCCTGGCACTGGCGCCAGTTGCGGCGTGACGTCGAGGTCCATGTAGGCACGCATGTAGCGCACGAACAGCGGGTCGTTCATGGTTTCGTGAACGAAGCGATAGCCCTTCAAGAACCCTAGATAGGTCAGGGCCAGATGACTGCCATTGAGCAGTTTGATCTTCATCTCTTCATAGGGCGTGACATCGTCGGTGAACTGCACGCCGACCTTTTCCCAGGCCGGCCGGCCATTGACGAACTTGTCTTCCAGCACCCATTGCACAAAGGGTTCGCAGACCACCGGCCAGGCGTCATCGACGCCATGTTTGTCCGCCAGCAGCAGGCGATGCTCAGTGCTGGTCATCGGCGTGATGCGGTCGACCATGGCGTTGGGGAACGTCACGTTGCGCTCGATCCAGTTGCGCAACTCGGCGTCCCGCAGCGCGGCGAATGCCAGCAGTGCTTTGCGAGTGACCGCGCCGTTGTGCGGCAGGTTATCGCAGGACATCAAGGTAAACGCGGGTATCCCTGCGGCCCGGCGCTTGGCCAGTGCTGCGCAAAGAAAACCGAACACGGTTTTCGGTGAATCCGGGTTGGCGAGGTCGTGCTGGATCTGCGGCAGGTGCGCCATGAACTCGCCGTTGCTGTCATCGATGCAATAACCGCCCTCGGTGATGGTCAGCGAGACGATGCGAATCTGCGGGTCGGCGAGTTTGTCGATCAGCGTTTGCGCACCGTCCTCTGCCAGCAGCATGTCGCGAATGGCGCCGATCACCCGGACTTCGGTGTCATCGGTATCACCCAACTCAAACAGGGTGAACAGGCAATCCTGTTGCTTGAGATCGTCGCGGGCGCGGCGGTCTTCGGCACGCAGGCCAACACCGCAGATCGCCCAGTCCAGGCCCTCGCCGGTGTTCATCAGCGCGTCGGTGTAGTACGCCTGATGGGCGCGATGGAAACCGCCGACGCCGATGTGGGCGATACCTTGGCGCGTGTCGTTCAGGGCGTAGGCGGGCAGTGCCACTTCGGGGGCGAGGCGGTTGAGGTTCTGTTTATTCAGTTTCATCACACACTCTCGCAAATCAGGCAGCAACGCGCAAAGGACGGGTCAGCGCCACGCCGTCGGCATCGAATAAATGGCAGTGTTCGGCATCCAGATGCAGGCTCAGGGTTTCGCCATAACGGCTGGCGAGGTCGCCGCGTACACGCATGGTCAGGGCTTCGCCGGTAGCGGTGCGAACATGGCAGAAGGTGTCGCTGCCCAGGCGTTCGCTGACATCGGCGGTGACTTGCAGTGTGCAATCGCCAGGTTTGGCCAATTCCAGGTGCTCGGGGCGAATGCCCAGCGTCACCGCACCGCCGACGCTCAGCTTGGCGCCGCTCAGCGCCAGGCTGATGCGGGTGCCGGCGTCCAGTTGCACTTCACAGCCCTGGCCATTGACCTGGGTGATCCTGCCTTTGAGGAAGCCCATTTTCGGCGTGCCGAGAAAACCGGCGACGAACAGGTTGGCCGGCTGGTGATACAGATCCAGTGGCGAGCCGACTTGCTCGATCTTGCCGCCGTTGAGCACGACGACTTTATCGGCCATGGTCATGGCTTCGACCTGGTCGTGGGTCACGTAAATCATCGTCGCTTGCAGGTCTTTGTGCAGGCGCAGCAACTCCAGACGCATCTGCACCCTCAGCGCCGCGTCGAGGTTGGACAGTGGCTCGTCGAACAGGAAGATTTTCGGGTTGCGCACAATGGCCCGGCCGATCGCCACACGCTGGCGTTGCCCGCCGGACAGTTGCTTGGGCTTGCGCTCGAGCATCGGCCCCAGTTCAAGGATGCGCGCCGCTTCGCCGACTTTCTTTTCCACTTCGGCCTTGGGCACGCCGGCCAGATCAAGGGCGAAGGACATGTTTTTGCGCACGCTCATGTGCGGGTACAAAGCGTAAGTCTGGAACACCATCGCCAGGTCTCGCTTGGCTGGACTGACTTCAGTGATGTCGCGGCCATCGAGTTCGATGGTGCCACCGCTGACTTCCTCCAGCCCGGCGATCAACCGCAGCAGGGTGGATTTACCGCAGCCCGATGGGCCGACGAAGACCACGAATTCCTTGTCGTTCACTTCAAGGTCAATGCCCTTGATGATGGAAAAGCCTTCAAAGCCTTTTTGCAGATTCTTGATTTTCAGGTTGGCCATGGTGATGGGCCTCCGCATGTTTTTATTCATTTAAACCGGACGGCTTTTCGTAGGCGCCAGGCTTGCCGGCGAAGGCAATTTGACGGGCGCCTTCGCCGGCAAGCCTGGCTCCTACAAGGGGCGAACCGTTTATTTCACCGCGCCAAACGACAGGCCGCGCACCAATTGCTTCTGGCTGATCCAGCCGAAGATCAGGATCGGCGCGCAGGCCAGGGTCGAGACCGCCGACAGCTTGGCCCAGAACAACCCTTC
>Ga0182008_10002270_pt1 | contig 12130 bp, 9 predicted proteins | sample Sormic07211129_1_FD_120482 | JGI IMG/M metagenome (GOLD analysis project Ga0182008, IMG submission 120482) | Rhizosphere microbial communities from Sorghum bicolor, Mead, Nebraska, USA - 072115-129_1 metaG | ecosystem: Host-associated > Plants > Roots > Rhizosphere | place: USA: Nebraska...
AGTCATGCCACAGAACGTGCGGGTAGTCGGGTTTTCACTGGCCTTCAGTTTGGCCACCGCGGTGTTTGGCGGTTTTACCCCGGCAATCTCGACGCTGCTTGTCCAGGCCACGGGCGACAAGGCTTCACCTGCCTACTGGCTGATGTTCGCGGCGGTGTGCGGGTTCACGGCGACGACGATTCTGTATCGTCGGCAAAAAGATTTGGCAGTCAGAACCGTTTAGTTCCTCGATCGCCGACGCTTACGACGCGTCGATCCACCGCGGGAACCGAATTAGAGTGGCATGAGGTCGATTACAGTTTTCGTCAGGGTAGTAATCGGCCTAAAGACCCCATTCAATGAGCATAGACAGATTTTTCGAATAATTTCTCAATATGTGGCCCTTGATTCCACTCGTTCAAGGGCCCGAAGTAGGCATTCGGCTTGTCCAAAAGCGCAAGAGACGGCCGATTTAACATCGCCGTAGTACGAGATCTAACTGGCGCATTAACGCAAACGCTCATTTGTGCTGGCGCCGTCTACCATGCGTTGAATGCCGAGCGGATTGGCGTTTTTCAACGCGTCGGGAAGCAAACTGTCCGGGTAGTTCTGGAAGCAGATCGGTCGCAGGAAGCGGTTGATCGACAGCGTTCCCACGGACGAGCCTCGGGCATCCGAGGTGGCGGGGTAGGGGCCGCCATGAACCATCGCATCGCAGACCTCGACACCGGTCGGGTAACCATTGAGCAAAAGGCGACCCGCCTTCAGTTCCAACACTGGAATCAACTCGGCAAACATCTCCAGATCCGCAGGTTCGGCAATCAAGGTCGCGGTCAGTTGCCCCTGCAAACCGTGCAGCGCGTGCTGCAGCTGTTGCCGGTCATTGACCGCAACGACGACTACAACCGGGCCAAACACCTCGTGCTGCAGCAGTTCGTCATGGTTGATCAGCAGTTCTGCGTCCGCTTCGAACAGCTGTGGGTTAGCCTGGATACCTGCTTGAGGATTCCCCGCTCGATGGTGGATCTGCGGATGATCATGCAGGCGGGTCAGGCCATCGGAGTAATTGCACAGCCCGCCGGCGTTGAGCAGGGTATGTGCAGGCTGAGCGTTGATCTGCCAGGTCAGCTCATCGAGAAACGCATCGAACTCGGGAGAGCGTATTCCGATCACCATTCCAGGTTTTGTGCAGAACTGTCCTGCCCCTTGAACCACAGAGGCGCTGACCTCGGCCGCAATGTTTGCACCACGGGTCTTGAGGGCCTCTGGCAGAACCAGTACCGGATTGACACTCGACATCTCGGCGAACACCGGGATGGGTTCTGGTCTTGCCGCTGCCATGTCACACAGCGCCCGGCCGCCCTTGAGCGAACCGGTGAAGCCAACAGCCTTGATTGCCGGGTGTTGCACCAGCCAGGCACCGACCATCCCGCCGTAAATCATGTTGAAGACACCGGGCGGCATTCCGGTCTGTTCGGCGGCGCGAATGATTGCCAGAGCGACCCATTCCGCCGTAGCCATGTGCCCGGGGTGTGCCTTGAATACCACCGGGCAACCCGCCGCGAGCGCAGCGGCGGTATCACCGCCCGCCGTAGAGAAGGCCAGGGGGAAATTGCTGGCTCCGAATACGGCGACCGGGCCGATACCGATGTGGTATTGGCGCAGATCGGGACGGGGCAGGGGTTGACGGTCAGGCAAGGCACGATCGATACGTGCCCCAAAGAAATCCCCACGTCGCAGCACCTTGGCAAACAGTCTCATCTGACCACTGGTACGGGCACGTTCACCCTGAATACGCGCGGCCGGCAGCGCCGTTTCGCGGCAGACCGTCGCGATGAATTCGTCACCCAGGGCGTCGAGCTCATCTGCGATGGCGTCGAGAAACGCCGCGCGTCGAAGGGGCGGCAGGGTGCGGTACAGCGGGTAGGCCGCCGCCGCCGCATAGGCGGCAGCATCCACTTCCTCTCGCGTGGCTTCAGTAAAGTAGCCCGGCAGTTCCTGCCCAGTGGTGGCGTCGAAACTTTGCAGGCGCGAGTGACCTTCGGCGCTGCGTGCGCCATTGATAAAGTTGTGTCCGGTGCTGGTGTTCATAGGCATTCTCGTTTTGGCTAGCGTGGCTTGATCGCGGCAGAAACCAACCCGCGACCGTGCAAGTTATCGAGCAGGGCGCGATAACCCATCTGCCAGGCCGGCGCGCGATCGCTTGTCGTCACGCGGTTGACCAGCGTGCCGAACCTGGCGCTGCTGATGGCGACCAGATCACCCTCTTTATGGGTGAAGCCTCCGCCGGGTAGATCGCGGTCTTGCTTGGGGGCAAACAGCGTGCCGAGGAACAGCACAAAGCCGTCCGGGTACTGATGGTTTTCGTTGAGTGTCTGAGCGACCAGATCCAGCGGGTCGCGGCTGATCTGATTCATGGAGCTGCTGCCATCCATGATGAAACCATCGTCGCCTACGACACGCAGTGCGACTTCTGCCGTGCGCACGTCCTCGATGCTGAAGGTTTCATCGAACAGTCGGATAAACGGCCCAAGCGCGGTCGACGCATTGTTGTCTTTGGCTTTGGAAAGCAACAACGCACTGCGCCCTTCGAAGTCGCGCAGGTTGACGTCATTGCCCAGCGTAGCGCCCTGTACCTTGCCAAGACTGGAAACGGCCAATACCACTTCGGGCTCTGGATTGTTCCAGCTGGACTTCGGATGGATGCCAATGTCCGATCCGTAACCCACCGCTGACAACGGCTGAGCTTTGGTGAATATCTCGGCGTCCGGGCCGATGCCCACTTCGAGGTACTGCGACCAAATGCCCTGGCTGATCAGCACTTCCTTGAGCGCGGCGGCCTGGGAAGAGCCCGGCACGATGTCCCCGAGGTCAGTACCGATGCTCGCTACCAGCGTTGCGCGAATGCTATCGGCCTTGGCCGGGTCGCCCTTGGCCTGCTCTTCGACCACCCGCTCAAGCATGCTGGTTGCGAAGGTCACCCCGGCGGCTTTTACCGCTTGCAGGTCAATCGGCGCCAGCAGCCATGGCTGTGTTTCGTCGCGCGTCGAGACATCGCTGTTGCGCAGTAACGCGTCAACGCTGATTAGCGCCTGCTCCAATGGCAGGCTGCGCAGGTAAGCAACGGGGTCATCGAGTTCAAGCAGGGCCGAAACGGTCGCCACCCGAACGCTGATGTCGTAGACCTCGCGGTCTTTAAGCAGGACGATGGCAGGCCCTGCCGTGGCGCCAGGAATCCACACGCGACCGATCCAGGTACCTTCCGCGAGGTCCTGGGCTGGAGTGTTCAAATCCGACAATGTGATGGCAACGTTTGTTTGGGGCATGAAAAAAACCTCGGCAGAAGTGGCAAATCAGTGGGAATGACGTGGGTCGCCGCTGCGTGCGATGACCCGCAGGTGCAAGGTCGCGGGTTCCAGGCAACCACCGGTCGAGAGTTGGCCAACCTGCTGTCGGTAGAGTTCCTGCCATGGCGTTTGCGAGGCTGGAAAGGACGGTTTGAACGCCGCCTGGCGGCGTGCCATTTCGCTCTCATCCACCAGGAGATCGACGCGGCGAGCGTTGAGGTCGACGCGAAGGCGATCATTGGTTTCCAGCAAACCGATGCCGCCCCCCACCGCGGCTTCAGGGGACATGTTGAGTATCGACGGGCTGGCCGAGGTCCCGCTCTGGCGTCCATCACCCAGGCAGGGCAGGGAGTCAATGCCTCGTTTGATCAGTGCTGCGGGTGGGGCCATGTTGACCACTTCGGCGCTGCCCGGATAACCCACGGTGCCGCAGCCCCGAATCACCAGAATGCAACGCTCGTCGATGTCCAGAGCCGGGTCGTTGATGCGCGCCTGATAGTCCTCGGGGCCATCGAAAACAATGGCTCTGGCTTCGAAACTGTTTTCCGCGCCCGGCTCGGACAGATAGGTTTTGCGGAATGCTTCGCCCACCACCGACATCTTCATGATGGCGCTGTCGAAGAAATTACCGCTCAGCACGATGAACCCGGCCCGTTGAATCAAGGGATTTTCGTACGCGTGGATCACATCGGTATCGCTGGCGGCCGTATGGCTGACGATCTCGCCAACGGTCTTGCCTGAGACCGTGTCGCAGCCTTCATGCAGTCGCCCGGCTTTCTGCAGTTCGTGCATGACTGCCGGGACGCCGCCCGCGCGGTGGAAACCCTCGCCAAGGTATTTCCCGGCGGGCATGCAATTAACCAGCAGGGGCACGTCTTCGCCAATCCGTTGCCAGTCTTCCAGGCTGAGATCGATGCCGGTGTGCCGCGCGATAGCGATGAGGTGCGGCGGGCAATTGGTCGACGCCCCCAAGGCCGACGCCACGGCAATGGCATTTTCAAAGGCTTCGCGGGTCATGATTTGGGTAGGACGAATATCCTGACGGACCATGTCGACGATGCGCTTGCCAGTCGCATACGCCATCTGGCCGCGTTCACGATAGGCGGCCGGAATGCTCGCACAGCCGGGCAGCGACATACCCAGCGCTTCGGCCAGCGCGTTCATCGACAACGCGGTACCCATCGTGTTGCAGTGACCGATCGAAGGAGAGGCTGCCGTGGTCATCTCCATGAAGCCTTCATAATCGATCTCTCCACTGGAGAGCAGGTTGCGCGCATGCCAGAGCACCGTGCCGGAGCCGATCAATTTGCCTTTGTGGTGCCCATCAAGCATTGGACCGCCCGACAAGACGATCGCCGGGATATCAACCGTCGCGGCCGCCATGAGACAGGCAGGGGTGGTCTTGTCGCAGCCAGTGGTCAGCACCACGCCATCCAGCGGGTACCCATGAAGAATCTCGACCAGGCCCAGGTACGCCAGGTTGCGATCCAGTGCGGCAGTCGGACGCCGGGTTTGTTCGGCCATCGGGTGCACCGGGAACTCCATCGGAATGCCGCCGGCATCGCGAATACCTGCTTTGGTGCGTTGCGCGAGTTCGAGGTGATGACGGTTGCACGGCGCGAGATCGCTACCGGTTTGAGCGATGCCGATGATGGGACGGCCCGATTGCAACTCTTCGCGCGTCATACCGTAATTCATGAAGCGTTCGACGTAGAGCGCGGTCATGTCAGCATGACTGGGATCGTCAAACCATTGTTGACTTCGCAGAGGCAGAGGAGTGTTTTCGGGCATGGTTTTTATCTCTTGTTAGAGGCATATCAACGGAAAGTGAACCACCGCAGGAGGCTACAAACAGGCGAATCATCACCGCCGTCGGCGTTCGAATGGTCTGATGTTACCGGTAACATTTTATTTGTAAAGACCCAATCTCGAAGTTCGAATGGGCGCTGGACACCTTTGCAAGGAGCAGAGGTCGGCCTGCCAATGGCCATGTATAATCAGCGACCTTCTGTGTTGGCGGCATTGATTTTCAGGGGCCGCCCGGTCATTTTCAGGAAAACAGGACGTTCATGAGTTACGAGGATTCAGGCAAAACCACCACGCCGCCGCGAATGGCCGACGTCGCCAAACTGGCCGGTGTTTCGAAGATGACGGTTTCCCGGGTCCTGGCCGGTCGCGACGTCTCAGAGCGCACGCAGAAGCTGGTCCACGAAGCGATTGAAACGCTCGGCTATCTGCCTGATGCCTCTGCAGGAACCCTGGCCACCGGACGTTCGGAGTTTATCGTTGCGCTGGTGCCGTCTTTGGCGAGTTCGAACTTTGCCGACACCGTCCGCGGCCTGAATGATGTCGTTAGCGAACATGGCTTGTGCCTGCTGTTGGGTGACACGGATTATCACCTGGAGCAGGAGGCCTTGCTGGTACGCACGCTGCTGCGCCATCGACCCGTCGGGGTGATGCTGACGGGCAGCGCGCATCTGGATGAAACCCGCAAGCTGTTACGCCAGGCGCAAGTGCCTGTTGTCGAGACCTGGGACATTCCAGCCGATCCACTCGAGCAATCGGTTGGATTCAGTAACCTGGCCGCCGCTGCCGCAATGTATGAACATCTGCATCAGCAAGGTTATCGACGAATCGGCTACATCGGGGGTGCATCCGTTCTCGACCATCGGGGGCAGCAACGTCAGCAAGGCTACCTTCAGGCTGTCGCGGCGTTGGGGGCAGGTGAGCCTCGGGTGATGGAATATGGCGAGTCGCCTATCACCATGAGCCATGGTGGAGAGTCCGTGAAGCGACTGCTGGAGAAGTGGCCGGACACAGACGCGGTCATGTGCGTCAGTGACCTGTCAGCGTTCGGCGCGATCATGGAATGCCATCGGCAAGGGCGACGAGTGCCCGGGGACATTGCGATCGCCGGTTTTGGCGATTTCGAAGTCTCACGGTACTGCACGCCGACGATCACCACGGTCTCGGTCGACCCCTACGGAATTGGCCGCCGCGCAGGTGAGTTGCTGGTTGCCAGTGCCGCTGCCCAGCGTCTTGGACTGCCTCGTCCGAAGGCGTCCGATGTCGTCGAATTCAAAATCCTGGCGCGCGAAAGCACCTGAATTTTTTTAACCGGGCGCGCTTGCTTTGCGTCGAATTTAATTGCTAAATTAAAAATGTTACCGGTAACAGACTAACTTGCAGCGTCTTTTTTCCCTGTGGATTGGCCTAGGTCAGCCCAAGGAACTCAAGGTCGCAAGCCAAAAACAAAAACAATCGGCATGACGACATGCCTTGAGGTCAACACATGGAATCAGTATCTCAGCGTCCTCTCGAAGGAGAGGGCTCGGCGGAGCTTACCTCCGAGGATCGTACCTACCGCAAAGTCATCCTGCGCATCCTGCCGATCCTGCTGTTCTGCTACATGGCGGCGTACCTGGATCGGGTCAATATCGGTTTTGCCAAGCTGGACATGCTCAACGATCTGCAATTCAGCAACACGGTCTACGCCTTGGGCGCGAGCATTTTCTTCTGGGGCTATTTCCTCTTCGAAGTCCCTAGCAATCTGTTCCTCCATCGCTTCGGCGCACGCCTCTGGATCGCCCGCATCATGATCAGCTGGAGCATTGTCTCCATAGCTGTAGCCTTTACCGTGCCGCTGGCCAAGTTCTTTCACATTGAATCGGAAACCATGTTCTACGTGCTGCGCTTCCTGCTGGGAATCTGCGAAGCCGGTTTCTTCCCAGGAGTGATTCTTTACCTCAACTACTGGTTTCCGACGCATCGCCAAAGCCGTGTAATGGCGGGCTTTTTGATGGCCATGCCGATCAGCCTGACGTTGGGCGGGATTCTTTCCGGGTGGTTGATGGGCGCGATGCAGGGTGTCCATGGCATGGCCGGCTGGCAGTGGATGCTGATCATCGAGGGCATCCCGTCGTTGATCATGGCCGTTGTCGTGGTGACGTTGCTGGTCGATAAAATCGACAATGCCAAGTGGCTGAGCACGGCTGAAAAGAACATGCTCAAAAACAACCTCGACCGAGGCAACACGGCGAAGGCTTCCAGCCTTCGGGATGTGATCTTCAACGGTCGCGTGTGGTTACTGGTGTTGATTCTGCTGACGTTCAATACGGGTTTTTACGGACTGGCGTTCTGGATGCCGACGATCATCAAGTCCACCGGTATTTCCAACACCCTGCACATCGGTTTGCTGACCGCGATTCCCTACGCCACCGCCATCGTCGCCATGACCCTCAACGCCTGGCACTCCAATAAAACCGGTGAGCGCCGATTGCACGCGGCCATCCCGGCATTCATTGGCGGGATGGGCCTGATTGGCAGCGCCTTCTTCGCCCATAACCTGCCGGTGTCGATTTTCTTCCTCAGCATCTCCGCGTCAGGGTTGCTGAGCCTGATGCCAATTTTCTGGACATTGCCCGGCACGGTTTTATCGGGTGTGGCTGCAGCTGCGGGTATCGGCATGATCAACGCAATCGGCAACCTCTCCGGGTTCACCGGTTCCATGATTACAGCCATGGCCGAGACACTGACCGGCGACATGAACAACGGCACCTATGTCCTGGGTGGTTGCCTGCTCGTCAGCTGTGTGTTGATCCTGCTGATTCCAAAATCGATGCTATCCAGAGACATCAAGGCCTGATTGGCCGTCGATTCGCCCGACCCTGTTCCGTGAGCAGGGTCGACGGCGGAGCAGTGCAGAGAGAGGCGTTTTGATTCAGTCCGCTCGTGAGAAGTAGTTTTGGTTCTGAATCCGTTCGGGATTGTTGCCCGGTGAGGTTCAGGCGGAGAGTCTCATTTATCCCGAAAAAATATTTCAACGCGCAGACAATCGAGACGAGGTTGTGGGGCAATGCGCCTGGGATTTTAGTCAAGCATATGTTGTCAGGGGGGCGAGGTGAAAGGTCCACGGAGACCTCCAAACCCGACAATCTCAGGGTAGAGCCGACCTCTTTTTCAAGCCGGAGGACAATGTCCACTTTTGGCCGGATAGCGACGGTCTAGCATCGACCTTCGCTATAGATGGTCAGAATTCCGTCTGTTCCGCCATTTCCAGGGCATCATCGACTTCGATACCTAGGTATCTAACGGTGCTTTCAATCTTCGTATGACCAAGCAAGAGTTGCAGAAAGCGACCCAAAGCGCAGCTCGTCGTGCCCAGTAAGAGCGCGGATCAGCGGGCGAAGGGCCATTTCCTGGTCTATAAAAGGAGACCCCAGAACAGAAGTTTCATCTGAGCAAACCCCAAGACCGCACCATTTCCCAATGCCCAGATGGGAAGTGGTAAAACAAGCGCAACGATTCAGACCGAGCCTCAAGCGTGTACGATACTTCAGGCCGAGGCGCAGCAAGCCGCGCGAGAGATGCTGCAACCCCAAGGTGGTGGCGAAATGACTACCAAGGGGCGCGACGGGCAGTTCAGAGCCAAAGACACCATCAAGCCCGGCAATGATCCTCGTGACGTAAAAGGCTGACGTGTTCATACCCTGCCACGGCCATTTTCGAAAAACAGGCTTCCGGGGCGCTTGGCATCCGATGCGCGATGTTCAGCGCCACCGCGCATCTTTGACAATTGGCCTTGGGCCGATTGTGTCTAGTCGGGATAAGCATTTTCGACCCATAGCATACTGTGAGCACTGGCAAGAATCCGAGATCAGTAGACGTTTGTCGGCGTCTACGAAACCTAAGCGACTCACTTAGCCTATGTTTCCTGTTCCTCACTGGACTGGAAATGAGGCTGGTAATCGATCAAATTAGGTATTTGCTCTGTTTAGGCTGCCCAGCGTAGTCCGGCGACGCTCAGCAGGATCATGCAGATCCAGACAAGTTTCCAGAACGATACCGCATCACCCATCCAATACATTCCGACGATGGCTGTGCCGGCAGCGCCGATGCCGGTCCAGACCGCATAGGCGGTTCCTACAGGCAGCACCCGCAACGCCATCGTCAACAGGCTCAAACTGCCGGCCAATACTACGACCGTGCCAACCAGCAGCCAGGGCCTTTCAAGCCCATTAGCGGATTTCAAGCCGACCGCAAAGAAAATCTCCAGGAATCCGGCAACGATCAGCAGTAACCACGATGTGTTGTAAGTCATTCGATCAAACCTGTATGAGCAAAAAAAAGCGAGCCGGTCAAGGCTCGCCAAAGGGAGGTAAAAGGTCAGTTGGCCAACAGTTTTCCGCTGAAAAGGCTGATCAGGGTTTTCACCATCAGCACGGTCAGTGCCACAGTGAGGAACAGCAGGATCACAGCAGCGATGACCATCAACATGGTGTTCTCCTGGGCATGTGCATATTTCAACGCCGCGTTGCTCAGAGCTGCGATGGGGAAGCTGATTGCCCACCACGAAGGGGCAAACGGCACATCCCGACGGAACACTTTGAAGCTCAACACCACGAACAGGAGACAGGCCGAAGTAGAACAACACACTGGCAAACCGGTCGATCTCGCCGAACACGTTGGTGTAGGCCAGAAAACCTACTTCAAAGGGTGCAATCAGGACCATCAGCGAAGGCACCATGCCTTTGGCCGGAGCTGCCTCATGCACCAGCCGCGAAAAGATCCGGGTGAAGAATACTAGCGCCAGCACTGCACCCACGGCGAGGGCAAACAGGTTGAACTCAGTAGCCCAGGCCATAGGCATATGCGCACCGGTTACCGCGATATCGAGGGTGGCAACACCTGGAATCAGCCAGGCAGGTACGGCATTCAACGAGTCTTGATTGCCCGACAACAGACGGGAAACCACGAGGCCTGCGAGCAACACCGTCAGTGCGCTACCCAGTATCCAGAGAACCCGTCCGAGCAATTCGTTGTGGGGTGCCGCGACTGCCGAAAGCAACAACAGTGCAATGGTGACGGTGCCAAAAAAGTTGCTGGCGATCGGGTGGTTGAACTCGGCCCTGACCGCTGCTGGATGTTTCACCCATTTGGTCAGGTATCCCAGGGTCAACAGCACGAATACCAGGCCGGAAAGAGCGCCAATTGCCTCACCCAAGATGCCGCCGACGCCGTAATACTGGCCGGTCAAGCGCCAGGCCAGGCCCAGGCCGGCCAAACCCATCACTGAACCGAACAAATTGATAGGCAGGTTTTTGATCGATGTTTTGCTGGCGGTTACCGTTTGAGCGGCATCGACGGTGGGGGTATATGCAGTGTTCATGGCAGTCTCCCGTTTGACTGAATTTGCTGTTGGGGATATTTTCAGCCAAACAGCCGTTGGCTGAAATAGTCGTAAAGCGACGTATTCAGCCAATGATTCGACGAGGACAGACATCATGCGTATAACCCTCCTGGCATTCCCCCGTGTGCAACTACTGGACGTCGTCGGGCCCGCCGACGTCTTCGCCGAAGCAGCCAAGCAACTGGGTAATCCGCGCGCCTATCGGGTCGAAGTCATCGGTACCAGCAAGGGCATAATCAAAGGCTCAAGTGGTTTGAAGCTTGGCATTGATGAAACCTTCGAAACTTATAAAGGCAAGATCGACACCTTGCTTGTGGCCGGTAGCCCACATATCGACGAAATCGCGCATGACCCCGCGTTGCGAGATTGGCTACGTCGGCAAGCGAAATCCGTACGTCGTATCGGCTCAGTCTGTAGCGGTGCTTTTCTACTGGCCGCCGCTGGCCTTCTCGACGGGCGCCGTGTCACCACTCATTGGAATTCCAGCGCAAAACTCGCTAAGGAGCACCCGCAAACACACGTCGATCCGGATAGCATCTTTATCAAGGATGGCAACATCTACACTTCGGCGGGTGTCACGGCGGGCATGGACCTGGCTTTGGCGCTGGTCGAAGAAGATTACGGCAGAGAATTGGCGCTCAGCGTGGCCCGTGAAATGGTGATGTTCTTCAAGCGGCCTGGCGGGCAATCGCAGTTCAGCGCGCAACTAGCAGCGCAAACCGCCGAACGCAGCGTGATCCGAGACGTGCAGGATTATGTGGTGGAGCACCTGAAGGCCGACTTAAGCGTCCCCATCCTGGCCGCCCGCGCCGGTATGAGCGAGCGAAACTTCGCCCGTACCTTCAAGGCTGAAGCCGGTTCGACCCCGGCCGAATTTGTTGAACTGGCCCGGATCGATGCGGCCAGACGGCTAATCGAGGATTCGGACGTATCACTCAAGCGCTTAGCCGATACAGTCGGCTATGCCAATACGGACGGGTTCAGGAGGGCATTCATGCGGCGTCTCGGAGTGGGGCCGAGTGATTATCGAAAGCGTTTTTCGTCAGTGTGATGTAGAGGGGGCTCATCGTTCAGCGTTGGCGACATTGATGGAGCGTCTATAGAGACCTTTGATGGCCATCGGCATTTAGAACGGGTAGGGCGAGCTGATTTGGGTTGATCTTGAAAAGCGGGCATCGCCCGCAGCTACGACGCCAAGCCCTTCGTGAAAATAGGGGAGCCGTACTTCCAGATCAAGCACAAGCTCAAGCAGCACGGCATCGTTCCTTTCTCCTCAAACTACGCGCTGTATGGCGACATGAGCGAGCGAGTGATGACGTTGATCGAGTCTATGGTGCCGGCAGTTGAGGTCTACAGCATTGACAAAGCCTTTGCTGATTTGACGGGCATCTCGAACCTCGATGCGCTCGGGCGTCGCATTCGTAGCCAGGTGCTGCGTTGCACAGGTACTCCCGTCGGCGTAGGGCGCTCGCACGAAGACTCTGGCCAAGCTCGCGAACCACACCGCAAAACGCCTTCAGGCTGAAACAGGTGGTGTGGTCGATATCTGTGATTCCTTCAAGCGTGATTGGGTGTTGCGCAACATGGCTGTGTCTGAGGTATGGGGTGTCGGTCG
>Ga0182008_10002272_pt1 | contig 12125 bp, 10 predicted proteins | sample Sormic07211129_1_FD_120482 | JGI IMG/M metagenome (GOLD analysis project Ga0182008, IMG submission 120482) | Rhizosphere microbial communities from Sorghum bicolor, Mead, Nebraska, USA - 072115-129_1 metaG | ecosystem: Host-associated > Plants > Roots > Rhizosphere | place: USA: Nebraska...
ATTCTCGTCGCGACCACGATCATCGAAGTCGGTATCGATGTTGCCAATGCGACGGTGATGCTCGTGGAGCATCCCGAGCGCTTCGGGCTGTCGCAGCTCCATCAGCTCCGCGGCCGCGTTGGCCGGGGCGCGGAGGAGAGCTACTGCATTCTGCTCGGTAACGTGAGTCCGGAAGCGCACGAGCGACTCCAGCTCTTCGCGGCCACGGACGACGGGTTCGAGATCGCGCGCGCGGATCTGCGGCTCCGCGGCATGGGCGATCTCTTCGGCGCGCAGCAGAGCGGCGAGAAGACCTTTCGCTACGCCGATCCGCTCCGCGATGAGGCGCTCAATCTGCTCGCCATGGAAAGCGCGGAGGAGTTGCTTCGCGGTGATCCGGCACTCGAAAAACGAGAGCACTCGGCAGTGCGCACCGCACTCGCGGAGCGGTATCCGCGCGCGCTGGCGCTCTTTCGAGTGGGCTGACGAGTCGCTCTACGGCTTGCCGGTCGAGAGGCGCTTCTTGATGCGCTCGAGCTCCGCGGTCGTCTTGTTGAGCGAGTCCTGCAGCTGCTTCACGGTCTTCGCCATTTCCTGCTCGCGCGCGCTCGACTTGGTCGAGTCATCCGACACGACCAGGTGAACGGAAGGCAGACTGTCGAGCGATCGCGCCTTCGTGAGGGAGTCGATCACGTGCGAAGTGCGCCGTAGCGCCATCGCCTCGGTTCGATGCGTCGTGTCTCCGGAGATGACGTAGTCATCGAACGCCTCCGCGGCGGCGTGCGCATTCCCCATGGCGTTCGCCGGCTCGAGGAGCAGCACGCCGCGCCAGAACGTGGCCTGATTGCTTTCGGGAGTGCCCGGCGAGTTGCGCGCGAACGTCTCGAGCAGCGAGTCCGCCGCTTCGTACTGCGAATCCGATACGAGCCGCCGCGCCGAGTCGAATGTCGAACGCCATCCGGTCGGGTCGGGCGCTGGGCGAACGGCGTGGGGACGAGTGCACCCGAACACCACCGCTGCACCAACCAGAAAAATCCGTCCAACCCTCACGCGCTTGCGTCCACGGTCGCCGCAGTCGTCGACCGCCTGCGCGGACGCGGTCCGGTGCGCACCGGGAGCGTAATGCTGAATTTCGTGCCTTCTCCCACGCGACTCTCCACCGTCAGCTTGCCTCCATGCGCGTCCACGATCTGCTTCGCGATCGCGAGTCCCAACCCCGTGCCATCGTGCGCGGCCGAGTGCTGATTGTCCGCCTGGAAGAACTTACGGAATATGTGGGGAAGCTGCTCGGGTGGGATGCCGGCCCCGGTGTCCGTCACGGTCACGCGGATCTGTCCACCGTCCGCCTGCACGTCCAGCTCTACGGTGCCGTCCTTCCTCGTGAACTTGAAGGCGTTCGACAGCAGATTGCCCAGCACCTCGTTGATCCGGTCGGGATCCCAGACCACTTCCGTCGGCAGCGGCCCCGTTCGCACCACGCGGAAATTAATTCCTCGCTGCATTGAGAGCACCTCGAACGTGCTTTCGAGATCGCTCAGGAAGTGTCCCAGATCGGTGGGTCGCAGGTCGAGCTTCCCGCCTCCGGCCTCGAAACGACTGATGTCGAGCAGCTGGTGCACGAGACGCGAGAGCGAGCGCGTTTGCGCGTCGACCGTACGAAGGATCTCCCCTTGCTTGGCCGAGATCGGGCCGTACACTCCTTCATTGAGCAGCTGGAGATAGCCGAGGACCACGTTGATCGGCGTCTTGAGCTCGTGTGAGGCGACGGAGACGAACTCCGCCTTCAGACGGTCGAGTTGCGCGAGTTGCGCCGCCATGGATTTGTAACTCGCCGCGAGCCGTCCGAATTCGTCGTTCCGGGTGGGCAACACCGACAGCTTGTAGTCGAACTGTCCCGCGGCAACGGCTTCCATGCCGGCCTCCAGGTCCTGGACCGGCTTGCTGACCGTGCGCCAGAGCGCGACCGAGATGAGGAAGGCGACGGTGGTCGCCACCGCGAGTCCGATGTTCGAGATCCTCGTGGTGTTGTCGACGAGCTCCGTGGCGCTGTTCACGAGCTCCGTCGTTCGCTGCGCCAGCACGAGCTCCGCCTCGCGCAGCGCCGACTCGATCTCCCGCTCGGCCGGCAAATATTGGCGCGTGGAGATCGTATCCGCGATGGCCGGGCTCTTCGCGGCGTGCTTCATCTCCACGGGCGCGATGCGCATGATGTTCTCGATCTGCGAGTTGATGCGCGTGCGCGCGTTCTCGAGATCGTATCCCTGCAGCGAGTCGTTCATCGCGCGCATCAACGCGAGCTGGCCGTTCACATGGCTGAGCGCCGCGCTGTCGTGCACGAACAGCAGTCGCTCCTCGGATTGGCGCAGCTCATCCGCCGTCGCGCGCATCCGTCCCACGAGCAGCGATGCCCGGAATGCATGATCGCGCAGCTGCTGCGTGGAGTAGTGCAGCTGCTCGAGCGACCGGAGCGCAAATGCGAGCGGTGCGAGCAGGATGAGCACATTCACGAACAGGCCGAGCGCCAGCTTCAACCGAACCGTCATGACTCACTCACGTGAAGGCGCCCAGGATGCACGTTCGGCGCGCACGTGTTCTGCGCGCCTCCGTGTACCATAGCGAAGGTGTGAGCTCGAGATTCGATCCGATCATGTGCTCCATTGATGCAGCCCGCCACTGTCCGCGCCAAGTGCTGCCGACGCACGGGAAACGCAATTGACTGGCCATCCAGACTTCTCGTCATAATCGGCGATGCGTAGCTGTAGCCGCAACTCCCATTTTTGTTCCGATGCGGCGGTCATTTGGGCCCATCCGAACGTTGACACTCGTATCCGCGGCGGGATAGCTTGCGCTCCCCAGTCGTAACCTCAGCCAAATCAATGACATTGGCGTCCACACGCATTAGCGGGTTGAACAGCGAAGTCGGTCGTACGATCACGGTTCGCGGGTGGGTCACCACGGTCCGCTCTTCGGGGAAGGTGGCCTTCCTCGTTCTGCGTGATGGCACAGGCCTGCTACAGTGTGTGTTGGTCAAGTCCACAGTGACACAGGACGTGTGGGATCGTTTCGCGCAGTTGACGTTGGAAACGTCCGTTGCGGTCACGGGCGAGGTTCGCGCCGATGCGCGCGCGCCAGGCGGCTACGAGCTCGGAGTTACGGACCTCGCGATCATCGGCGCAAGCCCCCTCGACTATCCGATTCAGCCGAAGGAGCACGGGATCGATTTTCTGCTCGATCATCGCCACCTCTGGCTGCGCTCTCCGCGCCAGCGCGCGATTGCGATCGTACGCAGTGAGCTGGAGCAGGGCATCCACGATTTCTTCTATGATCGCGACTTCCTCCGCGTCGACACGCCCATTCTGACGGCGGCCATCGGCGAGCGCTCCGGCCTCTTCTCCACCGAGTACTTCGACGAGGGGAACGCCTTCCTCGCGCAGACGGGGCAGCTTTACGGCGAGGCCGCTGCCGCAGCATGGGGGAAAATTTACACGTTCGGCCCCACCTTTCGCGCCGAAAAATCGAAGACGCGCCGGCATCTCACCGAATTCTGGATGATCGAGCCCGAGGTCGCGTGGAACGACTCGAACGACAACATGGTGCTGCAGGAGGATCTCGTATCGTACCTCGTGCGCCGCGCGCTCGACAGATGCGCCGCGCAGCTCGAGGAGCTCGAGCGCGACTGCTCGAAGCTCGAGGCGATCAAGGCACCCTTCCACCGGCTCGAGTACGGGGACGCTATCGATCTCCTGCATCGGAAGGGAAGCACGACCGAATGGGGCGAGGATCTGGGCGCGGAAGACGAGTCGCTCATCGTCGCGGACTACGATCGCCCCGTGTTCGTGATGAACTATCCGAAGGAGGCGAAAGCCTTCTACATGAAGGAGAATCCGAAGGACCCGCGCACGGTGCTCTGCGATGACCTGCTCGCACCCGAAGGGTACGGCGAGATCATTGGCGGCAGCCAGCGCGAGGACGATTACGACAAGCTCCTCGCGCGCATCATCGAGGAGGGCCTCGATCCCGCGGCGTACGAGTGGTATCTCGACCTGCGGCGCTATGGCACCTTCGTGCACGCGGGCTTCGGCATCGGACTGGAGCGCACCATCGCGTGGATCTGTGGCCTTCCGCATCTGCGCGAGGCGATCGCGTTCCCCCGCATGATGCACCGGCTCCGGCCCTGATCGCACATCGCGCGTGAGCGGCGAACTACTCGGCGAGCTTGACCTCGTTCCAGAGCGCGTCGAGTGCCTCCATCCCGGCATCGCCCACGACGATCCCTCGCTCGCGCGCGAGCGCCTCGACCGCCTCGAAGCGTCGCGCGAACTTGTCGGTGGCGCGGTCGAGTGCGAGCGCGGGATGTACGCCGGCGCGGCGGCACAGATTGATGACCGCGAAGAGCAGATCGCCCAGCTCGTCCTCGAGGTGCGCCTGCGCGCGCGCCGCACGGGCCGGACCGACGTTGTTCTGCTGCGCGAGCTCCCCGCGCACCTCGGCCAGCTCCTCCTCGACCTTGCGCGCCGGCCCTTCCGTGTCATCCCAATCGAATCCCACGCCGGCCGCGCGCTCCTGCAGCCGGTAGGCTCGATGGAGCGTCGGCAGCGCGGCGGGAAGGCCATCCGCGATCGATTCGCGCTTCGACGCCTTCATCTCCTCCCACTCGCGCCTCTCGCCGCCCCCGTACAGGTGCGGATGCCGCTCGCGCATCTTCGCGATCAGCGACGCCGCGACATCGCTCGCGTCGAATGCGCCCTGCTCCTCGGCGATCACCGAATGAAAGAGCACCTGCAGGAGTACATCGCCGAGCTCCTCGCGCGTGTCGTCGCGATTGCCGCGGCGCAGCGCGTCGTCCAGCTCGTGCGCTTCCTCGATGAGATAGGGGCGAAGCGACTCGTGCGTTTGCGCGCGATCCCAGTCGCAGCGCGCGCGCAGATCGCGCATCAGTGCGAGCGCATCATCGAGCGTTGGTTTGTCGGCCATCGATCCTCCGGGGCGCGAAAGCTATTCCTGCAGCTCCGCGCGCGGCAATGCCGATGAGCGTGACACGCGGCTGGCTCGAGATCGATCTCGATGCGATCGTGCGGAACGCGCGCGCCGTCGCAGCTCGCGCGCCCCACATCCTGCCCATGGTCAAGGCGGACGCGTACGGGTTGGGCGCGGTGCGCGTGGCGCGCGCGCTCGAGCATCTCGAGCCCTGGGGCTACGGCGTGGCGACGATAGAGGAGGGACGCGAGCTCCGGGACGCCGGCATAGACCGTACCATCATGCTCTTCACGTCGGTCGAGCCACGCGAGCTGGCGGCGGTGCGCGACGCGCGCCTCACGCCCGCGCTCGCATCGGCGCGCGCGATCGAGGCATGGGCACGCATCGGAGGCGGCGCCTGGCACCTCGCAATCGACACAGGGATGTCGCGCGCGGGGGTTCGGTGGGACGAGGTCGGCGGGCTCGCCACACTGCTGCGGGCGCACGCGCCGGAGGGTGCGTTCACGCACTTTCACTCCGCGACGCTCGATGATGGAACGATTGCCGAGCAGGAGTCTCGCTTCGATCTCGCGCTACGCTCGATGCCGGCGGTGCCGGCACTCCTCCACGCGGAGAACTCCGCGGCGGCGATGCGTGGCGAGCGGTCGCGGTGGCACATCGGACGTCCGGGAATTTTTCTCTACGGGGTGTCGGTCGGGCCGTGGCCGCTCGTGCAGCCGGAGCCGGTGGTTGCAATGCGCGCTCGCATCGTGGAGCTGCGCACGGTACGCGCCGGCGAGAGCGTGAGCTACGATGCCACCTGGCGTGCGGAGCGCGACAGCCGCATCGCGACGCTCCCGGTCGGCTACGCGGACGGGTATCGGCGCTCGCTCGGCAACCGCGCGCATGCACTCTTGTCGGGGCGCAGGGCGCCCGTTGTCGGTGTGGTGACCATGGACATGACCATGCTCGACGTGACCGAGCTCGATGTGAGCATTGGCGATACGGCCACTCTCCTGGGCAGCGACGGCGCACAACGGATCGATGTGTCGGATCTCGCGGCGCAGGCGAGCGCGAGTCCATACGAAATTCTGACGGGGCTCAACGCGCGCTTGCCACGCCACTATCTCGGCGGCGAATGAGTTGATGCGCGGGAGTCGATGGTGGGCGGCGGTCCGTCAACCTAGTACCTTTGAGCACGTTGCGGGGCACCGAACCGCGGCTGCGGGGTTCAAAGAGGGTTCGGACACCTTGGGTGGCCGGCATTTCGAACTGCGACCAGATACTTCCCGAGGACGACCTGCGCTCTCTGACGGCCGAATGACCGATGCGGCCCCGAAGGATGCTCTCCGTGCCGCCGCGTTTTCGGTGATGGCGCGGGCGTACGCCCCCTATTCGCACTTTCGCGTAGGAGCTGCGCTCGCGACTGCCGACGGACGAATGTTCACTGGCTGCAACGTGGAGAATGCCGCCTACGGTGCGACGATCTGCGCGGAGCGGGCAGCTGTTCTGTGTGCGGTCGCGCAGGGTGAGCGCAGCTTCACATCGCTCGTGATCGCCACCGAAGGAGCCACGCCGGCCGCCCCTTGCGGGTTGTGTCGTCAAGTGCTCTCGGAGTTTGCTCCGTCGCTCGAGATCACCAGCTGCACGACCGCTGGCGCTGAGTCGCACTGGTCGCTCGACCAGCTGCTCCCATCGCCGTTCACATCGAATTCTCTTCCTCGCTCATGAGTGTGTTCCGCGCACGATACCGTTTGCTCTCGCTCCTCAGTCTCGCGGCGCTGGCCCTTGGCGCGTGCCAGGAAGATCTCGCCGGCGGGGCCGCGTGCCCGACGCTCTGTCCCGGGCAGCAGCTCGAGGTGCACGATACGGTGCTCGTGGCTGACCAGGTGTTCGATACCACGGCGATCGTGAACGGAATGCCGCCGCTCGGCACCGAAACGAACCTGCTCGTCGCCCGGTACGCGGATGCGCAGGGCGACAGCATCGTCTCCAGCGCCGTGCTTCGCTACGACTCGCTGCAGAGGAACTTCCCGCGCGTCGACACGACCAAGCCCTATCTGCCCGTGGCGAGCATCAGCGCGGCGAATCTGCTGTTTACGGCCACGCCGGACACCTCGCTGATTCGGGATTCGATACGGTTCGAGGTTGTCGATGTCGACGCCAACGTTCCCGATCTCGATACCGCCACCATTCATCAGCTGCTCGTTACGCGTCCCGCTCTCGGGTCCCTGAACGTGAAAAAGGACTCGGTTGGAAGGCCTCATTCCGTTCCGCTGGACACCGCGTTCGTCCGCCAGCACGTGACGACGGGGAAGCGCATCCGACTCGGCATTCGCCTCTTCAGCTACGGACACGATTCGACGGGGAACGCCCAGGTCGGGATCACTCCGATCACGTCGACGAGCAGCACCACGGGAACGTCCACGGGGCCGAGTCTGCAGTACATGGGGCATGCTGCGGTCGCGGACACGATCGACTCCCTGCAGTTCAACAACTTCTCGATCTCGAAATCCTCCGGCGGTCCCGAGTTCAAGTATCTCGCGAACTACCAGCTCGTGTTGAAGGGATCGCCGCCGCCGCCACCGAACGTCGTTCCGGTGGGTGGGTTGCCATCGAGCCGCGTCTATCTGCGATTCAATCTTCCGTCGGTGCTCATCGACTCGTCGACCACCATCGTTCGCGCATCGCTCCTGCTGCACCAATTGGGCGATCCGACCTTCTCGCGCGTCGACTCGATCTCGCTCACGCCGCGCGTGGTGATCGCGTCTCCATCGGTCACGGACATCTCGAAGGCGGTGCTCCTGCTCGCCGAGCCGGCCACGGTGCCACTGCGGGCGGTACGGGTGAATCCGAACGAGACCCGCACGGATACGCTCGTGCTGGTTTCCAAGTCGGCGAGCATCGTGAACCTGTGGCGCTCGGAAGGGCCGCGACTCATGCAGCGTGCGATCGTGCTCCAGTCGTCGGGCGAAGGGCGCGATGCCCGGCGCTTCCTCCTGTATACCAACAGCGCGGCGGCAGATTCTCTGCGACCCCGACTGCACCTGACCTACATCCCGCGCAGCGGGTTCGGACTCCCGTGATGCGACTCCTCTTGACGCTCGTACTCGGCGCGACGCTGGTGTCGTCCGCGGCTGCTCAGGGAACCCTCAGCACGCAGGGCTTCGGCTATCCTGCCGGAGGCCTGTCGACGCGCGCCGAAGGGCTCGGAGGATCGATCACCGAGAACGATCCGCTGTCGCCGCTGAATCCCGCGACGCTCGCAACGTGGGGGCGCCCGGGACTCTATTTCCAGTACGATCCCGAGTTCAGGCGCGTGCAGGCGAACGGGACGAAGGACAACACGCTCACGGCCCGCTTCCCCATCATTTCCGGAGCGCTGAACGTCGGTCCGCGCATCACGGTCGGCATCTCGTCGACCACCTTTCTCGATCGCACGTGGGAGACGTCTCGCACGGGGTATGCGCATTTCGCGACCGGTGACAGCTCTCTCTACAGCGAATCGTTCTCCACGGACGGCGCGATCAACGACGTACGCCTTGCCGGCTCGTTTCTCGTCACGCCGGCGCTCAGCATCGGAATAGCAGGGCACGTACTGACGGGTCAGAATCGGCTATTGATCGCACGCACGTTCGCGGACACCAACTTCTCAGCCTTCTCGCAGGCGTCGACGCTGAGCTACACGGGGCATTCGTTCAGCGGCGGCGTCGAGTGGCGTCCGATTCCGGCCGTGTCGGTCGGCGTCTCGGGTGACGCGGGCGGCACGATGCACGCATACCGGAATGACACGACCCTGAGCAGCGCTCGCGTTCCCAAGCGATTTGGCGCCGGCGCGGTGTTCGGCGGTGTTTCGGGAGTGCTGCTCTCGGCGAACGCGGAGTGGAACGGCTGGTCCGCGCTGAACGGGCTCGCCGAGTCGGAGATCAAGGCCGTGGACGGTTGGGACTGGGGATTGGGAGCGGAGGTTCGCGCGCCGGGCCTGTTCGGCCAGGAGCTTCCGGTGCGGCTCGGATACCGGCATCGCATTCTGCCGTTCGAGGCGAGCGAGACTCAGGTGCACGAGACGGACTACAGTCTCGGCTTCGGAATTCCGGTGTCGCGCGGACGCTCGCGCGTCGACCTTTCCGTCACGCGAGCGAATCGCTCGGCGAGTCTCGCCGACGTATCCGAGCACGCATGGATTCTGAGCGCCGGCTTCTTCATCCGCCCGTGATCAGCCCCGCGGCATGACGCACGTTCCGCTCATCCTCGTGGCGGACGACGTTCCGGCCAACGTCGAGCTGTTGTACGATCAACTCGCGATGCTCGGCTACCGCGTCATCTCGGCCACCGACGGCCCGAGCGCAGTCGAGATGTGTTTCGCGAACAAGCCCGACCTGTGTATTCTCGACGTTGCGATGCCCGCGGGATCGCTGCGCGTCGATGATCGGTCTACGGGCTTCGAGGTGTGCAGGCGGCTCAAGCGCGATCCGCGTACCGAGCGCATCCCGGTGATCTTCGTGACGGCGCTCAACGATACGACCGATCGCGTGAAGGCGATCGAGGCCGGCGGCGATGACTTTCTCACGAAGCCGCACAACCGCCAGATCCTGAGTGCGCGCGTGCGCTCACTGCTCCGTCTCAAATTCGCGACGGACGCGCTCGACGACAGCTATCGAAAGCTGCGCGAGCTGGAGAAGGTGCGCGACGATCTGATGAAGATGATCGTGCACGACCTCAAGACGCCGCTCACGTCCGTGCTCGCGTCGCTCGAGATGGCGCTCGATGGCGACTTCGGCGAGGTGAGCGAGGCGCAGCGCCGCGTGCTCGGCGACGCCGAGTCGAAGGCGGAGGACCTGCTCGGACTCATCGGCGATCTCCTCGAGGTCGCGCGCATCGAGGAGAATGCGATTGACCTCGATCTCGCGCCGATTGCGCCGGGCGCCTTCGTCGCCGAGATCGTGCACGAGTGGGACGTGCGCTTTCGACAGGAGGGCGCGAAGGTGTTCGTGGATGTGGCGGAGGATGCGCCCGTGATCAACGCGGACAAGGGGCTGCTCAAGCGCGTGTTCGCGAATCTGATTCAGAATGCGCTCACGCACACGAGGAACGGCGTCGAGATCACGATCCTTGCACACCGCGACACGGCGACTGGGGGAATGCTGTTCACTGTGGCCGATAACGGACCGGGTATTCCTCCAGAGTACCACGAGTTGATCTTTCGCAAGTTCGAGCGCGCAAAGCAGCCGGAAGTGCCGCGGGTGCGCAGCTCGGGACTTGGACTCGCGTTCTGCAAGCTCGCCGTGGAGGTTCACGGCGGACGCATTTGGGTGCGCAGCACGGAGGGGAACGGGAGTCAGTTCCACATGGCGCTCCCGGTGAATCCCCCGGCATTGGCGGGTTCGCGCAGTTCATAGTTAGCTTTGGGGTCAGCCCCAACCCAGCGCCGCGGTGAGTACCCCGCGCGCGAACCGTCAGCCCGAGCGTCATGACGAGCGAGTCGTCTCCCACCGTCTACATCGAAACGTACGGCTGCCAAATGAACGCGAGCGACTCCGAGCTGATGCTCGGGCGCCTCGCGGAATACGGCTATCGTGAGGTGAGCGGGCCGGAGGGCGCGGATGTCATCCTCGTCAACACGTGCGCGATTCGCGATCACGCCGAGCAGCGGGTGCTGGGACGCATCGGAGAGCTCAAGCGGCACATGAAATCGAGTACGGTGCTCGGCGTGACCGGATGCATGGCGCAGCGCCTCGGTCCCCGCCTGCTCGATCGAGCAAAGCACGTGGACCTCGTGATCGGACCCGACGGGTATCGCGCGCTGCCGTCGCTGATCGAGAGTGCGCGCCACGGCGAGCGCGTGGCGAAGGTCGACTTCGATCTCGAGGAGCATTACGAGGACTTTCGCGCACGCCGCCTCGATGGCGTGACCGCATGGATTCCGGTGCAGCGCGGATGCGACTATCGGTGCACCTACTGCATCGTGCCGACCACGCGGGGACCGGAGCGCAGCCGGGCACTCGCGGATGTCCTTCGCGAGGCGCGCGAGACGGTGGCAGACGGGATCACGGAGATCACGCTGCTGGGTCAGACCGTGAACTCGTACAACGATGGAGTACACGACTTCGCGGACCTGCTGCGCGCGGTTGGGTCTGTGCCTGGGGTGCGGCGCCTCCGCTTCACGAGTCCGCATCCGAACGACTTTACGAATCGGGTGATCGAGGCAATGGCCACCACGGGAGCGGTGTGCGAGCACGTGCATCTGCCCATGCAGTCCGGGTCGTCTGCCATGCTCAAGCGAATGCTGCGCCGCTACACGCGGGAGACATATCGTGAGTGCGTGTCCCGGCTTCGCGCCGCGATCCCTGGCCTCGCGCTCACGACGGACATCATCGTCGGCTTTCCCGGCGAGACCGAAGCGGAGTTCGCCGAAACGCTCGAGATGGTGCAGGAGATGGGCTTCGACGACGCGTATACGTTCAAGTTCTCGCCGCGAGAGGGTACGCCCGCGACGCGGCTGCCGGAATCCTGGACGATCTCCGACGACGTGGCGAGCGAGCGTCTCGAGCGGCTGATCGCCACGGTGCGTGCCGGGACGCGAGCGATCAATCTCGGCATGCTCGGCACACGACACGAAGTGCTCGTCGAGAAGCTGTCGCGTCGCGGTACGTTGCTGCAGGCTCGCACGCGGCACCATCGCACGGTGCTCATTCCGGGCGACGAATCGATGATCGGCCGATACGTGATGGTGGAGCTCACCGGAACCACAGGCTCGACATTCACCGGTGCCGTCGTGCCTGCGCGCGCGGCCCTTCCAATGGCCGGATGAAGAATCTTCTCGAAGATACCGTCGTCGGGATCTACGATGATCTCGTGGCCAAGATGCCGTCCGTGTGCTCCTGTGCAAGCTGCAAGGAGGACGCGCTCGCGTACGTGTTGAACAAGACGCGTCCGCGCTACAGCGGCGGTACCGATACGGGAATGGCCTTGATCGCGCTCGATCTGCAGAAGGATCAGACCCGCGCCCAACTCGCGGTGATCGTGCTCGACGCGATCAAGCGCGTCGCTGCCAACCCGCGCCACCCGCCGCACTAGCACGATTGTAGTCGCGCCGCGCCGATGGCGCGCGGCGTCCACCGGCTCGCAATGATGCGGCGTGCCGCTCATCGCGCTCGCCGTTCTCGCCTACGCCGCAGGGCTCGTCGGCG
>Ga0182008_10002274_pt1 | contig 12124 bp, 10 predicted proteins | sample Sormic07211129_1_FD_120482 | JGI IMG/M metagenome (GOLD analysis project Ga0182008, IMG submission 120482) | Rhizosphere microbial communities from Sorghum bicolor, Mead, Nebraska, USA - 072115-129_1 metaG | ecosystem: Host-associated > Plants > Roots > Rhizosphere | place: USA: Nebraska...
AGCAATGAATTATACGACTTATCTGACGATAAAGGAAATCACGGAGGTATTGCCTGCTGATCAGTTTATCCGTGTACACAAATCGTTTGTGATTAATCTGGAGAAGATCAGTGGGGTGGAAGGAAACATGGTGCAGTTGAATAATAATATGAAGATAGTTTTAGGGCCGAATTATCGCAGGTCTTTTTTTGATCGGCTGGAACCTATGTTGATTCGCAGTAAGCGCAGGGGATAAATTTGGCGATGGGTTGATGGTGTTGCTCTCCCGTGGAAATCTAAATTTATGGATGAAGTTACAGTTGAATTGCGCGGTTCCGGTTTTTTGTTTGCTGATTTGGTTAGGGAATTGTCTTTGGTGTTTTCTCCTGCTCTGGTAGCTTACCTGGCTGAGGAGTTTGATCGGGTGGACCGGCTCATTGAAAAGTGTTTTGATGGTCGTTTGAGTTTTGCTTACCTGCTGGACTTCCAGCTTGCAGAGGTTGATCGGTTGATGATCTGGATTGGTAGTGGGGAGATGAAGGTTCGGCTGGAGAGTTCCGGGCAGGATCATGACCGCTTAAAGACGACGGTGTTCCGGTTTTTGCAGGTTCGGATTGGTTTGCGTTTTACAGGTAGCTGTTCTTTTAAGGTTACTGAATTGTCGGATTTGGTGCCTGCCTGATGGTTTCTTTCATGTTTTCGAAAAAAAATAAATCTCCTTCCCTTAATTCCCCACCAAGGGTAATGTTGCGCCTTACTTTCGTTTTCAACTAAATATTATTCGTATGAACATTGATTTTGAAAAGGCGAGTTTTAAGGATTTTGAAAACATTCCTGGTTTGGATCCTTTTGACTGGGCGAAGTTGTGGGGGGAGTATGTGCGTGACCGGACTAGGGCTGGTCAGTTTAATTACCGGCAGGAGAATCTTTCGGGTTGTGGCCCTGAGATTGAACTCAACCTGCCGGGTAATCCGCACCGGAATTTTGTGAGTCTGGTGTCTAATGACTACCTGGGTTTTACCCAGCATCCAAAAGTGAAGGCGGCGGCGATTACCGGTATTGAGAAGTATGGTGCTGGTGCGGGTGCATCCCCGGCCATTGGTGGTCACTATATTTTTCATCAGGAGATTGAGGACAAGATCGCGGCTTTCTTTAAGCGGGAGAGTGCGGTCGTGTTCAGTACAGGTTATACGGCGAATTCAGCTTCTTTGCAGGCTTTGCTGAAGGGCGATGACCTGGCGATTCTGGATATGGCGGTGCATGCCAGCGTATATGAAGGTTGTCTGAATACGAATGTGAAAACTTTTCTGCACAACAACCTGGAGGCTTTGGAAAGGATATTGAAAACTTCTAAGGACAATTACCGTACACGGATGGTAATCATTGATGGGGTGTATTCCCAGGATGGTGATCTGGCCCCTTTGGCAGAGATCGTGAAACTAGTGAAGGAATACGATGCGTATTTAATGGTAGATGATGCACATGGAACTGGCGTGATCGGGGAGACTGGCCGCGGGGTGATTGAGCTGCATGACCTTTTTCAGCAGGTGGATATTATTACCGGTACGTTTAGTAAGACCTTTGCGCATTTGGGTGGTTATGTGGTGGCGAGTCCGGATCTGGTAGGTTTTTTAAAGTTCCAGGCGCGTCAGCATATTTTTTCCGCGACCTTATCACCTGCTTCGGCTTGTATCGCTAAGGCGATTGATCTGGTGGATGAGGAACCGATCTGGATGCACCATCTCTGGGATAACATTGATTATTTGAAAACAGGTTTGCAGTCTTTGGGACTGGATACGGGGATTACGGAATCCGCAATCATTCCAGTGAAGATTGGTGACATTGGTTTGAATGCGAAGATCTGCGGAAGGCTGTTGGAAGCTGGGATATATGCCAACCAGATCAATTACCCTGCGGTGTCCAGAAAGGATGCCCGGGTGAGGATGAGTGTAATGGCTACCCATACGCACCGGCAGCTGGATAAGGTGCTGAATGCCTGGGAATGGGTGATCAAAAAGGAAGGTTTATCAGATTAAACAACTATGACTAGGAAGCGCATCAATAAAGTCAGGGATAGTGAAGTGACCAAAAGGGAACTGCTGGATGCGGTGGGAGAGATCATCCGTCTGCATGGGTTTTCTGGTTTGAAGACCAATGCCATTGCCCGCTGGATTGGTAAGGATAAGAACCTGATCCGTTACCATTTCCAGGGTTTGAATGGTTTGCAAAAGGCTTTTATCCATGAGAAGGATTACTGGCTGCCTTTCTTTGAGCGCTTCCGTTTGGAAGATGAACCGGACATGGATTCGGTGAGGGAGATGTTTGCTGGATTGATGCAGGAGAATTTCCGTTCTTTTTATGAGAAAGGGGAAATGCAGAAGATCATTCTCTGGCAGATTAGTGAGCAGAGTCCGCTGATGAAAAGTATATCTGAAGAGCGGGAACTGGCGGGTGAGGTGCTGCTGGGAAAAACTGATGAATTGTTCCGGGGCACGGATGTGAGCTTTAGGGCGGTCATTGCTTTGCTATTGGGTGGCAGTTATTATATGTCGCTGCATGGGCATACCAATGGAAGCAGGATCTGCGGGATTGACATGGATTCGGAAAGAGAACGGAATGAGGTATTGCATACCATTGATCAGGTAATCGGATGGGCGTGTGGGATGGCAAGAAATAATCAACCTAATGAAAATGAAGCTATAGTTATGGTAAATCATGAATTTAACCGCCTGGAGGCGCTTGCTGCTGAAATCGCGGAACGTAATGAAAAGGGCGAAGGTGATACCCTCGCCGATGAGCAGCTGGTTATTGAGGTAAGTAAGGTGAAGGAGTTTTTGTTGTCAAAAATGACCAGTCTGAACAATGAGACGCAGGTGGTTACTTTTTTGAAAGTGAACCTGGCGCGGCTGGTTCGGATCTGTGATGTTTTGTACAATCCTTTTAGTTCGGTTAATCCGGATGGTGAGGTTTTATTGGACTTGATTGAAGAAGTGCGTAAACCTGCTGCTGATCTGATCTCCGGTGCTATTGTATTGCCCAAGCTGTTTTGTGCAAAAGAGGCGATGCAGTTTGGGAGTCAATGGTCGCGGGTAAAGGCGATGATGCTGGAATCAGGTATTGATCCGCTTTTGATGGAGATTATCGGGATTCCTTTTAACCGTTTTTTACGGCTGGAAGGAAAGACTACCTGGTCTGATTTCCGGTACCTGAGAAAGTTTGCCTCGATCCTGGAGGAGTGTTTGTCTGCTGGTGATTTTGATGAGGTTGTGCTACTGGAAATGCTGATTGGTCTGGGCTATAATCATTCGAGGTTTTCTGCTTACTACAGCCGGATGTTGCAGGCTGCGATTGGGGAATCCAATCCGGAGGAACAGCGCAAGGTGTTGGTCAGGGCTAAAGCGCGTTTGTTCCAGGTGACCTTATATACGAGTATGCGGTTTGATCCGGGAAAGATGCGGGTGGAAAATGAGCTGTCACGGTGGGTTGATGCGGAACTGGGCGTTCCTTTGGAGCCTGTATTTGCTTTGGAGGGTGAGGCGGGTAAACTTAACCGTACACAAAGGGTAGCTGAGCTGGCGTATTGGGAAAAGTTGATGTATGATCATGGCTTGTATAATGAGACGAACCTGGATGTGTTTTCGGAGAAGATTGCCCGGAATTTTAATGCGAAAGATGGAAGGTCTTTTACGGGTTCGAGTGTTAAAGCGAAGCTGTACAGTAAGGATAAGTCTGTGATTGCGCCTATTGCCAAGAAGCTGAGGGAGATGCTGGATGATTTGGATAATTTCCTTCCGGGATAAAAGATAAGTTTGGGGTACGTTGAGCTGGCGCGGGCTTAGGCCTGTGCCACCTTTTTTGTTAGGGGTCTATGTATTTTAAATGATGTTTTATTGATATGGATTATATTCCACGTCCAAAGGAAATAGCCCACCTTCATGTAAATACTCCCAAGTAGTACTTCCTTCTACAAAAGGTTTTGATTGCCAGTAGTTCTTGATGTATTCATCATTTTTTTCTTCAGTATATGCCTCAAACCAACGGTAATCTACTTTAATGATTCTCGCAAGTCCGGCAATGCGCACAATGATTACCTTTGGTTCTTTTCTTCTGGTATTCCCAAACATTTTACGCATATTGTCGGCTGATGATTCGGAATAATCCATCAGATAAATAGCTGACAGTCTGCTTGGTGCCCAATCACAAATCTCACGTCTGATTTCTTCAAATTTCAGTTCAATTTCACCCATTTGTATGATTTTTAGCTCCGTTTCACTATAATTTGAGCTTTTGTTTTTCCTGACTTTTGAAGCTTCGATAACATTTCTATATCCTCTTGGAGACATAAATTCAATTGGTTTATCAAAGCTGTCATCACGAAGTTGTTCAATGGATAGCATATAAATAAAAGGTTTATCGACATCACTGAGAAAAGTAACCATCGATGGAGTGATTAATACACCAACTTTATTGACCATCAAATTTGTAAATTCATTTGCCTGGTCTATTATGTGAATAAATTTTTTGTCTTCTGTTAGAATGTTTTTTACATCCTCAACGTCATTGGTCTGGCAGTAAGGAACACGATTCGGCCCAAAAGTTCGAAGCGTATGTTCATTTATTAGTTCTGTAAAGAACGCTGGTGAATTAATCACACCTTTAGTCTGGGTATATAAAGTATCGAAATGACAAGGATAGGTAATTCGTTCATTAGTTTCTTCGACGATGTAATCATATTCTTGCCCTTTTTTAAAAAGTATTCCGCCAAACTTGTGTTCTTCTAAAAGCTCGGCTAGTTTGGTAAGTTTGGTTTTTGGCTTCATCTTTCAAAAATAGCTTTTCTTTGTTGAGTATTTATGAATGCTATTTATTGAACCTTCAAACTTATGGATCAATGTACTTCCCAAGATGCCTTTCCTCTAAAAAGTTAATGTATTCATATAGATGTGTCGGGGTAAAGCCGGGAAATTTTAAGAGTACCCTGGTGTTCATTTTTAGCAAGTCTGCCAGGCAAAAGAAGCCCAGGTCTAAGGCAAGGTTTGTTAACTCATAACTTAATCCGAGTGATTGTATTGGTTGATGAAGAATAGGTTCCGGGAAACGGCTACTCATTTTGCTTGCAATTTGTTACTTGCAAAATTACGAAATACCATTAATAAGTATGAATTTATATGTGGTAATATAAGACGCGGCTATTGCTTTATTTTGGGTTATGTCTGAGCAGAATAAAGATAAAAAGGTAAAAGATAACCATGAGGATTTAAAGCGGTTGGGAGACCGGATTAAATCGCTTAGAATTAAGGCTGGTTTTACCAATTATGAATATTTTGCTTATAAGCATGAAATACCCCGTGCCCAGTTTGGGAGATATGAAAGAGGAGAGGATCTGCGATATTCGAGTTTGCTAAAAGTGATCCGTGCTTTTGGTATTACGGTTGAGGAATTTTTTAGCGAAGGATTTGATTAGGTAGTATGAGCTCATTTAAATAGTTCAGTAACCACCGCTTCCAGCTTTTTCTGTAACGTACTTATTTCGGCGGTTTTCACTTTTCTGTTGATCCTCATGTCATTTCTAAGTTTTAGGTAATAATCCAATTCACCTCTTGTGGTTTCAGGTTTGATCTGATGGAAATTTGATTTTACCCAATAATTGCCGTTGCACTTATCGTTATATAATTCTAAATAGATAAAGTCGTCTTTTTTATCTCCATTGATGTCCTTAACGACAAACGCGGGAATAGTCAGATCACAGCCTTTTACCGTGGATACAGACTTAAATTTTGAGATCGCCTGGTTTGTTTTTGGACTGATAAAAAAATAGGTTAACGAAGCTGTTTCTTTATCACTGCTCTCTAAAGCGCAGATGGCCAATACCACCTGTTCATTATCTACCTTTGTAAGAGAGGCTTTTTTTAAGGTGACCGGAAATACCTCCCCGGTATTATCGTTTTTTATTGTTGGAGGTATCACCTGCTTTGTATAAGCAAAAGTGGCCTTTCTCCAGTCTGCTAGTACCTTTTGGGTCTGTGTTGTCCTTTTCTGTGCGTGAGCCCCATTGAATAGGAACAGCGCTATAAAAAATAATAGCTTGCTGAGTTTCACCGTGATGTTTCCTGCAGTGCGTATACATGGTTTACAAAAATCCTTTGCTTTTCGGATAATGAATGCATTGATGCTGACATTAAGAGAAGGTATTGAGTGGCATTCCATTGTATATCGTTTTTAGCTAAGATATTCATTTTTCTTGAATGGTGTTTTTGTAATTATACTTTGGTTATCACGATGTTTGGTATATAACCGTATCAAAGTGCTTACGATCAAAGCGGATTTACCAATTATGAGTATGTTGCTTATAAGCATGAGATCTCCCGGTCTCAGTTTGGAAGGTATGAAAGGGGCGAGGACCTGCGGTATACCAGTCTGCTGAAAGTAATTCGTGTTTTTGGGATTACGGTTGAGGAATTCTTCAGCGAAGAATTTGATTAAGGCTTGAGTGCTGTATCATCTAATAAGACAGTTAATAGTTCTTTTAAGCTTTCTGCTGAGTTAAGCATCGTCCATAGTTTCGTTATTCAATCCGTTTTTTCTTGGTTACATTGATATTTCAGTTGTTTTCGTTATTTTTAGATTTTTAATCGCTCAAACTAACCGGATATGACTGACTATTTTCGAGGGTTGAAACTTAGGTTTCCGCTGGATGCTTGCACTGGTGCAGCGATTTATATTTTAACTACCGAAATATGAATGGGCCAATACCACTGATTGAGAATGGTATTACATTTTCGCCTTTTTATTTTTACACTTATTTCATTAAAAGACTAGCTGATTTTTATTCCGGCGACTCTAAGGATAATGATTTACAGTTTGCATTGACATTTGGAGATGAAGCGGATTCATTAATAAGTAAATACTACTTAGATCCGATTGCTCTACCTTTGGTATTAAGTATAAGCGCACAACTTGCTAACTATCAGCGAAAACCAATCAAATTACTATTATCCAACAATGCTGGAACCAACAGGTTGTTGGAATTTCTTTTCCGATCCGACTTTTTTTACCTGGTTGGGGATAATCGGAATCCAAACTTACCTTTAGGAAAGAAGATATTTGACTTTAATAGTAGTTATATAGGTGATTTTAATAATCATCTACAGAGGGCTGAGCACAAGGTTAGATGTTACTCCTTGAAAGATGAGAGTGTCTTAGCCTATAAAATCAATCACAGAAGTGAGGAGGAACAGAGGGACTTCTTGGTAGAACACTTCACTTTTAAGGTGAAGGAGCATTTCGCGGATTTGCTTTTCGAAAATCAAAATACAACTGAACTCACCAATGATTTTATTGAAATATTTTCTGAGCTAATCACCAATGGTGTTCTTCACTCACAATCAGAGGCGTTCGCCTTGATGTTTAGCGACAAGTTTAAAACGAAATTTTCAATTTCTGACAATGGCATTGGATTGTATAATTCCCTAACTAAAAAAAGCGATAGTAGCTATTATACTAAGTTCGAAATATTTAATGCGTTGAGTCAGACCTTTAAATTGCGGGTAAGTGCAAACATTAAGAATTCGGTGTTATCCATATTTGAAACTTTGTATTACTCAATGCTTAAAGATCGACAAGGGTTATTCGATTTACTATGCAATATCGTTATTCATTGTAAAGGATATTTCCGTTTACATACGGAGTATGCACAAATTATCGTGTCATCGCGTATGTTAAATGATCTGGATATTCTATACAGAATACGTCAGCAGATCGTTGAAGTACATAATTTACTGTTATTTGGTCAAATATCTGAACAAGACTTTTCGATACAGATAGTAAGATTAGCAGAGATTGGAAAGACACATTTTTTGAAACTTGCAAATTCCATTTTTGATCGTTTTAATGAGGATACCAGATTTTCCTCTATCCGCCTTTATGAAGTAAAGTTTCGCGGTGTACATATAGAAGTAGAAATACCAAATTCAGCGAGCCATGATAATATCTAGAATTGTAAAATCAGATATCGTGTATTATCAATTACATGCTGAACAAGCTGTTACGGCAACTTATATAGATGAGGAAGGTAGTGGTATTTTTGAAGAGGTCCTGACGCTAAATACCTTAGAACGAATCGTCGATGATTTTAAATCTTTTCCCGGATATAATCTTATTCTAGACTGTCAAAATCTAAAAAGTTGTCAGAATAATTTGAAGAAAAAAATTAAGGATTTTAAAGACATCGCAAAATCTGTAGTTCTTACAAACGCTCAAAAGGAAATTGTAGAGAAGCTTGACCTGGCAATTTTTTCCAATCCAAATAATGTTGAAGATGGAGAACGGTTTTTGTGTTTCTACGTCTCAGATAAAGATGATTTTGCGATTACCAATACTACGTTGTTTGATGATGCCTTTAAAGAATCATTAATAAGGTATAGCACCAGTGATGGCGAAGATCCGATATACCATGAATCGTCTTCGGTTTATCTCAGCAATTACATCAATATCAAGAAAATGATCTCACTTGATAAAAATCTTTTTATATATGCAATTTACAAGCTGGCTATTAAAATAAATGAACACTGGTTTAAGGAATTAAATATCAAAAAGCCGACGTTGATCTGTCAAAACTTAAATAGCTCCTATGTCGCTTCTATACTCTCGGGCTTTTTGAAATTAGATGTCTTGATTTTAGATAAGCTGGGTCCAATCAATAAGCTATACAGTACGTTGGACAATAAGATTAAAGAGAATGAAAGTTACCTGGTGGTTTCTGATGTGGTTTGTTTAGGGACAGAGATGAAAATCGCTAAAAATTTAATCACCTTTTTAGGGGGGCATTATCTTGGGAATGTCTCCATTATACGGGTGGAAACACTGTTGTCGGAGACCAAAAAATTCAATGATACTGAATGTGTTTTTACTATTACAAGAGAGAATAATCCAACGAATTTTCAAATATTAACAGCTCTTAACCTGGTTCCAAATGAATAAAGCAATTATACATCTTTCGGACTTACATGTATCATTGCATAAAGACCTGAATGATCTTGATTTGAAAAGTTCCATCAAGACTTTACTTAATTCGGATGTAACAGATCCGGATTGTTTAGCTTTTATTGATGAGTTCTGCTCGTTTGTAAAACAAGAATATCCCGATACCGAGTTATATCTTTTGGTAACGGGGGATATAGCCAATGTTTCTGAGGTGGATGAATACACCGCAGCCCAATTTTACCTGGAACGGATCATAAAAGAGCTGGGTATTAGCGTTTCAAACACTATGATTATTCCAGGAGATCATGATGTGAATAGAGATAACAATAAATATGCACATACAAATGGGAAAGCTGACAATCCACATAAAAAATCTTATGAGTACCAGGAGGAAAAACTAAAAAACTTCAGCGACTTTTATAAAAACTTCTACAAGCAAGATTTTAGCTTTAAAGCCGCAATTGTTTCAATTATAGAGTTTCCGGAGGAGCTTCTATTGATTGCCGGCTTGAATTCAACCCACATGATTGATTACAAAGGTGGGGATGGATTTATTGATTTAGAAACTCTCCGTGCAGAATTGGAACAGTTGGACGAAAAGTTCCCGACACATTCAAAAATTGCTGCAGTTCACCATAATATGTTTTCCAGTTTTGAAAATAAAGCAACCGGCCAATGGGAACATGCAAATAGGATTTCAGTTATTAGTTTACTGCAAAAACATAATTTCAAGTGCCTTATATGTGGTAATGAACATACTAGGGGCTCTGGTTCTAATTCACAAAACAATATATATTACAGTGACCCTGGGGCCTTTACCAGTTCAAGTCCTGCCGCCTCATTTAAAATCTATCCAATAAATAGTGAACAAGGATCATTATCATTGGGCCTTCAAATATTCGTTTTACAAAACGCTAAAAAAGTAGCTATTGATCATAAATTTGGCAGTTGGGGGCTTCTTAGAAATAAAGACATTTCGGAACTTGCAGAAATCCAGTTGATTGAGCCTCCGGTTGCGTCGATACAAGAAAATCCCGCTTTGGATACCCTTGGTGTCGATCCCTTACCTGAAATTGAAGTGGCAACTGCTCAAACAGTATCAAATTTAGTTAGCTACAAAAATGATTTCTATAGCGCGGCGCTGTTTAAAATAGTTAAAGATAAAAAATTGTTCCATTCCGGGCATTTTCACTGGAGTGAAACATCAAGAGCCCATAATTGGATAGATATCTCCAATATCTTAAATCATAAGGATGATTTATCACTTGCGAAAAATGCTATTCTTGATGTCATTAGTGAGTGTAATTTAGTTGACCAATTCGATTTTATAATTGGATTAGGAATTGAAGGTACAATTTTGTCAACCAGGGCCGCCGTAAAGTACAATAAGCCATTTTCGTTTTTACCCTATTCTTATCGTTACGATGAACATAGTCCTTATGAAAAACAACTGAATTTTGATAATAAGGGAGAATATAAGTCCGTTTTGATCATTACTGACGTAGTTCATGACGGCCGAACGCTGCGTAAATTAATTAATAAAAGAGAACCAGGATTTTTTGCGAAGGTTGAACGAATCATGGTTATTTCCCTTTTTTACACGGGAGAGGGGCAATTAGATAATCCACGGATATTAAATTCCAATGTTTTGGAAATAGATCCGTTGACAGATCATGAAGAGGAAAGAATTGAATATTATTATATCCTTCCTTTAAAAGTCGAAAGGTGTCCTTATGATCATAATTTTAGAACTGAATGTTTAATTGTCAGAGAGGGATTGGGATGTGTTCATCATTTTTATGACGAAAACAAAGCATTAGAAAAAATATCTGCGGATGAATTTGATAGTTGATAATGACGAACTTCAAAAATGAACATATAGATTCCTTAGCAAGAAGTTTTAATTCTGCTGACCAAGCTATAAAAGATTCAGTGCAAGCGCTGATTGGAAGCTGGGATGAAAGCGAGTTGCATACCGTTATAAATACACTGAAATTTAAATACGATAGCTTTCAGCAACTTTTGAAGAGTTTGTTTGTTGAAATTAGGCTCAATATATTGCTCTTAAATGAAAAAGATAAAACGGTATATCATAATTATTGTCAGATAACGCTAAGAGGGCTTAATGAGCCAATTTCACCACAAAAAATAGAAGAAACACTGTATAAAAATTTTGGAGATAGAATTTTAACTTTTGAAGAGAGCTTTTACAGTGCAGATATAAATGTGCCAAAAGAAATAGATTTTTATGAAGCTTCCAATTACGTTTTTTGTTACTCCCTACTGCTGTCTTATTATTATTCGCTTATCATAAAGATTGTCGATAACATACCCGTCTCTTCTCATGAAGACGATGATCTTAAATCATTGGATAAAGGAAAAAATACAATTAATCAAAAGGCGCTTTTGTTGTATTATCTTATCCAGGATAAAAAAATAAGTTTGAGCAAGATTAGCCAAGATGGTACTAAACAGGCTCGCATATTCAGTTTCTTATTTGACAATGGATATGATAATTTAAGAAAGGGTCTCGGAAATATAAACCAATCCAATTCCGCTAAATTAAAGACACCGGACAATCTTAATAAAATATCGATGTTGGTTTCAGGCTTAGGCTCAGAATATGAGTCGATTAGTAAACTAATCCAAGACGATTTAAAAAGTGTTAATTCCAAATCATAAAAATCTGGGGTAACCCCAAGCCCCACCCCAGCGAGTTTCTATATCCATTTTTGTTAAAAAAAACATATATGGAAATATTCAGTTTTCTTAGTCGAATAAAAATAGATTATCAGATATCTATATGCGATATAGTACAGGTTCTCGTCTCGTTGTTTGGTTTTTTTATGCCGGTTATCAAAAAGCGAAAAGTAAATAAACTTACAAAGGATCAAAAAGATCTCTTCTAGTTTCAATTTCAGCTAACTTAAAGAATTTGCATTATTCCCCGGTTGGTGTATAACCGGTGTATGTGCTTGATCTGTATTGGGTTTGCTGGTTTCTTTGTGAGTATCATTTCATAAAAAAACTATCTTATGTTGAAACAAATGAGTGCAAGGTTACTGGCTGAGCTGGAGAAGGAGCTGGGCCGGGTGTCGGTTCAGGTTGTTGATCCTTTGGATCGACTGGTGCAGAGTTTAAAGTTGACCCGGGATGCTTTGGG
>Ga0182008_10002276_pt1 | contig 12119 bp, 9 predicted proteins | sample Sormic07211129_1_FD_120482 | JGI IMG/M metagenome (GOLD analysis project Ga0182008, IMG submission 120482) | Rhizosphere microbial communities from Sorghum bicolor, Mead, Nebraska, USA - 072115-129_1 metaG | ecosystem: Host-associated > Plants > Roots > Rhizosphere | place: USA: Nebraska...
CTTGCGTGACCAGCTCATCGCCCTGGCCCGACGCCAGTTTCGATTTCAGCGCGGCCAGTTCCTTCTCCAGCGCCTTCACGTGATCCTGCACCTGGACGATGCGGGCCGTCAGCTCTTCCGGCTGCGCCTTCAGGGCGTTGGCCGCTTCGACGAGGCGGCGGTTGATGGTTTGCACCAGCGCCAGCGCGCCCTCGCCCGTCACCGCTTCCACGCGGCGGATGCCGGCGGCTACACCGCTTTCGCCGATGATCTTGAACAGGCCGATGTCGCCCGTGCGCTGCACGTGGACGCCGCCGCACAGTTCTTTCGAGCTGCCGATGTCGAGCACGCGCACTTCGTCGCCGTATTTCTCGCCAAACAGCGCCATCGCGCCATGCTTGACGGCATCGTCAAACGACATCAAATGGGCTTGCGTGGCGCGGTTTTCCAGGATCTCCTTGTTGACGATCGTTTCCACGGCGGCGATCTGCTCGGCCGTCATCGGTGCATTGTGGCTGAAGTCGAAGCGGGTTTTGTCCGGATCGACCAGCGACCCCTTTTGTGCCACGTGGCTGCCCAGCACTTCGCGCAAGGCCTTGTGCATCAGGTGCGTGGCCGAGTGGTTGCGGATCGTGCGCGCGCGCTTGGCCGTGTCGACTTCGGCCGAGACGGCATCGCCCACTTTCAATACGCCCGATTCCAGCACGCCGTGATGGCCGAATACGTCGGCCTGGATTTTCAGGGTATCGCTGACGGCAAAGCTGCCGGCGCCCGAGGCGATCACGCCCTGGTCGCCCACCTGGCCGCCCGATTCCGCGTAGAACGGCGTGGTGTCGAGCACGACGATGCCGTCCTGGCCAGCCTTCAGTTCCGTTACCGGCGTGCCGGCTGCGTACAGCGCGACGACCTTGCTGCTGAACGTCAACTGGTCATAGCCGACGAATTTGTTTTTCTCGCCCGTGTACTCGACCTTGCTGTCCTTGTGCGTCTTGCCGCCCTTGCGCGACAGTTCCTGGCTTTCCTTCAGGGCCGCGTCGTAGCCCGCCTGGTCGAACGTAATATTGCGTTCGCGGCAGATATCGGCCGTCAAGTCCGGCGGGAAGCCATAGGTTTCGTACAAGGTGAAGGCGGTGGCGCCGTCGATGCCCGTGGCATCCTTGGCCAGCTGCGCTTCCAGCACTTTCATGCCCGTTTCCAGGGTTTCGCCGAAACGCTCTTCCTCGGCTTTCAGCATGTTGGCGACGTTGTCTTTCGCTTCTTCCAGCTCCGGATAGGCGCCGCCCATCTCGATGGCGAGATCGGCCACCAGCTTGTAGAAGAACGGTTTCGTCTGGCCCAGCTTGTGGCCATGGCGCAGGGCGCGGCGGATGATGCGGCGCAGAACATACGCACGGCCTTCGCTGCCCGGAATGATGCCGTCGACGATCATGAAGGCGGCGGCGCGGATGTGGTCGGCGATCACGCGCAGCGACTTGTTTTCCAGGTCGGTGGCGCCCGTTTCGCGCGCGGCGGCCTTGATCAGGTGCTGGAACAGGTCGATTTCATAGTTCGAATGCACGTGCTGGAGCACGGCGGCCAGGCGCTCCATGCCCATGCCCGTGTCGACGCACGGCTTCGGCAGCTTGTGCATGACGCCCGCTTCGTCGCGGTTGAACTGCATGAACACCAGGTTCCAGATTTCAATGAAGCGGTCGCCATCTTCGTCAGGCGAGCCCGGCGGGCCGCCAGGAATGTCGGCGCCGTGGTCGTAGAAGATTTCCGTGCATGGACCGCATGGGCCCGTATCAGCCATCTGCCAGAAATTGTCCGAAGCGTAGCGCGAACCCTTGTTGTCGCCGATGCGGATGATGCGCTCGACAGGCACGCCGATTTCCTTGGCCCAGATGTCGTACGCTTCGTCATCTTCGATGTAGACGGTGACGGTCAGCTTATCAGCCGGCAAGCCGTACACCTTGGTCAACAATTCCCATGCGTACTGGATCGCGTCGCGCTTGAAATAGTCGCCGAAGCTGAAGTTGCCCAGCATTTCAAAGAAGGTATGGTGGCGCGCCGTATAGCCGACGTTTTCCAGATCGTTGTGCTTGCCGCCGGCGCGCACGCAGCGCTGCACCGAGGTGGCGCGCGTGTACGGACGGCTGTCCGTGCCCGTAAACACATCCTTGAACTGCACCATGCCGCTGTTCGTCAACAGCAAGGTCGGATCGTTGCCTGGCACCAGGGAGCTGGAACGGACGATGGAATGGCCCTTGGACTCGAAAAATTTGAGGAACTTGTCGCGGATTTCAGTTGATTTCATGTTTTTTTGGCAAAGAGTGGCGGCAGCTTTAAAGGGAAGATTATACGTGATATGGGGTGCGGCAATGACGGCGGGCACGGGCATTGTTGCGCACGTGCCAACATCGACGGCCTGCCCGCTCAAGCCGGGTCGTGGCCGCTGGCGCAGGCGTGCGCAGTGGTCCCCGCGGCGGGCACCGTGGCACCGGCGGCCGCATTGCAGTCGGCGCAGCGGCCGTACAGGGTCAGTTCGTGGCGCTCGACGACAAAGCCTTGCGGCGCCATGCGCTTCAAGTCGCCCGGGCAATCATGCACATCGAACACGCGCTGACACGTGGTGCACTGGAAATGGTGATGGTGGTGATTGGCGGCCGTGTTCGACTCGTAGCGCGGGTTTTCGCCCGGCAAGGTCACCACGTGCACCTTTTCTTCCAGCACCAGGGACTTCAAGTTGCGGTAAACGGTGGCGATGCCCAGCTGCGTCACTTGCAAGCTGGCCTGTTCGAGGATTTCCTGCGCCGACAGGGGGCGCTGGGCCGACTCGATGGCGGCTTGAATAGCGGTTTTTTGACGTGTTGTGCGTTCCATAGCCGACAGAATACACCATCCGCCCGCATCTACCGCCCGGAAAAACCGCCACTCAGTAATGATAATGGGTTATCATTATCATCTTCTGGCAGCCACCCCATCCGGCAATGGCCTGCCCCAACCCCGCCAACACCGATAGCGAATAAGGAATTCTTGCCCATGTCCGTCCGTCCTCACCAACCCACTCCCCTCGCCCTGGCCATCATGCTGGCCTTTGCCGCCCCTGCCAGCGCCCTGGCGCAGCAGGCAGCCACCTTGCCCGCCGTCACCGTCTCGGCCAGCGCGCTGGCACTGGGCAGCGACGACATGAGCACGCCCGTGACCGTACTGGAAGGCGAGGAACTGGTGCGCGCCCGCGAGGCAACCCTGGGCGAAACCCTGGCCGGCCAGCCCGGCATCACGTCCAGCCATTTCGGCGCCGGCGCCAGCCGTCCCATCATCCGCGGCATGGATGGTCCCCGTGTGAAGATCCTGTCCGATGGCGCCGAAGTGCAGGACGCGTCGACCATCAGCCCCGACCATGCCGTCGCGGCAGAACCGATGCTGTCGGAACAGATTGAAGTCTTGCGCGGCCCGTCCGCGCTGGCGTATGGCGGCGGCGCCGTCGGCGGCGTCGTCAATGTGATCGACAAGAAAATTCCCACCCGCGTGCCGGCCAAAGGCTTCGAAGGCAGCGCGGAAGTGCGCGCCAACTCGGCCGCGCGCGACAAGGCGGGCGCTTTTGAAGTGACCGGCGGCTCCGGCAACATCGCCTTCCACGCGGAAGGCGTGAAGCGCGACGCGAAGGAATACAAGGTCGGCAGCGGCTGGGAAGGCGGCTCAAGGGTGGCCGGCAGCTACAACAAGACGGACACGGGCAGCGTGGGCGTGTCGTGGGTGGGTCAACGCGGTTTCCTGGGACTGGCCTTCACCAGCCAGCACGCGGAATACGGTTTGCCTGGTCACAACCACGAATTCGAAAGCTGCCACCCGCACGGCACGCACCTGCATTGCGGCGGCCACGACGGCCACGACCATGGTGACGAAGACGAGCATGACCACGAGCACGGCAGCGTGCCCTACGTGAAACTGAAGAGCGAGCGCTGGGATGTGCGCGGCGAATTGCGCGACCCCGTGCCCGGCTTCGCCAAGCTGCGCCTGCGCGCGTCGTTCACCGATTACAAGCACGATGAAATCGAAGGCACGGAAATCGCCACCACGTTCAAGAACAAGGGCCACGACGCGCGCCTGGAAATGGAACACCACCCCGTCTTCGGCTGGCGCGGCGTCGTCGGCTTGCAAACGTCGAAGCGCGATTTCTCCGCCCTGGGCGAGGAAGCGTACGTGGCGCCGACGGTAACAAAGAAACACGCGGCCTTCCTGGTGGAAGAATACAAGCTCGACCAATGGCGCTTCGAAGCGGGCTTGCGCCACGAGTGGCAAGACATCACGGTGGACAGCGCAACCCTGCAAGACCGCAGCGCCAAGGGCACGTCGGTCTCGCTGGGCGCCGTGTGGAAATTCGCGCCGCAATACTCGCTCGGCTCGACCATCTCGCGCACGCACCGTTTGCCCAGCGCCGAGGAACTGTATGCGCACGGCGTGCACATGGCCACGGCCACGTATGAATTGGGCAATCAAAACCTGGGCAAGGAAACGTCGAACAATATCGACTTAACCCTGCGCAAATATGCGGGCGCCACGACCTTCTCGGCCAGCGCCTACCGCAACAAGGTCGATAACTACATCTTCGGCTCCACGCTGGACAACCACGAAGGCTTCCAGCTGATCCAGTACGCCCAGCGCGACGCCACGTTCACGGGCGTGGAAGGGCAAGTGCGCCAGCAGCTGAACCCCATGTTTGGCGCCAGCGTGTTCGGCGACTACGTGCGGGCCAAGCTGGCCAACGATGGTGGCAACTTGCCGCGCATCCCGGCCCAACGTTTTGGCGTAAAGGTCGATGCCAACTGGCAGGCGTGGAGCGGCGTGGCCGAGTTCTACCGCGTGGGCAAGCAGGACAAGGTGGCCGCGTTCGAAACGGCAACCCCGGGCTACAACATGCTCAACCTGTCCGCCAACTACGACACGCGCATCGGCACGACGCCGGCCCAGTTCTACATCAAGGCGAACAACCTGACGAATGAACTGGCGTACAGCCATACCTCGTTCATCAAGAATGCGGCACCTTTGATGGGGCGCAACTTGACGGTGGGAATGCGCGTGACGTTCTAAGGACAGCGGTAGGTCGGGTTAGCGCAAAGCGCGTAACCCGACATTACCCAACAGTAAGGCTGGGGTCGTACCCTGCAGGGTACGACCCCGGTTTTTTCAGGGTTCGGTTTAACCAGCCTTGATCAAATCTATCCTGTCCGTGCAAAACCCATCCACGCCCCAGGCCAGCAGCTCGCTGGCCCGTTCGGGCGTGTTGACGGTGTAGCAGAACAGTCCCAATCCCGCCTTCTTGACTTCCAGCGCCAGCTCGTACGTCAACTGGTGGTGATCGCAATGGAGCGCCACCACGTCCAGTTCCTTCGCCATGCTCGCCCAGTCAGCGGGAATGGCTTCGACCAGCCAGCCGCGCGCCAGTTCCGGCGCCGCCTGGCGCGCCGCTTCCAGAGCGGCGATGCTGAACGACGAGAGCAGCGGCAATAATTCGCCAACAGCAATTTCTTTTGCGAAATAATCGCGCGTGGCCCGCGCCACCACCGTGCCTGTCTGCGCATCGCAACCAGGCGCCGGCTTGATTTCGATATTCATCCAGATGTGCTGCGCCTTGCAATACGCCACCACGGCCTCGAACGTGGGCACGCCCTCGCCTGCAAACTGCGGGCCGAACCAGGCGCCCGCCTCCATAGCCCCCAGTTGCGCGGCCGTGTAGTCGTTGACGTGGCCGCTGCCGGCCACCGTGCGGCCCAGTTCGGGGTCGTGCACGACGACGGGCACGCCGTCGGACGCCAGCATGACGTCGAATTCCACAGCGCGGTAGCCGTAGGCGAGGCCGCAGCGCAGGGCGGCCAGGGTGTTTTCAGGCGCCAGGGTGCCGCCGCCGCGGTGCGCCAGGATACGTGGATAGGGCCACATGGGGATTCCTTTATAGCAAAGACTGTCTTGCCATACTATCCCGCGCCCATCCTGAAAAGTAAAGCGGCCCCGTTTGGCGACGCGCCGCTGCGAATGGCGGCGTGCCAGCGCCGTTTCGTCGCAGTCCTGTTGCGCCCTGGCCTGCGCTGGCACACAATGCCTCATCGTTACCAGCAGACAACTATATGAAACCCGACGCCCGCTCCGCCGATGCTCCCGCTGCCAAGCGCCGCTCGCCCTACTACCGCATGCTGCGCGATGCGCGCTATGCGCTGGCGCTGAACGTGATCTGCGCGCTGGTCATTACCTTCATCCTCAATCCAGGCAGCCATTTCGGCCAAAACCTCGTCGCCTCGATGTGCATCGGCACCATCGCCTTCCTGCTGATCGACGGCATGCGCCTGACCCTGTGGGGCGCAGACCAGCGGCCCAGATTCCTGCCCTTCACGCTCATCATCCTGATTTCCGTGCCCGTGGCACAAATGCTGGGCCTGGTCCTGTTCGGCTGGCTGACGGGGGTGGACGTGGGCGGCTTCGACAAGCTGTTGCCCACGCAAATGATGGGCACGCTCGTGTTTACCATGCTGGCCACGGGCGGCGCCGTGCTGTTTTTCTCCAGCCGCGAAAAGATTGCCCGTCTGCAAATGGTCGCCGCCGAGGAAAAGGCCCGCGCCGAATCCGTGGCGCGCCAGGCCATGCAAGCGCAGCTGCAACTGCTGCAGGCCCAGATCGAACCGCACATGCTGTTCAACACCCTGGCCAATCTGCAGGGCCTGATCAGCTTTGATCCGGACCGCGCCCACCTGCTGCTCGACCAGCTGATCCAGTACCTGCGCGCCACCCTCAGCTCTTCGCGGGCCGGCACGACCACCCTGGGACAGGAATTTTCCCTGATGCAAGCCTACCTGGGCCTGATGTCGATACGCATGGGCGCCCGCCTGGACTACGCGCTGGACTTGCCCGAGGCCTTGCGCGATATCAAGGTGCCGCCCATGCTGCTGCAGCCGCTGGTGGAAAATGCCATCCAGCATGGCCTGGAACCGAAGATCGAAGGCGGCCACATCCACGTGCAGGCATCCACGGACGGCGGCATGCTGGTGCTGACGGTTGCCGACGATGGCCTGGGCCTCGACCATCCGGGCCAGACCAAGGGCACGCAGCTGGGCGTGGCGAATATCCGCGACCGCCTGCGCGGCATGCATGGCGATAGCGCCAGCCTGTCGCTGACCCCTAACACACCGGCAGGCGTCGTCGCCCGCCTTCAATTACCGATTCACTCCACCACCGCGAGCCCCACGCCATGACCAGCCCTACCCCGCGCGCCCTGATCGCCGAAGACGAACCCATACTCGCCGCCACCCTCGCGCACGCCCTGCGCCGGCTGTGGCCGGAACTCGACATCGTTGCCATCTGCGCCAATGGCGTGGAAGCCTTGCAGCAAGGCCTGGCGCTGCAACCCGATATTCTGTTTCTCGACATCAAAATGCCGGGCAAGACAGGCCTGGAAGCGGCCGAGGAACTGGCAGAACAGTGGCAGGAGGGCGTGCCGTTCCCTCACATCGTGTTCGTCACGGCCTACGACGAATATGCGCTGGCCGCCTTCGAGCACGCGGCCGCCGATTACGTCTTAAAACCGGTCAATGATGCGCGCCTGGGCAAGACGGTGGAACGCTTGCAGCAGCGCCTGCGCGACAGCGCCGGCGCCAGCGGGACAGCAACGCCAGCGGCGGCCACGGCGGCGCCGGTGGCCGCCACCGTCACAGCGGCCCCCAGCGACGACAACCTGGTCCGCCTGCTGGCCCAGTTGCAGGCCATGGTACCGCCCGCGCCGCGCCTGCAGATGATACGGGCGGCCGTCGGCAACAGCGTGCGCATGATCGCGCTGGCCGACGTCGTGTATTTCGAGGCGCTGGACAAATACATCAACGTCGTGTGCCAGGACAGCGAAGCGCTGATACGCACGAGCCTGAAGGAACTCTTACCCCAGCTGGACCCGCAGCAGTTCTGGCAAATCCACCGGGGCACCATCGTCAATGCCAGCGCCATCGCCACGGCCGTGCGCGACGAGGCCGGCAAGCTGTCGCTGACCCTGCGCCAGCATCCGGCGCAACTGCGCGTCAGTCCCTTATATGCCCATCTGTTCCGGCAGATGTAGCTAGTGCATCTGGTGCTTCAGGTCGGATAATTCATCGTGGACCTTGAGCACGGCGCTCTTCATTTCCGGCGTCACGCCGGTCGCCGTGCCGCACGCCCGCTTGGCGCGGTCGCCCAGCGATTCCATCTGGTCGACGGCTTGCCGGATGCGCGCATCGTCCTGCGTGTCGATGGCTTGCCGCACGGCGCTCTTTTGCTGGTCCAGCTGGTTGATGCAATCCTTCAAGTCCATCGGCATGCCCTGCTGCTTGCCGCACAGCTGGGCCGCCTGGCCGATCGCGTGTTCGATGGCGCCGAAGCGCCGTGCCACTTCCTTTACCTGCATCATGATCTGTCCTCCCATGGTATCTGGAGTTGGATCGCCAAGCCGGCCCAGGGTTCCCGGACAGCGGCCAGGGCATTGAAATTTCCATGAGGCACTTTTTTGTAAGCGCTTGTGACATTCTAGATAATTATCAAATCCTTCAGATACATTGGCGTACCTGAACCACCACGCCCTCCATGAACTCGCTGCCACCCCTGCCCCGCCGCGCTCCCGGCCTGCTGCTGATCGTCCTGCTGCACGCGGGGCTGGCCTATGTCGTGCTGCAGTCGCGCCCCCGCCTTGCCGCTGACGAGCACTTGCCGCAGGGCCCGGCCATCGCCTGGCTGCGCTACACGGCCCCTGCGCCGCCCAGGCCCGTAGCGTTGCCCAGCGCAAAACCGGCCGCTGAACGTGTGCCGCGCCGAACCATACCGGCGCCCGTCAGCCGCCCCCTACCCCCGCCCGCCGCCGAGCCGGCGCCAGCACCGGCAACGCCGGAAGCGATCACGGCGCCGCCAGCGCCCAGCGCCGCCGACATCCTGGCGCAAGCCAAACACGACGTGGGCAAGATCGACAAGGATTTGCGCAAGGAATTTCCCCAGCGGGGAGAACAAAAACTGGAGGACACGAGCTTCAAGCGCATGCAGCAAGGCTTTGCCGAAGCCTACGCGGCCGTGCCGCCGAAATGGTACGAGGCGTCAAAGATCGAGGAAGTGGGCGCGAATGAGGCCAGGGGCAGCCGCACGTATAAAATCACCAGCGCGCTGGGCACCTTGTGCGTGACCACCCGCGCGGGCAAGCAGGGGGAAACGATGATCGGCAATTGCCCCAAATAGCCGGGCTCAGCCCACCGCTTCGCGCGCGCCCAGCGGCTGCAAATGGCGCAGGCGCAAGGCGATCAGCACGCCGCCGCCCAGGCACAGGCCCAGCATGATGATGACGCCCGTCCAGCCGTCGAAGCCCCACATCATGCCCGAGGCGGAACCGATCAGGCTGGAACCGAGATAATAGAACAGCAGGTAGAAGGCCGAGGCCAGCGCCTGCGGCGCGCGGGCGCGGCGGCTGACCCAGCTGCTGGCGATCGAATGCGAGGCAAAGAAGCCGAACGTGGCCAGCGCCATGCCGATGACGATCAGCGGCAGCGAGTCGAACAGGGTCAATACAATGCCACTGAGCATCACCGACAGCATGATCCACAGTACGCCCCGCCGACCCAGCCGGTCCACCAGGCGCCCCGCCCAGACGGAGCTGAAGATGCCGATCAGGTACAGAAAGGCCAGCAAGCCGACCGTGCTCTGGCGCAAGCTGAACGGTGCGGCCAGCAGGCGGTAGCCGATGTAGTTATACAGGCTGACGAAACAGCCCATCAGCACGAAAGCCAGGCAGAACAGCCACGGCAAGCCCTGGTCGGAAAAATGTTGCTTGATGGCATGCGGCAAGGCATTCCAGCCTTTGGTACTGGGCACGAAATTTTTCGACGCGGGCAGGCTGCGCCAGAATTCCGCCGCCGCCAGCACGCCGGCCACGCCCAGCACGCCCAGGGCCCAGCGCCACGAGAGAAAATCGCTGAGCATGGAGGCGATCAAGCGTCCCGACATGCCGCCAAATGCGCTACCGGCAATATATAAGCCCATCGACAATCCCAGCGACGGCCCCTCGATTTCCTCGCCCAGGTAAGCCATAGCCACAGCCGGCATGCCGCCCAGGGCCACGCCCAGCGCGGCGCGGATGGCCAGCAGTTGCGCGTAATCCTGCGCGAAGGCGGACAAGATCGTCAATATCGCGGCGGAAAACATCGATGCCACCATCAGCGGCTTGCGTCCGACCCGGTCCGAGACGGCACTCAGCAGCACCAAGGAGATGGCCAGCAAGCCGCTCGACACGGACAACGACCAGCTGCTTTGCGCGGGCGTCAAATGAAACTGCTGCGACAGCAGCGGGAACAGGGGCTGGATGCAGTACAGCAAGCTGAAGGTGGAAAAGCCGCCGAAGAACAGGGCGCGGTTGCTGCGCTTGAATTCGATGGAACCCTTGGCGATGGCCGAGCGGGGAGCGGGAGCGGAAACCGGAGCGGAAACCGGGATGGCGGAAGGTGCGGCGGGGGCAAAGGCAAGCGATGAATCAGACATGGCCGTGTTTCGAAGAGGAGGCGAGTCTTCATCTTAGGATTGCCAACTCATATCGTCCAATATATATTCAAGGACCAACTCATACTTTTAAAATATTACTTATATGGAACTGCGCCACCTGCGTTACTTTGTCGCCGTCGCCGAAGAGCTGCACTTCACGCGCGCGGCCGAGCGCCTGCACATCGGCCAGCCGCCGCTGAGCCAGCAGATCCAGGCGCTGGAAGGGGAATTGGGTGCGCAGTTGTTCGAGCGCAACAAGCGCTCCGTGCGGCTGACGCAGGCAGGCGCACTGTTCCTCGACGATGCGCGGCGCATCCTGGCCCTGTCGGAGCAGGCGGCCGTCACGGCGCGCCGGGCACAGCGGGGCGAAGCGGGCGAATTGCGCATCGGTTTTACCTTTTCCACGCCGTTCACACCCTACTTCGCCACCGTCATCAACCGCTACCGCCAGCAATTCCCGCACGTCACCCTGACCCTGCATGAAATGGCGACATTGCATCAGCTGGTAGCGATCTCGGGCAGGACGATGGACCTGGGTTTCGTGCGCCCGCCGGAAACGACGTACCCGGACGACATCCGCCTGACGGAATTGCGCCAGGACCCGCTGTTCCTCGTGCTGCCCGTCGCCCACGCGCTGGCGGCCAAGGACAGCATCGCGATTGCCGACATGGCGGGCGAAGGCTTTGTCATGTATCCCAAGGATGCGGGCACGGGGATTTATCCACAGATTTTTCGACTGTGCAAGGCCGCCGGCTTCGTGCCCCAGGTCACGCAGGAAGCGGGCGAAGCATCGACCATCATCGGCCTGGTGGCGGCCGGCTGCGGCATTTCCGTGCTGCCCGCCTCGTTCGACCGCATCCGCATGGATGGCGTGTGCTACCGTCCCATCGCCGACCCGCAGGCGACGACCAGTTTATTACTTGCACAACGGGAAGAAGAGACGTCGCCGCTGGTGGCGGCATTCGTCAAGCTGGCCGAGGAAGCGGCCATGGAAGGAAAGCAGTAGGCCGGATTAGCGGTGGCGAAGCCGCCGCGTCATCCGACACCAACGATCACGAATAATCCGCATCCAGCTCGGAACCGGCGTAATTCTCCAGGTCCTCGAACAGGCTCTTCATGCTGGCCCGCGTGAGGATTTTCTGCACCACGGTGCAGCTGCGGCGGTACGAAGCAATGCGGTCGAGCAACACCGGATGGTGCTGCACGGGCACCTTGGCCACCAGGGCGGCCCAGCCTTCCTCGAAGTCGGGCTTGTTCTTGCGCACGGAACGCACGAAGCGTTCAAACTCCTTTTGACCCGTGCGCGCGACGATGCGCCCGCCGCCTTCGATGGCGAAGATGATGGCCAGGGCGATGACGCCCTCGGCATTCAGGTCGCTGTCGCTGACGGGGCCGTTGTCGTGGTGACGGCGCAGCCAGCCGGCCAGGCGCACGACGGCTTGCACTTCCTTGCGCTGTTGCAACTGCAGCGCATACTTTTCATAGCCGGCCCAGTTCTGGTTCGGGTCGGCCTGGCAAATATCGATGAACAGCTCGCGCAGCCGGCGCTGCAGGTAGACGGGGTCCTGGTCGTATTCGCCGACGAGGGCGTCTTCCGGCAGCTGCGACAGGTCCTTGATCAGGCGAAAGCC
>Ga0182008_10002277_pt1 | contig 12119 bp, 10 predicted proteins | sample Sormic07211129_1_FD_120482 | JGI IMG/M metagenome (GOLD analysis project Ga0182008, IMG submission 120482) | Rhizosphere microbial communities from Sorghum bicolor, Mead, Nebraska, USA - 072115-129_1 metaG | ecosystem: Host-associated > Plants > Roots > Rhizosphere | place: USA: Nebraska...
CGCGCCTGTCGCACGACGTGATGATGGTGCGCCTGCAGTTGCCGGCCGGCGAGCCGCTGCAGTTCTACGCCGGCCAGTACGTGGAGTTCATCCTGCGCGACGGTGCGCGCCGCAGCTACTCGATGGCCAATGCGCCGCACACGCTGGGCCAGCCCGGCACGGGCATCGAACTGCACCTGCGGCACCTGCCCGGCGGCAAGTTCACCGACCATGTGTTCGGGACGATGAAGGAAAAGGAAATCCTGCGCATCGAAGGCCCCTTCGGCAGCTTCTTCCTGCGCGAGGATTCCGGCAAGCCGATGATCCTGCTGGCCTCGGGGACGGGCTTCGCGCCGATCAAGGCGCTGCTCGAGCACATGAAATTCAAGGGCATCGAGCGGCCCGCCACGCTCTACTGGGGCGGCCGGCGGCCCGAAGACCTGTACATGGACGCCTGGGTGCGCGAGCAGACGGCGCAGATGCCGAGCCTGCGCTACGTGCCCGTCATTTCCAATGCCACGCCCGAAGACAACTGGACCGGCCGCACCGGCTTCGTCCATCAGGCCGTGCTGGAAGACTTCGCCGATCTGTCGGGCTACCAGGTCTATGCCTGCGGTGCGCCCATCGTGGTCGACTCGGCCAAGCGCGATTACGTAGCGCTGGCGGGCCTGCCCGAAGAAGAATTTTTTGCCGACGCATTCACCACAGAGGCCGACAAGGCCCTTCCCTGAGACACCCCAAAAAGACAATGAAGACGAGACACTTCCTCCTCACCCTGCTCGCCGGCGTCGCGGGCCTGCTGGGCACCACCCAGGCGATGGCGCAGCAACAGCGCCCGATCCGCCTCGTCGTGCCCTACGCGGCAGGCGGCCCGATCGACAACACTGCTCGCATCCTGGCCGAGCGCGTCAAGGACACGCTCGGCCCGGTCATCATCGACAACAAGCCCGGCGCCGGCGGCAACATCGGCGCCGACATCGTGGCGAAGGCGCCCGCCGACGGCCTGACGATCGGCATCGCGGCCACCGCCACCAACGCGGTGAACCCGTGGCTCTACAGCAAGATCCCGTTCAACGCCGCAACCGACTTCGCACCGATCACGCAGATGGTCCGCGTGCCCAACGTGCTGGTGATGAATGCCGACACGGCCAAGCGCCTGAACCTCAACAGCGTGGCCGACCTGATCCGCTATGCCAAGGCCAACCCGGCCAAGCTCAACTATGGCAGCGGCGGCAACGGCAGCGCCGGCCATCTCGCGGGCGAGCTGTTCAAGAAGGAAGCGGGCATCTTCGCGCTGCACATCCCGTACAACGGCGGCAACCCGGCGCAGCTGGCGCTGATCTCGGGGCAGGTCGACTTCAACTTCGACAACCTCGCCACGGCGGCGCCGAACATCCGTTCGGGCAAGCTGAAGGCCATTGCGGTGACGACCCTGCAGCGCAGCAACGCGCTGCCCGACGTGCCGCCGATCGCCGACACGCTCAAGGGCTTCTCGATCGACACGTGGTGGGGCCTGGTGGCGCCGGCCGGCACGCCGCACGACGTGGTCGTGAAGCTGAATCAGGCCTTCGTCGCCGCGCTGAATGCGCCGGAAACGAAGACCCGTTTCGCCTCGATGCTGGCCGAGCCGGTCGGCAACTCGCCCGAGCAGTTCGGCAGCTTCATGAAGAGCGAACTCGCCAAGTACGAGAAGCTGGTCAAGGCCACCGGGGCGAAGGTGGACTGACGAGGTCGTCCAGGGGCGCTGCGGCCTGCGTGTCGGTGGCCGCAGCCACGGCCGCCGCCGCTTCGGCCGCCCCGCTCTGGTACGTGCGCAGGCCTGCGAGGTCGAGCACTTCCACGCCGCCATGTTCGATGCGCAACAGGCCGTCGCGCTGTAGCGCATGCAGCGCGCGGTTGGCACGCTGGCGCGACACCGCCGACAAGAGGCCGATCTCGTCCTGGCTCAGCCGCACGAAGCGGGTGGCACGCGGATAGAGGATGGGGTCGAACAGGCTGGCCAGGCAGCGCGCCACGCGCGCGTCGGGGCCGAGCAGCCGATCGAATTCCATGAGGCCGATGAACAGGCTCAGTCGCGCATTGATGTGTAACAACAGAAACCGATTGAAGTCGATGCTGGTGGACATCAGCCGCTCGAAGCTGCGCCGCGGCACGCAAGCCACGCGCGTGGGCCGCAGCGCCACGCCGTCGTAGCGCCAGCATCCGGGGGTGAGCAGCGAGCCTTCGCCGCTCCAGCCTCCAGCGGTCACGCCGGTGAAGGTTGAGACGCGCCCGTCGGGCAGCGACACCGACATCTTCAGCAGGCCATCCATCACGCCGATCCAATGATCGGCCGGCTCGCCGCGCCGCACGACGAAGCCGCCGGCCGGCACCACGCGCTCGTGCGACTCCTGGACGACGTGGTCGAGTTCGTCGTCCGTGAGCGCGCGCGCCCACAAGCTCTCGCGAAGCATGTTCTCCAACGCGTTCGACATCGCGCCTCCTGCTGTCGTCCCTCGTGACATCGCATCGGCCGATCCGTCGCAGGCGCCGGTCGGCGGGGACCGTAAGAAATGTCGTTGCAACGACATCTTCGGCGCGGCGATGGTGCCACAGTCATCCGCGTTCGCCAAACAACAAGGAGACAACGATGAAGCGTTCGAACAAGGACCCGCGCCCCGCGCGCGGACCGGACGGCGGGGATGCGCACGGCCTGCGCCGGCGCGACGTGCTGGGCTACGCCACGGCCGCACCGCTGGCATCGGCGGCGGCTGGCATCGCTGGGCTCGGTGCCCTCACGGCGCCCGCCTCCGCGGTGGCCGCACTGCTGCCCATGACCCCGCCCGACACCACCGACCTGATCGACATCGGCGACGCGGTCACGCTGACGTCCCTGCCGACCATGCCGCTGGTGAAGGTGACGAACACCGGCGACGGCCGCGTGCGCCTGGCGCTGCCGCGCCTCGAAGTGGGCCAGGGCATCGCCACGGCCAGCGCGATGATGCTGGCCGACAAGCTGCGCCTGCCGCTGAGCGCGATCGAGGTCACATTGGCCGACGCGAGCCCCGAGCTGATCTGGAACCAGCTCACCGGCGGCTCGTCGAGCGTGCGTTCGATGCATGCCGGCATGCCGACGCTGGGCGGCCTCGGCGGCCTGCTCTCGGGCTCCACGCCCTCGGTGGTCGGCCAGCGCGTGACGCGGCTCGACGCACTCGACATCGTCACCGGCCGCAAGAAGTTCACGCTCGACCAGGCGGTGCCCGGCGCCAAGCCGACGATGGTGCGGCGCCCGCCGACCATCAACGGCAAGTTCGTCGGCATCAACAACCTGAACACGGTGATGGGCATGCCGGGCGTGATCGGCGTGGTGCCGATTCCCGCCACCAACGGCATCACGCCGACGCCGCCGGGCGTGGCGGTGATGGCCGAGACCTTCGGCCAGGCCTGGGCCGCGGTGAACGCGCTCGACGTGACCTGGGGCGCCGGCCCGCTCGACGGCGAGTCGAACGCCACCATCATGAGCAAGCTGAAGTCGTCGCTGCTGCCTTTTGCGCTGCCGCCGCTGGGCGCGCTGACGGTCGAGGCCGAGTTCGAGTTCGCGCCGGCCGCGCACTGCCCGATGGAAGTCGAATGTGCGATTGCGGACGTGCGAGCGGATCGTGCCGAAATCTGGGCCGGGCTGCAGAGCCCCATCGTCACCCAGCAGGCAGTGGCCGCCGAGCTGGGCCTGCCGCTAAACAAGGTTGTCGTGCATGTGGTGCCCTCGGGCGGCTCGTTCGGGCGGCGCCTGTTCTGGGACCCGGTGCTGCAGGCGATCCAGGTGGCGAAGGCGCTGGGGCGCCCCTGCCGCCTGATGTACCACCGCACCGACGACATGCGCCACACGCGCATCCGCCCGCCGATCTACCAGAAGGCACGCGCCACGATGCTGCTGGGCCAGGTCATCGCCTTCGAGCAGCGCATCGCCAGCGTGCGACTGGACACGCGCCACGGCTTCGGCAACATGCTCGAGGCCGCCGCCATCGCACTGCCCAATGCCTTCCCGCAGACGGTGGGCAACTTCGCGATCGAGCAGGTGATGTTCAAGACCATGGTGACCTCGCCCTACAACTTCGGCGTCACGACCAAGCTGCTGACGCCGGTGCCGATGGACATGAACACCTGCTCGTACCGCTCGGTGCACATCCAGCCCGCACGGCTGGTGGAAGAGATCCTGGTCGACGAGATGGCCCGCGCCGCGGGCAAGGACCCGGTCGCCTTCCGGCTCGAGTACCTGCGCCTGCCGCGCGCCCGCGCGGTGCTCAAGGCGGTGGCGGAGGCGGCGCAGTGGGGTAAGGCGATGCCGGCGGGCTTTGCGCAGGGCGTGGGCGTGCACCAGGAGTCGAAGTCGTTCACAGCTTGCATCGTCGAGATCGACGCGCGGGTGCCGTCTGCCGCGAAGGTGGTGCGCGCCACGATCGCGATCGACGTCGGCACGCCGATCAACCCCTCGGGCATCGAGGCGCAGCTCCAGGGCGGCCTGTGCGAATCGATCGCGCTGGTGCTGTCGGCGGGGCTGCACATCCAGAACGGCCTGCCGCTGGAAGGCAGCTACTCGCAGTACCACTTCTCGCGCATGAAGCACTACCCGAAGGACGTGAAGGTCATCATCCTGCCGGCCAACGGCGAGGCCATCGGCGGGCTGGGCGAGGTCGGCCTGTCGGCGAGCTCGGGCGCCATCGCCAATGCCTACGCGCGCGCCACCGGCATCAAGCCGCGCAGCTTTCCGCTGAACTTTCCGGTCGACTTCACGCCGATCCCGCCGGGCAAGCTGCCCACGCCCGTCAACGTTCCGATCCCCGCCTGAGGAGACCCGCCATGCCTGTGCAATCTTTCAAGGTGAACGGCCAGAACGTGGACGTCGAGGCGCCCGACGACCTGGCGCTGCTGTGGGTGCTGCGTGACAAGCTCGGCATCACCGGCCCGAAGTACGGCTGCGGCATCAACGTGTGCAAGGCCTGCACCTGCCACGTCGACGGCAAGGCCGTGACGACCTGCTCGGTGCGCGTGTCCGACGTGCGCGGCCGCCAGGTGACGACCATCGAGGGCCTGGCCAACGGCAACACGCTGCACCCGGTGCAGCAGGCCTGGATGAACCTCGACGTGCCTCAATGCGGCTTCTGTCAGCCGGGGCAGATCATGGCGGCGGTGGACCTGCTGCGCCGCACGCGCAACCCGACGGACGCCGACATCGACGCCATCGAGAACGTGTGCCGCTGCGGCACCTACGGCCGCATCCGCGAGGCCATCAAGGCTGCGGCGGCGGCAATGGGGTAGGAGGCTTGCTTATTCGCCCAGGTAGGCGGCCCGCACGCGCGGGTCGCTCAGCAGGGCCTTGGCTTCACCGTTCATGGTGATCAGGCCTGACTCCATCACGTAGCCGCGGTCGGCCAGCTGCAGCGCGCGGTTGGCGTTCTGCTCGACCAGCAGGATGGTCACGCCCTGCGAGGCCACGGTCTGCACCACCTCGAAGATCTTGTCGCACATGATCGGCGACAGGCCCATCGTCGGCTCGTCGAGCAGCAGCACCTTGGGGCGAGCCATCAGCGCGCGGCCCATGGCCAGCATCTGCTGCTCGCCGCCCGACATCGTGCCGGCCAGCTGGTCCTTGCGCTCGCGCAGGCGCGGGAAGGTGACGAACACGCGCTCCATGTCGCTCGCGATGGCGGCCTTGTCCTTGCGGATGTAGGCGCCGATCTGCAGGTTCTCGGTGATGGTCATGCGCGTGAACACGCCACGGCCTTCGGGCACCATCACGAGGCCCTCTTCCACCAGGTCCCACGCACCGCGGCCCTTGATGCTGCGGCCCAGGAATTCGATGTTGCCGGCTCCGGCCGGCAGCGTGCCGGTGATGGCCTTCATGGTGGTGGTCTTGCCGGCGCCGTTGGAGCCGATCAGCGACACCAGTTCGCCTTCGCGCACTTCGAAGTCCACGCCCTTCACGGCCTGGATGCCGCCGTAGCCTACCCTCAGGCCGGTGACCTTCAGCAGCGTCTTGCCGGCCGCCTTGGCTTGCGCGGCGGTGGACGAGGTTTCTTGTTCGCTCATGATTGCGGTGCTCATGTCAGTGGCCTCCGGTGCCGAGGTAGGCCTCGATCACCTTCTCGTTCTTCTGCACGTCCACCGGGGTGCCTTCGGCAATCTGCTTGCCGTAGTCCAGCACGGTGACGCGGTCGCACAGGCCCATGATGAGCTTGACGTCGTGTTCGATGATCAGGATGGTGCGGTTGTCGCGGCGAATGCGGTCGATCAGCTCGCGCAGCGCGACCTTCTCGGTGGAGTTCATGCCGGCGGCCGGCTCGTCGAGCGCAATGAGCTGCGGGTCGGTGGCCAGTGCGCGGGCGATCTCCAGGCGGCGCTGGTCGCCGTACGACAGCGTGCGCGCCTTGTAGTCGGCAAATTTGCCGATGCCGACGTAGTCGAGCAGTTCATGCGCGCGGTCGGCAATGGCCTTTTCCTCGGCCTTGAAGCCGCCGGTGCGGAACATCGCGCCGAGCACGCCCGAGTGCGTGCGGATGTGGCGCCCGACCATCACGTTCTCCAGCGCCGTCATTTCGGCGAAGAGGCGGATGTTCTGGAAGGTGCGCGCAATGCCTGCCTTGGCCACTTCGTGCACGGCCGTCGGCTGGTAGGGCTTGCCGGCCAGCTCGAAGGTGCCGCTGTCGGGCGTGTACAGCCCGGTGATCACGTTGAAGAAGGTGGTCTTGCCAGCGCCGTTCGGGCCGATCAGGCCGTAGACCTGGCCGCGCTTGATGGTGATGCCCACGTCGGAGAGGGCCTGCAGCCCGCCGAAGCGTTTGGAAATGCCGCGGACGTCGAGGATGGTGTCTGTCGTCATGTTGATTTTTCCTTCGGCGTTCAGGGATTGATCGACATGGGACGCGAAGCCGCACCCGGCAATTCGTCGGCGGGCGTATCGACGCCCGGCGCATGCGTTTGCAGCGATCCGGGGGCCACGGCCGCGTGGGCCGGGTCGACGGGCACTGCGCCCTTCCTGGTCAGCGTCTTGCCGTGTTCCGGCGAGGGCCAGAGGCCGCGCGGACGCACCAGCATGATGACGATCATGGCCAGCGCGATGAACAGCTGGCGCAGGATGGAGGCGTCGAGGCGGCCATCGGTCAGCGACTGCAGCGGGCCGGCGACATAGCGCAGCACTTCGGGCAGTGCGGCCAGCAGCACGGCACCGAGGACGACGCCGGGCAGGTGCCCGATGCCGCCGAGCACCACCATCGCGACGATCATCACCGACTCCATCAGGCTGAAGGACTCGGGCGACACGAAGCCCTGGAAGGCCGCGAACATCGCGCCCGACACGCCGCCGAAGCTGGCGCCCATGCCGAAGGCCAGCAGCTTCATGTTGCGGGTGTTGATGCCCATGGCCTTGGCCGCGATCTCGTCTTCGCGGATGGCCATCCAGGCACGGCCGACACGCGAAGTCTGCAGGCGGTGTGAAATGATGATCGTGGCGATCACCAGCGCCAGGAACAGGTAGTAGTACAGCGAGACCGAGGAGATCGAAAAGCCGTCGAACTTCCATGCCTTGCCGAGGTCGAGGCCCCAGAACTTGATGGAGTCGATGGCGGTGATGCCCTTCGGACCGTTGGTGATGTTCACCGGCTGGTCGAGGTTGTTCAGGAACACGCGGATGATTTCGCCGAAGCCGAGCGTGACGATGGCGAGGTAGTCGCCGCGCAGCTTGAGCGTGGGGGCGCCGAGCAGCACGCCCAGGCAACCGGCCACCGCAAGGGCCAGCGGAATCACGATCAGCAGCGAGGTGTGCAGCCCGTTCGGAAACATCTGTGCGAACCACGGGAAGGTCTCGCTCAGGTGCGACGAGCCCATCAGCGCATACAGGTAGGCCCCGATCGCGAAGAAGGCCACGTAGCCCAGGTCGAGCAGGCCGGCATAGCCGACCACGATGTTCAGGCCCAGTGCCAGCATCACGTAGAGCAATGCGATGTCGGCGATGCGCACCCAGGCGTTGCCCTGCATCTGCAGCAGCAGGGGCAGTGCGAGCACGGCGACGATGCCGATGATGTAGAAGGCGAGGTTCTTGCTGTTTTTCATGGCTCGTTCCTCAGGCACGGTCCGCCACGCGTTCGCCGAGCAGGCCGGACGGACGCAGCGTGAGCATGACGATCAGCACGATGAACGCGAAGATGTCGCTGTAGTTGCTGCCGAGCACGCCGCCCGTCAGCGTCCCGATGTAGCCCGAGCCGATGGCTTCGATGAGGCCCAGCAGGATGCCGCCGACCACCGCACCGGCGAGGTTGCCGATGCCGCCGAACACGGCCGCAGTGAAGGCCTTGAGGCCGGGCAGGAAGCCCATCGCGTGCTGCGCGATGCCGTAGTTCGACGCGTACATCACACCGGCAATGGCTGCGAGCACGGCACCGATGATGAAGGTGGCCGAGATCACCATGTCGGGCCGGATGCCCATGAGTGCCGCCACACGCGGGTTCTCCGCGGTGGCGCGCATCGCGCGGCCGAGCTTGGTGTAATTGACCAGCCACATCAGCACCACGAGCGAGAACGCCGTGACGCTGAGGATCATGACCTGCGTCGGCGAGATCACCGCGCCGCCCACATGGATGGGATCGGTGGGCAGGAGATTGGGATAGGCCTTGTTGGTCGGCTTCCAGATGATCATTGCCAGCGTCTGCAGCAGGATCGACATGCCGATGGCCGTGATCAGCGGCGCGAGCTTGGGACTGTTGCGCAGTGGCCGGTAGGCCACCTTCTCGATCACGAAGTTGAGGGTTGCCGCGACGACGCAGGCAATGATCAACGCGATGAGGAGGATCAGCCAGCCCGGTGTGTTGGGCATGCCGTCCTTCATGAGCCCGATGATGGTCCAGCTCGTCAGCGCCCCCACCATCAGCACTTCTCCGTGCGCGAAGTTGATCAGATTGATGATGCCGTACACCATGGTGTAGCCCAAGGCTATCAAGGCATACATGCTGCCCAGTACCAGACCGTTGATGATCTGCTGCAGCAAAATGTCCATAACGCGATTTCCTATGTGTTGCACCGTTGCGGGGTGCCATTCACCCGCCGGGCACCGGTTTGGCGCCCCTGGGTTGACAAGCAAAAAACCAGCCAACATGTGTCGCCGGCGGATTTGTGGGCGGGATTGTAGTCATGCACCAGCGTCGATTTGGTGCGCGGCGACCGGGGTTTACCCGCTCACGTCATGCTGTATGCGCGTGGGGCCATGCACGCTTTGCAAGCGTGCTGCAAGCAAGTATCAGCCGTTGCCTTCGGCGTTCCGGCGGCGCAGATCGCGCAGCTTTTCCGCGATGCGAATCTCGAGTCCACGCTCGACGGGCTCGTAGAAGACCTGGCCTTCCAGCCCCTGCGGAAGGTAGCGCTCGCCGGCGGCGAAACCGCCCTCCTCGTCGTGCGCATAGCGGTAGCCCTTGCCGTAGTCGAGCTCTTTCATGAGCTTGGTGGGCGCATTTCGCAGGTGCATGGGCACGGGTCGCGTGCTGTCCGTCTTCACGAGGGCGCGCACCGCGTTGTAGGCCTTGTAGACGGCGTTCGACTTGGGAGCGATGGCGAGATAGACCACGCACTCGGCCAGCGCCAGTTCGCCCTCGGGGGTACCCAGCCGCTCATAGACCTCTGCCGCATCGAGCGCCAGGCGCAGCGCGCGCGGATCGGCCAGGCCGATGTCTTCGCTGGCCATGCGCACCAGCCGGCGCGCCATGTAGCGCGGATCGGCGCCACCGTCGAGCATGCGCACGAACCAGTAGAGCGCGGCGTCGGGGTCGCTGCCGCGCACGGATTTGTGCAGTGCGCTGATGGTGTCGTAGAACTGTTCGCCGCCCTTGTCGTAGCGCCGCATGCGCTCGCCGAGCACCCGCAGCAGCCACTCGTCGGTGATGTGGTCGAGCTTTTCGGCGCGGGCCGCGACCGCGAGTGTTTCGAGGGTGTTGAGCAGCCGGCGCGCATCGCCGTCGGCATAGGCCACGAGGCGATCGACCGCCGCGGCGTCGATGGCGGGCACGGCCTGGATGGCCTGCGCGCGCGCCACGATCTGCTTGAGGTCGTCTTCGCCGAGCGACTGCAGCACATACACGGCGGCGCGCGAAAGCAACGCCGAGTTGACCTCGAACGAAGGGTTCTCGGTGGTCGCGCCGATGAAGGTGAAGAGGCCCGACTCCACATGCGGCAGGAAGGCGTCCTGCTGGCTCTTGTTGAAGCGGTGCACCTCGTCCACGAAGACGATGGTGCGCTGCTGCTCCAGTCCGTCGCGCGCGGCAGTGGCCCGCTCTACCGCTTCGCGGATGTCCTTCACGCCGCCGAGCACCGCGCTGATGCTCAGGAACTGCGCGTCGAACGCATCGGCCATGAGCCGCGCGATGGTGGTCTTGCCGGTGCCCGGCGGCCCCCAGAGGATGCAGGAATGCGGCTGGCCCGATTCGAACGCGATTCGCAGCGGCATGCCCGGGCCGAGCAGGTGCTGCTGGCCGATGACCTCGCCCAGCGTCCTGGGACGCAGACGCTCGGCAAGGGGTTGGTGGGCGGTGGTGGCCAAGCCTGTGGGTTTATTGCTTGACGACGTCTGCGCCGGCCGGCGGCTTGAAGTCGAACACGCTCGCCGGCAGCGAAGGATTCACCTCGACCTTGCCGAACTTGAGCACCGAGCGCTGGCCAAAGCTGTCGAGGATTTCGAGCGCTGCCAGCGCCTCGCCCTGAAAGCCGACCTGAACGCTCTGCAGCTGGCCGTCCTTGTTTTTCGGCGTGGCCTTGACCCATTGCAGGCCATCGCGCTCCGGCGCGGCCTCGAGAGTGAAATCGGCCTGCAGGGCCTTCAGGTCGGGCGCCGCGGCGATCAGCGCCGCCGGCGTGGAGCCCAGCGCCTGCGCCTGCGCGCGCTGCGTGACCTGGTTCAGGTCGGCGTCGTAGAGCCACAGCGTCTTGCCGTCGGCCACGATGACCTGCGCAAAGGGCTTCTGGTAGTCGAACTTGAATTTGCCGGGGCGCTGGAATTCGAAGGTGCCGCTCGAGGTCTTGGTGCGGCCCGGTTGCCCTTCGCGCGCCGGGGCGGTCACGGTCTGGGTGAAATCGGCGCGGCCGGACTTGACCGTCCTGACGAAGGTTTCAAGGCTTTCGAGCCCGCCGGCCCAGGCGTTGGCGGAACTCAGGAGGCCGATCAACAGCCAATGACGCAATTTCAATTTGGATTCCTCGCTTGGAAAAGCTGTGGCATTGGCATCGACCCTAACCGCCGCGAATTGCGGCAGCAGCAGGGCTTTATGAAGATTTGCAATGCCGATGGGCGTTTTTGCAAATTGCCTTTCAGCACGTAACCTGAATCTTGAGAACCACAGCGCGGCGAATTACTCTGCCGCGCGCGCGGGCACCAGAATTTCGCGCTGGCCGCTGCCACTCATCGCACTGACCAGGCCGGCCTTTTCCATGTCCTCGACGAGGCGCGCGGCGCGGTTGTAGCCGATCTTCAGGTGGCGCTGCACCAGCGAGATGCTGGCCTTGCGGTTCTTGAGCACGACTTCGACCGCCTGGTCGTACATCGGGTCTTTCTCGCCGTCGCCACTGCCCAGCAGGTCGCCTTCACCGTCGCCATCGACCGTGCCGCCTTCGAGCACGCCCTCGATGTAGTCGGGCTCGCCCTGGCTCTTGAGGTAGGCCACCACGCGGTGCACTTCCTCGTCGCTGACGAAGGCGCCGTGGACGCGGATCGGCAGGCCCGTACCGCTGGGCATGTAGAGCATGTCGCCCATGCCCAGCAGCGCCTCGGCTCCCATCTGGTCGAGGATGGTGCGGCTGTCGATCTTGCTCGACACCTGGAACGCGATGCGGGTCGGGATGTTGGCCTTGATGAGGCCGGTGATCACGTCGACGCTCGGGCGCTGGGTGGCAAGAATGAGGTGGATGCCGGCGGCACGCGCCTTCTGCGCGAGACGGGCGATCAGCTCTTCGATCTTCTTGCCGACCACCATCATCAGGTCGGCCAGCTCGTCGATGACCACGACGATGTGCGGTTCGCGCCGCAGCGGCTCCGGATCGTCCGGCGTGAGGCTGAAGGGGTTGTAGATGAACTCCTCGCGCGCCTTGGCTTCGTCGATCTTGGTGTTGTAGCCGGCCAGGTTGCGCAC
>Ga0182008_10002280_pt1 | contig 12100 bp, 12 predicted proteins | sample Sormic07211129_1_FD_120482 | JGI IMG/M metagenome (GOLD analysis project Ga0182008, IMG submission 120482) | Rhizosphere microbial communities from Sorghum bicolor, Mead, Nebraska, USA - 072115-129_1 metaG | ecosystem: Host-associated > Plants > Roots > Rhizosphere | place: USA: Nebraska...
GGCGTATTTCTTGTCCTGCGGGATCGCGCCGAGCGAGGAGAACTGGAAGATCCGGTTGTCGCGCCCGATGGTGGTACGCCCCTCGATCACGCAGTGTGCACCGATGGTCGTGCCCGCCCCGACGCGCACATGCGGGCCGATGACGGTGTAGGGCCCGACCGACACCGAGGCGTCAAGCTGTGCCTGGGGGTCGACGAGCGCTGTCGAATGAACCTGGGTCATGCCTTGCTGATGACGAAGGCCGGGATCAGCTGATCTGGCGCATGGCGCACATCAGCGTGGCTTCGCAGGCGAGTTCGCTGCCCACCAGCGCACGGCCCTTGAACTTGGAGATGCCAGCCTTCATGCGTTCGATTTCGACTTCGAGCGTGAGTTGGTCGCCGGGCTCCACGGGCCGCTTGAAGCGCGCGCCGTCGATGGCGGCGAAGTAGTAGACGGTGTTGTCGTCCGGCACGATGTCGAGCGAGTGGAACGACAAAAGCGCCGCGGCCTGTGCCATGGCTTCGAGCATCAGCACGCCCGGCATCACCGGACGGTGCGGGAAATGACCATTGAAGAACGGCTCGTTCATCGTCACGTTCTTGAGCGCCGTGATGCGCTTGCCCTTTTCCATGTCCAGCACGCGGTCCACCAGCAGGAACGGGTAGCGGTGGGGAAGCAGCTTGAGGATTTGATGGATATCGAGCGTCGTCGTCATGATTTTCTGTTCCTGCATCGTCGTCATTTTTTCGGGGGAGCCTTCTCCAGCGCCTTCAGTCGTTCGCGCAGGCTGTGCAACTGCTTGAGCGTTGCCGCATTTTTTTCCCAGTTCGCATTGTCATCGATGGGAAACATGCCGGTGTACTGGCCGGCCTTGTGAATGGAGCGTGTCACCACGGTCGCGGCGGACACGTGCACGCCATCGGCCACCGTCAGATGGCCCAGCACGATGGCGCCGCCGCCGAAGGTGCAGTTGGCGCCGATGGTCGCGCTGCCGGCCACGCCGACGCAGCCCGCCATGGCGGTGTTCTTGCCGACGCGCACGTTGTGGCCGATCTGGATCAGGTTGTCGAGCTTCACGCCGTCCTCGATGACCGTGTCGTCCAGCGCGCCACGATCAATACAGGTGTTGGCGCCGATTTCAACGTCATTGCCGATGCGCACCGCCCCCAGCTGTTCGATCTTGACCCAGGCCCCCTGGTGCAGCGCGAGGCCGAAGCCGTCGGCACCGATCACCACGCCCGGGTGCAACAGGCAGCGGTCGCCGATCATGCAGTCTTCACTCACCGTCACGCGCGACTTCAGCACCGTACCCGCACCGATGTGCGCGCCCCGCTCCACCACGCAGAGCGCACCGATGCGCGCCGTGGCGTCGACATGGGCTTCTGGATGGATCACGGCAGACGGATGGATGAGGTCGGCCTCCGGTCGCGCATGGTGCGACTTCCAGAGTTGCGTCAGGCGCGCAAAGTAGAAATAAGGATCGGGCGTGACGATGAACGCCCCGCGTGCAGCAGCCGCCTCCTGCATGGCAGGCGACACGATCACGCAGGCGGCTTTCGAAGCCGCCAGTTCCTGCTGGTACTTGGGATGGCTCAGGAAGCTGAGCGCATCGGGCTGTGCATTCTGGAGCGGCGAGAGCCGCTCGATGGACAGCGTGGTATCTCCGTGAAGCTCGCCCCCCAGGGCGGCGACGATGGCTCCGAGCTGCAGCGACACGCCGGTTCGCGGCGTTACTTGCCGGCCGCGGGCGCTGTGGAGCCGACCGACGCGTTGAGCGCCTTGATCACCTTGTCGGTGATGTCGTGCTTCGGATTGATGTAGATCGCTTCCTGCAGGATGGCGTCGTACTTCTCAGCTTCAGCCACCTGCTTCACGACGCGGTTGGCGCGCTCGTAGACCTGCTGAAGCTCTTCGTTCTTGCGCGCATTCAGGTCTTCCTGGAATTCGCGGCGACGGCGCTGGAAATCGCGGTCCTGGTCGATCAGTGCTTTCTGGCGCGAGGCACGCTGGCTTTCAGACAAGGTCGGCGCTTCGCGCTCGAACTTCTCCGATGCCGTCTTCAGTGCGTCGCCCTGCGAGGTGAGATCCTTTTCGCGCTTGAGAAACTCCGCTTCGAGCTTCGCCTGGGCTGCCTTGGCCGGCTGCGCTTCACGCAGCACGCGGTCCGGATTGACGAATCCGATGCGAAAGGTTTCCTGCGCCTGCGCAGGCGCAGCGACGATCGCGAAAGCGGGGATCAACAACGCACCAGCAGCGGCGCGAATCAAATGCTTCATTTAGAAAGACGTTCCGATCTGGAATTGCAAGCGCTGAATTCTATCCTTGGGGATTACGACGAAGCCGGTGGCCGGATCGAGCACTTCCTTTTGAGACTTGACAGGGAAAGCGTACGCAAGACGCAGGGGGCCCAGCGGCGAAATCCAGCTGATGCCGAGACCGACCGAGGCGCGCAGCTTTTTCTGAGCTTTGTACTGCTCGTCGGTCAATCCTGCGGGGCGCGACCCAAACACATTGCCCACGTCGAAAAAGCCATACAGACGCAGGGTTCGGTCATTGCCCGCTCCTGGGAACGGCGTGCTGAGTTCAGCGTTGAAGACTGCCTTCTTGGTACCGCCCAGTGGTGCGCCATCGGTCTGTCCAAACAGCGGCACGTCGCGCGGGCCCAGCGAATTCTGTTCAAAGCCGCGGACCGAACCCAAGCCACCCGCATAGAAGTTCTTGAAGATCGGATAGACCTTACCGCCCAACGCCTTCGCGTAGCCAACATCCGCGTTGATCGCGAAGGTGTATTGCTTGTTGATCGCGAAGAACTGTTGGTACTGGTAGTTCGTCTTGATGTACTGCATATCGCCACCGGCGCCAAGCTCGAGGTTGGCACGCTGCAGGCGCCCGGTGGTCGGAACCAGCGCACTGTCGCGGCTGTCGCGACCCCAGCCGATGGTGAGCGGCACGCCCCAAACGCTCTTCTGGTCGCATCCAGTCACAATCCAGCCCGCCGGCCACGGCCCTTCGGTATTTGTCCGGCACTGGAAGTACCTCAGGTACGACTTGGGCGTATAGAGCCCCGAGAGCGCTGTCGACGAGTTCGGATCGAACGCATACCGTTCAAGCCCGATGCCGAAGAACACGGTGTCGAGTTCGCTGAACGGCACGCCGAAACGGATGGACGCGCCCTGGTTGACCAGCTTGTAATCACCGTCCGTGGTCTGCGAGTACGGACGCGTCGTCGTGTGATAGACGCTGATCGTGCGCGAGATGCCATCCTTCGTGAAGTAGGGGTCGGTGGTGGTCAGCGACAACGTGCGGTTGTACTTGCTGGTATTGACCTGTACGCCCAGGAAATTGCCCGAGCCGAACACGTTTTCCTGCGAAATGCCGAAGGTCAGCGCAACCTTCTCGGCGCTCGAATAGCCGGCGCCGAGTTGCAGGCTGCCAGTGGGCTTTTCGGCCACGTTGACGGTCAGGTCCACCTGGTCAGGCGAGCCGGGCACCTCTTGGGTCTCGACGTTCACTTCGGTGAAGAAGCCCAGGCGGTCCACACGGTCGCGCGAGACCTTGATCTTGTCGCCGTCGTACCAGGAGGCTTCGAACTGGCGGAACTCGCGGCGAATGACTTCGTCACGGGTCTTGTTGTTGCCGCCGACCGACACACGGCGCACGTACACACGGCGCGAAGGCTCTGCCTGCAACGTGAGCGTGACGCGGTTGTTGACGCGGTCGATCTCCGGGACGGCCTGCACACGGGCGAAGGCGTAGCCGAAGGTGCCGAAATAGTCACTGAAAGCCTTGGTGGTTTCGGTGACCAGTTCGCCGTTGTAAGCCTCGCCGGGCTTGATGGTGATCAGCGACTTGAACTCGTCGTCCCGGCCCAGGTAGTTGCCGTTGAGCTTGACGCCCGCCACCACGAACTTCTCGCCTTCGGTGATGTTGACCGTGACCGTCAGGTCCTTGCGGTCCGGCGAGATGGCGACCTGGGTCGAATCGATGCGGAACTCGAGGTAGCCGCGCGTAATGTAGTACGAGCGAAGCGTTTCGAGGTCGGCGTTGAGCTTGGCACGCGAGTACTGGTTGGACTTGGTGTACCAGCTCATGAAACCGCCGCTGTCCTGGTCGAACAGGCTCAGCAACGTCGATTCGCTGAAGGCCTTGCTGCCGACGATGTGGACTTCGCGAATGCGCGCGGAATCGCCTTCGGTGACGGTGAATGTCAGGTTGACGCGGTTGCGCTCGATCGGCGTGACGGTGGTCACAACCTGCGCGTTGTAGAGGCTGCGGCTCACGTACTGGCGCTTGAGCTCCTGCTCTGCGCGATCAGTCAACGCCTTGTCGTAGGGACGGCCATCGGTCAGGCCGATTTCGCGCAGCGCTTTCTGCAGCGCCGCCTTGTCGAATTCCTTGGTGCCTACGAAGTCGACGTCTGCGATGGTCGGGCGCTCTTCGACGATCACCACCAGAACATTGCCGTTGACATCGATGCGCACGTCCTTGAACAGCCCCAGGTCGAACAGCGCGCGAATGGCGGCCGAGCCGCGTTCGTCGCTGTAGGTATCGCCCACGCGCAACGGCAACGACGCGAAGATCGTGCCGGCCTCGACGCGCTGCAAGCCTTCGACGCGAATGTCGCGCACCGTGAAAGGCTCGACGGCCCAGGCTGCCGTGGCTGCGAGCGCACTGGCAACCACCGCGACAACGCTACGCAGGCGAAAGCGATTGGAGTTTTTGTTCATCTGTGAATTGAGCCGGCACGGAAAGGGCCGGCAGAAAGTTAACCAAAGAGCCGCGTGACGTCGTTGAAGAGTGCGACCGACATCATGACCAGCAGCAAGGCGACACCGCCGCGCTGAAGCCGTTCCATCCAGGCGTCAGAGACGCTTTTGCCGGTCAGGCCCTCCCAAAGATAATACATCAGGTGTCCTCCATCGAGGACCGGCAGCGGCATGAGATTGAGCACACCCAGGCTCACGCTGATGACCGCGAGGAAGATCAGGTACTGGGTCAGGCCAAGGCTCGCGGACTTGCCTGCATAGTCGGCAATCGTCAGCGGACCGCTCAGATTCTTCAGCGACGCCTGACCGGTCACCATCTTGACCATCATGCGAACGGTCAGCGCGGACATCTCCCATGTGCGCACCACGCCGCGCCATACACCGTCGACCGGGCCCTGGCGCACTGTCACCATGTCCGGCGGCGCACCGACATACGCGCCGATGCGACCGACCTTGACGGCGCCCTCCTCGCGCACCTCGGGCTTCACCTCGAGCGTGAGCGACTGGCCGCCGCGCTGGATCTCCCAGGCCTGGGTGCGCGGCCGGTCGCCGTCGACCGAAGCGCGGATCACCTCGCGAAGTTGCTGCCCGTCGTAGATGGCGGTGTCGCCGATGGCGCGCACCAGATCGCCCTTGCGCAGCCCCGACTGCTCGCCGGCACCGCCTGCCATGACATCGCCGATCTCTGGCCGGGTCAGGGGTGCGAGTACGCCGATCTTGCGAAACATCTGCGGATCGGCGTCCTTGGCCTCCATCCGGCTCAGCGGCAACACCAACTGGCGCGCGGGCCTGCCGTCTTCGCTGGCGACTTCGAGCGTGAGGTCCCGGGCGTCGAGCGCGCCCTGGGTCATGCGCCAGCGCAGGTCCTCGAAGGATTGGACCGGCGTCAGATCGCCGTCGAAACCGGCACGCGTGATGTGCTCCCCGCCACGCAGGCCCGCGGCCTCCGCCAGCGAAGCCGCCACCGGTCGCGCCAGCTTGGCAACCGGCTCTTCCACGCCGATCCAGTTGACGGCCGTGTAAAGCACGATCGCCAGCAGCAGGTTGGCGATGGGTCCGGCTGCCACGATGGCTGCGCGCGAGCGCAGGGGCTGGGTGTTGAAGGCCCGGTGCCGCTCCTCGGGCGCCACCGGCCCCTCGCGCTCGTCGAGCATCTTGACGTAGCCGCCCAATGGGAAGGCGCCTATGACGAATTCCGTCTGCTGCCCGGGGTGCTGCCGCTTGGGCTGCCAGCGCAACAGCACCTTGCCGAACCCGACCGAGAAACGCTCCACCTTGACGCCACAGGCGACGGCCACGCGGTAGTGGCCATATTCATGCACCGCGATCAGGACGCCGAGTGCAACCACGAAGGCTATGACAGTGAGCATCGGATCCTCAACGAATGGGGAAAGTCAGGCTGCAAAACGCAGCGCTGCGGCATTGGCCGCTGCACGGGCGCTGGCATCGAGCGCCAGCAGATCGGCCAGCGACGCCGGCTTGGAGGGCGCAATGGCTTCCAAAGTTTCCATGTTGACCGCATGAATGCGATCGAAACGCAGGCGCCGGTCCAGAAAGGCCTCGACAGCGACCTCGTTGGCCGCATTGAGCACCGCCGTCGTGCCGGGCGCGGCACGCAATGCATGCCACGCAAGACCCAGGCCGGGAAAGAGCGCCGCGTCGGGCGCATCGAAGGTCAACGACGCCATCTGGCGGAAATCCAGCCGTGCTGCCCCGCTCTCGATGCGCTCGGGCCAGGCCAGGCCGACCGCGATCGGCACCCGCATGTCGGGCGTGCCGAGCTGGGCGATGACCGAGGCATCGGTGAACTGCACCATCGAATGCACCACGCTCTGCGGATGGATGACGACCTCGATCTGCTCGGGCAACACGCCGAACAGGTGGCGCGCCTCGATCACCTCGAGCGCCTTGTTCATCATCGTGGCCGAATCGACCGAAATCTTGCGGCCCATGACCCAGTTCGGATGTGCACAGGCCTGCTCGGGCGTCACGGCGCCCAGCGAGCCGGGCGCACGCGTGAGGAACGGACCGCCCGAAGCGGTCAGGATGATCTTGTCGATGCGCCGCGCCCAGGTGGACGGGTCTTCGGGCAGCGACTGGAAGATGGCCGAATGTTCGCTGTCGATAGGCAGCAGCGTGGCGCCGCCCTCGCGCACCGTCTGCATGAACAGCTCTCCGCCGACCACCAGGGCTTCCTTGTTGGCCAGTAGCAAGCGCTTGCCGGCCTTCGCGGCAGCCAGGCATGGACCGAGCCCTGCAGCACCGACGATGGCCGCCATGACGGCGTCGACCTCTTCGTGCGAAGCTATCTTTTCAATAGCATCCTCGCCGGTCAGCACGACAGTGGCCAAGCTGTTCTGCTTGAGCTTTTCGGCCAGCAATGCGGCATGCGGCGCGCTCGCCATGACGGCGAACCGGGGCGAGAACTGCGCGCATTGCGCCAGCATCTCGTCCACCTTGGTGGCCGCGGACAGCGCAAAGATCTCGAAGCGATCGGGATGCCGCGCAATGACGTCGAGCGTGCTCACGCCGACCGACCCGGTCGACCCCAGCACCGTGACGCGTTGTTTCGGAGTGTTCACAGGAAGGCCAGCATCATGGCAATGGGAAGCGCGGGCAAGAGGGCATCCACGCGGTCGAGCACACCGCCGTGGCCAGGGAGCAGGCGGCTGCTGTCCTTGGCGCCGGCACTGCGCTTGATCAGCGATTCGACCAGGTCGCCCACCACGCTCATCGCGGCAAGGAACACGGCGCCGATCAGGAGCAACCACCAGCCGCGCTCATTCAGGCGGGTGTAGAGGCTCGGCACCGTGGCGCCGAGGGCCTTGTCGGCGAAGACCCACGCAACCGCCAACACGAGGACGCCGATCATTCCACCCCAGACGCCCTCCCAGCTCTTGCCGGGGCTGATCGCCGGGGCCAGCTTGCCGCGGGTGAACTTCAGGCCGAAGGCACGGCCTGCGAAATAGGCGAATACGTCCGCCACCCAGACCAGCACGAGGATCGACAGCAGGAAGTTGATGCCGACCATGCGCGCCTGCACAGCGGCGAGCCACGCGACCCAAAGTGCCAGCAGGCCGCCGACCAGGCGCAGCCCGCGCGGAATGCGGGGCCAGCCCGGCACCGCCACGCGCAGCAGCGCAGCGCCGCCAAGCACCCAGGCCGCGCTGGCCAACATCCACATCAGGACCAGCGGTTGTTCGAGCAGGCCCAGCCACCACGAGAGCCCGCAGAGCGCGACCATCTCGGCGCCGAGAAACAGCGACATGCCTTGGCCGTAGCCGTTCAGGCGCCCCCATTCCCACGCAGCCGCGCCGATCAGCACGAGCATCACGCAGGCAAATGGAATGTAGTTTCGGTAGAACAGCGCTGGCAGCAGGATCGCGAGCAGCACGATCGCCGTGAGGATGCGTTGTTTGAGCATGCGGGAGGTTGTGAGGCCTTCTCAGGCCGCAGCCGTCGAGACCTGTGCCGAGGTTTGGCCGAAACGGCGCTCGCGGCTCTGGAACGCGGCGATGGCCTCGTCCAGCGCGGCCTCGTCGAATTCGGGCCAGAGCTTGTCGCTGAAGAACAGCTCGGCGTAGGCGCTTTGCCAGAGCAGGAAATTCGACAACCGCTGCTCGCCGCCCGTGCGGATGAACAGGTCGGGGTCGGGCACATGGGCCAGCGCCATCGCGCGGTCCATGTTCATCTCGGTCATCGGAAGGCCCTGCTCGGCGAGCTTGGCCGCGGCTTGGGCGATATCCCAGCGCCCACCATAGTTGAAGCAGATGTTGAGCACGAGCCGCGTGTTGTGAGCGGTCGCCTCTTCGGCACTGACCAGTCCGGCCACCAGCTTGTCGGAGAGGCCGCCGCGCTCGCCGACGAAATGCAGCCGGACGCCATCGCGACTCAGGCGTGGCACCTCGCGCGCCAGCGCGCCCACCATCAGCGACATCAGGCCGGAGACTTCTTCGGGGGGACGATTCCAGTTCTCCGAGGAGAACGCAAACACAGTGAGAACACCCACGCCGCGATCGGCGCAGGCCTTGACGCAGCGCCGGAGCGATTCGACACCCTGCTTGTGCCCCGCCACGCGAGGCAGGAATCGCTTCGTCGCCCAACGACCGTTGCCATCCATGACGACGGCAACGTGGTGGGGAATGCGCGGCGGCGAAGAGGCCATGGCAGGCCTCAAACGGCCATGATCTCCGCTTCTTTCGCCGCGACCAGACGGTCGATTTCCGCGATGTGGCGGTCGGTGACCTTCTGGATCTCGGCTTCGGCGCGCTTCTGGTCGTCCTCGGACGCCAGCTTGTCCTTGACCAGCTTCTTGACCGACTCGTTCGCGTCGCGGCGCAGGTTGCGCGTGGCGATCTTGGCGGTTTCGCCTTCGTTGCGAACCAGCTTGGTCATTTCCTTGCGGCGCTCTTCGCTCATGGCGGGCAGCGGCACGCGGATGAGATCCCCCATCGATGCGGGGTTCAGGCCCAGGTCGCTTTCGCGAATGGCCTTCTCGATCTTGGCGCCCATGCCCTTTTCCCAGGGCTGGACGCTGATGGTGCGCGAGTCGAGCACCGACACGTTGGCCACCTGGCTCAGCGGCACTTGCGAGCCGTAGTACTCGACATGGATCGAGTCGAGCAGCGCCGAATTGGCGCGGCCCGTACGGATCTTGGTGAGGTTGTTCTGGAATGCGGCGAGCGACTGATTCATCTTCGCGTCGGTCGCACTGCGAATGTCTGCAATGGTCATCTCAAATACTCCTAGGCATGCACCAGCGTGCCCTCGTCCTCGCCCATCACGACGCGCTTGAGAGCGCCGCTCTTGAGAATCGAGAACACCTTGATCGGCAACTTCTGGTCGCGGCACAGCGCGAAGGCCGTGGCGTCCATGATGCCGAGATTCTTTGCGATCGCCTCGTCGAAACTGAGCGAGACGTAGCGCGTCGCGTCGGGGTTGGTCTTGGGGTCGGCGGTGTAGACGCCGTCCACCTTGGTCGCCTTGAGCACGAGCTCGGCACCGATCTCGGCACCGCGCAGCGCAGCCGCCGTGTCGGTCGTGAAGAACGGGTTGCCGGTACCAGCCGCGAACACCACGACCTTGCCCTCTTCGAGGTACTGCAGGGCCTTGGGACGCACATAGGGCTCGACCACCTGCTCGATCGCGATGGCGGACATGACGCGGGCAACCAGACCCTGCTTGTCCATCGCGTCGGCCAGCGCCAGCGAGTTCATGACGGTGGCCAGCATGCCCATGTAGTCGGCGGTGGCACGATCCATGCCGACCGAGCCGCCCGCGACGCCGCGGAAGATGTTGCCGCCGCCGATCACGACTGCGACCTGCACGCCCATGTTCACGACCTCGGCCACATCCTGCACCATGCGCACGATGGTCGCGCGGTTGATGCCGAAGGCGTCATCGCCCATCAGTGCCTCTCCCGACAGCTTCAACAAGATTCGCTTGTGGGCTGGGCGGGCATCAGACATGGGCAATTTCCTTTGAGTTGGCGGTGACGAGTGTAAAACGTAGCGATGAAAAAACGACGGCACGCAAACACGCGCCGTCGTTGGAAGCCTTATGGCTTAAGCAGCGGCCTTGGCTGCTGCAACTTGCGCGGCCACTTCGGCAGCGAAGTCGTCAACCTTCTTCTCAATGCCTTCCCCAACCACGTACAGGGTGAAGCCCTTGATCGAGGTGTTGGCGGCCTTGAGCATCTGCTCGACGGTCTGCTTGTCGTTCTTCACGAACGGCTGGTTGTGCAGCGAGACTTCCTTCAGGTACTTCTGAACGCCACCCTCGATGCGCTTGGCAACGATATCGGCCGACTGCGGCTTCTTGCCTTCGGCCTCGGCCGTCTTGCGGTCTTCCTCGGCCTTGCCAGCGGCAACGGCGCGCTCTTTTTCGATCAGGTCGGCAGGCACGTCCGACGCTTGGATGGCGACCGGCTTCATGGCGGCGATGTGCATCGCGACGTCCTTGGCCGACGTGTCGTCGCCCTCGAACTCGACCATCACGCCAATGCGCGTGCCATGCAGGTACGAAGCCAGCTTGCCGTTGCCCGTGAAGTGCTTGAAGCGGCGGAAGCTCATGTTCTCGCCGATCTTTCCGATCAGGCCCTTGCGCACGTCTTCGAGCGTGGGACCGAAGCCGTCCTGCTCGTAGGGCAAAGCGCCCAGAGCAGCGATGTCTGCGGGATTGTTCTTGGCAACCAGCATCGCGGCAGCATTGGCCATGGCCAGGAAGCTGTCGTTCTTGGTGACGAAGTCGGTTTCGCAGTTGATCTCGATCATGCCGCCGGCAGCGCCGTCGACGAAAGCCGTGACCACGCCTTCAGCCGTGATGCGGCCCGATGCCTTGCCGGCCTTGTTGCCGAGCTTGATGCGCAGCAGCTCTTCGGCCTTTTCCATGTTGCCGTCGGCCTCGGTCAGGGCCTTCTTGCATTCCATCATGGGCGCGTCGGTCTTTGCGCGCAGTTCGCCGACCATGCTTGCGGTGATTGCAGCCATTTGTATATCTCCGTAAATCCAAAAATCAGGTTAAAAAAAAGGGGCACCAAAGCCCCTTCTTCAGGCTCGCGAGAGAACCGATCAGGCCGAAGCGCTTTCTTCGACTTCGACGAATTCGTCGCTGCTGCCTTCGGCAATGGCCTTGACCACGTCACCGGTGGCGCTGTTGCGGCCTTCAATGATCGCGTCGGCGATGCCACGTGCGTACAGCGTGACAGCCTTGGACGAGTCGTCATTGCCGGGAATCACGTAGTCGATGCCTTCGGGCGAGTGGTTGGAGTCCACCACGCCGATCAGCGGAATGCCCAGCTTCTTGGCTTCGGCCACGGCGATCTTGTGGAAGCCCACGTCGATCACGAAGATGGCGTCAGGCAAGGCGGCCATGTCCTGAATGCCGCCGATGTCCTTTTCGAGCTTCGCGATTTCGCGCGAGAAGGTCAGTTGCTCCTTCTTGCTCAGGCTATCGAGGCCAGCTTCCTGCTGGGCCTTCATGTCCTTCAGGCGCTTGATCGAGGTCTTGACGGTCTTGAAGTTGGTCAGCATGCCGCCGAGCCAGCGGGTGTCGACGAAAGGCACGCCGGCGCGGCGAGCTTCTGCAGCAACGATTTCACGGGCCTGGCGCTTCGTGCCGACCATCAGGATCGTGCCGCGATTGGCCGTGAGTTGCTTGGCGTACTTCATCGCATCCTGGAACATCGGGAGCGACTTTTCCAGGTTGATGATGTGGATCTTGTTGCGATGGCCGAAGATGAACGGAGCCATCTTGGGGTTCCAGAAGCGGGTTTGGTGACCGAAATGGACACCGGCTTCCAGCATTTCGCGCATGGTGGTAGACATTAGAAATTACTCCAAAGGTTGGGTCTA
>Ga0182008_10002281_pt1 | contig 12099 bp, 9 predicted proteins | sample Sormic07211129_1_FD_120482 | JGI IMG/M metagenome (GOLD analysis project Ga0182008, IMG submission 120482) | Rhizosphere microbial communities from Sorghum bicolor, Mead, Nebraska, USA - 072115-129_1 metaG | ecosystem: Host-associated > Plants > Roots > Rhizosphere | place: USA: Nebraska...
CGCGCCGAACACATTCACGTCGAACTGGCGGCGCATGTCCTCCAGCGGCGACTCCTCGAAAATGCCTTCGTGGCCGTAGCCGGCGTTGTTGACCAGCACATCGACCGGACCGTGGGTCGCTTCCACAGTCGCCACGACACCCTCAATCCGGTCGAAGTCCGTGACATCCAGCAGCACGCCGTACGCGTTGCCGCTGGACAGCGCCTGAAAGGCTTGCAGGTCGGCTTCGTTGCGGACGGTACCGATGACGCGGTGGCCGGCAGCCAGCGCTTCCTTGGCCAGCGCGTGGCCGAAGCCGCTGCTGACGCCGGTGATGAAGAGGGTTTTGGTGGTGGTCATGACGGGCTCCGCAAATCAGGTGTGACGTCATGGTAGCCAGCGAGAAATCGTTCACCTATGCCGGTTTGTCTTTGAGCCTTGCCTAATCCTCTGACGGGCGAGGGGACGTCGGGATAAATCACTTTACCGGAACGCTCAAATCTCGGTGCACACCGGTGACTCTTGCGTCTTTTTGAGACTCGCGAGCTGGCGTAGATTGAAAAGCCTGACCCGCTGTCAAGAAAGGTCAGGCTCTATCCTTACGGTAATCGCGGTCTCATTGCGACTTATTGTCTGCGTTGTCCCGCGCGCGGATATCCTGTCGCTGAGTTCCCAGACCGTCGATCCCGAGCGTTACAACATCTCCAGGCTTGAGAAACACGGGCGGTTTTTGCCCAAGGCCCACACCAGCCGGTGTCCCGGTAGCAATAATGTCGCCAGGTTCCAGAGCATAAAATTGCGAGACATAGCTCACTATATGTCTGACTCCACGTACCAGATTGGACGTGTTGCCGTCCTGATAGCGCTTTCCATTTACTTCAAGCCAGATCTTGCGTGCTTCGATGTCCGGCAGTTCGTCTGCCGTCACCAGCCACGGCCCGACGGGAGCAAAACCGGGAAAGCTTTTACCTTTGGTCCACTGTCCATTGCGTTCCATTTGATAAGACCGTTCGGACAAATCGTTGACCAGACAATAGCCCGCGACATGATCGAGCGCATCGGCCTCTTCGATGTACAACCCGCCGGTCCCTATGACGATCCCCAGCTCGACTTCCCAATCGCCTTTTTCAGCACCACGAGGCAAGTAAACGGGGTCAAATGCGCCGGTGGGACGGCAGCCCTTCATAAAAATAGTGGGTTCTTTGGGGAGCTCGAGACCAACCTCGGCAGCATGATCGGTGTAGTTCAGACCGATACAAATAAACTTCCCAACGTTAGCGACGGGCGGACCAAGCCTCACATCAGGATCGTCTACGATCGGTAGACTATTGATGTCGAGGTCAGCAAGCCGTTCGAGCGTTGCAGGATCCAAAGCATCTGAGCGGATATCCGACAGGTGCTCGGACAATGACCGCAGACGTCCGGCATTGTCTACGAGAGCTGGGCGTTCTTGTCCGATGATTCCATAACGTGCAAGTTTCATGTGATACCTCGTGGTGTTGTGTTCAGGTTGTTTTCAACAAGCCGTCAAGCTCGCCAGGTTCTGAGAAACTTCAGTAGAAGTTCATTCACCACGTCGGGCTGTTCCTCTTGAGGCAAGTGTCCACAGCACTCAATGGGGTGGGTTTCCAAATCATCAGCCATTTCCGCCCATACGCTCTTCATGTCAAACAGTTTGCCGACAGCATGAAAGTCGGCGCCCCAGAGCGACATGACTGGGCAAGCAATTTTTGTGTCGGCATCTTCCAGGTCCTGCGCGACATCGGTCGCATTGGCACGGTAGTCGGACATCGCTCCGCGAATCGCGCCCGGCGCCTTGTAGGCTCGGACATAAGTGTCGAACGCTTCACCACTGATGGTTGAAGGATCGTAAGTCCAATCGGAAAAGAAGTGCCGCAACCATAGATCCTCCCGACCCGCAATCAAGGCCTCGGGAAGGTCCGGTACAAGATGGAACAGGAAAAACCAGTAGGCCTTGGCGATGGACGCATTGATGTCACGGGCGACGATACGAGTCGGAACGTTGTCCATCACAACCAGGCGATCAACGAGCTCCGGGTAGTCCTTGGCGAAACGAGTGGCTACCCGCGCACCGCGGTCGTGCCCGATCAATGCAACTTTCGGGATTCCCAACTCTCGCATCAATTCACGGATATCTCGCGCCATGTTGCGCTTGTCATATCCACTTGCCGGCTTATCGGTTTCACCGTAGCCGCGCAGGTCCGGTGCTATGACGCGAAAGTGTTTGGAAAGTACCGGGATCTGATGGCGCCAAGCGTAGTTTGTTTCCGGAAATCCATGCAGAAGAATAACAGGAGTACCTTCACCCTCTTCCACGACATATTGACGGATACCATTAGCGGTCACTGTGTAACTTTTCATAGTTCACCTTCTTTGCGGGAGAAAAAAGCGTAGTGCTGGTGCAGCTTCCGCAAACATTCAAGAAAGCCTTCAGCACTTCATATTTGGTCGTTGGGGTTAATTGAATATTGGCAAAAAGTGCTTTTATTTGAATTGCACTCCCCAATATCAGGACTTGAATACGCTCACCAGGATCGCGATTGTGGCTACCGACAAAATTGTGGAAATCAGTACACTGCCCGCCGTACTGCTCACGTCACGCTCATACATGTTGGCAAGCATGTAAGGCCCTGTTCCCGTCGGCAACCCGGCCACCACAACTGCAATGGCTGTCAGCAATGGGGACAAATGAAAAACGAACGCAGCTGCGACCCAGGTCAACGCCGGCTGGACGAGCAGTTTCAAAGCTACGAGGCTTGAAAGCTTTGGCCAGTAGAACCTGACTTTCGCCTGGGCGATGAACGCGCCGAGGGACACCAGCGCACAGGGACTGGCGGCGCTCGCCAATAGAGTGAGGAAGCGATTGGGACCTTCTGGTAACGGTGGGCAGATGACCCCGTAAATGATGCCCAGCACAGGTGCCAACAGCATGGGATTCTTAGCCAGGGAGAAAGCAACTTTTTTCATGGCAGACCGTACATCTCCCGTCTTCTGCAACCCAATTTCAACCATCAACACCGCAACTCCGAAAAGGACGCTGACAGTGGTGATGGCGGTGATGGTCACCAGAGGCAAACTCTCGGGGCCAAACGCTGCCAGACACAGAGGAAAACCAATGAAGCCGACATTGGCATAACCACTGTTGAGTCCATCCAGGCTGGCATCCGCCAGGTGCGCCGATTGTTTGTGGCGCACAAACACCGTGAGGGAAAAAGTGATTGCACAACCAAGCGCAAAGGCACCTGCAAATCCGGGATGGTCAAGGTCATGCCAGGTAGCGGTGGCCATGATCTGAAAGAGCAGAGCTGGCATGCCCAGATAAACCACGAACTGATTGAGCTCAAGTGCGGAGGACGCGCCCAGCAAATCCAGGCGCCTTGCCAGCCAACCAGCGCCGACCAGACCAAAAATCGGAAGTACGACTGAAAACAGAACGTTCATGAATAAGGATTTCCCTTTCTCAAATGGTTGCGTCGGCTACCTCAATGGGCTGGCGGACAATCAAGGTTTCGCGTTCGAGGAGAAATGCCCGCTCACCGCGCCGTCATGCACAGTCATCCCGTGCGGTCGCTGTTGGTTGATGTCCATTGATTTGCGAACCTTGGCAACGTCGTTTTCATTGATTACCGAACCCGAGTTGTTCCAAGCCTGGCGAATGAACGAGGTCACCGCCGCTATTTCACTGTCTGAGAGACGCCAACCGAATGCGGGCATGGTGTACGCAGTAGAAGCGCTCGTTGTTGCAGGCACGGTGAAACCTCCCAGAATGATGCGGATCGCCGAGTCGGCCTTGTCGTCATTGAGCACCGTGTTGCCGGCCAGGCCCGGGAACGTTTGTGCGTAGCCTTTTCCATCGCTTCTGTGACAGGCCATGCAGTTGTCTGCGTAAACCCGCCCGCCGAGGCTGTTGATCTGCAAATCGTGTAGTTTTTGCGCGGTATCAACGTCTCGTGCAGGAACAGAAACGTCTTGCGTCTTTTGCGCAGACAGCGTTTTCAGGTACTTGGCGATTGAAGTCAGATCACTGTCTGACAGGTATTGCATGCTGTGAACGACAACGTCACTCATGCCGCCAAATGCAGCCGTTCGGTCGTTACGACCGGTTTTCAGAAACTGCACAATGTCCTGTTCCGACCACTGTCCCAGTCCCGTGACCTCACTGCCGCGCAGGTCCTTGGCGACCCAGCCTTCCAAGGGGGCTCCGCCGGAAAGAAACAGCTTCCCATCGTCATCGTGAAGGGCTTTTTCCTGAAGCGTCAGGGCCCTGGGCGAGTGGCAAGTCCCGCAATGGCCCAGACCTTCAACCAGATAGGCGCCGCGATTCACCTGAGGATCCTGCAAGGTTGGCGACGCCGGCGTATCAGGGGAGGGGGCAAACAACCAACGCCAGACCGCCAGTGGTGCTCGAATGGACAGCGGCCAGGGAATGTCGGATGTCCGATTGGATTGACTGACTGCCGGCACTGCACCCATGAAGTAGGCATACAGTGCACGCATGTCGCCGTCACTGATGCGGGCATAGGAGGGATAAGGCATGGCCGGGTAGAGGGTCGATCCATCCTTTCGGATGCCTCGCCTGACCGCATTGTCGAACGCTTCGAACGAGTAATCGCCGATACCGGTTCTGGCGTCCGGTGTGATGTTGGTCGAATAGATAATACCAATGGGGGTTTGCAGTGGCAGTCCGCCGGCAAATGACTCTCCTCCGGCTTTGGTGTGACAGGCTGTACAGTCTCCCGCTCGGGCCAGATATTCACCTTGTCTCACCAATGTATCCCGGGCTGACACGTCACCCGCGCTCAGGGCTGCGCCTATGCACAGCGCCGCTACCAGCGTTTTGTTCATGGCGTACTCCTCAGGCCTGGACGAGCGGGGCCGGATTTTTCAGATAGAGTTTCTTGATGTGCTCGACTGACCAGTAAGTGAGTGCCGCCAACAGGCCGGTCGGGTTGTAGCCGATGTTTTGCGGAAACACACAGGCGCCCATCACAAACACGTTGGGTACATCCCAGGTCTGCAAATAGCGGTTCACGACGCTGTTCTGTGGGTTGTCCCCCATGATCGCGCCACCGGTGGTGTGCGTGCTCTGATAGGCCCGAGTATCGAAGTGGCTGCCTGACTCCCGAAGGTTCACTTCGACATCGCCGCCGATGACATGGGCAATTTTCTTTGCGCCACCAATGGCATGCTTAATCATGGCGAACTCGTTTTCGTGCCAGTCAAAAGTCATGCGTAGCAGGGGTTGGCCGTGAATGTCCCGGTAGTTGGGGTCAAGGCTCAAATAGACGTTGCGGTAAGCCATCACTGAGCCCTGTGCGTATATCGGCAGGATGCGCTGATAACCATCCTGCACACTCGCTTTCCAGCCTTTTCCCCATTTCGGCTCGTTCTTGAACGTTTTGCTTTGCTGGATTGGCCGACCGCCGGGCCGCAAGTGATACACGCTTGCGCCACCGATGAACCCAAGCGGTCCGTGATCGAAGTTATCGCCATTGAAATCATCGATGGCAGTGCCTGCCGCACCGGCACCGATGTAGGGATTGAGTTGGGTATTTTCAGGCAGCCGCACGTTCACGCTGCTGTTCATGTGATAGGCAAAATTCTTACCGACAACCCCTTCGCCAGTTACTGGGTCATAGGGGTGACCGATGCCCGACAACAGCAACAGGCGAACGTTGTGCATCTGAAAGGCACAGAGAATCACCAGCTTGGCCGGTTGGAAAACTTCCTGTCCTTGAGGGTCGATGTAGTTGACACCGGTTGCCATTCCACCGGTCGAGTCGGTGACAACACGTGTCACGTGGGTGCCCGCTTTGAGCGTGAAATTTTTCTTCTGGCGAAGGGCCGGAAGGATGGAGGTCTGCGGCGATGCTTTGGAGTACATGTAGCAACCGTAGCCTTCGCAGAAACCACAGAAGTTGCACGGTCCGAGGCGCACACCATATTGATTGGTGTAAGGGGCAGATGCGTTCGCTGCCGGAACAGCAAAAGATTGCCAGCCCAATTCGGCTGAAGCCCTGGCAAAAATTTGCGCGCCGTAGGTGTCTTTGAGAGGTGGCAGAGGGTATTCACCACTGCGTGGTGCTTCCCATGGGTTACCGATTGGACGGATGTGGTGTCTGACATTGCCTGCCTGGCCGGACACCGCTGCGACGTCCTCCCACTTCGCGAAGTACGGCTCCAGCTCGGCGTAACTGACCGGGTAATCCTGAATGGTCATGTCATCGGGAATGAACGCTGCACCGTAGCGCTCGGTGTAGTGAGTGCGCAGGCGGAAGTCGGATTCGAAGGCACGCCATGACATGCCATTCCAGTGAAATCCGGCTCCGCCAACACCATTGCCCAGGAGAAAGGCGCCATGCTGTCGATAAGGAACGGCTGTCGCCGACAGCGAGTGGCGAATGGTGACAGTCTCTTTCGACAGGTCCTGGAACAGCTTGCCCCGTACGCTATATTCCAGTTCATCTATGACATTTGGGTAGTTGGCCGTTTGCGCAGTGTCCTGCATCGGGCCCCGTTCCAGAGCCAGAATCTCCAGGCCAGTATCGGCTAACTCCATGGCGGTAATCGCGCCTGTCCAACCAAATCCCACGATGACAACGTCGACTGACGGTTTTTCGATCGACATGGCTCAGCTCCTGTTCCCGTCTATGGAGACTGGCCCCAGGGGATAGCGCTCGTTGGGATGATCTATCCAATCCATGTAATCCGCGCGAGCTCCCGGAAAACCGATCATCTTCCAGCCGGTCATGTCCTTGTTGCCGCCGTAGATGGGATCGGCGAAGTAGCCTTCTTTCGTGTTGCCCAATAGCTGTGCAAAGAACAGCGAACCACTCATTTCACCCAAAGTGATGTGGTCTGCCTCCAGTTGTTCAAGCACCTTGATTTGATTGCTTTGGTCGAGCCTGTCAAAAGGCTGCCCGAACCGGGTCTTGGTCCATGCATTACAGGCCTCGATGCCCAGTCGATAGATTTCCCTTGGGGTGTATTTCTGCTGATAACCCAGTTCGGGACCCAACCCTGTCACAAAGGGACCTTGCATGAACCATAGGGCGCCATGGGCATAGGGGGTTTGCATCTGCCTGTCGATGTATTCGGGAATGCCACATTCCACAGCGCTCGGCCCCAGTTCGTCCGCTGGAATCAGTTGTGCAACTGCAACGTGAATGAATTGCCACTCATCTTCTGTGAAGTAGCGCGGGACGTAGTTGCTGTTGCGGGCGGCAGGTTTTGCAATGGAGATCTTTCGGTTTTCAGGTGTAGCGGAAAACACGTCCCGAGGTGCCAGAGTGACGGCTGGAATAAGCGTAAGCGTGGCTTGCAGGAAGCGGCGCCTGGAGGCATGTTCGGACATTTCAGTTCTCCCCGGTAATCAAGTCGAGGGTCACTGTAAGAGCAGAACTTCGCCGGTTCTTGCACAGTTGTGCTCGGGCGAATCGCATAAAAATTCTGATGTAAAAAGTTCGGTGCGTTGCTTCAAAAAAAGCACAGGAAAACAATCTGCGACAGTTCGCAGCGTGCACATTGTTTCTGGCTGCAGCCGATTTCGCGAGGCTCCTGCAAGGAGCAGAGAAGAGCGCCGGGATTGCCTGGTCTTCAACACCCGCCCTAAAGGAAAGCGCAATGTACTTGCTCAATATCAATGGTGTGGATCGCAAGGTCGACCTTGCGCCGGATGTCCCTCTACTTTGGGCTCTTCGGGATGTAATGCATCTGACCGGGACGAAATTTGGCTGTGGAATGGCGTTGTGTGGTGCTTGTACAGTCCATGTCGATGGCGTCGCGGTACGGTCGTGCGTTTTGCCGGTTTCAAGCCTTGCAGGAAAGCGGATTACCACGATCGAAGCAGTCTCCGAGTCTGCAGCTGGGCGCGCTGTGCAGTCGGCCTGGTTATCGAATGAAGTGGTGCAGTGCGGTTATTGTCAATCTGGACAGATCATGTCGGCAGTCGCCCTGATCACCGCCGTCGTAACCCCGAGTGATGAAGATATCGACAACGCGATGAGCGGCAACATCTGCCGTTGCGGAACCTACTCTCGCATCCGGGACGCGATTAAAGAGGCAGCCATCAACTCCCGGAACGGGGTGATGTAATGCGATTCCGGCACTTCATACGACCTGAAGAGACGGCAGCGACGTTGCCTGCTCTGGCATCCAGCCGTCGGGATTTTTTGCGAGGTTCGCTGGTGATCGGCGGTGGGCTGGTGATCGGTTTTTCCACTATTCCCGATTCTTCGTCTGCTGCTGATCAAGCAGCGTCCGCCTATCTCCCTAACGCCTTTGTCACGATTTATCCTGATGAGCGAATCGAGCTGACAGTCGCAAGAGTCGAAATGGGCCAAGGTACATACACCTCGTTACCCATGTTGATTGCCGAGGAGTTGGAGATTGATCTGGACAGGATTGTTCTCTTGCACGCGCCCCCAGATGCGCATTTATATGGCGGTGAGCGCCACGACCAATTTACCGGCGGGTCGCTTAGCATTCGTACGTTGTGGCAGCCAATGCGTCAGGCCGGGGCCGTCGCACGCTTGGTGCTGATCCGGACGGCTGCGCAAACATGGGGCGTTCCCGAGCAGGAGTGTCGTGCTAAAAACGGTACCGTTGTGCATGAACCAACCGGCCGTCGTCTGACTTATGGCAAGTTGGCTACCGCAGCCTCTCGCCTGCCATTGCCTGATGTGATTCCACTCAAATCCTCAAATGAGTTTGCATTGATAGGGAAGCCGGTCACTCGACTGGATGCGGGAGCAAAGGTCAATGGCACCGCCTTGTTTGGAATCGATGCTGTCGTTCCGGGTATGCTGTTTGCCAGCGTCGCCGCCAGCCCGGTGCCGGGTGGAACACTGCGTGCTATCGACGACCGCCAAACACTTTCACTGCCCGGCGTCCGTCAAGTGGTCCGCCTGCCATCCGCCGTTGCGGTCATTGCAGAAAACACTTGGTATGCCCGTAAAGGGTTGGAAGCATTACGGGTTGAGTGGAACGAGGGCGAAAACGCTCACCTGTCCACGAGTCACATTCATTCGTTAATGACAGACGCTTTGGGCAGACAAGGTGTAGTCGGTCGCAATGACGGAGATGCTCTTGAGGTTATTGCCCGGGATTCGAATCGTTTTGAGCGATTTCATCTCAATCCGATGCTCGCACATGCGCCCATGGAACCCATCAATTGCACTGTTCATGTCAAGGCAGACAGTGCGCAGATCTGGGTCGGAACTCAGGTCCCTGCGCGCGCCAGAGATGCCGCCGCGAAAGTATTGGGATTGGCGACGGAAAAGGTGACGTTGACCGGCTACTACCTCGGAGGTGGTTTTGGCAGAAGGCTGGAGACGGATTACGTCGAACAAGCCGCCGCTATTGCCCTGCAAGTGAAGGCGCCTGTCAAAGTGACATGGTCGCGCGAGGAAGACATCCGGCAAGGCATTTTTCGTGGTGCATATGCCCATTCGGTTGCGGCGTCACTTGATGAGCGCGGGTATCCCGTTGCCATTGCACACAAGATCGCGGGGCCGTCGAACCTTGCTCGATGGGCACCCGGTGCTTTGAAGGAGGGCCTGGATGGCAACTCGGCGGAGGGTTCCATCCAGTTTGCCTATGACCTGGCGAATTACCGCTCGGAGTTTGTCCGCGAGGATGGCCCGATTGTTACCGGGTTTTGGCGCGGAGTGGGGGCGACCCGGAACTTGTTGGTCCTCGAAACATTTATCGACGAATTAGCCATAAGGGCTGGCCAGGACCCATTGAATTATCGACTTGCGTTACTGACGCGTAACGACCGTGCACGTCAGGTGGTCATGCGTGCCGCAGAGTTGGCTTCATGGCATGAGCCGTTGCCGCCTGGCAGGGGCAGGGGGATTGCGCTGCTGTACGCCTGGGGTACGTACATGGCCCAGGTTGTTGATCTGACCGTTGGCGAGCTGGGAGATATTTCTGTGCAGCGAGTTGTATGCGTTGTGGACTGCGGTGTGGTGGTCAATCCGGACACTGTGATCGCGCAAATGCAAGGCGGTATCAACTTCGCGCTCAGTGCTGCGTTGTTTGGGCAAATCACCATCCGGGAAGGGCGCGTTCAGCAAAGCAATTTTCATGACTACGCCGTTGTGCGGATGAATCAGGCACCAATGATCAAGGTCGAAATCATCCCCAGCAATCTGCCGCCAGGCGGAGTCGGAGAAGCAGGTACCGCTGGCTTTGGTGGTGCCTTTTCCAATGCAGTATTTTCTGCGACAGGCCGACGTTTTTATCAGTTTCCAATTCGCCTGGACCATGCCGATGCCTGATAAAACTTCCCATGGTTGTGGTCCCGGCCAGCGTAAGTCGATGTCTCGCGTGGAATTACTTGGCTGGATTTCGGCTTGTCTTGCGGTCTGCATGATGATGCTGTTGAGTCTTCGCGCTCTTCAATCTGAAGAAGCGGAGCCGGCGCCTCCCGTATCTGGCGCTGCCGGTACGGATAGCGTCATGCGCGGAGAATACCTGGCCCGGGCTGCCGATTGTGTCGCTTGTCATAGCACGGCGGACGCCAAGCCATTCGCTGGCGGAAGGGCATTTGCGACGCCCTTTGGTGAGTTGTATTCGACGAACATCACCTCGGACAAACAACACGGTATAGGAGGCTGGAGCGATGATGATTTTCTCAAGGCGGTACGCGAAGGCATCGGAAAAGAAGGAAACCTGTATCCGGCGATGCCCTACACCTCCTACACAGCAATGAGTCGGGATGATGTGCTCGCGATCAAGGATTATTTGCTCAGTCTTCCTCCGGTAGCGCAGGCCAACCGGGTCAACAGAATCGGTTTTCCATTCAACCAGCGCTGGAGCCTCAAATTCTGGAATCTTGCGTTCTTTCAGAACAAGCGTTTTCAAGTCGATCAGACACAGAGTGATGAATGGAACCGGGGGGCATATCTTTCCACCGCTATGGGGCACTGTGGCGAATGTCATACGCCGCGTAACCTGGGGCTCGCGGTCAGTGATCATCGTGCATTCGCTGGTACGTCCATCGAGGGCTGGTTGGCGCCCAACCTTACGCCAGATACGAGCACGGGATTGGGTAACTGGAGTGAAGAACAATTGTTGAGTTACCTGAAGACGGGACACGCTGAAGGTCGCAGCAGTGCTTCGGGGCCGATGGCTGAGGTGATTGAACACAGCCTTCAGCATTTGAGCGACGCTGACTTGCGTTCAATGACGCAGTACTTGAGATCGTTAACGGTACAGACCGGCAAAGTTGCGCCCATCGAGTTGGCGCCGAAACCTGCAACCGAGTCGAGTGCAGTGTTGCCAGGGAACGAAGTGCTCTCTGCTACTCGAGGCGCCCGTTTATTTGCCGGTGATTGCGTCGGATGTCACCAATGGAACGGCCGTGGTCGCCAGTCGAGCTATGCCGACCTGCTGGGTACTCGCTCAGTCAATGATCCGGATGGCGAGAGTGTTGTGACGGCGGTCCTCAAGGGAACATCCATCTCGATCAACGGCCAGCAAATGCGGATGCCCGCATTCGGCGATAAGTACTCCGACGAAGACGTAGCCGCTCTTGCAAACTATGTGATTGGCCATTTCGGTGAAAAGCAAGGACATGTCACGCGGCATGACGTAGAGGCGCTGCGGCATGTCCGTTGATAGATTGACGAAGCAGGATGAGGCGTTGCCATCAGTGGGTTGAGCCGTTTACGCCTGATCCATCGCCTCGGTCAGCCCCTGATCCTCACCCAGAAACCCGCCACTCTGATGCTGCCAAAGCCGCGCATAGGTGCCGTTTTTCGCCAGCAGTTCGGTGTGGGTGCCTTGCTCGATGATGCGCCCTTCATCCATGACAATCAGTCGATCCATCGCCGCAATCGTCGACAGTCGATGGGCGATGGCGATGACAGTCTTGCCCTGCATCATTTCATCGAGGCTTTCCTGAATGGCGACTTCGACTTCGGAATCCAGGGCGCTTGTCGCTTCGTCCAGTAGAAGGATCGGCGCGTTCTTGAGCATTACCCGGGCGATGGCGATGCGTTGGCGCTGGCCACCGGAAAGCTTGATGCCGCGTTCGCCCACCAGCGTGTCATAGCCGGTGTGGCCCTGACGGTCGCTGAGCTGGTTGATGAA
>Ga0182008_10002285_pt1 | contig 12088 bp, 7 predicted proteins | sample Sormic07211129_1_FD_120482 | JGI IMG/M metagenome (GOLD analysis project Ga0182008, IMG submission 120482) | Rhizosphere microbial communities from Sorghum bicolor, Mead, Nebraska, USA - 072115-129_1 metaG | ecosystem: Host-associated > Plants > Roots > Rhizosphere | place: USA: Nebraska...
CCGCGGTCACTGCGCTCACCGCGGTCACGGCCACGGTCCCGGCGGTCGCGACGGCCACGGCCGTCCCCGTCGGCGTCGCCCCTGGCGTCGTTCTGCGCCTGCGATGCGGGCGTCTCGGCCTTCAGCTCGCTCTTCGCCTCGGCGACGACGGTCTCGACGCTCGTGGCGGCCGCCGGGGCACCGGCCTCGGCGGTGGCACGGCGGCGACGGCGCTCGACGGGAGCGTCGTCCCCCGCGCGCTCGGCGGCCGGCTGGCCGGGGATCTCGATCTGCTGCTGGGCCACGGCCTTCTCGGCGGGGGCCTCGGCCGACTTCTGGTCGGCGGCGTGCGCTGCCTCCTCGCCGGTGCGGGCCTTCGAGGTGGCCCGGCGCTTCGGCTTGGTCTCGGCGGCGGCCTCGGTCTTCGAAGCCGCGGCACCTCCCCCGGCCTGCGCTTCCTTGATGACCTCGATCAGCTGGCTCTTGCGCATACGCGCCGTGCCCTTGATGCCGAGGCCCGATGCGACCTGCTGCAGTTCGGCCAGCACCATGCCCTCGAGGCCGGTACCGCGGCGCCGCCGGGAGCCGGCACCGTTGGCAGGCGCGGAGGCGTCCGTGGCGGGCGCGGCAGCGGTCTCCTCGACACGTGCGCCCATCAGATCGGTGGTGTCGCTCACGAAGGGTCCTTCCCTGGAGCGGACGTCGGCCTGTCTGGCTCGGCGACCGGTTGTGCTGTCCGGCAGTGGTCCTTGCTGTGTGGACCGTGCCGGGGCGGTGGTCCGCCAAAGGTGGCGGAGGGAATATCTGGGATGGCGCTTACCGAGACCTGGGTCGTGGCACCGGGTGCCGGTGTCACGTGGTTCGGTAGCACCGATTCCGGAGCGTGCCCGGCAAGTCGCTCAGTGCTCGCGTACGAGGTACTGCCCTCGTGCGTCGTACGGAACACAGTGCGGCTTGGGAGGCTCCCGGAAGAATGTCTGTCCCGGACGGGGACACGAAGCACCTCGCCATGGTGGGGTCGGGTGCAGACTTGAGATTAACACTACCGGATCCAACAAACATTCCCCCTCTCGAAATCCGGTGACGGCGCGCTTTCACATGTCACCGGAAGGTGCGAGCGGCAACACGCTCGCTCCCTGTGCGTCGAGGTCGAGCCGGTTCGCGGCCCAGCCCTCGCCTGCCAGACGGGCCACCTTGTCGGCGCTGTCGGTGTCGGCCAGCGCCAGCACGGTGGGTCCTGCTCCTGAGATGACTGCCGGGACTCCGTCGGCCCGCAGCCTCTCCACCAGCGCGGCGCTCTCCGGCATGGCGGGAGCGCGGTACTCCTGGTGGAGACGGTCCTCGGTGGCGGGCAGCAGCAGCTCGGGGCGCCTGGTCAGGGCCTCGACGAGCAGGGCCGCCCGGCCCGCGTTGGCGGCGGCGTCGACGTGCGGCACGGTGCGCGGGAGCAGTCCGCGCGCGGTCTCGGTCAGGACCGGCTTTCCGGGCACGAAAACCACCGGAACGATGGAATCGGAGGGCTCCATCCTGATCGCCCGCGCGGCCCCCGACTCCATCCAGGAGAGGGTGAACCCACCGAGCAGACAGGCCGCCACATTGTCGGGGTGGCCCTCGATCTCGGTCGCGAGCTCGAGCAGCGCGGCGTCGTCGAGCCGCGCCTCCCCGCCTATGGTCACGGCGCGCGCGGCGACGATGCCGGCGCAGATCGCGGCGGACGAGGAGCCCAGGCCACGGCCGTGCGGGATGCGGTTGGCGCACACGATCTCAAGGCCTCGGGGCTGCCCGCCGAGCAGGTCGAAGGCGGTGCGCAGGGACCGTACGAGAAGGTGGTTCTCGTCACGCGGCAGCGTCTCGCTGCCCTCGCCCGCGATGTCGATGTGCAGCCCGGAGTCGGCCACCCGGACGACGACGTCGTCGTAGAGCCCCAACGACAGGCCGAGGGCGTCGAAGCCCGGGCCGAGGTTGGCGCTGGTGGCGGGGACGCGCACCCTGACGGCGGCGGCGCGGAACGCTGGACCGGCCATCGCTCGATGACTCTCCTTGAGCTGCGTGATTGTCGAAGACATTCGATGTCGTACGAAGACCCTTCGGGCCGTGGAGACGGCGCGGCACCCCGCCATACGCGAAGGCATATGCAGCGGGCGGGTTCGGTACAGCCTATCGAAGGAAGGTTCTGTGGCGACATAGGGCGCACAGGAGGCGCACGATGCGTGTCGTAAGCCCCCCGTGCACCCCTGCGCGGAGGCGTCCGTCAGGCGAGGCCGAGGCGGTCGGCCGCCGTCGCCGCGTCGACCGGTACGGTCACCGGCTGCGGGGCGCCGGCGACGGCCCAGTCCGGGTCCTTGAGGCCGTTGCCCGTGACGGTGCACACGATGGTCTGGCCGGGGTCGACCTTGCCCTGCTCGGCGGCCTTCAGCAGACCGGCGACGGACGCGGCCGACGCGGGCTCGACGAAGACACCCTCCTGCGCGGCCAACAGCCGGTAGGCGCGCAGGATCTCACGGTCCGTCACCTCGTCGATGAGGCCGCCGGACTCGTCCCGCGCGGCGAGCGCGTACTGCCAGGACGCGGGGTTGCCGATGCGGATCGCGGTGGCGATGGTCGACGGGTCCTTGACGACCTCGCCGCGCACGATCGGGGCGGAGCCGGAGGCCTGGAAACCCCACATCCGGGGGGTCCGCTTCGAGACACCGTCGGCGGCGTACTCCATGTAGCCCTTCCAGTACGCGGTGATGTTGCCCGCGTTGCCGACCGGGAGGACATGGATGTCGGGGGCGTCGCCCAGCATGTCCACGATCTCGAAGGCGGCGGTCTTCTGCCCCTCGATTCGTACCGGGTTGACCGAATTGACCAGCGCCACGGGGTAGTTGTCGCTCAGCGAGCGGGCCAGCGTCAGGCAGTCGTCGAAGTTGCCGTCGACCTGGAGGATCTTCGCGCCGTGGACGAGGGCCTGGCCCATCTTGCCCAGCGCGATCTTGCCCCGCGGCACGAGAACGGCCGAAACCATGCCCGCACGGACGGCGTACGCCGCCGCGCTCGCCGACGTGTTCCCGGTGGAGGCGCAGATCACGGCCTTGGCGCCCTCCTCCTTGGCCCGGGTGATGGCCATGGTCATACCGCGGTCCTTGAAGGACCCGGTGGGGTTGGCACCCTCGACCTTGAGGTGAACCTCACAGCCCGTGCGCTCGGAGAGCACCTGCGCGGGCACGAGCGGCGTGCCGCCCTCGCGGAGGGTGACGACCGGCGTGTTGTCGGACACCGGCAACCGGTCCCGATACTCCTCGATGATTCCGCGCCACTGGTGGGTCATTGCTGCTTACTCTCCTTCAACCCGCATGATGCTGGCGACACCCCGCACGGTGTCGAGCTTGCGCAGCGCCTCGACGGTCCCGGACAGGGAGGCGTCGGAGGCTCGGTGGGTGACGACGACGAGCGATGCCTCGCCGCCTCCGTCCGGTCGTCCTTGCTGGCGCACCGTATCGATGGAAACCCCGTGCTCGGCGAACACGGTGGCAACCTGGGCGAGAACACCCGGTTTGTCGGCGACGTCGAGGCTGATGTGGTAGCGGGTGACGACGTCACCCATCCCCGACACGGGCAGCGCGGCGTACGACGACTCGCCGGGCCCGGTCGCTCCGTTGAGCCGGTTCCGGCAGACGGCGACGAGGTCGCCGAGGACTGCGGACGCGGTCGGCGCACCGCCGGCACCGGGCCCGTAGAACATCAGCTGCCCGCTCGCGTCGGACTCGACGAACACGGCGTTGTACGCGCCGCGCACGGAGGCGAGCGGATGGGTCAGCGGGATCATGGCGGGATGCACGCGCGCGGTGACCGAGCGGCCGTCCCCGGCCCGCTCGCAGATGGCGAGCAGCTTGATGGTGCAGCCCATCTCCTTGGCCGAGCGGAAGTCGGCGGAGGTGACCTCGGTCATGCCCTCGCGGTAGACGTCGTCGAGGCGCACCCGCGAGTGGAAGGCGATACCGGCGAGGATGGCGGCCTTGGCGGCGGCGTCGAAACCCTCGACGTCGGCGGTCGGGTCGGCCTCCGCGTACCCCAGGGCGGTGGCCTCGTCGAGGGCCTCCTGATATCCCGCCCCTGTGCTGTCCATCTTGTCGAGGATGAAGTTGGTCGTCCCGTTGACGATCCCGAGCACCCGGTTGACCTTGTCACCGGCGAGGGACTCGCGCAGCGGCCGGATCAGCGGGATGGCGCCGGCGACGGCGGCCTCGTAGTAGAGGTCCCGCCCGTGCTGCTCGGCGGCCGCGTGCAGGGCGGCGCCGTCCTGGGCGAGGAGCGCCTTGTTGGCGGAGACGACGGAAGCGCCGTGCTCGAAGGCGGTGGTGATGAGCGAGCGGGCGGGTTCGATCCCCCCGATGACCTCCACCACGACATCAATGTCGCCCCGTTTGACGAGGGCGGTGGCGTCCGTGGTGACGAGCTCGGCCGGGATGCCCTCACGCACCTTGGAGGGCCGCCGTACCGCGACCCCCGCGAGCTCGATCGGGGCCCCGATCCGCGCGGCGAGGTCGTCGGCGTGCGTCGTCATGATGCGCGCCACCTCTGAGCCGACAACCCCACAGCCCAGCAGCGCCACCTTCAGCGGACGCGTACGCATCATCCGACCTCGTTTCCTCATACCGTCTACGGTTGGACCAGTCTCACTCACCGGACGGGGGTTTCTGCCCCTCGTCCGAATCATGAGACATCGATTTCATTTGTACGGGGGTGGAAGACCGCAGATCTTCCACCCCTTTTCGCCCCGGGAGCCCCTTCCTCCTCGCGGAGTTCGTCTCCCTCTCCCCGGGGCCGGGACTCAGCCGACGTCGAGCCGCAGCAGGTCCTCCTCCGTCTCGCGCCGGACGATGACCCGGGCCTCGCCGTCGTTCACGGCTACAACGGGCGGGCGCGGCACATGGTTGTAGTTGCTGGCCATGGAACGGCAGTACGCGCCCGTCGCCGGCACCGCGATCAGGTCACCCGGTGCCAGGTCGGAGGGCAGGAACGCGTCCTTGACCACGATGTCCCCGCTCTCGCAGTGCTTGCCGACGACCCGGGCGAGCATGGGCTCGGCGTCCGAGGTCCGCGACACCAGCGCGACGCTGTACTCGGCGTCGTAGAGCGCGGTGCGGATGTTGTCGGACATGCCGCCGTCGACGGAGACGTAGGTGCGCAGCCCGTCGAGGGGCTTGATGGTGCCGACCTCGTAGAGGGTGAAGGCGGTCGGCCCGACGATGGCGCGTCCGGGCTCGACGGAGATCCGGGGCGTACGCAGCTTGGCGGCCTCGCACTCACGAGTGACGATCTCGGTGAGCGCCTTGGCGATCTCGTGCGGCTCCCGGGGATCGTCGTCGGAGGTGTAGGCGATCCCGAGCCCACCCCCGAGGTCGATCTCGGGCAACTCCACGCCGTGCTCGTCCCGGATGTCCTTCAGCAGCCCGACGACCCGATGCGCGGCGACCTCGAACCCGGACATGTCGAAGATCTGCGACCCGATGTGGGAGTGGATCCCGATGAGTTCGAGCCCGTCGAGCTGGAGCGCCCGCCGGACGGCCTCGGCGGCCTGCCCGCCCGCCAGCGGAATCCCGAACTTCTGGTCCTCGTGGGCGGTGGCGATGAACTCGTGGGTGTGTGCCTCCACCCCCACGGTGATACGGATCTGGACCCGCTGCCGCTTGCCGAGCGCCTGCGCGATGTGCGCGACCCGCACGATCTCCTGGAAGGAGTCGAGGACGATCCGCCCGACACCGGCGCGGACGGCCCTGTCGATCTCCTCGGTCGACTTGTTGTTGCCGTGGAAGGCGATGCGGTCGGCCGGCATACCGGCGGAGAGGGCGGTGGCGAGCTCGCCGCCGGAGCAGACGTCGAGGTTGAACCCTTCCTCGTGCAGCCACCGCACGACGGCCCGCGACAGGAACGCCTTCCCCGCGTAGAACACGTCGGCGTCATGCCCGAAGGCGGTGCGCCACGCACGCGCGCGTTCCCGGAAGTCGGCCTCGTCGAGGATGTAGGCGGGGGTGCCGTGCGCTTCGGCGAGGCTCTTGACGTCGATACCGCCGACGGTGACGACCCCCTGGGCGTCGCGCGTGACCGTATGGGCCCAGACCTTGGGGTCGAGCGCGTTGAGGTCGGTGGGCGGGCCGGAGTAGTGCCCCTCGGGGAGGACGTCGGCGTGACGGGGCCCGGCGGGGTGTGCGGAACGGCTCATCTTTGTCGTCTTTCAGAGGTGTTCGGGTGCGTCGATACCGAGCAGGGACAGGCCACCGGCCAGCACCGCCCCGACGGCTTCGGCAAGCGCGAGCCGGGCACGGTGGGCGGCCGAGGGTTTCTCCTCACCGATCGGCAGAACAGTGAGCAGAAAGGGCAGCGCGGCATCGGCTACGGCGACGAGATGCCGAGCCAGCCGATCGGGAGCCCGCTGGGCGGCGGCCTGAGCGAGGACTCGGGGGTGGTCGGCGAGGGTGGTGAGGAGGGGGGTTGAGGAAGGCGGAGGGGGAGGGGCGGAGGTGGGGCGACCATCTCCAGGGCCGGAAATGCGTATGTCTCCGGGTTCCGCGGTGAAGCCGAGGGCGGCGGCGTTGCGGCTGAGGGCCCGGGTGCGGGCGTACGCGTAACGCACGCGAAAGAGGGGGTTGCTCTCGCGCTGGACCAGGTGATCGGCGGTGATACGGGGCCGGTCGTGGGCAGCGGGGTGGAGAAGCGCCCAGCGGGCGGCGTCGGGGCCCAGGGGGGTGGGGTCTTCGGGGGCGGGGGTGGGGCGGAGGTCGATGGGGGCCTGGTGCTCGGCCTCGGAGTGGGCGGCGCCGGAGCTGGGGCCGGGGCCGGGGCCCGGGAGGTTGGCGTCCCCTGCGGCCGGGGTGGGCCGGAGATGGGGCGGCTTGCGGTGTTCGACCTCGGCGCGGCCGCCCTGGGAGGCGATGATGCGGGTGAGCGCGTCGGCGACGACTTCGGCACGGATGTCGTACGGGATACGCAGCCTGATGATCTGACCGGCGAGGGTGTCACTGTGCCCGTACGCCCGGCCCTGGTCGAGGATCTCGCGGACGAGGCGGACGAGGCCGGCTGCGGAGGTCGCGCCGTCGCGCAGGCTGATGTTGAGGAACCCGGGTCCCGTGACGGTGACGTCGGCGAGGCCGGCGGCGTCGGCCAGATGCCGCCGCAGGATCTCCGCGACACGCAGGGGCGGTTGACCGGCGGGGCGGGCGAGCTGGAGGGCGATGTTGGTGGCGTAGTCCCCACAGCCACCGGGCCCGGGCGGCGTGACAACAGCCCGTGCCGGCACGGCAACGCTGAGCTCCCCCCCGTCGACAGCACGACGCACCGCGCACAGCACGGTACGGGAGAGCTCGACGGGGGTCACGGGACAAGCGTATGGGAGGAGGGGGGTGGGTAGGCGAGTGGGTTTGGGCGGGGGTCCGGGATGTGGGACGGCGGGGGTGGTGGGGGGCTGCGGGGGGGCGGTGGGCTTGGGTTCAGGGGGCTTGGTTGCGTCAGGGGGTGGGGCTTGGGTGCGTCAGGGGGCTTGGGTTCGGCGCACTTGGGCTCGGATCGCTTGGCGTGGGGGTGCTGGCCGAGCGCGGCGATGCCAGGTACGGGGGGGCCTCGGCAGCCAGGGGGTGCGCCGCCAGGGGCTGCGCCGCCCCTTCGGGTACGGGCCGGAGTGCAGATACGGCAACGGCGGACGACCGGACTCAAGGCATATCCCCGCCGGAAGACGAGGGCCCCCTGCAACCTGTGCCTTCATCCTGCGCCTTCATCCTGCGCCCAACCTGCGCCCGAGACCCTTCTCTGGGCCGTAGCCGCCGCAGCCGCCCATAGCCACCGATCACAGACGCCGCCACCCCCTGAAAACGAGGTCGACGTCGTCCCGGATCAGGCGCCGGCTCGCCCGGCCCGCTCAGCCTCACCGAAGCCGAGGACGGGCCCGAGGGAGGAGGCATCCTCGCCTCCCCCGCCACCCCCACTCCTCCCGCGCTCCATCAACTGCTGTACGAGGCGCACAAGTTCGGCAGGCTCGAACGGCTTGGCGAGAAACGCGTCGACACCGACATCGAGGCCGGTCTCGACTTCGTAGGAGGTACAGGCACTGACGATGGCAAGCGGAAGATCACGGGTACGAGGATCGGAACGCAGCCGAGCCGCCGTCCGCAGCCCGTCCAACCGAGGCATGACCACGTCCAGCGTCACGACGTCGGGTCGCACCTGGTGAACGATATCCAGACACTCGGCACCATCGGCCGCGGTCACGACCTCGAGCCCCTCCAGCTCGAGATTGACCCTGATCAACTGCCGGATGACCTTGTTGTCGTCCACAACAAGCACCCGACCCGAAGCGCCTGGCACAACTCGAGAGTAGGTCGGGACCGGCCACCGCGTCCGGCTTTTCCCCACTTCTGCCTCGTACGGGGGACACGGGGGCATGCCACGCCATGAGCCCCACCACCCCTCCCCCCGCCCCGCGCCACCCTCATAAACCCGTTCATGAACACCCCGAAGGAGCTGGTAGGGTTCTACCCGTCGCCGCCAAGCAAGGCGCCCGACACGCCCCCGTAGCTCAGGGGATAGAGCAACGGCCTCCGGAGCCGTGTGCGCAGGTTCGAATCCTGCCGGGGGCACTCCGGATCAAGACCCTGACCAGCGGAAACGCCGGTCAGGGTCTTTCTTGCGCATGCCAAAACACACACGGCCACTTGGCCATGACCACTCCGTCCGGCAAGGCTTCGACCTGCGGCTTTGCGGCACCATACGGATGGAATCCCAAATGTCCGATCCCGCGGAATCACTTCGCGCGGGACATACGCGGGACGGAAGAGCCACACGGTGGGGCCGCAGCCGAAAAATGCACGCTGTGACCTGCTCTTTTGCCGATGAGGATGAACTCAAAACAGACGGAGAAGCACGCCGTTTCATTTTCCCGGGCCAGCGCACGGCACGAACGTAAGGAGCCCGTCGCGCCGCGGATGCGAGCATCGATACGACGACGCGACGGGTCAACGCAAACTTCAGTGGCCCTGCCCTTGCCGCACACGCGGGCTCCGCTGCCCATCACCTGGAACCCCTGGGCGCAGAGTACCGAGGAAGCCACGAGCCACCGTCCGTTGCGGACGTGCCGGTGGGCTGTTCAGTGGCGCCTTTTGCCCTTCTTACGGCCGCCGCCCTTACCCCGCGCGGCCAGCGGCTCTTGACGTACCTGTGCCAGGTACGCCTTCTCGCACTCGTCGTACGCCAGCGCGGCGGGTCGGGCGATCTCCTCGTCCGGATGGTCCGACAGCAGCTGAAGGGCATGCGATGCGGTGGCAGGGTCGGCACGGGCGAGCTCCGACACCAGCGCGGATGCACCGCCCGGCCAACCGGTGGCCATCTGCTCGAACCCCTCGTGCAGGGCGCCGAGTTCAGGGGTGGGAAGGCCGCCGTCCGCTCCTTCCGGCGGCGTCTCGTCGTCCTCCGGGATCTCGCCGAGGGCGAAGGACGCACGCCAGGCCGGGGCCGCGAGGGCGTGGAGCCGGTCCAGCCTCCACAGCAGCCGGGACGAGAGGGGCACGGCCTCTTCCTCGACCGCCTCCCCCGCCGCCCGCAGCACCTCGGCGGCCCAGGCGCCGAGCGCCAGGTCGCCGACATACCCGGCGAGCAGCCCGAGCGGGGCGTCCGGCAGGGTTTGCGCCGCCAGCCTGCGGTGACCCAGCAGATCCGTGGACGATGGGGGTCCCCCCGCGCGAGCGGAGCCGAGAGTGGGGAAGGACGCCGCCAGTGCCGCGAGCAGCCTCGGCCAGCGCGCCTCGGGCCCCTCGCCGCCCGCAACCCACTGGCGCAGCACCCGGTGGGCGGTGGGATCGTCCCACTGCCGCGCAGCGGGGACCAGCTGTGCGGCATCCATCGCGACCATCGCCTCCACGGTGGGGAAGCGCTCCGCCACGTTCGACGGCGTCCACCGCTGCTCCTCCCTGTCACCCGTGGCGGACCCGTCTGTCTCCGGCGCCGACTCCCCGGTACGCGGTGGCCAGCCACCGCCGTACGCCAGCAGCAGCGCCTCGCGAAGCACCGCAGCGCCCAGCGGGGTCAGCCCGTACGCGTCGCCGCGCCGCCACACCACATCGGCCGCGGCCAGCAGATCCAGGCGGCCGGCCAGCCGCCGAGCCTCCGGCGCCAGCTCGATGGCGTCCTGTTCGTCCAACCTGCCCATCTGCAGCAGTCGTTCGAGCTCCGGCAGTGACGGCAGCCGGTACGTCTCCGCCGTGCACTCGGACTCCTCCAGCTCCGTGGAGTCCTTGGGGCCACGCACCGGCGCGGCGAGCGACGCCTCCGGGGGCACCACCCAGTCGGCTGCCACAGCCGCATCCCGCGCCACCGACCGGGTCTCGCCCGCCGCGCAGTGGAGCGCCATCCTCTCGCCCTCGAAGCCGTCCCCGAGGTCCGGATCGTCGTCCAGCCGTGCGCACAGTTCCACCAGGGAGCGCACGGCGAGAGCCGCGAGTTCACCCACGTTCCGCTCACACCATGCTTCCAGGGACGGCCCGGGCCGCGGCCTGCCCTCCGGATCCAGGGCGAGAAAGCCGGTCGTGAGCGCGCTGTCGACCCCGTCCGTGTCGACGTCCGCGGGCGGGGAGGCGGCGAGCTGCGCGGCGGGCGCGAGCAACCCGCTGCCGCACAGCGCGGCCACAAGGCCGTCCCGGTCCGCGGGCAGCGGGTGCGGCGGCGCGAAAAGTTCTTCCCCTTGCAGGATGTCGTACTGCTCCACCACCTTGCCCACCGCGGTGAACAGCGCCATGTCGTCCGGACGCGGACCGGGGGCGGGAAGTGCCGCCGACGGCAGTTCGGCCGGCCCCAAGGACCAGCGGCGTCCCACGCGCAGCCCGGCTTTCGTGACCGCCTCGGTCCACTCGTCGACTCCATCGGCATCCATCAGACGCGCCACCTGTTCGGAGCCGAGCAGGTCCAGCACCCATGGCGCCTCGTCCGACTTTGTCAGATACAGAGCGAGGCGCTGCCCCAGCACCATCGCGGCCACAGCCTGCCGCTCCATCGCCAGTCCGCGCCGGTACGGGCCGAGCGCCCACGCCGCCGGGACCGCGGCCAGGGAGCCCGCGTCGGGCTCTGCGGCATCCGTCGCGTCCGGAAGGGACAGCAGCCTGACACGCTCCGCGTACGGCAGCCGCCCAAGTTCCTCCAACTCTCCCCGCACCGCCTGCGCGTCCCGTACGTCGACACCGCGCGACCGCAACAGGCCGCCCCAGAAGCGAGGGAGCGTCAACTCGCGTGGGTCACACATCACCCGCAGGTGTTCCTCGGCGCACTCGTTGATTGCCTCGCGCAGCCGCGCGTGCCGCTTGGCGTTGAGCCGCCCGTCCACTCTGGTGCGGTCCGCCAGCACGCGCAGCACCCCGAGTGCCGCACCCTCCTCGCCCGATGTGACGGACAGGAACTGCGGCAGCGCCTCGAGCAGCACGGCCCGTACCAGGTCGGGAGTGGCCTCGGGCAGCCCGTCGCGTACCTTGGCGCCGCTCAGGGCGAGCAGATGCAGGACCGCGTCCGCGGCCACTGGATCAAGGCGTTCGCCACGCTCCGTGCCCCAGGAAAGAAGAGCGTGGGTGGCCAGACCGGATTCCGCTTCGCATGTCACCCGAACACCGTACAGAGCTGCTCCCGGGGGTGAAGTCGCTTCTGTCCGTCGCATGCGGCTCACAGAATGTCAGCAGAAGGAACACTCCAATGCCCTGCAGGCCCACTGCTGTTCACCGAGCAACACAGCACAGACGCCGACGCATCCACCCGGCGATCCGCCAAGCCGACGGCCCGTCCTCGACCTGCTCGAGCGGGAACGTACGGGCTCCACAGTCCGCTCTGGGCGGCCGCGGTCCGGCATGCCGGATCGTGACAGCCCGCGACTCAAGTCCAGGACGACCGTTCTCCACGATGACGGTGGCCTCGACAAACTGGCATCGATCACGGGCAGTCGATAGTAAGGTCAACCTGTACCATTTTTGTTCAGGTAGACCCAAACGGAATCGGTGAAGCTGTGACTGGACAGATCGACAAGCCGGGGCGGCTGCTCGACCGTCAGCACGAGTGGGCCCTCCTGAACGATTTTCTCGCCGATCCAGCCACCGAGCTGCGA
>Ga0182008_10002286_pt1 | contig 12080 bp, 10 predicted proteins | sample Sormic07211129_1_FD_120482 | JGI IMG/M metagenome (GOLD analysis project Ga0182008, IMG submission 120482) | Rhizosphere microbial communities from Sorghum bicolor, Mead, Nebraska, USA - 072115-129_1 metaG | ecosystem: Host-associated > Plants > Roots > Rhizosphere | place: USA: Nebraska...
CCATGGAGGCTCGTGGGCGCCTTGCTCGTTTGTGCAGTCCTGCACAAACGGCAAGACCGGGGTTGGGCGTCCTGCCCAACCCGTCCGGCGCATGCGCCGGACCCATGGCGCCCAACGGTCCCGAAAACTCCCACGCCCCCACCCTCGACACATTCCTGTCGTGCACAGAAAAGGCGACAGCTTCAGCTACCTTTTGCCTGCGTTTGCCTAAAGCAACTTCTCTTCAACCCAGTCCGGGATCTTCTGCACAAACAGCGTAGCGGAAGCAAGTCGATTCAGATGAAGAGCGGCTTTCCCATGGCCACCAGCCCACTGTCGGGGGTGGGGCGGTGTGGGTTCGCGGGACCGTTGGGCGCCATGGATGGCGCCCACGAGCCTCCAGGGATGGATTTACGGCGTGTCCCGCGAACCCACGCCGCCCCGCCCAGCCACGGACAGGCGGAAACTGGCTTGGCTTGGCTTCGGCTTCGGACTTAAGCCTTAAGCCTTAAGCCTCAAACCTCAAACCTCATCCTCAGTAGGCAACGCCGTCGGCGCCGCCCCCGGGGTGAACACACCCGGCTTCACGAACGCACTCAGAATCGCGTCCAGCGTCTGCGCGCCGTCGCGTTTGATCTCGAACAGCTCCGGCTCCAGCATCGCGCTGTACAGCACCCCCGTCAGACTCGTGCTCACGATCCGGGCCACCGTGTCCACATCCACCCCCTCGCGCAACTGCCCCAACTCGCGCGCGCGCTGGAAGGCTGCCGCGAAAATGGCCAGCTCCTCCCGCGATGCCTCCAACTGCAGCTCCTGCATCGCCTGGCTCTCCACCGACAGATCGTTGCGCAGCATGATCTCCATCATGTTGCGCAACCGCTCGTCATCGGCCAGCTCCTGGAAGGACACCAGCAACGCCGACCGCAGATCCAGGACCGGCGTCGTGCGCCTGGACGACGTCGTCCGCCGCAACCGCTCGATGAACGGAATGCGCTCCCGGTCGATCATCGCCGTCAGCACTTCAGTCTTGTTCTTGAAGTGCCAGTACACCGCCCCGCGCGTATACCCCGCGCGCGCACCGATCATCGCCAGGCTGGTGCCTGCCACCCCGAATTCATGGAAACAGGCCTGGGCCGCGTCGAGGATCCCCGCGCGGGTGGCCTGCGCCTCTTCTTTGGTCTTTCTGGCCATTGCGTTATGCAGTTGCTGGATGAAACCGGCCTGAATTGTACCGCTTTACAAACAAACATGCATGTATGTATATTTCCGTCCCACTGATCCCAGGTGAGGACCGCGCGTAGCCGCGCGAAAGCCGAACCCGTCAGATTTGCCGTATTTGCCGACCTGTTGGCTGTCATTCGTCGCTTTTAAAGGCGGGGTAGTGCTGCAGGCGACCCTTTTTCGTTTCCTGTGAGCCCCCACCATGTCCCGAACCCCGTACCGTCTTCTCGCGCTGTCCCTCGCGATCGCCTTGACCGTGTCCGCCTGTGGCGGCGGTGAGCAGGAGGGGCCACAAGGCGGCCCGGGCCAGGTCACTGTTGCCACCCTCAAGGGCGAACAGGTCAGCCTCACCCGCGAACTGCCCGGTCGCACCAATGCCTTCCTGGTCGCCGAAGTACGCCCCCAGGTCAGCGGCATCGTCGCCAAGCGCCTGTTCACCGAAGGCGGCCTGGTCACCGCCGGCCAGCCCCTGTACCAGGTGGACGACGCCAGCTACCGCGCCCAGGCCAACAGCGCCCGCGCCCAGCTCGCCCGCGCCGAGGCCACCGCCAACGCCGCGCGCCTGAGCGCCAAGCGCATCACCGAGCTGGCCAAGGTCGACGCGGTCAGCAAGCAGGACCTGGAAAACGCCGTGGCCGCGCAGAAACAGGCTGAAGCCGATGTCGGCGCGGCCAAGGCCGCGCTGGATGCCGCCAACGTCACCCTGGGCTACGCCCGCATTACCGCCCCGATCAGCGGCCGCATCGGCAAGTCCTCGGTCACCCAGGGCGCGCTGGTCAGCGCCGGCCAGGCCGACGCGCTCGCCACCGTGCAGCAGCTCGACCCGATCTATGTCGACCTGACCCAGTCGGCCAGCGAACTGCTGCAGATGCGCCGCGAACTGGCCAGCGGCCGCCTGCAGGACAACCAGACCCTGCCGGTCACCATCCTGCTCGACGACGGCACCGAGTTCGCCCACAAGGGCACGCTGGAGTTTTCCGAAGTCAGCGTAGATCCCACCACCGGCAGCTACGCACTGCGGGTCAAGGTCGACAACCCCGACCAGGTGCTGATGCCCGGCATGTACGTGCGCGCCCAGGTCGGCAGCGGCGTGCGCGAAAACGGCCTCCTCGTGCCCATGCAGGGCATCGCCCGCGATCCCAAGGGCGACACCACCGCCATGGTGGTCGGCAAGGACAACAAAGTCGAAGTGCGCCCGGTCAAGGTCAGCCGCGCGGTTGGCAGCAAGTGGCTGGTCGAGGATGGCTTGAAGCCAGGCGACAAGGTCATCGTCGAAGGCCTGCAGAAGATCCAGCCGGGCATGCCCGTGCAGGCCACCGAGATGGGCGCCGCGCCGGCCAAGCCGGCTACGCCGGCAGCACCGGCGGCGCCGGCCGACAAGCAGTAAGCGGAGAATCCAATGGCTCGTTATTTTATTGATCGCCCCATCTTCGCGTGGGTGATTGCGATCATCATCATGCTCGCCGGTGCGCTGGCCGTGGTGAAGCTGCCCGTGTCGATGTACCCCGAAGTGGCCCCGCCCGCGGTCGAAATCAGCGCCACCTACCCGGGTGCGTCGGCCAAGGTGGTGGAAGACTCGGTGACCCAGATCATCGAGCAGAACATGAAGGGCATCGATGGCCTGATCTACTTCTCCTCCAACAGCTCGGCCAATGGCCAGGCCACCATCACCCTTACCTTCGAGAGCGGGACCAACCCGGACATCGCGCAGGTGCAGGTGCAGAACAAGCTGCAGCTGGCCATGCCGCTGCTGCCGCAGGAAGTGCAGCGGCAGGGCATCAACGTGGCCAAGTCGAGCAGCGGCTTCCTGCAGGTGATCGGCTTTGTGTCCAACGACGGCAGCATGGACGCCAACGACATCTCCGACTACGTCGGCTCCAATGTCGTGGACCCGCTCAGCCGCGTGCCGGGCGTGGGCAACATCCAGGTGTTCGGTGGCAAGTACGCCATGCGCATCTGGCTGGACCCCAACAAGCTGCACACCTACAAGCTGTCGGTGGATGAAGTGACCGCGGCGATCACCGCGCAGAACGCGCAGGTCGCCATCGGCCAGCTCGGCGGCGCGCCGTCGGTGAAGGGCCAGCAGCTCAACGCCACCATCAACGCGCAGGACCGCCTGCAGACCCCCGAACAGTTCCGCAACATCCTTGTCCGCGGCGGCACCGACGGCAGCGAGCTGCGCCTGGGCGATGTTGCCCGCGTCGAACTGGGCGCGGAAAGCTACGACTTCGTCACCCGCTACAACGGCAAGCCATCCACCGGTATCGCCATCACCCTGGCCACCGGCGCCAACGCGCTGGACACCGCCAACGGCGTGCGCGCCGCGCTGGAGGACATGAAGTCCAACTTCCCGGCCGGGCTGGAATCGGTGGTGCCGTATGACACCACCCCGTTCGTGCAGGTCTCGATCAAGGGCGTCATCAAGACCCTGATCGAAGCGATCGTGCTGGTGTTCGTGGTGATGTACCTGTTCCTGCAGAACTTCCGCGCCACCCTGATCCCCACCATCGCGGTACCGGTGGTGCTGCTGGGCACGTTCGGCATCCTGGCCGCGCTGGGCTTCTCGATCAACATGCTGACCATGTTCGCCATGGTGCTGGCGATCGGCCTGCTGGTCGATGACGCCATCGTGGTGGTGGAGAACGTCGAACGCATCATGTCCGAAGAGGGCCTGTCGCCGCTGGAGGCCACCCGCAAGTCGATGGGCCAGATCACCGGCGCGCTGGTGGGCATCGGCCTGGTGCTGTCGGCGGTGTTCGTGCCGATGGCCTTCATGAGCGGTGCCACCGGCGTCATCTATCGACAGTTCTCGGCGACCATCGTGTCGGCCATGGCGCTGTCGGTGCTGGTGGCCATCGTGCTCACCCCGGCGCTGTGCGCCACCATGCTCAAGCCGCTGAAGAAGGGCGAGCACCACGTGGCGCACAAGGGTTGGTCCGGCCGCTTCTTCGGCGGCTTCAACCGCGGCTTCGACCGCTCCAGCGAAACCTACCAGCGCGGCGTCAAGGGCATCCTGGCCCGGCCGTGGCGCTTCATGTCGATCTTCGCGGTGCTGGCATTGGTGATGGGCCTGCTGTTCATGCGCCTGCCCAGCTCGTTCCTGCCCAACGAAGACCAGGGCATCCTGATGGCGCTGGTGCAGACACCGGTCGGCGCTACCCAAGAACGCACCCTGGAAGCGATGCACCAGCTGGAAGAGCACTTCCTGAAGAACGAAACCGAGGCGGTCGAGTCGGTGTTCTCGGTGCAGGGCTTCAGCTTTGCCGGCATGGGCCAGAACGCCGGCATGTCCTTCATCAAGCTCAAGGACTGGAAGGAGCGTGACGCCGACCAGGGCGTGGGCCCGATCACCGGCCGCGCGATGGGCGCACTGGGCCAGATCAAGGACGCCTTCATCTTCGCCTTCCCGCCGCCGGCCATGCCGGAGCTGGGCATCGGTTCGGGCTACACCTTCTTCCTGAAGGACACCAGCGGCCAGGGACACGAAGCGTTGCTCAACGCACGCAACCAGCTGCTGGGCGGCGCAGGCGGCAGCAAGCTGCTGGCCAACGTGCGTCCCAACGGCCAGGAAGACACCCCGCAGCTGCGCATCGACGTGGACGTGGAGAAGGCCAATGCACTCGGCCTGTCGGTGGCATCGATCAACAACACGCTGGCCACCGCGTGGGGCAGCAGCTACATCGATGACTTCATCGACCGTGGCCGGGTCAAGCGCGTGTATGTGCAGTCCGATGCGGATTTCCGCATGAACCCGGACGACTTCAACGTGTGGTCGGTGAAGAACAGCCAGGGCGAGATGGTGCCGTTCAGTGCCTTCGCCTCCAAGCGCTGGGACTACGGTTCGCCGCGCCTGGAGCGCTACAACGGTGTGTCGGCCATGGAGATCCAGGGCGAGCCGGCCCCGGGCGTGGCCTCCGGCGATGCCATGGTGGAAATCGAGCGCATCGCCAAGGACCTGCCGCCGGGCTTCGAGATCGAATGGACCGCGTTGTCCTACCAGGAACGCCAGGCCGGTTCGCAGACGCCGCTGCTGTACACGCTGTCGCTGCTGATCGTGTTCCTGTGCCTGGCCGCGTTGTATGAAAGCTGGAGCGTGCCGACCTCGGTGCTGCTGGTGGCCCCGCTGGGCATCCTCGGCGCGGTGCTGGCCAACACCATGCGCGGCATGGAACGCGACATCTACTTCCAGGTGGCCATGCTCACCACGGTGGGTCTGACCAGCAAGAACGCGATCCTGATCGTGGAGTTCGCCAAGGAAAACCTGGAGAAGGGCGCTGGCCTGATCGAAGCCACCATGCATGCCGTGCGCGACCGTCTGCGCCCGATCATCATGACCTCGCTGGCCTTCGGCCTGGGCGTGCTGCCGCTGGCGATCGCCTCCGGTGCCGGTTCGGGCGCGCAGCGCGCGATCGGTACCGGCGTGCTCGGCGGCATGGTGGTGGGCACCGTGCTGGGTGTGTTCTTCATCCCGCTGTTCTTCGTGGTGGTGCAGCGGCTGTTCAACCGCAAGCTGCGCGCGGCCGAGGCATCCCCGCAGGCCGGCACGCAACACAACGGCGATACGCCGGAAGGTGGCAATCATGAGTAAGGCATCCTCCCTGCTGGCCCTCGCCGTGGCCGCGGCGCTGTCCGGCTGCGCCACGCTGGTGCCGTCCAGCACCGAGGTCGCGCCGGCGATCCCGGCGCAGTGGCCGGCCAGCACCAACGGCACGTCCGCGGCCACCGTCGAGGTGGCCGACATCGGCTGGCGCGAGTTCTTCGTCGACCCGCGCCTGCAGGCGGTGATCGCCCAGTCGCTGGACAACAACCGCGACCTGCGCGTGGCCGTGCTCAACGTCGAAAAGGCGCGGGCGCAGTACCGCATCCAGCGCGCCGACCGCGTGCCTGCGGTCGGCGTGCAGGGGCAGATGACCCGCACCGGTGGCGATGCCCCGGTGACCGAGCAGTTCAGCGCGAACCTGGGCGTGGTCGAGTTCGAGCTGGACCTGTTCGGCCGCGTCCGCAACCTGAGCCAGGCGGCGTTGCAGCAGTACTTCAGCGAAGCCGCCAACCGCCGCAGCGCGCAGCTCAGCCTGGTGGCCGAAGTGGCCAATGCCTGGCTGACGCTGGGCGCGGACAACGAACAGCTGCGCATCGCCCAGGCTACCCTGGCCAGCTATGAAGACTCGCTGCGGCTGGCCGAGGCGCGCCACCAGCTGGGCGGCGCGTCGTCGCTGGAACTCAGCCAGACGCGTACGCTGGTGGAAACCGCACGCACCGACGTGGCCCGCTTTGCCGGGCAGGTGGCGCAGGACCGCAACGCGTTGGTGCTGCTGGCCGGTGGGCCGGTCGATGACACCCTGTTGCCGGCCACTGAAGTGACCGAGGTCGCGGCGGTGCGGCCGCTGCCGGCCGGCGTGCCCGGCGAGGTGCTGCTGCGCCGTCCCGACGTGATGGCCGCCGAGCACACGCTGCTGTCGGCCAATGCCAACATCGGGGCGGCACGCGCGGCGTTCTTCCCGTCGATCAGCCTGACCGGCAGCATCGGGTCGGCGTCGTCGGAGCTGTCCAACCTGTTCGACAGCGGCACCCGTGCGTGGAGCTTCGTGCCCACGCTGAACCTGCCGATCTTCCAGGGCGGCAAGCTGCGCGCGAACCTGGGCGTGGCCACTGCCAACCGCGATATCGCGCTGGCGCAGTACGAGAAGGCCATCCAGTCGGGCTTCCGCGAGGCGGCGGATGCACTGGCCCTCAGCGACAGCCTGGATGCACAACTGGCCTCGCAGCAGGCCCTGATGGCGGCGGCCACGCAGGCGCAGACGTTGTCGCAGGCACGTTATGACGCGGGGCTGGACAGCTTCGTGACCCTGCTGGATGCGCGGCGCACGGCCTATAGCGCGCGCAAGTCGCTGGTCAGCACGCAGCTGGCGCAGCAGTCCAACCAGGTCGCGCTGTACAAGGTGCTGGGTGGTGGCTGGCACGAGCGCGGCTGAGCCGGTAGCCCCGAGGCGTAGAGCCGAGCGGTAGATACAGCCGACCGGTAGAGCCGACTGTTAGTCGGCTGCTTTCCGGCGGCAGGCAAGGGCAGCCGACTAACAGTCGGCTCTACCGGGCGTGATTTCTTTCCGGTGGTCGGCAAGGGCAGCCGACTGACAGTCGGCTCTACCGGTCGGCTCTACCGGGCGTGATTTCTTTCCGGTGGCCGGTAAAGGGCAGCCGACTGACAGTCGGCTCTACCATTCGGCTCTACCGGTCATCGTCGTGGTCATCAATGCGCTCATGACCGCGGTTCATCCGCCCGGTCATGACGTGGGTCGTCCTTGCGCCCGTCGCCGTGGCAGCGGCGCGCGCGTTCCAGCGCATCACCGGCTTCGCGTGCCATGCGTTCGTATTCGCCGCGGATCTCTTCCAGTCGCTCTTCATCGAGCTCTTCCAGGTCGAGCAGTTCGTTGTTGGCCTCGGCCGTGGCCCGGATCAGCTCATCGAGCTTGATCTGCACCGCCGCCGCGTCGGCGTTCTGGCTGTGCTGGATCAGGAACACCATCAGGAAGGTGATGATGGTGGTGCCGGTGTTGATCACCAGCTGCCACGTATCGTTGAATTTGAAAATGGGGCCGCTGAGTGCCCACAGCACCACGATGGACACGGCGGCAAGGAACGTCCAAGGCGTTCCCGCTGCATAGGCCGCCTTTTTGGCGACCAGGTTGAACACACTTCGAAGGCTCATGCGGCACGGCAGGGTAGCGACGGTACCCCATCATTGGCGCCGCGCCGTGTACGCGCAGTGCAGCGTGCTCAGGCGCGTGCGGCACCCAGGCGTGGGCGCGTGGCCACGTCGTGGCGGCTGGACAGATACACATGTTCCCAGCAGGATTCGACGAAAGCGCGGGCCTGTTCTTCGCTCAGGCGCGGCATGATCTGCAGCGCGTACTGGGTCTGGAACGCTTCATCGCGCTGCTCGTCGCTCGCACGCGGCTGGGTGATGAGCGAATCGCAGGCGAACTTGATCCACGGCACGTAGTGGCCGAACGACCCGGTGCCCGTGCCAAGGTTGCCGTCGGCGTGGCGCTGGCGCCAGTACGCCACTTCGGCGTCTACGTCGATCACGGCAGGGATGGAAAGCTGGGCGGAAGACATGGTGGCATCGATATGCAGGGAGGGAGTTTTACAAGAGTGCGTAAAGCGCAGTGCATGCGATGTCATTGTGGCGTCGACTCCGCGTGGCGACCCTGGCTGACATTGTCAGCGCAGCGGTCGCCCAGCAATTGCGCATGATCGACCACGCCCAGCTGCTCGGCCAACGTGGCCAGCTGGTTGCAGACGTCGATGCGCCGATGTGGATGGGCGTGGGTCAGTGCGTCCTGGATGGCCTGGTAGGCGGTCCAGAACGGCGCGGTGTTCTGGTAGGCGGCGTAATGCACCTGCAGTTGTTCCCAGGCAGTGGCCAGCGCGGGATCCATGGCGGCGGTGCGGCGTATTCGGGCATTCATGACGTCTCCTCGACGCTGCTGCCCCCTGTGCATCCACCATAGGCGGTCGCCGTGCACGGTTTGTTAGTGCGGCGTCGTGGCGCGGTGCCGCAGGTGTGGACACTGCGGTGCATGATGACGCGCATACGCTGCTGGCACAGCGTGTTCACCCGGCGCGCCGGAACTGAAGCGTTCAGAACCGCACGTGCTGCGACCGGGTGCCGCGCACGCTGCAGGCCCAGTGGAAGGGGCCAACCCACGGCGCGACACCCGGCGATCACTCGCCGATGTCTTCGTTCCAAACCTCTGGATGGGCCGAGATGAAGCCGCCCAGCAGATCGATGCAGGCCTGGCTTTGCATGTCGATCACCTTGACCCCGTTCTCGCGCAGCCACTCGATGCCGCCCTGGAAGGTGACCGACTCGCCCACCACCACGGTGCCGATGTTGAACTGGCGCACCAGCCCGCTGCAGTACCAGCACGGGGCCAGCGTGGTGACCATGATGGTGTCCTGGTAGCGGCGCTGGCGGCCGGCCTTGCGGAACGCATCGGTTTCCCCGTGTACCGACGGGTCGCCTTCCTGCACGCGGCGGTTGTGGCCGCAGCCCAGCAGGCGGCCGTCGTTGTGGTACAGGGCAGCGCCGATCGGGATGCCGCCTTCGGCCAGGCCCTGGCGGGCCTCGGCGATGGCGGTTTCAAGCAGGGCGGCGTAGTCGGGGGTGGTGATCATGGGCGGTCCGTAAGCATCTGGACCGCCATGATAGTGGCCGCCAGCGGCTTCGGCACCGGCTGGCGCGGCCCCCCTGCGGCGCCCGGTCGCAGGGGGCGGGTGCCGCAGCGCGCCGAGCGGTGCGATAATCCAGCCATGAGCGAATCCCCCTACAAGACTGGCACCACCCATTTCGGCTTCCGCGATGTCGCAGCCAAGGACAAGCAGAAGCTGGTGGGTGAAGTGTTCACCTCGGTCGCGCGCAGCTACGACCTGATGAACGACCTGATGAGCCTCGGCATCCACCGGGCCTGGAAGCGCTACTACGTGGCCACCGCGCAGGTGAAGCCGGGCGACCGCGTGCTCGACCTGGCTGGCGGCACCGGTGACATCGCCGCGCTGATCAAGGAGCGGGTGGGTGACGAAGGCGAGGTGGTGCTGGGCGACATCAACGCCGGCATGCTGTCGGTGGGACGCGACCGGCTGATGAACCGTGGCCTGGTCAAGGGCCTGGAGTACGTGCAGTGCAACGCCGAGGCGCTGCCGTTCCCGGACGCCAGCTTCGACCTGGTGACCATCGCCTTCGGCCTGCGCAACGTGACCGACAAGGACGCCGGCCTGCGCGAGATGTACCGCGTGCTCAAGGTGGGCGGCCAGGCGCGCGTGCTGGAGTTCTCCGAAGTCACCGCGGACTGGTTCAAGCCGATCTACGACTTCCACTCGTTCAAGATCCTGCCCAAGCTGGGGCAGCTGTTCGCGCGTGACGGCGACAGCTACCAGTACCTGGCCGAGAGCATCCGCAAGCACCCGCCGCAGGAACAGCTCAAGACCATGATGGGCGAGGCGGGCTTTGCGCGCTGCCATTACAAGAACCTGACCGGCGGCATCGTTTCGATCCACTCCGGCTACAAGGTTTGAGACACCGGTCCAGTTCCCGCTGAGGGAGCTGGTCCACACTGCGGGCAGGCTGTCAGAGAGGGCCTGCCATGCGTCTGTACCGCGGCCTAGCCCGCGTGTTTCCCCGGTCGTTCAGCGCCAAGCTGATGACCGTGGTGTTCATCGGCGTGCACGTGCCGCTGCTGGTACTGCTGGGGTGGATGGCGATAAGCGGCCACTACCAGCGCGACACGATGTGGACCGTAGTGGGCGTGGTGCTGGGCGCCACCCTGGTGGGCACCGCGATGGCGATGATGGCGCTGTACCGGCTGATGGCGCCGCTGCGCCAGGCCGCCGATGCGCTGGAGGCCTACTACGACGAACAGCGCCTGCCGCACCTGCCCGACCTCGGCCATGACGAGATCGGCCGGCTGTTGGGCAGCATCAACCGCAACCTGCACGGCGTCGATGCCGGCCTGCGCGACCTGCGCCGCAGCGTGCTGCTCGATCCGCTCACCCAGGCACTCAACCGTCGCGGCTGCGAGCAGGCCCTGGCCGACTCGGCGCGGCTGGCACAGTCGCGGCGGCAGCCGTTGAGCCTGTTCGTGGTGGACCTGGACAACCTGAAGCCGATCAATGACGCGTACGGCCACCTGGCCGGCGATCAGGTGCTGGTCCGGCTGGTGGAGTCGGCGCGGCAGTGGCTGCAGCCCGGCGACTGGATCGGGCGTTGGGGCGGGGATGAGTTCGTGCTGGGCGTGCATGCCAGCCATGCGGTGGCCTGCGTGCGGCTGCGCCACTGGCTGGCGTCGCTGGCCGCCGAGGGCGGTGAGCAGACCCCGCTCAAGGCCAGTGCCGGCGGCGCGGCCTATCGACCGGGTGAAGACCTGCGCGAGGTCTACCGCCGCGCGGATTCGGCGATGTACCGTGCCAAATACGCCGGCGGCGCCCGGCTGCTGTGCGAGCCAGACTGAATGCGCAGCCCGGGGTGCCAGCGCTGTGGGGTGGGGCGGACAGGGGGTAAACTGGTGGTTTCACCCTGATCGGTCCCGATGTCCATGCGATCTCCGTTCCTGCTCATTCCCCTTGCCGTGGCGCTGGCCGCCGGCTGTTCCAAAGAAGCCGCAGCCCCCGCTGCCGCATCCACTGCCACCGCACCGGCGAGCACTGCCATGAAAGCCGACAGCCGCAGCCACGATGAAAGCTCCTACGCCGAGCCGGACAAGGTTGTGGTCAAGGACGTGGCGCTGGACCTGAAGCTGGATTTTGACGCCAGGCAAATCGGTGGCACCGCCACCTACACCCTGGAGTGGAAGGACAAGGCAGCCAAGCAGCTGGTGCTCGACACCCGCGAGCTGAGCGTGGAGAAGGTCGAGGCGATCGGCGCCGACGGCACGGCATCGCCGCTGCAGTTCGTGCTGGCTCCGGCCGACAAGGTGTTCGGCAGCAAGCTGAGCATCGACGCGCCTGCGCAGCCGGCCAAGGTGCAGATCACCTACCACACCGCCCCGACCGCGTCGGGCCTGCAGTGGCTGGAGCCGTCAATGACCGAGGGCAAGAAGCTGCCCTTCATGTTCAGCCAGTCCCAGGCCATCCACGCCCGTTCGTGGGTGCCGCTGCAGGACACGCCGAGCGTGCGCTTCACCTATACCGCGCATGTCACCTCGCGCCCGGACGTGATGGTGCTGATGAGCGCCGACAACGATCCCAAGGCCGCGCGTGACGGTGATTACACCTTCAAGATGCCGCAGCCGATTCCGTCCTACCTGCTGGCCATCGCCGCCGGCGACCTGGTGTTCGAGCCGATCTCCGGCCGCTCCGGCGTGTGGGCCGAACCGACCATGGTC
>Ga0182008_10002287_pt1 | contig 12079 bp, 20 predicted proteins | sample Sormic07211129_1_FD_120482 | JGI IMG/M metagenome (GOLD analysis project Ga0182008, IMG submission 120482) | Rhizosphere microbial communities from Sorghum bicolor, Mead, Nebraska, USA - 072115-129_1 metaG | ecosystem: Host-associated > Plants > Roots > Rhizosphere | place: USA: Nebraska...
GCTGAAGAAAATCTATTTTCAGATTCTTATAAAAAAAGTCAACACGAGCCATGAAATTTCTGCTGTTTTGTTCAATTTCTATATTTATATTCATTGTCAACCCAAATTCATCGCTTGTTATACGCACATTTGCATTAGGGAGATCATCTGCAATAATTTTATCAAATGATGAGGATACTATTGCCGAAAAAGATGAGGGAAATGATCCTAACATTATAACTACAATATGCTAATGTGATGGAGGAGGAGATGGAGTAGGTGGTGAAGGAGTAACAGAGGACGATAGGGTATTGAAATGTGCCAATACATCTGTCCTTGGTAGCCCACTGATACTAATCAAAAGTTCTAACGCGGATAGTATGTTATGTACAAAATTATTCCAGTTCGTGACCGCAGTATCTACATTTTGTTTATGTATCGCCATTACTTCATTATTGATCTTCACGTTATCCTTGTCTGTAGGTAGTATGACTGCTATATCACCATCAAGTTCTAACCTTGTTCTTGCAAGAATATTTATTTGATTTAATGCTCTTAATGCAGCTATTATATCCTCTGCATCTGGGTTAATTTCTGTCTTTGGCTCACCTGCTGCTGTTATTACTTCCACATATGAAAGATCACTTATTTCCCTTTTGATTGTGTTAATAAATTTTGAAAAGAAACTTCCTCCTTCTGTTGGAGTAGATGCTCCCGCTGCCGGTGTCGGAGGTGTGGTCGTTGTTGAACCTGACACATGCACGCTATGTTTAAAACATTATAAGGTTTTTTGCATGATAATTACTATTAAGTTTACTTCAATAATTTATCAGATATTTGATAAGCTTCATTTAGATACCCTCAAACATCGTTAATACGTAGCCAATAATAATTTCTGTTATCATGACAACAAATTGCCCAAGTTCGCAGTAATTCAGCCAACTTTGAAAGCAAAAATCAGCATTAGTTGTGTATACACCTTGTTCACCTTGTTCCTCAATACCGGAACTATGATTATTGCTAGTGGCTTTGATTTGGTTTTCTTGTCGACTCATGCCTATCCTCCTCAAGCAAGATCTAAATTTGTCAAGCTCAAGCCTGGGCTTAACAGGTCGTGAAGCCGGCATCATCTCTTAGTGGAGGCCAAGTCTACCCCAATTATTCCATTTGTCGCATTCTGTGCTGAGGTGGCATAAACGCTAATCTTCTTTGCCTAGGCGCCTAGTACATTCCAAATTCTCACCACTTAAACATTGGTGAAATATAGAAAATAGTTAAAAGAACAGCGGTCTACTGCAGAAGAATTGGACAAATAATGATAATCCCTATTAGCAAGGATTCCTTCTAATTTTGTTAACAGCATTGTCAAATTCACAAATTATATTGCCAGTTGGTACTCTTTCCTACGCTGTCGGTTGTTACGTTCAAGAAGCCATGCAGTAATATCATTAGTGATCAGATATAGGCCATCATTATTTTTACTTCTTTTTATCTTCGTAATCATTATCCTCATAATCCAACTTCTCGTCAATCTTTTTCTGTAATTGTTTATAGCGCTCATACCTCTTGGTCCACTTCGAAAGCACGAACCATTGCCTTATTCCTATCCCCAGCCATATAATGAAAATTAGAATGGGTATGGCCCTTGCAAGTGCAAATCCACGCCCAAATCCCCCTCCAAATCCTTCACGGTGTTGTATTCCACCCTCAAATAACATCGGAGGTCCAAACACCACAAATGTGATTACAAATGAAATTGGCGGAAGTATCATGAGGGTCAGGATCATCAAGATAAACATCTTTTTTGTTTTGTTTAGCTGTGAGATAATTCCATCCATTATCCGAAAGAGATTCTCATTAGAATTTCTCTTATTTGAGTCAGCCACGATTTATTCTACCTCTCTTCTATTAAAAAACACTGTAGTAACCTTGTTACCTATCGTCACCATCAATCTTTTCGCTCCTTGGGAACAGCGTCTCATAAGGTTCCAAAATTTCCCTAAGAGTTGCTCGGCCCTTTTCTGATACTCGATATTTTATTATGGTCTTACTTCCCCATGACTCTTCCATTCTTGTGATGAGTTCCTTTTCTACCAAGTCATCAATTATTTCCTTGTGCTTCACGTTGTTCAGCCCACAATAGCTCATGAGTTTACTCTGGTTGAGTTCTCCGTATTCATAAAGTTTGAACATGATATCTTTCCTGATGTATATTCTGTCTCGATACTCATGAACCAAATTAACTCAGTTGGAATATACATAGAGCTGGAGAGTTTATTTAAGAAGGTTGTTCCCTTCTTTCAATTGCAATTATGCGTTTTTCATCTGAATGACAATATAAGACTTCAGGTAACAAAGTTACGTCTCATAGGTAAACAATGGTTATAACGAAAATTAAGGCCAGTATATTTCACAATGATAACAAAAACAATAACAATATATTCAAAAGTTGTGAGCAAAAGGATGCCACTACCATCTTCAATCATAATCGGAGTGGCTTTGCTTGTTGTTGTCAGCATATCAATAATAAATGGAGTACCTTCAGCTGCTGCATTAGAACAAATACACGCAAGTCATGATGTTTCTGCACCGGTTGACCGGGTATGGAACATTATTTCAAATCTTGGCAATGACACCACATGGAATCAAGCCAACACTTTGAAGATCATACAGAAAACAGGCAACGAGATTCAAGCAGATACTACAGTTGGCCCATTTAATGCTAAGAGTCATGAGATAACAATATTGCATCCAACAAAACAATCGATGGTAACAAATATCACTGAAGGACCTATTACAGGCAGCAGAATAGTTACATTAAGTCCGTTGTCCGGGAACAAGACAAAGATTGATGCATCATGGAGTGTCGATATGTCAGGTGTTCCTTTTTTTGGAAGAAGTTTTGCAAAAGATGGCTTCACTAAAGCAACAGAAGCTGCACTCAATAAAATCGCACAGGCTGTTGGGAAATAATTGCCCTCAGCTAAGGTAATGTGATACCACTAGATCATACCACATTTTTTCTATTATTTGCAAGATTACAATATTCAGTTAACCAGAACGCAACAACTACTCTACAACTAAATTTCAATTAAAGAGCAATTAAGGTACACTAATTTAATTGATTCCAATTTTGGTAAAGAACATGATCGACTGAGGCGGCAGACATTAGAATAAGAGCTCTGCTACTTTGATACGAGCTGCAAGGTGCCCACCAAGTGAGTTCGCTTAAGCGTAATACATAATTATTTCTCTAACTTCCTAGGGAAATATGTCGATTAACTTCCTAGGCATCTGTCTTCGAAGACGACTTAGGAATACCATTTGGAGCCGAATGCAACCAATTGCATCAATATAGATAAGTCGTTACCCTTCCTTAGTAAGTCTCCACAATACCATCATCGGTGATCTTCTTTGTTCGGCGCATTAGATGAAACCTACTTATAGTACGATCGCACGTTCGTACTTATTGCTAGCTGATTTTTCTTCTTGACCTTTGATATATTGCAATAACTATACTTTTACTCTTGCATATTTATAAAGTATACAGGTATAGTAATTGGCCTTGAGTAAACCAAACGCAGTAGAAATAGAACAAGGAATTGGCAGTGAGATCGACCACTTCGTATACAGAGTACCAAAAAAGAATCATGACTCGACCGTGCAGCTCAGTAAAGAATTTGGTGACATAATAAGGGAATATGGAGTTGCACATTTGGTTTTCCAGCTGAGCAACACTGAGGCACCAATGGATGGTATTACCAACATAGCCAAGACTATCTCAGCTACCCGAGACGAGGAGGTCTGGTTGGAACTAATGTTCTATAGAGATCGCAATCATCGTGATGAGGTCCGTGCAAAGATGAGAACTGATGAAAGAGCGGGTCCACTTTGGCAACGGTCCATGGAGCTCGTCAGTCCAGGAACCAGCTTCATCATGGGGGAGTTTAACCGTGTCAGGATCTAGACTAACATAGTTTATAGCAACAGGTTATAAAGTAAAGATGGGATATCAATATCAAAATCAAAGGAAAGCCGAAAACAGAAACAGTTGTTGTAGTAGTTACATGACTAATACTATACGAAAACTAAGATAATAATAACATGCCAACAATAGTTATTTTGAAATACCTGCAGACGATGTTGAAAGATCAAGGAAATGCTATACCGATCTGTTTGGATGGAAAATAGAAAAATTGCCTGGAAAACAGAAGTTGGAGGCGGTTCTCCTGATCTGGAATACTGGACGGTAACTACAACAGACAGCAAAGGAAATAAAGCATCTGTAGTGGAGGGGAATGATGAAGAGGCAAAATCCTCAACAACAGATTACTAATTTTATAGATGTAAAATCAGTAGATGAATATTTGTCTAAAGTAGAGAAACTCGGTGGTAAAGTCGTCGTTTCTAAAATGGCAGTACCGGGGATGGGATACTTTGCAGTCTGCCACGACACAGAGAATAACAGTTTTGGTATTTGAGAATCTAATCAGAGCACCAAGTGAGCACAACATCCCATACAATAATTATAGCCTCTCTCCCTTCAGGTGAAGTGCTCTTGTATCTAAATATGACCATTATGACAGTGGAATTTGGAGAGTTAGCGGCAAACACGATCAGATTTTTATTCGAAGTTGAGTTGGTATGTTGTTAGTTACCCCATAGTGTAACAGTAATCATGGATGAAGCATGCATTGTCTGTTGATGGGGTTTCTAACAAGCTGATCTCGTAGAGGTACTCTAATTTCTTGCGTAAAGAATACTGTGTCCAACACAGTTTGTCGTCTGTGCTACGTTTAATCATCGAAATAGATTGCGATGCTGTCATCCATGAAAATCAAAATAATAAAGTCCACGGTTACTTGAACTAGAGAAACGAGCAATTTTTTAAAGCCTCATATTGTGGTTCACGTATAGTTCGAAAAGTTAAGTTTATTCTGGGTTGGATTATGTTTTTAGACTTGGATAGTTTTGTGATTGTGCCATGGTTCAAGTCGCGAAGGATAGTGACGTTCTTCCAGTTTGGTTCGTCTGCTGCACTCTTGAGTGTCTTTGAGACAACAATCTTTGGACTCTTCATGACTTTGGCCATGTGTGGATCGCTTTGAATGCCTGCAGGAGTAGGCCAGAAGCCTTTCATCATCTTATAGGTTGTTTCATCTAGTAGGATTGTGCTACCAGATTGCGCTTCCTTGTAAGTGTGCTTTTCCCATTCTGTGTTTTTTTAATAACTTTGAACCAATCGATCTCGTCGTTAGGCCCCGCAAAGAATCCAACGAGGCCTACATGGATAAATACACCCATTCTTCCCATAATTTACATCTTTTCATTCGCGTATTTGTCACGTTCTCTTTGGCTCATAATGAAGCTCAACTATTCCGCAGTCAAACGGCGTCGACTTAACCATGCTGAATTTTTGGATCTCGGTTATGTCTTTGAATATTGCCATGCCGCTTCTTCCAATCGCAGCAGGATTGATGAACAAATGAAATTCATCAATCAGTCCTGCTTTGATCAAGGAAGAATCAAATGAGGCACCACCATACACGATGATATCCCTGCCCTTTTCGCTTTTTAGCTTCATGATTTCGTCCGTAAGGTGGCCTGTTGCAATAGACGTATTTACCCACTGCGATTTTTTTAGTGTTTTAGTAAAAACAACTTTTGGTGTTTCTATCATCTTTTTTGCAAACTCGTAGGAAGGGTCATCAGGTTTGTTCATCACATCTGACCAATGTGAAACAAAGCCATCTGTCATTTTTCGCCCCAAAATAATAGTGTCGACTGGTTCTGTTAAATCAAATACATAATTTTTTAGTTCATCATCCCAATTCCAAACCATCCAATCCATTTCGCCGTTAGGCCCTGCAATGTAGCCGTCTATGGACATTTGCACCTGTAGTTTTAACTTTCTCAAGTCTTCTATTAACCCTCCGCGTATGCCTTCATCAGGCCTTGTATATCTAGTTTCTTCATTTGGAGCATTGCCTTTATGACTCCTTCAGATTTCTTTGCATCTTTATCCTGCACCATTTCACCCAAGATATTAGGAATGATCTGCCATGAAACGCCAAACTTGTCTTTTAACCAGCCGCACTGCTCTTTTTCTTCTCCTTCAGAGAGCTTTTCCCACAAACCATCTAATTCTTCTTGTGTTTTGCAGCTCACAAGAAATGATATGGCTGGCGAGAATTTGAGAATCGGACCTACGTTTAAGGCCATGAGTTGTTGTCATTCAAGTTCAAACCTTACAGTCATTACAGTTCCCCGGGTCTTCCGGAGACCTCGGCCGCTGATTCTCCATAATGGGCAGTATCTAGGATTCTTGAGTCTTTGAAAACTGAGGTGTAAAATTTTGCTGCTTCTTCTGCATTGTCAAACCACAGATGAAGAGTGATTTTTTGCATGATGGTTTTGTTCATAGGTGCCTTATAACAAATAATATAAAAGGCATCACTTCACAAAGGGAGGATAATTAATTAAAAGTACTTAGTAGACCTGTTGCGTAATTGAAGGCCTACAGCTATATTCTACACTATACAGCATATACTCGATGCTATTTTGATGTCTTATGCTAGGCTATCGAAGAAGCCTTTGTTATTTAGATCATTTACTGGACTTGAAATATCAGAATTTATTCCTTTTATTTGTGCATCAGTTTGAGTGACAGGAAATTTAGTATTCCATTTGCCAGTTTTCACCTCCAATCCATAATACGACATTAATTTAATGATATTTCAAAGTCCGCTTAGGGAACCGAAAATGAACTCAGCTGATATGATCTCTACTCAGCAGACAAACGTTTATTCAATGCGCCTTACAATTTATTTATCGATGAACAGTACTAAACTTAATGGAGTAAATACTCAGCAACTTGGTAGCTTGATGAATACTCTGAAGACTATCACTGACGCTTCAAAAGCAACATTTTTTGTCAAGACAGAATGGAACAGCAAGGAAGAAGGTGGTGGTGGATTTTGTGTTAGATCTTCAGCCAAAAACTTTGAAATTGGTGGCCAATCTATCCAAAGAAATAGCAGCTACACAACTCTTATGGACTTTCCTCCAGAGTTCTCAGGAGAAGGCAAAGGTCCTACAATATGTGAGGCTTGTATGTCTAGCTTAGGTGCATGTATAACACAAACAATTGTTGCACATGCAACAGCAAGAGGAATAAATTTAGATAGTATCACAATAGACCTTGAAGGTAATATTGATCTTCGAGGTTTTACCGGAATATCGAGCGACGTAAGGCCAGGTGCACAGGGATTTAAAGTGAATGTTAATATTAAAAGCAGTTCTGCCTCTAAGGAACAGATAAGTGAGCTATACGAAATCGGAAAGAAGTTGTCTCCTGCATTTGATACGTTGACAAATGGTACCTCAGTGATTGGAGTGAATTCTTCTTAATACCTTTTTAGTTTGTAATAGTCTATTTTCTAATCCACAACTGCATCATTCTCCGAATACAAAGATTCTGAAGTGTCTGATCTTTACCCTATTTACGTATTTACCTGAAAAATATAAATGTGAAAATGGTATCCTAGAGTTACTTGGAACGGGATTCTATGTTATTACTACTATAAGATATACATTCGATGTACTATTCCCACTCTACGTATGTCTGTATTAATAAGAAATGCATAAGCTTTGGAGAAGATAAGAAATGAATCCAATATTTGGTCATACCCCTTATTCATATTTCATGATGTACCTGCATTATTATCTCTCGAATCGAGGAATTTTATATAACAGTCTTAGGGTTGGGTGGGATTCTTTCCCCGCAAATAGAAGGGTTCGGTTGTTTTGCTTATTTAGCTTTTTTGTTGTATGCCAGACGATAAACGTATTTCTTGTTTACTCTAATCCTTATGAATTCACTAAATTCTAATTCTTTGCATGCTAACGCTTCTTTTACTACGGTACCAGCAACATTAAAGGAACAATCCTTCGTTGCATGTGACATCCTTGCTCCTAATGTGTAATGCTTAGGTTACCTGGTTATCTATCGAGTTCAGTAGAAAATGTTTATTCGCATTCCATTTGCATTCTTTTTATTATTATTTTTCTACCTACTTGATTGCGTGTTATCTATTTTCATATGGGTGGTTATCTGCTGCGTCATCTTATTGCAGTTAGTAACGAAATCTAAAATGGTTGCTAACTCTTCATCACTGTACTTTGAATAGAGGTTCCTACTTGCTTGTTTTATGGGATCAAAAATTGGGCTTAGCTTTACCATAGCTTTATCCATTAAGACATTTATGAATACTAAGCGTCTATCATTTCGATCTCTTTTTCGCCTGACATAGCCAGCCTTTTCCAAACGGTCTACAACACCAGTGATTGCACCTGTGGAAAGACCGGTTTCCTCAGCTAATTGGCTGGGAGTAATCGGTGTCCTACGCCTAATGATAACATCTAAACATTTATGATCAGTTGGGTTAAGTCCAATGCGTTCACCGATCAAATGATGGAAAATAACAGTTCGTGTACTTAACTCTCGTGACTGTTCTTCAAGAGAGTCTAGTAACTGCGAGTGATTTGGCATTTTACTCTTACTATTATCTTGTAGCAACCTATCAGCAGTGATTGATAATGATATAAAATGTTTGCTATATATGTATATTATGATATTAATATTTCGTAATGTAAACTATTTATATAGAAAATAATATTGTGCCTACATGACATTGCATGGAGAGAGACTAAACACGACAGAAGATAATATTCAGATAGTCAGAGAAGTGTTTAATACTTTCAATACAGGCGATATAACCAGAGTAAGTGAATTCATAAGTCTACAATATTTCAATCATGAATCACAGATGGATCCAGCTAGATCTAAGCTTCGTGGACCGGAGGAATTTATAGATACAGTAAGAAATCTACGAAGTGCATTTGATAATCTTCATTACCAAGAGTAAGGGACAATTGCCGCGGGGGATAAGGTTGTATCGATAGTAAATGTAACTGGCAAACATACCGGAAACTTTTTCATCATTCCACCTAGTGGAAATAGAATTTCTTATCGGGCAGTTCATATTCATCGCATTGTAGATGGCAAGATCATAGAACATCAAGCAATCCGTGATGACCTTAGCCTAATGGTACAGTTAGGAGTGGTGGGTCCTAAATCAGATCAGTATGAATCCCTATTCCAGACATGGAAAGCATGGAAAGGGATCTAAAAGGGAATACTGCGTCATGAGCTCATATAAATCTGAAAGATTAGGTTCGAAACCTGATGATGAAGCTGCACTACGCAAGCTTTATCAACAAATGATCGATGGCTCGAATGCAAGTAGCGGCGATGCATTTGCTGCTCCTTATCCTTATACTGACGATAGTGATTTTATTGGGTTTGATGGTACGTACATGAAAGGACGTCAGGAAATTGCTTCATTTCATCAAATGCTTTTGACAAATTTCTTAGACGCAGTCGTCTTATTGGAAAAAATCACAAGTAATACGTTTTGTGGCTATTGATATTGCCATTATGATCGCAGTTGGTGGAACTATAATAGCCAGAAAGTCAGATGTTGAACCGGAGCGAAACTCTATTCATACCATTGTTGCTGTAAAACGCAATGTCAGATGGTATTTTGCTGCTTTTCAAGATTCACGAGCGCGGTATAGTGGAAGACCAGAGGAGTCTCAAGCGCTCACAGAAGAACTACGACAAGAACTATTAAGGCATCTAGGAGAAAGACAGATTAAAAGTAGGAATACTGATTGAATGTTAGGAATTGATGATGTTGCATACATATACACATATGAACATAAAGACTCTTGGCATCCATGATGCAGCTATAGTTGATGAAAAACGATGGCTAGATTAGAGGGTAACATCAGTAGCTCAGGATGGAACATACTGATAATCCTGAGCTGCTTGGGACTAATTGTTATGTTTGATGAGACGATGATTTTGCCGGCCATTCCGGATTTCATTCATAAGTTCAATATTTCATACAGCACATCATCATGGTTGCTTTCAGCTTACATAATTGCAGCGGCTGTCATGACGCCAATTGGAGGAAAGCTATCTGACATCTACGGCAAGAAAAAGATATTGCTCATAATAATGGCAGTCTACGCAGCAGGTATTATGGCAGGACGATTTGCTACCAACATCGAATTCATGATTGCAGCAAGGATAGCACAAGGTGTAGGAATGGCAATGTTCCCCATTGCTTTTGGTATCATTAGAGAAGTCCTTCCTGAGAAAAGGCTTGCTATAGGCCAAACTATATTCAGCTCGACTTTTTCTGGTGGCGCTGTTGTAGGTTTGATTGGTGGGGCGGCCATTATCCAAAATTTTGGCTGGCAAGCGACGTTCCTGGCCATTCTTCCTGCCGCCATAGCACTATGGCTGATAATAGCAAGGTTCATGCGAATAGGCAGTCCGACAACATCAATACAGATTGGAGTCGGGGATGATAATAATGGCTACTATTCAAAGGTCAGTACTACAATTGATATCAAGGGAACGTTGGCTCTAGCAGTTACGATCATTACATTTCTGGCTGCTATAACATTAATTGAAGGCAACAGCTACGGTGAAATGTATCATGTTGCCGGACTCTTTGCGGCCTCTGGGGTATCGCTTGCATCATTTATAGTTATTGAGAGAAGAGCTTATTCGCCATTGCTTGATTTCAGGTTAATGAGCAGCAAGAGTTTCCTCGCTCCAACCATTATTCTAATGCTTGTCTTTATGTCTATTTTCATGGTATACCTGACAATCCCTGTCATGGTAAGAAGTCCAGTTCCATTTGGATTCGGAGGCAATGCAATAACAGTTGCAAGTGTCCAGCTACCATTTATGATTGTATTATTGATTGGGACAATCATGTCAGGCTTTATCTTAAATAGTGTCAAGAACACTAAGCTGATGTTATTTGGCACTACGATAAGTGCAATCGGATTCTTTGTAGTATTAATTTTTCATTCCACCGAAAACATGTTATCAATAGGACTTATGGTACTCGCAGCAGGTCTATCTCTTTCGATTACCGGTGCATTTAACGTAATACTCATTTCTGTGCCAATGCAGATGACAGGGATTGCGTTGGGAATGACTCTGCTTCTCAACCTAGTTGGAATGTCAGTGGGGCCGGCCCTCTCAGGGGTATTCCAGGAGTCCCATAAAGGAACAGCGTCAGGGGTTCAGGGTGTTTTCCCGACAAACGAGGCTTATGACTTGATATTTATAACCGCAGCAATAGTTTCACTAGCATCTGTTGCTATGGCGCTTTCTGCGTCAAGGACAAGACTTAAAACATCAACAATAACTAGTGAACAGCGCGAAACGAACAGAGAATATAGGTGATCAAGTCATCTACATGGAGCAATAGGAAGATTAGGATACAGCAAACTAAGGTTATTGGTAGGAGGTGAACACTATTATTTTGATTTGTATTGATTTGTAAGGCTTTCATAGATTAGTTACTTTGCACTTTCATCAGACTCCCATATAGCGAAACATTGTTTTCTGTATCAGAGCAAAGCGCGAAGTAGCCCATTCCTGGTACTAGATGTTTAGAAGCAAATACTTTACCTCCTAGATCCTCAACTGTAGATGAATATTCATCGACAGAATCTACACCTATGTAATTAGTTATATGATGCTCTGGCATTTGCCTTTTCATCATTCCGCCTCCTACAGCTGCATTGTTTCCTTTATCATCTGTAGTTGTTATAAGCCAATAGTCTATTGGTTCACCTGTTGCTGCTGATGTTAGGTTGCTATCATTATTTGTAGTAGTACTACTATGCTTCTTGACAAAAACACATTATTTTATAGACTACAGTTTCAACTCCGATTGGTTTTGTCGTAAGTTCACCTGCTCTGTGTTTAAAACCCTTGGCTTATCAGTTTCGTCCTGTCAACTACACATATCAGGACATTTGAGTTGATTCTGTTAATCTTAACTATTAGCCGTTGTATTTTGAAGATTGAAGGATAAAGCATACGACTACAGCTAATCTCTTGACATTTTTGGAATTTGGGTGGTTATCTCATTCAAAATGCTGATTGGTATCATCCGTGTTGTTTTAGCACGTTTTTCTGTGGCCATTGCTTGACTTCAATGTACTA
>Ga0182008_10002288_pt1 | contig 12076 bp, 7 predicted proteins | sample Sormic07211129_1_FD_120482 | JGI IMG/M metagenome (GOLD analysis project Ga0182008, IMG submission 120482) | Rhizosphere microbial communities from Sorghum bicolor, Mead, Nebraska, USA - 072115-129_1 metaG | ecosystem: Host-associated > Plants > Roots > Rhizosphere | place: USA: Nebraska...
ACGGACTTCTATATTTGGAATAGAGGCTATAGCGGTTTGAAGGAGCCAGGAGCTTTGTTTTCGAGCATTAAAAAATCAAATTAAGAATATTTTAAATGTACGCAATTATGAAAATTATTTCTCCTGGAAAAGTGAGCATTCGATGCTTAAGATGTCTTACAATAAGCGTACTGTTTAAAAGAAAACAAGTATGCCTCGTGCTGTTCGGTTTTTTTATATTCTCGTTTAACGCTTTTGCTCAAACGACTGTTACGGGTACAGTGAAAGATGAAAGGGGTGACGTTCTTTCGGGTGTGAATGTCACCCTTAAAGGTACAACTACCTCTATCGTTACCAATGATGAAGGGAATTACTCGATTTCCACTCCTGATCTGCAGGGAACCTTGGTGTTTTCCTACATCGGATTTGAAATTGAAGAGATTGCGCTCAATGGTCGCAATCTCCTCCATGTAAACTTGAAAAATAGCGTTCAGGCCTTAGAAAATATCATTGTTACCGGTTACTCGTCTCAACGGAAAAAAGACATCACTGGATCCGTTGCAGTTGTAGATATGAAGGCATTGAAAGCTGTTCCCTCCGGTTCTGCTATGCAAGCGCTGCAAGGACAGGCTTCAGGAGTGAACGTCATCAGTTCAGGGGTACCTGGCGCTGCCAGCAAAGTTTTAATACGTGGGGTAAGTTCCTTCGGAAATACTCAGCCTCTAGTTATCGTCGATGGCATTCAGGCGGATCTGAATAACATCAGTTCTGACGATATCGAATCGATGCAGGTTTTAAAAGATGCAGGTGCAGCTGCAATATATGGAGTGAGAGGTTCTAACGGGGTAATTATTGTAACTACAAAAAAAGGTAAAGCGGGTACGCCGGTTATTTCTTATGACGCTTACTATGGCTTACAACTTCCAGAGTCAGGCGACCCTTTAAATCAGTTGAACTCTAGGGATTTCGCAAGGTTAACCAAAGTAGCGTTTCCAAACACAACCTTATTTGCGAATGGTTTACCCGATTATGTATATGCAGGACCAATGGGAGCTGGTATAGGAATGGCTGGAGATCCTGCAGTTGACCCTTCAAAATACAATTTGGATCTGGCAAATTCAGCTAATAATTATTTAATTCAGCAAGTGAATAAGGAGGGAACAGATTGGTACGGTGCCATGTTCAGGAGAGCTCCGATGACCAATCATAGCCTCAGTGTTAGTGGAGGAACCGATAAGTCGAATTATTTATTTTCATTAGGTTATCTAAATCAACAGGGTTCCGTAGTGCAGACCTATTTGAAGCGATACTCTGCACGAATCAATACTTCCTTCAAACTCAGGGATAATATTCGAATAGGTGAAAATGTGAATATATTTTATAAACAGAATCCTGGTTTCAGTAATCAGGGCCAATTCGCACCGATGGCAAACTTGTATAAAATGATGCCAATAACTCCCGTTTACGATATTATGGGGAACTATGGTGGAACATTCGCTGGACCTGAATTGGGAAGTGATGGCAATCCAGTAGCAACACAATATCGAAAAGTAAATGATCGGAGTAATAACTGGAATGTAGTAGGGAATGTATACGGTGAAATTGATTTTTTGAAAAACTTTACAGCTCGTATGAGCTTTGGTGGTACGATTGATAATAGCTATAACCAGAGTTTCAACTTTACTGCCTACAACGATAAACAGGGGTACAATAACCCGAACAGCTATCAGGAAGGCGCCAGCTACAATGGCACTTCTGTATGGACTAATACCTTGGTGTATAAGAATGTGTTTAACAAGCATAATCTGAACGCACTGATCGGCTCTGAGGCAATCAGGAACTATGGGAGAGGAGTCGGGGGTGGAGCACAGAATTATTTCTCTACTGATTTCGACTACCTGATCTTAAATAATGGAACCTCAAATGTTACGAATTATAGTAACGCCTATGTTAATACGTTATTCTCACTTTTCACCCGTATAGATTATTCTTATGATGATAAGTACATGCTAGGGCTTACCGTCCGTCGAGATGGATCATCGATGTTCGGATCAGAGAAACGTTACGGAGTCTTTCCTTCAGTTTCTGCAGGTTGGCGGGTAACTGGTGAGAATTTCATGAAAAACATAACCTGGTTAAATGACCTAAAAATCAGAGGAAGTTATGGGGTCCTAGGTTCAAACAGTAATATTAATCCAGCCAATGGTTTTACACTGTTTGGAGGAGGTTTTTCAAATGCATACTATGATATTTCTGGTTCTTCCAATTCAATTAAGCAGGGCTTTTTCCAAACTACAAACGGAAATGCTCAAACCGGTTGGGAAAGAAATATTATTTCCAATATAGGTCTTGATGCTACCATACTAAGTAATATCAATCTTTCCGTAGAGTACTACAAAAAATCAATCGATGGGTTGCTGTTTTCTCTCCCCCTACCTGCCACTGCAGGTGGCGCTGCAGCGCCGACGGTAAACATCGGTGACATTCAAAATCAAGGTTTTGATATTTCCATCGGATATTCCGGAAGAGTGAATGATAATTTGCAGTTCTTAATCAATTCAAACCTCACAACGTACAGCAATATGGTGGTTGACATTCCAGAGCCTGGTTATTTCGACACCGGAAATCAGCAACAATTAGGGAATATGATCCGGAATAAGGAAGGGCATGAAGTCAGTTCTTTCTTTGGATATGAAGTCGAGGGTTTGTTTAAAGATGATGCTGAAGTGTCTGCGGCACCCACACAAACAGGTGCGGCGCCAGGTCGTTTTAGGTATCATGATGTTGATCGGAACGGGGTAATTAACGCTGATGACCGTACCTTCATCGGTAGTCCAAACCCAGACTTTACTTATGGATTGAATCTTGGTGTCAACTATAAGGGCTTTGATTTTTCGACTATTTTCTATGGTTCCCAAGGGAATGAAATTATTAACGCTTTAAAGGTTAACACCCATTTCTTTGGCACCTATGTGGGCGGGAAAAGCAAGGATCTACTCAATGCCTGGACACCAGAAAATACAAATACAAACATCCCTAAGGTAGAGAGTGCAAATAATTTCAGTACATCAGGTGTTTTGAATTCCTTTTTTGTGGAGGACGGTTCATACCTGAGGCTGCGATCTCTGATTTTGGGTTATACTGTTAACCCAACTGTACTGAAGAAGTTTGGTATGAACAGGTTAAGGGTATATGTTCAAGCCGCTAATTTATTCACAGCTACTAACTATTCGGGATTGGATCCTGAGATTGGAGGAAGTAGTTCAGGTTTTGGAATCGACTATGGGAATTATCCAAACAACCAAAAAAACTTCCTTTTTGGATTAAATATCGTGTTTTAATATTCTTTTTATTAGCATAAATATCATGAAAATTTATAGAAATATAGTCATATTAAGCAGCTCCTTACTCATACTGTTAAGCAGTTCGTGTAAAAAGGATTATCTAGAAAGAGCTGCGATCGGCTCTACCAGTGAAACCACTTTGGCGACCAAGGCAGGTGCCGATGCCCTCCTTATTGGCGCCTATTCTTTACTTGATAATGGCGGTACCGCAGGCGGAGGATGGCCCTCAGGGAAATGGATATTCGGTGGGGTGACTTCGGATGACGCCCATACGGGTACCGAAGCCGGTGCGCTTCAACCTGTACCCGCATTTGAGAGTTATTCTTTCGAGTCGACTCTCTATCCGCTCAACGACAAGTGGGTGTTTTTCTATTCAGCTATTCAACGTGCGAACGACGTCCTACGCTTACTTCCTAAAATACCGGAGGGTGCCTTAACAGCTGATCAAGCCAAACAGATAGAAGCGGAAGCCGTTTTTTTACGGGCAGTTTACCATTTTGAAGCGGCAATCATGTGGAGGAATATCCCTTTTGTCGATCAATCTAATAGTTTCGCAAACGGAAATTATATTGTTGGCAATGAAACGCCTATTTGGCCGAAAATTGAAGCTGACTTCCAATTTGCGGCCGATAATTTATCGCCGACTAAAAGCGATGCGGGACGAGCAAACAGTTGGGCAGCGAAAGCTTTCTTAGTCAAGACCTATATGTTTCAGCATAAGTATGCTGAGGCTAAACCGTTATTAGGTGATATCATAGCGAATGGACTAACTGCAAATGGTAAAAAATACGCATTACTGGATCGCTATCACGATAATTTTTTGCCATCGAAAAAAAACAATTCCGAATCAGTATTTGCCGTACAAATGTCAGTCAATGACGGTGCAAATGGAGCTAACGGAAATGCATCGAATGGAGAAGGACAAGCTGGCCCCTATGGTGGTCCCTACCCAAGTTATGGTTTTTATCAACCTTCATTTAGCTTAGTCAACTCCTACAAAACAGATCCAATTGACGGTTTGCCGTTGTTGTTTACTTTTAATGATTCAAATGTAGCCAATGACCAGGGTTTATTGTCCTCCGATCCTTTTGTTCCCTATAACGGAACACTGGATTCACGATTGGATTGGACAGTTGGCAGACGAGGTATTCCCTTTTTAGACTGGGGGGTTATGCCTGGACAATCTTGGGTTAGACAGCAGAGCGTTGCCGGACCTTACTTGCATATTAAAGGAACTAATCCACAGTCCGAGCCCGACGCTCGAGAAAACCTGAGTTCTGCGGTCAATTACAACATGATTCGTTTTGCAGATGTATTATTATGGGCAGCAGAGGTGGAGGTAGAACTTGGGGGCATGGAAAAGGCTGAACAATATGTGAATCAAGTGAGGGCGCGTTCAGCAAATCCATTAAGCTGGGTATATACCTATATCAATAACAGCAATCCTTTACAGGGATTCACTGATAAACCCGCTGCTAATTACAAAGTAGGGCTCTACACAGGTCACTTTACTCGAAACGGCCAAGAATATGCGCGGGAAGCTGTTCGATTTGAAAGAAAGCTTGAATTGGCCATGGAGCACCATCGCTTCTTTGACTTGCAGCGTTACGATCGGGGCACAGGCTATATGGCTGATATCTTGAATGCATACATTAAACATGAAACTACAATCCCTGGATATCATTTCGACTATATGACCGGGGCTACGTTTACGAAAGGAAAAAACGAAATCTTTCCGATCCCACAGACACAAATTGATTTAACAATGAAAGACGGAGCTTCCCTTTTAAAGCAAAATCCAGGTTATTAATCCTGGGTGTTTATAAAATATAAAAGAACTAATTGAATATTAAATAGCTAGTTATGAGTGCATTCAATCAGTCGTTTAGTCGACGTAAATTTATCAGTATGGCAGGTGTAGGAGCGGCTGCAATGGCTGTTTCTCCCCATCTTTCTTTTGCAGCGGGCATGGTTGACAGAAAAATTCGTGTGGGTATTATTGGAGGAAGATTTGGAGCGGGTTTCAATTTTCACGAGCATCCAAATTGCATAGTCGAGGCAGTAAGTGATTTGATTCCTGAAAGACGGGAACATTTGATGAAGGTTTACCACTGTAAAAAAAGCTACGAGTCATTAAAGAAGCTCCTTCGAGATCGAAAAGTGGAAGCTGTGTTTATTGCTACTCCAGCCCCAGATCATGCTAATCATGTCATTGAATCGTTAAATGCTGGTAAACACGTCCTTTGCGCTGTTCCTGCAGCGATGACCCTGGATGAATGCGCAGCGGTAAAAGAAGCTGTCGAACGTACGGGGCTGATCTATATGATGGCAGAAACTAGCATATTTCGCCAAGGTATGATCTCCGTACAGAAACTATACAAAGAAGGAAAGTTTGGAACTATGTTTAGTGCCGCGTCAGAATATAACCACCCCGGACTAGAGGTCTTGTATTTTGAAAAAGGAAAACCTACTTGGAGACATGGGTTACCGCCAATGCTTTATCCTACACATTGCACCTCATTTCTTATCGGTGTAACTGGAGAGCGACTAACGGAGGTGAGTTGTATGGGATGGGGAGATGATAGCCCAATGCTTAAAAACAACGCTTTCAAAAATCCATTTTGGAACGAGACCGCATTCTTCAGGACGAACAAGGGCACCCCGTTTCGAGTTGAGGTGAACTGGAAAGGTGCGCTCGAAGAAGCAGAACGTGCAGAATGGAGAGGAGATAAAATGAGTTTCTACTACCCGACTCCAGGAAATAAAGAGTTTACGATCATCCGCGCCGACGATAAAATCGGACGGGATGATGCCGGGTTCGCGCATACCAAAAATATTATGGAACCTTATTCGGTGCCAGAATGGTGGAAAACTGATATGTTACCCGCACCGTTAAGGCATAATAGTGGTCATGAAGGATCGCATACGTTTATTACCCACGAATTCATCGACGCTATTGTGAACAGTCGCGAATCGTCAGTCAACGTATATGAAGCGCTTGCCTTCACAGCACCGGGGATTGTGGCCCACCAGTCCGCTTTAAATGACGGTGAATCGATGAAGATTCCAAGTTTCGATAAATAAAATTCTATAAGAGGAGATGATCCTGTAAATTTTAAAAAATGAGTAATTGGCCAAAGTCTTTAGCACTATTAACTGAGAATGAACAGTTCATTCCAGGCGGAGTAGTTTCACTAAACCGTAAATCTGAACCTAATATATGTTTTAACCGGGGCCGAGGTAGCCGCGTATGGGACATTGAAGGAAATGAATACATCGATTACCAGGCAGGATTTGCCGCTGCATTTTTAGGGCATAATGATCTTGATGTGAATGAAGCCGTTAGGCAGTCCATCGATAGCGAATCGGTTCTAATGGGAGCGGGGCCTACTGATCTTGAAGGACAACTGGCTAAATTATTTTGTGAAAGTGTTCCGACCGTCGAGAAAATTCAACTCACAACAACCGGTTCGGAAGCAACGTACCACGCTATTCGGATCGCACGAGCGGCCACAGGACGTGATCATGTTATTATTATGCAAGGAGGATATAACGGCTGGCATAATGATGTCTCAGGAAATGTAATCAGTGATCTTTCCAATATTGGTAATCGGGTACAACCAGGGGAATATCCTTTTGATTCGCTATCTGCCGGTATTCCCCAAAACCACAAATCCTTGATTCATGTTATTAACTACAATGACCTGGACTCTGTTCATTATCTTCTAAAACGATTCCCTGTTGCCTGTATTCTTTTAGAACCGCTACTCCAAAATATAGGTATTGTGAAACCTCAATCTGGTTATCTGGAAGGGTTAAGGACGCTTGCAGATGAACATGGTTTTTTACTCATCTTCGATGAAGTGAAGACCGGTTTTCGGCATGCCTTAGGAGGCTATCAAAGCATTTGTGGGATCACACCCGATCTGAGTACATTCGGTAAGGCAGTAGCCAATGGATACCCTATGGGAGTGATAGGGGGAAAGAAAGAATTCATGGATTATTTTATCCACCCTGCAAAGGAAAAGCGTGTACTGATCGCCGGCACTTTTAATGCTCACCCGCTTACTTGTGTTGCTGCAATTGCCACCCTTAAAAAATTAGCATCCCCAGCGTTTCAAGTTTATAAACACGTTGAACACTTGGGTGATGTTCTTGAGAATGGATTAGTGAGTATCCTTTCAAAATATGATTTCCCATTTCATATTGCCCGTCAAGGCTCTGCGTTCTGTGTTTATTTTATGGATCATCCTCCAAAAGACTTTCATGATATTTTGCTTCACCATGATTTCGCTTTTGACAAGGCGTATCGTTTACGTTTAATAGAAAAAGGAGTTTTTAATTTTCCTTTACCCATTAAACAAGGAAGTATTTCCTTTGCACATTCCTTGCAGGATATCGAAGAAACCTTGGATAAGACGGAGCAAGTCCTAGCTGACTTAATGTCTGAGCGAGTTGTTCCATTAATTACAAATAGAATACAATAGATGAAAATAACGGCTATAGAAACTCACGTTTGCAATGCTCGCATGAGGAATTGGATTTTTGTAAAGGTTATTACTGATCAGCCGGGATTATGGGGATGGGGAGAGGCGACACTAGAGTGGCATACCCGATCAGTTGTCGGTGCAGTTGAAGATATCTCACAACTGCTAATTGGCGAGGATTTTCGACGTATTGAGCACCTTTGGCAGATGATGTACCGACAACATTTCTGGCATGGAAACGGAATTGTAAGAGGGACGGCGATGAGCGGCATCGACATAGCCCTTTGGGATATCATGGGAAAGATGCATGGAGTTCCTTGCCATCAACTTTGGGGCGGTCGCGTTCGAGACCATGTCCGATTGTATGCACACTTGGGTGGCGGAAGAATGGAAGATTTTTATCAGACTAAGCCTGATGATGCCAAAGTCTTTGGAGAATTAGCCCAACGTGCAGTCGAAGACGGGTTTACCGCTTTTAAGTCGATGGCAGTGCCGGAAACAATGCCTCTTGACGGTTTAAAGCCCATTCGCTATGCAGAAGCATGTGTTAGAGCGATGCGTGAAGCAGTGGGAGATGACATAGATATTATGGTTGATTGCCATGCTCGTCCAAGTCCATTAATGGGCTTGCAGTTTGCGAAAGCGCTGGAACCCTACGGTCTTTATTTCTTTGAGGAGCCATGCTGGCCTGAAAGCGTAGATGATATTGCACTCATACAACGAGCTGTCAAAACACCCATTGCGAGTGGGGAGCGTTTAGTAGGCATTCACGCTTTTAGAGAGCTGCTGGAGAAGCGAGCGGTTAGTGTCATTCAACCCGACATTACACACTGTGGTGGATTGAGTGAAGTCAGGCGTATTGCAGCGCTCGCAGAGGCTTATCGCGTTGCCATAGCTCCGCATAATCCCCAAGGGCCTGTAAGTACCGCTGCTTCGATTGAATTTGGTTTTGCAACGCCCTCCTACAGCATTTGCGAAAGCGTACATAATGACGTGCCATGGAGAGATGGTGTCGTGAGCGAAGGATTCACCGTGGAGAAAAAAGGACGAATTGTCAAACCGAATGAGCGCCCTGGTTTGGGAATAGAAATAAATGAAGAAGAAGTCAAAAAACATCCATTTAAACAGGAAATCTTACAAAGAACTTTTTATAAGGACGGAAGTGTAGGAGATTGGTAATATAGAACATCAAAGCATGCATAAATTATTTAGTAATAAAACGGTGGTCATCAGTGGCGGACTTGGAGACATAGGTAGGGCAATTGCGAAAGAGTTTGCCAGGGGTGGAGCTAACATTGCCTTGTGTGACATGCGTGAGAAGGAAGAAGCTCATGCTTTTCTCGAAGAACTTAGACGGGAATACCCCGTTGAATGTCACTACGCCCAGGTTGATGTTTCTAATGCCGACGCTGTTGAAGAATGGCTGGATGAAATGGAAATTAAATGGGGTGTTGCTACCATTATTGTTGCTAACGCTGCGACTGTGACCCTTGCAGGTATTCTCGAAATGACCTCGCAACAATGGACACGGGAACTTAGGGTAAATCTTGACGGCGCATTTCACCTTACGCAATTAGCTGCGAGGAAGCTAGTGGAAAAGAAGTTGCCTGGACACATTGTATTCGTGGGCAGTTGGGCTGCGCACGCAGTACATGCAAACCTTCCTGCCTATTGCGTAGCGAAAGCAGGTATGAGAATGCTTTGTAAGTGTCTCGCATTAGAACTTGCGCCACATCAGGTATTGGTAAATGAAATTGCGCCCGGTTATGTGGATGCAGGCCTAAGTGGGAAGATTTGGGAACACCAGCCTGATTTGGTTCGTGAGGCCACCGAGAAGGTGCCGATAAAAAAAATAATGAGTTCAGCATCTGTTGCCTGGGAAGTAGCCCATTTATGTCATCCTAACAATGAGCATATTACAGGAAGTACCCTATTGATGGATGGAGGACTTTCTTTGCGTTCATAGAGTAATTTAAATAATCGATGCAATTAAAAAATAATTTCTTAACCCAGGATCCTTCATTTAATGGATTTATAGGCGTATGCCAGGTAGACATTACACCACCAGTAGGAATTTATTCTCGAAACTGGGGAGCGTCAACGCGGGACGTAGCGGAAGGCGTTCATAAGCCACTCTTGCTAACCTGCTTTGTTTTTCAAGCATCAAAACTTGATCAACCTCTAGTACTGATATCAACCGATTTAGGTTGGTGGAAAAGTGCTGAAGATGAACGTATATTGCGCTTTGGCATCTTAAAAGAGCTGGATCTGGAACCCAGTCACCTTATGTTTTGTTTATCACATACGCATTCAGGGCCATGTCTATACAGTGAAGAACGATCCAAACCCGGAGGCAGTCATATTGAGTTTTACCTGCTGGAACTTAAGGAAAAAGCGGTGCTTGCAGTGAAAAAAGCACTTTCATCGTCAGAAAAGTCGACCCTGTCTTGGCGTTATGGCAAATGTAGCTTAGCTACCAACCGGGACTTGCCAGATCTTGAAAAAGAAAGATTAATCGTAGGAATGAATCCACAAGAGAAAGCAGATGATACGTTGCTTGTGGGAAGAGTTACTACTGAAAATGGGAAGACAGTAGGGGTGTTAGTAAACTATGCGTGTCATCCTACAACATTGGCATGGGATAACAACCTGCTTTCTCCCGATTATGTGGGAGCAATGCGCGAACTGGTAGAACAGGAAACAAAAGGTCTTTGCTTGTTTTTACAAGGCGCATCTGGGGAGTTGGCTCCATCAGAGCAATACTCAGGGGATTGTAAAATGGCTGATCAATTCGGACGACAATTGGGATACTCCGTAATGGCAGTATTAGAAGCGATGTTACCGCCAAGTTCTCATTTGATATTTGAGGGCGTTGTTGAATCTGGAGCAAGCCTTGGCATTTGGAAAAAAGCGAAGCGGAATCCATCTACCGTAATTAGTATAGAGACGATAGATGTTGTGATGAACTTGAAACCACTTCTGGCCCTGTCTGAAATCGAGGAGCAATGGAGAGCATGTGATGATCCAGTAGTAAAGGAGCGACTCTGGCGGCTAAGGGGAATCCGGAAAACAGTTGGCGAGGAAAGTACAACAAAAATGCCTCTTTGGGTTTGGAGACTAGGTGATGCCGTGTTGGTTGGACAACCTAATGAAGCTTATTCTTTATTTCAACAACAGCTTCGAGAACATTTTTCTTTTCATTCTGTAGCCGTAATGAATATTGTTAACGGCTACGCAGGTTATCTGCCACCAGAGGAGCTTTACCAGACGGATATGTATGCCGTTTGGCAGACGCCCTTCGCTCAAGGTTCCTTGGAATTATTAACCCATACAGCGATTGACGCAATAAAAAGAAATATTTAAATCATCACTCCAATTTATTTATATGGATTCAAATTTTACAGCACTAGATGCAGCCGTTTTTGGGATTTACATTATCGGCATTGTGGGGCTCGGGATTTTTGCATCCCGGAAAGCAAAGAATACCAAGCGGGATTATTTTTTAGCGGGAGACAAGCTTCCATGGTGGATGATTGGAGGAAGTATTATAGCCGCAAATATCAGTAGCCACCAGTTAGTTGGAGTAATGGGGGTTGCTTATAGTGCTGGCTTTGTAGCGGTTGTAGTAGAATGGGGCGCTATTTTGATTGGATTCAATGCGTTGCTTTGGATTTTTCTTCCTTTCTATTTGCGTAATGGTTTTTATACCATGCCCGAGTTTTTGCAAAAGCGCTTCGGAGAGACTGCTCGGACTATTTATTCAGTATTAGTGCTGTTAACCTATGTATTTGTGGAAATAAGTGCCGTCCTGTATTTAGGCGCCCTCTCACTCCATTCCTTATTTGGTATTCCGATGGTTTTCAGTGTGTTGGTTCTGGCTATTACCACCGGGATCTATACCATAGCTGGCGGCCTACGTGCAGTGATCTGGACCGAGATGGTGCAATTGGGGGTGCTTATGGTAGGGATGGCAGTACTGTCTTATTCCACCATTAACGCCGCTGGAGGATTCAGCGCTGTAATGGAAACGACAAAAGATTGGGAGCTTATATTACCGGCAGACGATCCTGATTTTCCATGGACCATGTATTTAGGAGGACTATTGTGTATCAGTATATTCTATAATGCAACCAACCAATTTATTGTTCAACGAACATTGGCCGCTAAAAGTGAATGGCACGCGCGAATGGGCGTGATTTTTGCCGACTATCTGAAATTTCTTTTGCCTTTACTGATAATTGTTCCTGCACTTGTTGCGCCGAAAAT
>Ga0182008_10002289_pt1 | contig 12076 bp, 9 predicted proteins | sample Sormic07211129_1_FD_120482 | JGI IMG/M metagenome (GOLD analysis project Ga0182008, IMG submission 120482) | Rhizosphere microbial communities from Sorghum bicolor, Mead, Nebraska, USA - 072115-129_1 metaG | ecosystem: Host-associated > Plants > Roots > Rhizosphere | place: USA: Nebraska...
AGAGCGACGTCCCCCTGGTCGACGCCGAGGTGCGCTCCGCGGACGAGTCCGGCATCGAATTGCTGTGACACCGCCGCAGCGGCACGTCTGCTGCGGCTGACCGCGTCGGACTTGGAGCCGATCCTCGGACCCGTTAGCGTTTGCGCATGAACATCGTGCCGCCGCACTGGGACCTCGATGCGGCGGAAACCCTGAAGGCGGAGCTCGAGTCTCGGCTGGCCCGTGCGACCGATGGCCAAGGGGCCTCAGGCGGCAACGCTGCCCCGCCCCTCTACGACACGCTGGCGGCCATCGCCGCCTTCGGGCACCCGGTCGGCACCGAAGTGCTCGAACAGATCGCTCGGGACCCGAGCCGCGCCGCCAAGGTGCGCGCCAAGGCCGCAGAGGCGCTCATGCTGGACGGGACCGGGAGCCATGACGAGCTCATCGCCAGCCTGGTCGTCAGCGGGGACGCGATGCTCGCGGGAAACCTCGCAGGCTCCGTCGCTGCGCACGAGTACCGGGGGGTCATGCCGCGTCTCATCGAAGGGCTGAACAGGTCGCCAGACGATCAGCAGGAACCTGCGAACCGCGTCGCCATCGTCCGCGCGCTCTCGGGGTTCAACCTCTACGAGCGGCGGAACACGGCGTTCGTGGCGGCCCTCCAGGATGTCGCGCGCAATGGCGTCGACGCTGCTTCGGTGCTCGCGTTGCAGACCATCGGCAACGCCTGCGACACCGAGCCGATCCAGGAGGTTCGCCGGACCGTCCACGACGCGCTCAAGGATCCGACGCACACCGATCGCTTCGTCGTCGCTGCGGACATGCTGTTGCGATTGGCAGCCCCGCTACAGGACACGAACCCGCTCCTCGTTGAATGGTTCGGCCCACCGGGGCGGCCGGACGACGCCCTCTCGACGGACGAGTACGAGGAGGTCTTGACAGGGCTTAGGAACGCGATCGAACAAGCCAAGGTCCTCCCGGATGATCCAGACGCGCAGATTGCCGCGGCACGGTCCATCCGCTGCCTCTCGGCGTTCGACGCCATCCGGCCCGACGAAGTTCGGTCGTTCGTCACGTCGGACAACGCGGCGATCTCCATCGCCGCGATCGAGATCGTCTGCGCCCGCTTCACGAGGTCCGACAGGGACGAGCCGACTCCGGAAGACCGTGCAGTCCTCCAGGATGTGGCGGCTTCGCTGGCGGAGCATTGGCAGCCCGCCCAGGATCTTCCGGTCCACGAGCAGGACCCGCTCGAGCGAGCTCTCGCCGAGATGCCGCTCGCGTTCCGGTCTGCGCTGGCTGGACCACTGGGTCAGGCGTTCGAGGAGTCGATGGCCTCGATCGAACGCCTGCGCGGTCACGTCCAGCTACGGCCACCTCCCGCTGGCCTCGCGCTCGAAGACCACCGGCTCGAGACGATCGCCGGTGACGCTTTCGATCCCGCCACGTCCGACGCGGGACCACGCGAGGCGCTCAGGGCCGAGCTCGCGCAGCTCCCTCCGCTCGTGACGGCCCTCGGGGCGCTCGGGCAGCACAATCGCCTCCCGATCTCGGACGTCGTGACCGGAGTTGCGCTGGGGAAGGATATCCACCGCCCGCTCACACGCGCCGTGGCCCAGTGGCAGTGGGGGGACAACATGGACGACGAAGCCTACGTCGTGCCGGCCATGCAATCGCTTCGGGCATTGATCAAGCACCGAAGGATGGAGGAGTACGGGCCGGACATCTCCCAGGCGCTCTCCAGCGCGGAGAGAGCGATCGAGGAGCACGGCCACGGGAGCACCCCGGGCCTTCCCATCACCGAGCTCCGGAACGTCGCTCGGGATGGACTCGCCTTCGACATAGGCAGCGACCTTCGCAGCCTGAGCACTTCCGAAGTCGAAGGGCATACAGCGCACTGCCTCGGTGCGCTCGACGAGAACGCCGCGAGCACCATGGGGCGCCTTGCGGCACGGGCCCTGAAGGAGCTGAAGACGAGGCACGATCGGACGTACGACGCCATCGTCGAAGCCTGCTCGAAGAACCCAATCGCCGCGAAGCTCGTCGTACCATATGTCGCCGACGATGGATCCTACGAGGCACTCCTCCACCTCGCTACCAGTGAGGACGTCCCGCTCGAAGTGCGCGCCGCCGCATGTGGACGTTCGGCGAAAGATGCGATCCGCCAGGCGTACAGACCGATGTCGTTCGATGATGGACACTTCGGAGCATCACGACCCGACGCGACGGAGGTGGTGTTCGGCCCCGAGGCCGTGGTCGGCACGGTGATCGAGCAAAGCAGCACGCGGACCGTCGGGCTCCGTCCCGACCGCGTGGAGGAACACCTCCCTCCCCCGGTGAGCCTGCCCGATGAGCGGAGCGTAGGGGAGCCCTTGACGGGGGCAGTCGAACCAGACGACATCGATCCGTACTGGCTCACAGACGAAGGGCGGCTGCTCGCTGAGTTGCTCTTGTCCCCGGAAGGCACTCCGGACGAGCAGAATGCCACGCAGGAAGCAAACTGGGGCTTGGACGAACTCGACCGGCATGACGGCATCGAGTACGGCGGGTCCCGGCGATCGCTCGACTTCGACGCCATGTCCCAGTTCGACACTGATCTCGGCAACCCGGGTCCCGACCGCCACATCGAGAACACCGGCCATGAGCCGCCAGACTTCGACCTGGACTTTTGAAGACTAGCTCCCGCTTAGCGAAAGATCCTCAGCCCGTGAACGGAGCAGGCCGCAACGCGTGCCCGACGCCCACCGCTCCCACGGCGAGGACGACAGCACCGATGGCGAGGGCGATGCGAGCGACGACGGCACGCCTGGTCGGACGCGCGGCGGCCAGCGAGGCAACGAGCCCCACGAGGACGGGAGCGCTCATCAGGCCGAGCACGACCTCGGCCACGGGCCATCGATTGCCCTCGACGCTCTCCGAGGGGTCCCCGTAGACCCACGGCGCCCCGATTGCCGCCGCTGCCAGGAGCAAGATGACCGCGAGCACGAGGAAGGAGTCCGCGGCGCGGCGCGCCCACCGAGTGGTGCTGATCCCAAGGTCCTCGACCATCAGCCGAAGCTCGCCGCCGGCGGCGCCTGCGCCGAGATCGTCCCCGAGGCAGCCTGCGCTCCCTGCTTGGCGTGGTAGCTCGACCGGGTCAAAGGGCTCGACTCGACGTGAGCGAAGCCCATCGCCTCACCGATCACCTTCAGCTCGGTGAACTCGTCCGGCGACCACCACCGGTCGATCGGCATGTGGTTGGAGGTCGGGCGTAGGTACTGCCCGATGGTGACGATGTCGACTCCCACCGAACGAAGGTCCCGCATGGCTGCGACCATCTCGTCCTTCGTCTCCCCGAGCCCGGCGATGAGCCCGGACTTCGTCACGAGGCCGGCCTCCTTCGCCCGAGCCAGGACGGCGAGGCTACGCGCGTAGCCGGCGCTCGGCCGCACCGCGCGCTGCAGCCGGGCCACCGTCTCCAGGTTGTGGTTGAGGACCTCGGGCCGGGCATCGAAGATCAGCTGCTGCGACGCCGCGTCGCCCTTGCAGTCCGAGATCAACGTCTCGACCGCGGTGCCGGGGCACCGCTCGTGCACGAGGCGCACCGTCTCGGCCACCGCCCCCGCTCCCCCGTCGGCGAGGTCGTCGCGCGCCACGACGGTGATGACGGCGTGCTGCAGGCCCATGCGAGCGATGGCCTCCGCCACGCGCATCGGCTCGTCCGGATCGAGCGCGAGCGGCTTGCGCGTGTCGACGAGGCAGAAGCCGCACGCACGCGTGCACCGCTCGCCGTTGATCATGAACGTGGCGGTGCCGTCGTTCCAGCAGTCGAAGATGTTCGGGCAGCCCGCTTCTTCGCAGACGGTGACGAGATCGAGGCTGCGCATCGTCTTCTTGAGGCGCGTGTACTCCGGCCCGAAGTTCGCCTTGACCTTCATCCAGTCAGGCTTGCGGCTCTCGGCCGGGACCGACCCAGACGTGTCGACCCCCGCTTGGGCCAACCGTCCCAAGAGGCGGACCGGCTGAGCCTTGGACGTGCTCGCCTCGGCGCTCCCGGGCCGCTCCGGTTTGATGAGCTCACCAGGTCCCTCGCCACGCGTGAACGCCGAGAGGTCCGACGGTGCGACGCGCCAGGCAACGTCTTGCCGCTCGATCTCCCCGGTGCGCTCGCGCCCGGCAGGGCTCACGGAGCGGAGGAACGCGGGGAGCCGGGCAACCATCGCGTCCACGACCTCGTGCATCGTGGCTCCGATGCCTTCGGCCCGCAGCGAGGTCACGCCCTTGTCGGCGATGCCGCACGGCACGATCTTGTCGAACCACGTGAGGTCCGGGTCGACGTTGAGGGCGAACCCGTGCATCGTCCGGCCCCGCGTGATGCGCACGCCAACGGCGGCGATCTTGCGGTCGGCGATCCACACGCCCGGCTGCCCGCGCATCCGCGACGCGCCGGGGAGGCCGAGGTCGTCCAGCGCGTCGATGATGCACTGCTCGAGGGCGCACACGTAGTTCGCCGTGTCCGTGAGACCACCGCGTCCGCCCACGTCGAGGATCGGGTAGCCGACCAGTTGACCGGGACCGTGGTACGTGACGTCACCGCCGCGGTTCACGTGCACGATCTCGGCGCCGATCGAGGCGGCGTCGTGGAGGACGTGCTCAGGCTTCGCCCGCACCCCCATGGTGAAGACGTGCGGGTGCTCCAACAGGAGGACGTGATCGCCCGAGCCGTGCGCGAACAACGCCCGCTGCAGGCTGAACGCCTCCGCGTAGGGAACGGCACCGAGCCAACGGACCTGGGTCGCGCCCGGACGCGGCGATGCCAGCGCACCGAGGTGCGGCGGCGTCACCACCTCCGCCTCGGGCGCCGGCATCTGCGCGTCGTGCAAGATCAGATCTCCGCCGACCAGTCGCGAGTCTCGAGGATCTCCTTCACCTTGGCCATGAACGCCGAGGCGTAGGCGCCGTCGAACGCGCGGTGGTCCCAAGCGAGGCCGAGCATCCCCGTCGGGTGGACGGCGATGCCGTCGGTGCCGTCCGGGAGCTCGATGGCCACCGGGCGCTTCTTGACCCCGTCGGTCGACAGGATCGCCACCTGGGGCTGGTTGATGACCGGGTAGGTAATGAACGTGCCGTACCCGCCGGCGTTCGTGATCGTGAACGTGCCGCCCGTGATGTCGTCGGCCTGCAGCTTCTTGCTCCGAGCGCGCCGCGCAAGGTCCGAGATGCCCCGGGCGATCTGCCGGAGCCGCAGCCCGTCTGCGCCCTTGACCACCGGGACGAGCAACCCCTCGAAGTCGAGGTCGACAGCGATGCCGACGTTCACGTCGCGGTGCACGACGAGCTCGTTGGTGCCGACGCTCGCGTTCACGTACGGGAAGTCCCGCATGGCGTCGACGACGGCTCGCGTGATGAACGGCAGGTACGTGAGGCTCGCGCCTTCCTCGGCCTTGAAGCGGTCCTTGTTGGCGACGCGCACCTTGTCGACGTTGAAGTAGTCGACCTCGATCGCGACCAGCGTGTGAGCCGAGGTCGCCTTCGACATGACCATGTGCTCGGCGGTGCGGCGACGGATGTTGCTGAACGGCACCACGGTGTCGCGTTCGCCTGGAGCAGCCGCGGGCAGCGGGGCCGGACGCGGCGCGGGAGCCGCAGCCGGTGCAGCCGCCGGTGCGGGAGCCGACGGTGCGGGGACAACCGGTGCGGAGGGCGCTGCCGGAGCAGGCGCCTGTGCGCCCAAGAAGCGCTGCACATCGTCGCGGGTGATGCGACCACCAGCACCGGTGCCGGGGATCTGCGCGGGGTCGAGCCCGTTCTCGCTGATGAGCTTGCGCACCACCGGCGAGAGGACCTTGCCCCCGAAACCTGGAGCGGTCGCCGCGGCCGGAGCGGCAGCAGGAGCCGGTGCTGCCTGTGCTGCTGCCTCGGACGCCTCTTCCTGGGCGACCGCGGCGGTCGTCGTGTCGGTCGCCTCGGGCTGGGGCTCCGGCTCGGGCTTGGCGGCCGGAGCAGCCGGTGCCGCAGGCGCCGGTGCAGCGCCCGCCTCGGAGATGACTGCGAGGACGGCGCCGACGTCAGCCGTCTCGCCTTCCTGCACCCGGATCTCGGTCAGGATGCCGGACGCCGGCGACGGGACCTCGGAGTCGACCTTGTCCGTCGAGACCTCGAAGAGGACCTCGTCGGCAGCGACGGTGTCGCCGACCTGCTTCACCCAGCGGGTGATCGTTCCCTCGGTGACCGTCTCACCGAGCTGGGGCATGGTTACGTCGCTCATTGCAGCAGAAGACCTCTTCCGGTGAGTGCAAGGACCGTCTCCCCGAACAGCTCGGAGAGGGACGGGTGGGGTTGGATGAACTGTGCGACCTCGTCGACCGTGGCCTGCCAGTTGACGGACAGGTAGGCCTGGCCCAGCTGCTCGGTGACCCAGGGGCCGACCATGTGCACCCCGAGGATGCGACCGCCGGTGCCGTCGCCCTGGTCCTCGGCGATGACCTTCACGATGCCGGTGGTCTCACCGATGATGTCGGCGCGACCGACGTGCGAGAACGGGCCCTTCTTGACGACGACCTTGTAGCCCGCGTCCTTGGCAGCCTGCTCCGAGTAGCCGGCGAACGCGACCTCGGGGTGCGTGTAGATGCACCACGGGACCGCGTTGTAGTCGATCGGCGTGGCGTCCTCGCCAAGGATGCCCTTGATCGCGAGCATGGCCTCCGCGTAGCCGACGTGGGCGAGCTGCGCGGTGGGCACGCAGTCCCCGATGGCCCAGATGCCCTCGGCGCTGGTCTGCATCCACTCGTCGACCTCGATGTAGCCGCGGTCGTTGACCGCCACACCGGTGTCACCGAGGAACAGCCCGTCGGTCGCCGGCTTGCGGCCGACGCTGACGATGATCGCCTCGACCTCGACCGAGCCGCCGTCCCAGGTGACCGTGGTCGTGGACTTGCCCGGCTTGTGGGAGAGGCCGCTGACGCCGACGTGGACGTCCATGCCGCGCTTCTTGAAGGACTTGACGACGACGTCAGCGACGTCGGCGTCGCACCCGGCGAGGATCTTCGGCAGCGCTTCGAGCAGCGTGACCTTGACGCCGAGGTCGCTCATCATCGAGGCGAACTCGCAGCCGATGGCGCCGCCGCCGATGACGGCGACGCTGGAGGGCAGCTCATCGAGGGCCAGCACCTCGTCGGAGGTCATCACGAACTTGCCGTCGACCTCGAAGCCCGGGATGGTGCGGGGCGTCGAGCCGGCGGCGAGGATGATGTTGTCCGCCGTGAGGTCCGAGCCGTCGCTCACCTTCACGATCTTGTTGGGCGCCAGCTGGGCGTAGCCGTTGATCGTCGTGATCTTGCGGCGCTTCATCGTGGACTGCAGGCCCTTCCACTGCGTGTCCACGACGCGCTGCTTGCGAGCCTGGCTGACCGAGAAGTCGACGACGGGCTGGTCGCTGTTGACGCCGAACTCCTTGGCACCGGCCACCGTGCGGTAGACGTGCGCCGTCTCCAGGAACTCCTTGGCGGGGATGCAGCCACGGTGGAGGCAGGTGCCCCCGACCTTGTCCTTCTCCACGACGGCGACCTTGAGGCCGGCGCCCGCACCGTAGAGCGCAGCGGCGTACCCGCCGGGGCCGCCGCCGATGACGACGACGTCGAAGTGTTCGGCCAAGGGTCTCATCCTCCCTGGAAGACGAATAGGTTGCGACGGTCCGTCGGACCGAGGCACAGCCGCATACGTTACCGAAGCCGTGGGCCTCCGTTTACCGCTCGGCCTTCACTTGGTGAGGCGAGCGACCATGCCGACGGGCAGCCCGATCTGGGTGCCGTCCCCGACCTCCCCGACAGCGAGCAGCTTCCAGTGGCCGCCGACCGCCTGGAAGAACGCCGGGGCGACCTGCTCGCGGTCAGGATGGGCCACGTCGACGAAGACGTAGCCGTATCCATCGACGCACCGTGCGTCCCGTGGGCGGAGGTCAGGGACGAGCGAGGCGGAGACCGCGTGATCGGCGGTCACGACCCCCAGGAAGCCGTCGGGCGTGCAGATCGATGCGGCCACCGCAGGGGTCGTGGGCGCCGTGGTGGAGGTCGGCGCGACCGTCGAGGGAAGTTCCGTCGTCGTCGAGGTCGCCGTCGCGTCACGGTGCCGGTCGCTCGCGATGGTCCCGGCGACGACCACGGCGACCAGGAACGCGAAGGCCACCAACCATGGCCAGAACGGGACGTGCTTGGGGCGATCGGGGGGCGGGGCGGTGTCGGGCATCCCCGCCGTTCTAGCCGCTAGCCGATGCCGAGCTTGAAGCGGGCACCACGGGCCATCATCGTGATCTCTCGCCGGACCTCCTCCGAGGACGCCACCGGCTTGGTGAAGGAGAGCCGTACGGCCTGACGGCCTGTGCCCGTCGCTACCTGCAGGTCCATCCCGTACTGATCGATGGCGACGAGCTGCGCGGCACGCGCCGAGGGCTGGTTGCCGAAGGCTCGGGCGAGCAGGACCAGCGTGCCGTCGTGGTCGTTTGAGAGGTGCGTGACGAGACCTGGGGCGACGCCGGCCAATGGGTCCGCAGAGCTCCGGGAGTAGGCGTCCAGGTCGACCGCCATCACCCCGTCGACGGTGTCCGTGACGACGATGCGCGCCGGACGGATGCGCAGGAGGCGGCCGAGGCCCCGGCGCAAAGCCGGTGCGTCCCCCGGCTGCGCGCGGGTGTAGTCCGACCACGCAGCTTCGAGCTCGTGGCGCGGCACCGCCTCCATCGTTCCCAGGATGCTCACCCCACCGGGTCCACCGCTCGCCCCCGCCGTCAGCGGGGTCTCCGCCACCGTGAACGAGACGGGCTGCTCGGGACGGAGATCGAGCTCAGCGAGCACGGCGGTGCGCAAGCCGACCAGCGGGCGGCCGCTGTCGTCGACCCCGAACGGGACGCTGAAGCCGACGGGGACGGCGGCGTCGCCGACTGCCACGCCGAGGACGCCGGATCGAGTGTTGGCGAACGCCGTGCGCGCCCGTTCTGCCACGGAGGGGGCGGAGGCGTCGTACGGGACCTCGTCGCCGGGCAGCGCATCGATCGGGGGCGCGACCTGCCAAGGGTTGGTGGCGGCGGCTCGATGGTCGAGGATCGGCATGCCGCGCTTGGAGCGCCCATAGTTCGGTAATGCCATCCCGATAGTTCTACTCCGGGCTCAGGTGACCGGCAGGACCCATACCTCCGTATCGCCCAGATGATCACGGAGAGAAGCGATCAACCGCGCCAAGTACGGATCTTCTTCGCTCGGAACGACGACGGCTTCGGCTACGTGCCGCGCCAGCCAGTCGTTCCTCCGGGCGATCGCCGCGCCCGCCGCCTGCTTGTTGGCGGGGGCCGCCGCCTGCAAGAGCACCTCGCCGACGGCCTGGTCCTGGAGCGAGCGGTAGTGCTCCTGCGACGGCTCGGGCCATACCGACTCCTGGTCGGGATAGGGCAGCACCACGACGAAGGGGACCCCCGCGGCGATGGCTGCCTCGGCGGCGATCTGCTCGGTCCCGAGGCCGAGGCCCGTCACGACCACGAGGTCCGGGGTGACCTGGGCCTTGGCGGCGATGACCTCGGTGAGCTTGCGGCGCGCGAGGTCCGCCACGGGGTTGGGGCCGTACCCGCCGAGCTGCGGGGGCTTCGGGCCGGTGACCATGAGGAGGTGCCCCGGCGGCACCTCGGGCCCGCCGGGGCGCGCGACCGTGGCAGCGCCAACCGCGGCCCGTTCGCCGCTCGCGCCCGCCTGGGAGCGCCCGGCCTCCACGGCGAGAGCGTCGACGAGATCGTTCATGGCGTCACCGGAGTGGCCCTTGACCCAACGGAACGTGATCTCCGTGGCGCGCTCCTGCACGATCTCGATCAGTGGCTCCCACAGGTCCCGGTTGGCCACCGGCTTCTTCTGGCTGTTGACCCAGCCGCGGCGCAGCCATCCCTCCCACCACCGGTCCCGGAAGCAGTTGACGACATAGGTCGAGTCGCTCACGACCTCGACCTCGCCGCTCAGGTTCTGCAACGCGTCGAGGACGGCGTGGACCTCCATGCGCTGATTGGTGGTGTGCGACGCCGCGCCGCTCGCGTACGGTCCGTCGGGCACGGCCCACGCCCAACCGCCGGGGCCCGGGTTCCCCGAGCACGCTCCGTCCGTGTACACCACCGTCGTCATGTGACGATCATCGCCCGGATCGGCACCGACCGAGGACGGCGGAGTTCAGGCCGTGCCCTCGGTCGGTACCGGTGGCTCCCGCCTGGCGCACTCGCATGCAGCCAACGGGGAGATCGCATCGGGTGCCGCCGCCAGCACCTGAGAGAGGGCCCAGTGCATGTCCGCGTCTGATCCTTGCGGGGATGGCAGCGCATCGAGGCCGGCGAAGCAGATGCCGAAGCGGTCGGCTGCAGCTGCTTCCTCCTGGGCGACCGAAGAGACGAACCAACCGGCGCTCGCGTCGAGGACCTCCCAGTTCCTGCGAGTCGCGCTCACGGTCAACGCAGGGCCCAGCCGAGCGCAGGCTCCCGTGTGCTCGATGTCGAGCGAAGCGCTAGACCTCGCTACCCACCAGGCCCTCGCTCGGAAGCACGACGCGACGCTCTACGTCGGTGGGATGGGCAAGGCGTACTCCAGCACCGTCGCGTTCATCTCCTGCCCCACCCCGGCTGACGCGCCTCGTCCGTATGCTCTCAGACGGTGCCGAGGCCCTCGGCTTCAGGGTGCAGAGCACCGATGCAGCTGTCGTGAACGTCGTGATCGGAGGGATAGAGGACCTCATCCACGCGACCGACGTCCCCCGGGACGACGGCATCAAGATCACCCGTCGAACAGCCCCGACAAGGTGGATGCAGTGCTCGCCAGCCTCGCGAGGATCAAACCAGCTCGACCAGCCCTCGCGGCACCATCCCTTCACTGACCATCGAGATCGTTCGACTACTCTCAGCGCCTGCCATCTCCTCTCTCCTCGACCGCCCCTCTTGGAGGGGAATCTCACGGATGTAACCCCTGCCGCCCGGGCCCGGGTCCGAGATCGGGGAACAACCTTCCCGCAGCGCGTAAGAATGAGGACGATGATTTTCGACGGTTTCTCCCACCAGCTCCCGGACATCGACCCGTCCGTGACGGACGAGTGGGTGGACTCACTCGACGCCGTGATCCAGTACCAGGGCAAGGATCGTGCCCGCTACCTGCTCATGAAGCTCCTCGAGCGGGCCCGCTACCAGCAGGTCCAGTTCCCGGCGTCGGTCAGCACCCCCTACGTCAACACCATCCCTCCGGAGCAGGAGCCGTACTACCCCGGCGACCTCGAGCTGGAGCGGAAGATCCGCGCCTACAACCGCTGGAACGCCGCGGCCATGGTCGTACGGGCCAACGCCAAGTCCGACGGCATCGGCGGCCACCTCTCCACGTTCGCAAGCTCGGCCACCCTCTACGACATCGGCTGGAACCACTTCTTCCGAGGCAAGGCCGACGGCACCATTGGTGACTTCGTCTACTTCCAGGGCCACGCGTCGCCGGGCATGTACTCCCGGGCGTACCTCGAAGGGCGCCTCGACGAGGACCACCTCGACAACTTCCGCCAGGAGCTCGGCGGCCACGGGCTGTCCAGCTACCCGCACCCCCGTCTCATGCCGGACTTCTGGGAGTTCCCCACGGTCTCCATGGGCATCGGGCCGATCAACTCGATCTACCAGGCCCGCTTCAACCGCTACCTCCACAACCGCGGCCTCGCCGACACCAGCAACTCGAAGGTCTGGTGCTTCATGGGCGACGGTGAGTCCGACGAGCCCGAGAGCCTCGGCGCCCTGTCCGTCGCCAGCCGCGAGGGCCTGGACAACCTCATCTTCGTCGTCAACTGCAACCTGCAGCGCCTCGACGGGCCGGTGCGCGGCAACGGCAAGATCATGCAGGAGCTCGAAGCCGTATTCCGCGGCGCCGGCTGGAACGTCATCAAGGTCGTGTGGGGCAGCGGCTGGGACGAGCTGCTCGCCCGCGACACCGACGGGGTCCTGCTCAACAAGCTCACCACCACCGTCGACGGCGAGTTCCAGAAGCTCTCGATCGAGAGTGGTGCGTACATCCGCGAGCACTTCTTCGGGACCGACCCGCGCCTGCTGGCGATGGTGGAGCACCTCACC
>Ga0182008_10002291_pt1 | contig 12067 bp, 14 predicted proteins | sample Sormic07211129_1_FD_120482 | JGI IMG/M metagenome (GOLD analysis project Ga0182008, IMG submission 120482) | Rhizosphere microbial communities from Sorghum bicolor, Mead, Nebraska, USA - 072115-129_1 metaG | ecosystem: Host-associated > Plants > Roots > Rhizosphere | place: USA: Nebraska...
AGCGGGCTATCCACGTCGCTATCGGACACTGGGATTTCCTTCGGTTGAGCAGCTTAATCGCCTGACTACCTTGTGATCAGTGCTCTACTACTCTGGCGCACTGCAATGGAGGTATCGCTGAGCTGGCAAAGCAGCAGTCGCAATTTATCATTACGATACACTCCCCCATTTTGATTGCTTATCCTCGTGGGAAAGTTTGGGAGTTTACCGATGTGGGGTTGGTGGCTTCTCTAGCGTTACTGAGTCGGGCCGCAAGATCTGACTGACTTACTTCAGTTGGCGAGCCGCTATGCGCGGGCAGGCTGTCGTGAACCGAGCTCCCGCGTCCCGCCGTATCTCGGCCCTGCGGGCGTCCATCCTTCACGCCTTCGGCTGTGCCAGCCTGCGCGCTCCGCTTGCGTCGGTTACTCAGCGCAGTCCGATGGCCGCATCTGTTCGAACGGGCCACAGCTAGACAGCTAGATTGAAGGCGCAACAAGATGGGATGGAGTCTCAACAGCCCGTCGGAGGGCTGGGCGACATTGTGATGGTGCCACCAGTAAAGGAGGCTCGCGAACGCGGCGTGCTAACGCGGTATGCTCCCGAGTATGACTGGGAGCTTTTTTGCGATCTGGTCTATGACGCCGGGCGATGGCCCGTAATCGTTCGTAATTTCCCTACTGACGCAACGACACTCACTCCAGCTAGCGAGGGTGAAGAGCTACCTCACCACGCCTTACTCGACGCCAGGATCATCGCCGGCATGTTTGCATCCGTGAGCCGAGGGAAGCCCGGTGGAACCTAGGTTGGTTAGACGGAACTATACCTCTTGCTGATTCGCTGGATTTTCTTGATCTCTGATCACACCAAATCTCGTACAAACCACAAAAAGTAAACCCAAATACTCGGCTTTTGTTGGCAAAAACGAGCCGGGGCCTACGGCCCCAAATTGACGAGCAGGTTACAAGACGCGAAGGGCAACGCTAAGCGATGTTATCCGCTTGAGAGTGAGCTAAAAAAACTATAGATATAAGGGGTTACATAAAACAAGCAGTCAGCAAACCTTCCTAATTCCTACAAGGAAAAAAGGAGAGGCCCAAGCACCGCTGCTTTTCTTTTGAATTCAAAATATACATCTCCGGTTTTGAAAAACCGTTTCAAGGGGGAGCATATTATATGGTCGCAAATCCGACACGAATGTCGCTTGAATATAAATATCCCTCAATAGTCAATCGGTGCAGCCGACCAGCCAGTGCAATCAGTGCACTACTGGCATCAGCGTGGTTTCGTTTCAGCTGCATGCTCACTCCGCCCACCTAAGTGCAATTCAGGGGAGCGCTCTACTGCTAACGACGTTGATTGAGGCGCAATCAGAATCATCACCACGTACAGAAAAAGCTTATTGCTTCCGAACGAGATAGGTCGTCAATCAGCTAAAGAAGCAACCGGTCGTCTGGGCGGTGGCACAAGTGACTCTGCGCAATGTCATAATGATGGCGCTCGGAGAGGCAAAGCTCTCTGGCACTCCCCACCGCATAGTGTGATGTCATGCCCTCAACAGATGATTTCCGATTCGACGCCCATCACCACCTAATTAGTCTCGACGCGACTACAAATCATCTCATGATGCTCGTCGTCGCGCGTGAGGTAACGGGTAAGCGTTGGGAAGAAGCTTTATCCCGTCATAAGCAAGCGTATGAAGCATGGGCCTCCATCCTGCCGGGAATTAACATTGATCCTCTTCCAGCCCTGGATGGTCGTCCACAAGAAGGCGACTGTCTTACTGCTACGTAGCATTCAGCTATCGCTCCACTTTAATCCTCTGTCCTTCGCCTGCGTGCCGAGGCGAAATAGCCTTCGACGTATAAAGCTCTGACGAGCCTCGGCGTGCAAATGCAGGGTATGAACTACCCTTCACTGGCAGCCGAGGAGAGAACGTATGCCCGACTAGAGCCTCCATCGACGGAAAGCCCGCTACAGATATGGGGTCTGGAGAAGCCACCCGCTTCAAATTGACGAAGGGAATGCCTATGGTTTTGGCACAGACGAGCGAGGACTGCAGCGAAGATTGGAGCAGCACGATCTCGGCTACTGCCCAAGATGGTGACGAGCTGATCGTGGCAATCGACAGTGTGGGAATGGAAAGGCTCGTTATCTGAGCGCGAGCAGATCCTGGACGGTTCTATGTAGCGTATCCAATGAAACTGGTTTAGGTAAGAACCTCGCATTGGCAGGCAAGAATCCAGGTGGCGGCACCGTATTTCCGGACACGATCACAACCGGAAGCTCAGGCAATCGAGTCCAGATTAAGTTGCTCAATGCTAGCCCATTGATGCTACTGGCATCCGAACATCCGTTACCACGAGCGATATGCTCCGATTCGCCTCAAGCACCTTGATCGCTTCCTCACTGTTGGAGCACTCAATCGCATCCAGCTCCTGAAGTAAAAGCGCTTCAACCATGAGCGGGCGCACGATTTCATCATCTTCTCCAACGGGACACTAAAAGCCATACTGCGCTCGTGTATAAGGTCATAGATCAGTCGATGAGTCTCCTGCGAGCGTTTCATCTTTCTGACAAAAGGCATGGAGAACGACATCCACTGCGTTGATTGGCTGGCCATACCAATCTAGAGAACATGCGCAGCGGATTTTTTAAATTCGCACTGCTCAGGGACGCCATTGTGAGACTTCACGATTTCATTCAACAAAACATGGAGTCAATCCTCCAAGCTTGGGAAGACTTTGCAAGGTGTGTTGATACCTCGCTGCCTATGATGGATGCAAAGGGTCTACGAAACCACGCGCACCACATCCTGCTGACAGTCGCGAAAGACATGCGTACAAATCAAGACGAAGAGCAGCAGATCGCAAAATCTCATGGACTGGGCCCACATAGCGACCACGCCACACCTGCGGAGACTCACGCCATTACGCGACTGGTAGCCGGTTTTTCACTTGATCAGCTGGTTTCTGAATATCGAGCTCTGCGATCCAGCGTCCTCAGACTATGGTTGAATCACGATTCCTCGGATCAGAATCATAACGTACAGGACATGATTCGATTCAACGAAGCGATAGACCAAGCACTTGCGGAATCAGTAGCAACCTACGGCCACGCCGTTGAGACGACGAGGAAAACAGTGCTCGGTGTCCTAGGCCACGACTTACGCTCGCCGCTGGGAGCCGTATTGATGGCAAGCGACCTCATTCGCGAAAACGAAAGGCTGCCTAAGCGCGAGCAGGTGCTCGTAGAGCAAATAGGTAAAAGCGCTCGCCGCGCTAACCAGATGGTCAACGACCTACTTGATTTGGCCCGATGCAACCTGGGGAAAGGCATCCCAGTCTTCCCTGAAAAAACAGATTTGAGCAAGGCGTTTCAGTTAGTGATCAGTGAGATGCAAGTCGCCCATCCTCAAGCTCTCATTGTCTACAGTCTTGGCGATTCAGTAGAAGGACAGTTCGATCCATCACGTATGGATCAAGTGTTTTCGAATTTGATCGGTAACGCGATCTGCCATGGAGCGAAAGAACACCCCATTCACGTGGCCCTTTCGAGCAACGGAGAGTCCGTAATTTTTGAAATACAGAACCAGGGTGAGGTAATTCCTGCTGAAGCCATGCCTTACCTGTTCAACCCGGAAGGACGCTATTCAAGTTATGCCGCTGGCGAAAAAGGGTCATCCGCAGGCCTTGGTCTAGGGCTTTACATCGCTGCGGAGATCGTTAAAGGACATGGTGGGAAAATTGAGGTGAGATCGGACTTCACGGCGGGAACCGTATTCAAGGTGATACTGCCGCAGAACGGCATGATAAATACAGGGACGTAGGCGACGGCGTAGCAATATCGTCTCCGGACGAAGCTGAGGAATTACTTCGATTCCATCGTCGCTGGTTGTTACCGCCGTGCTCGGCAAACTTAGACAATTTGTCGTCATTAGCCTGCTCTTCAGCAAGAGTTTCGTCGAGGAGTTTGGCAGCGAGCCAGATTCAAATGCTTGGCCATAGCGATCAAGGTGCCGTAACTGGCAATCTCGTAGTGCTCAACTTTTTGTGCGGCGCCCATAGGCCCCGCATCAAGAACGTCGCCTTTTTCTATTTCCTCCAGAGCTCTTTGGATTCTTCGACCAGCCCTTCCATCACTACGCACTTCAGGCGTTTGAGTTTTTAAACACTCAATTCGACGAGCTGATCTATCCGCTCAATCTGCCTTGGGTTTACTCCGGATGCGCTTTGAACGCTGCAGCCAAGAGAGGATTGGACGCAGCACGTGCCGTGCGGGGACGCGCGAGTGATTTGTTTCTCAGCGCTGTAAATATCGGATAGTTCATGGATAAACAGGTCTTCAACAGTTTTTCTTGCCATTTGAATTTCTCCTTTCCACTGTACGCGCCACGGTGTCAGGACGGCTCGTATGCATATCTACGCGAGTGGGCTGCAGAAGAAATGACCAGCGGCCTGAGCAGAGCGTTCAAATTTTGCCCGCTCTAGAGTGATACGTCAGATCGAATGAGGTCAGGAGCGTGAATAGGTGATTTAAACATCACAGTTTTGCATAGAATATTTAAGTCGGAATGTTGTTTTTAGAGCTAGCGGGCCACATGGTTTCGCACGTTCAATTGAAACAATTGCCTATGCGCGCGTAGCGGTTTAAGAGCGGATGAGGCTCGCCCACAACGCTTCGTCACCAATGAAAGGATTAACAGGCCCTTCGTCTGAGTGAGTTGGACGATTGTCACCGACAGCGTGGTGTTGTAAGCGCAGTTGACCAAATGCCATGATTGCAACGAGAACAATCTGCTCGTTGGGCCTGCGCAACGTGCTGAGGGAAACCGCAATTTACGCAGCAGTACAGAGCCGTTGTGGGCGCAGTTTCAAACTCGGCACGATGCTCTAATGGTAGAACGGACAGCCCAGGGCGCAAATCTTTCTGTTCGAAAAAATAAAGGCTGATGTCGCCGTCGGTCTCAACGAGACCGAGCCTCACTTGGCCGAGATGTTCCACCCCTTGCTGTCGTAACTCCATCAACAATTCGTTGGATGAGATGTTCAGCGTTTCTAAAGACTTGAGCTCATAGAGACCGTCACGGATGACGGTTACCGGAAGCCCGTCCATCCAAGCTTCGAATCTTTTGCTCTTAGTCATGATCAGGACGGTGAGCCGGTAAAGAAGGAGGAGCGTGAGAAATACTACGGCGACCGGCAGCAGCGGAACGTCATGGTAGAAGGACACATCTCCTGCGGCGGAGCCCAATGTCAAAATCACGACCAGCTCAAAAAGTGAAAGTTGTCTGATCCCTCGTCGACCGCTGGATTTCAAAAAAAGAAACACTGCGAGAAAAGCGAAGGTGGCCCGGAAACCCACCTCCAACAAAAACGTTAAAGGAAATTCGTCTATGAGCATCCGCTGGATATCAAAAGGCGACATCTTGACCTCGATTTTTATTGTGAGAATAGTCGACGGATCGATTCAAAATTTGTTTCCAAAAGCCGGAACCAGAGTATTAGTGGGGAATCTAATTTTGCGGTGGGGCTGCGACGCGTAGCGGCTTTATCAAACGCTAGCGCCATATCACGCGCTGCTTTTACTCCGTCTGCTCATTGTCAACGGAGTCATCGGGCGCGGAAAAATTTAAAAAGCTCAGGGACTTCAGTACCGAATTGGCTTCATGAGCAGTATTGTTGCAGACCTAGCGGGCTGAGCACCAACCATGTCCTGCCTGGCCTTACGATTTCGAAGCCTGGTTCAGCGTTTGCTAATCGGTTTATCGGGCTGCAAAAGCTCCGCCACTGCCGTCACCAATTCATCAATTGACCAAGGTTTGTGCAGGTAAATAGTTTGAGCTGGCACTTCGGTGCTCTCGATCAGATAACCCGAGGTAAGTATCGCAGCGATGTGAGGCCACCTGCCTGTGACCATCTCTATGAACTCGATGCCTTGGATTTGTCCGGGGACACCATAATCGGCAATCACTAAGGCGCATTCACCATGTGCTCCGAGCAGGTAGGTCAACGCATCATCCGCCGTAGCGAACGGGACAGTCTTCGCGCCCATCTCATCCATGATATCGGTCATGAGCGACTGCAGAGTTGGGTCGTCCTCAATGACGATGACCTCACCACGAAACGGCAGAAAACCTTCCCAATTTACGTTCAAGCAATACCCCTTAACCAGAGAACCGACCGAACGGACGGGACGGTTGCATGAGTGTAAGCGAAAATCTCGCGTACTTTAAAAGTGCTTGGAGAGCGCGGAACACCAGACTTCAGGTCGTGCCCCTCCCGATGTCCTCGCAGCGTATTGGAGGAGCGCCTGGCGCCTCGATTATTCTAATCGGCTGCGTAAGCAACGAATTCAGACCCAATTGTGCGCCTAGGGCTACGGATGCTGCTCAGCAATCCCATGATTTTGATCAAGCAGTGCGCATTTTTTCGAACCTTTCCCCCCCGAGGTATCTATCGAAACTATGGAGCGGATCATCGAGACACAGACAAGCACTCATTCGCAAAGTTAGCCGGGGCAGCTGAGCCAAATTGGAGATGCAATAGCTAGCAACAAAGGATCGAGGAGCCTGGGTGGGGCAAGGCATCCTGACTTATATAATGCTGAGTCCTACTACAAATGAAAAAGGACGAGAGTTTTCGGTATAACACCGAGCCTTCTCGTCCTCTACACAGATAAATCTAGGTAGTCAAAACTGTAGCGTTGCTATCGGTTTCCGGCGAAGCGATGTAGCTATCGCCAGGTGTCAGAATGACTTTTCGGCAATCCTCTTCTTTCTTATCGAAGATCTTATATCCCTCAGCGGCCTGTTCCAGTGACAAGCGATGGCTGATAATAACTTCCGGTGAAAGACGACCCGTCTCGATGTGGCCTAGGAGCTCAGGGAGGAAGCGATGCACATGGGTCTGCCCCATTTTGAAGGTCAGCCCCTTGTCGAATGCGTCACCGAAAAGAAAGCCATGAATGAATCCAGAATAGACGCCTGGTACGCTCACGACACCCCCGCGTCTGACTGCAGCGATACACTGACGTAAAGCCTTACCGCTGCTTCCCTCAAGCTTGAGTGTCGCGAGAACAGTTTCCGTCGTACTACCTTTTGCTTCAAACCCAACCGCATCCACCACACCATCAACTCCCCGCATTCCTTTGGTTTGCCGAATGATCGTATCTGCGGGATCGTCGTCTTCATCGAAGTTGATCGGAATTACGCCATATGTTTTCTGCGCGTAAGCCAAGCGGTAAGGATGGTGATCGACCATAAAAATTTGGTCGGCGCCGAGCATTCTTGCACACGCCGCGCTCAACAATCCGACGGGGCCTGCACCATAGATGGCGATGCTTGAGCCGTTACCAATCCCTGCGTTCGTTACAGCCTGATAAGCAGTTGGAAGGATGTCTGAAAGGAAAAGAACCTTTTCATCCGACAGCGTTCCCGGCACTTTGAACGGCCCGGTGTTGGCTTTCGGTACTCGCACGTATTCGGCTTGCCCGCCAGGCACACCGCCATACATATGACTGAAGCCGAATAGTGCCGCTCCAGGTGGAATCGCCTTTTTATTTATGATCGCTCCACGCCCCGTATTTGTTGTTTCGCAGGCTGCGAACAGATCCATCGCGCAGAAGAAACAACTGCCACAGGCGATTACAAAGGGAATCACCACACGGTCGCCCGGTTGCACTGCGGTCACTGCTGAGCCTGCCTCCTCAACGATCCCCATGAACTCATGGCCGAAGATATCGCCATGCTCGACAGTGGGAATCTTTCCCCTATAGAGATGCAGGTCAGAACCGCATATCGCCGTCGCGGTAACTCGAAGAATGATGTCATCACTTTCCTCGATAACCGGATCGGGAACCGTGTCGACTTTGACGCTGTGCGCGCCGTGATAGGTGAGTGCTCTCATGATGTCTTACCTACTTCAGCTGGATGGTAAGTGGAAGAGAAGGATCGAAGAAAGTAAGTTCAGACTGATGAAGACGCAAATGACTAGCGGTCGCTTACGTAGGCCCGCTCGTAATTTTTTAAACCTCTGGTGCGGAAGTAGGTCGACTGCAGGGGTCAGTAACTCAGGTAGTTGGAGGTGACGTTAATGAATCCGGTCATCGCCAGCGCCCGTAATGATTTCAAATGTCGTCGAGAGTTTGGGGAGTATCTGGCCAGTCTGGGTGCTTCATTGGGATTGCCTAGCTCGATCCACAGGTAAGCATCGGCCTGTCTCTAAACGCTGTGGGCAGGAGGTGGCAAGTTGGAGTACATCGATTATCTGCAATGGCCAGCCATGGTGGTGACGGTAGCCTCAGCTTGGTTCATTGGTTCGCAACGGGCCTATAGACGAATGATCGCCTTTTGGGGATTTATCGTCAGTAATGGTCTTTGGGTGATCTGGGGGCTTCACGCCGACGCCCACGCGCTGATCATGCTCGAATGTGTACTTTTGGGAATGAATGCCCGAGGCTTCAGGAAAAACCTCCATGCTTCCGAATCATCAACCTAAGACATGTAGCTCGAATGCCTTTCACTCTACGTAGCACGGAGTAACTAAGAATTAGTGTCCTGAGAGCTTATTATTCACGCAGGAAGTCGATTATTTCTCTTGCAAGCTCGTCGGGCACTTCCTCCGCCATGTGATGGCCACAGTCGAGCCCCCGACCACGTTGTTGTGTCGTCCAGGGTTCCCATACGCTTAAAACATCGCCGTACAGAAGCTCAAGGTCATCACGCAGCGACCATAATATCATTGTCGGGCACTCGACCCTGCGGCCCTCGCGGCGGTCTACCTCATCGTGAGCGCGGTCTATTCCAAGGCCTGCTCGATAATCTTCAACCATGCCATGAACAGTCACTGGGTCATGGATGGCTGCTTGATAGTCTCTGTAGGCATCTGCACCCATCGCCTCGGCATTACCACCGTACCATCGATCAGGATCGGCCAGGATTGCTTGCTCCGGTGTTTCGAGTTGTCCGAAGAAGAACCAATGCCACCATTTCGTTGCGAAGTGGGCGTTACACCGCTCGAGAGCTTCGAGTATCGGTACACCGTCCAATATGCCTAGATGTGTGACGGCCTCGGGATGATCCATAGCCGTGCGAAAGGCGGTGTAACTACCTCGATCGTGGCCAATCACGGCGAACCGCTGATAACCTAGATGTTGCATTAGGGCGATGCAGTCCCGGGCCTTGGCGCGCTTGGAGGAACCTGCATGATTGGACGTATCTTCAGGCTTTGATGACTGGCCAAAGCCTCTAAGGTCTGGGCATACAACATAATGAGTTTTAGCCAAGAGTGGAGCAACGCGATGCCAAGTCGCATGAGTCCTTGGATGCCCATGGAGTAATAAGACTGGTGAGCCGCTCCCACCATGCCTGACTCTGAGGGTTGCCTCGGGAAGTTTTACGGTCTCGAGAGAAAAGCTATCGAACATTTCAATGTCCTTGGCGGTATCCACTGCTCTTCGATTAACAATGGCCCCACCTGCTGATTATGTCTCTTTGGGGCTTGAATTTTTCTTGAGACCTCGAAGATTCATCAGGAAAAGGCAAACTTGTAATACGATCAATGCATACGCGCCTGCGTAGAATCCCCAAATCACCCACATTACGTTGCTGACACTGAAGCATATGAACCCGATCATCCGCCGTCCTGGCCGCTGCGATCCGATTAGCCATGCGGCGAGAACAGTAACAACCATCGCTGGCCATTGAATCCAGTCCAGATAAGCCAAGTTATCCTCCGGTACAGTTCAGCGAAGTGAATCGCTAGGTCGATGTCACCATAATCAATCGGGCTTTAGATGGTTGGATGAGTTTTCGATTTCTCGAGAATGTAAGAATGTAGCAAGGGGGAGCTGACCATTTGGGGGGGGACGACCACAGATATCAATGACCAGCCATCATGAGGCTTCAGATTTGCTTCGTCGGCTGAAAGCGCTTCCATGTGTTGAGTTGTCTCGGAAATATGCATTACGTCTTCTCAAATCGTAAGGTTCACCCATTAGGCGTCGAGCATTAATAAGGGTTCCTTTTTCGCTGCCTTGCTCAGCTGAATCATTCGCGATAGCGCCTGGTCTACATTGAGGCCATCGCCTGAAGGATGAACCAATGAGCAAAATCATCAGCGCACATGACTTACAAATTAACCTTCAAAGTGCGAACGAACCCGGTCTGTTCAAATGGCTGATCGCCAGTTTCCTGATGGGCAAAAGAATCCAGGGGCCGATTGCCGCCAAGGCGTATCAGGTTATCGTCGAGCAACATCAGCGGGATACGCCGCACAAACTGGCGAGCTGCACTCATCGCCAGTTGGTCGTGATGCTTGGTGAGGCTCACTACGTCCGTTACGACGAGACCACCGCGTCGCGGTTATTGGCATTGTCCAACAAGATGAATGCGGAATATCGCGGCAAGGTCAGCAACATCGTCGCGGCAAGCGCAGATCGTAAGGCCTTCGAAAAGCGGCTATCTGAATTTGAGGGGATAGGGCCGAAAACCATCGAGATTTTTATGAGGGAAGCGGCTGCGGTGCTCTTCGGAACTTCCAACTAACTCTCACTGATACTGCCTCCCCAATTGCGCGCATCCAGGAGAAATCATGACAACGCACAGGCTAACAGCGAAGGGCTTGCAGTTGAATGTTTCAATCTGCGGTCGAGGCTCTCCGTTGCTTTTACTGAATGGTTTGGGTGGTTTGATTCGTACCTTCGATCCGCTGCGCGATGAACTTGACGACTTCATGACCATCACGCTGGACGTGCCAGGAGTCGGTAAGTCGCAAATGCCCCGTTGGCCCATTCGCCTGCCACGCCATGCCGATTTGATTGCCGAAATGCTCCAGCAATTGGGAATCGACCAGGTCGATGTGTTCGGGGTGAGTTGGGGAGGCGCATTGGCGCAAGAATTCGTTATTCGCTACCCGAGCATGGTACGCAGGCTGATCCTCGCCGCGACCTCTCCCGGCCCAGTGCTATTGATGAAGCCTGCTGACGTTATGGATTTTTTCCGCAAGAGTAAAAAAGCCAAAATGCACGAGCAGGAAAGATCCGGCAATTCAACTCACACGCTACTGCGGTTCGGTGTGACGAAAGGCATGCTCTCTGTTAATCCGCGAACCTACTTTTTCCAGCTCGCTGCCTTGATCGGATGGACAAGCGTGCTTCGGTTGTCCCGGCTGCCTCACAGCATGCTGGTTCTTACCGGCGACTGCGATCCTTTAATACAGTCGTACAACGCCCATATCCTATGCCGCACAATTCGACGTTCAGAACTCCGCCTTCTGAAGGGCGAGGGGCATTTCTTTGTGGTCACCAGCCCTAGACGAACTGCCGACTTGATTCGCGAATTCCTTAGCCGGCAATGTGACGATGGAGACAAGGCCCCGGGGGTCGCAAACCGAAACGCCAAGGCTAGCCTGGGGCGCACCTAGGTCAGTAAATCTGCTCGTTCACGTTGTTGTGAAGGGGGGCTTACACGCAGTCGAAGGCAGCATTAGTTTATTCGCCAAACCTTTCAAACTCTTCAGATCGACGATGGTCAACCTTGTAGCTGTTGTTGAATAATCATGTAGAGGTGATTCATGGATAACTACCACATCACAAAGAAAGAAAATGCTTGGGAGCTTGTCAAAGAGGGCGCGCAGCGCGCCTCTAAAACAGCCCCTACCAAAGCGGAAATTATTGAGACAGCCAGCGAGTTTCTTCAAGGCAAAACAGCCTCTTTGAAAATACATAAAGAGGACGGTACGTTTCAGGAAGAACGTACATTCCCTCGCGCAGCTGACCCCCGGAAAACTAAGGGCTGACAGGCCGCAGTGGTTATGCGGCTGCGCAAAATCTAGAAGGCTGCACCAAAGGCGCAGCCGCCTTCGATTCCGCTCACCGTTCTCGAATGACATTTCTACAAAGGATTTGATTCATGCTAATAGCATGTCTGGGATGGGGATCGTTGATTTGGAAGCCGGACGCGTTACCGGTCGCAAGCGAATGGTTTTTAGATGGGCCTCAACTGGCTATCGAATTCGCTCGTGTTAGTGATGGCGGGGAGCTTGCTACGGTGAAATGTGCGAACGCGCCACCATGCCAAGTGCTTTGG
>Ga0182008_10002294_pt1 | contig 12056 bp, 11 predicted proteins | sample Sormic07211129_1_FD_120482 | JGI IMG/M metagenome (GOLD analysis project Ga0182008, IMG submission 120482) | Rhizosphere microbial communities from Sorghum bicolor, Mead, Nebraska, USA - 072115-129_1 metaG | ecosystem: Host-associated > Plants > Roots > Rhizosphere | place: USA: Nebraska...
AGTCGCCGGATCAAGGCCGGCGAATTCCGGCAGCGGGATACCCATCAAGCCGTTGGAGCCGCCCGTCACGTCCCGCCATTCGATCAGGCTGTGATGCACCACAAAACTGAAGGCGATGGTGATCATCGCCAAGTACGGGCCGCTGACCCGAAGGGCGGGAATCGCCAACAGCGCGCCAACCAGTCCGGCTACCGCACCGGCCGTGGGCAGGGCCAGCCACAACGGCCAGCCCGCCAGGGTCAGCAGTGCCGATACATAGGCACCGATGGCGTAGAAGGCGATATGCCCGAAGGAAATCTGCCCACTGAGGCCGATCAGGATATTGAGGCCCACACCGACCACCGCCGCCAGGGCGCAGAGGGTGAAAACCAGCAGCGAGTAGCTGTCCAGCGTGAACGCCAGTACGCCGCAGACGATCGCGAGCAGGGCAATGAAGACCGGTGCGGCCAGGGGGTTGAAGTTCTTCATACTTTCACCAATGCCTGGCTGCCGAACAGACCGTTGGGACGAATCGCCAGCGCGACAATGACCAGCGCAAACGTGAATATCTGGGTGAAGGCGGAGCCGAAATACAACGTGATCAATGCTTCAGTCAGGCCGAACAGCAGCCCCGCCGTGAACACACCGCCCGCGCTGGTGATGCCACCGAGAATGGCCACCGCGAACGCCTTGAGGCCGAACAACATGCCCATTTCCGCATTGACGCTGAACAGCGGCGCAATCAATAAACCCGCCACGCCGGCGAATAACGTGGAGACAGCAAAGGCGATGGCGACCACACGATTGACGTTGATCCCCATCAGCATCGCTGCGCGGGGATTCTGCACGCAGGCTTCCAGCACCTTGCCCAGCCGGGTGTAGCGCCGCACCAGATACAGCGCCAGGGCAATGGCCGCGCCTGCCAGCGGAATCAGCAATTGCAGTGCGCCCACGTTGCTGCCAAACAGCTCGATGTTCAGATTGACCAGGCTGCTTTCAAATTGGCGCGGCTCCTTGCCGAAGGTAAACAGCGCCAGGTTATCCACCAGGATGCCTCCCGCCACCGTTGCCATCAGCCAGGCCTGTGAGCCGCGACTGTGGAAGGGCCGTACCAGCCAGCGTTCGATCACCAGGCCGTACAGCCCGCAGAGGATCAGCGTCAGCGGCAGGGCCAGCCACAGCGACCAGCCCCAGTTGATGCAGAGGGTGTAGCCCAGCACGGCGCCGACCATCATGGCGCTGCCTTGGGCAAAGTTGACGGTGCGCGAGACGACGTAGGTCAGGTGAAAACCCAACGCCAGCAACGCGTACATGCTGCCGAGGCCGAGGCCGGTGATGATGGCGGCGGTGAACATGGCTTACTCCTCAGGCTTGAGCGGCACGATCTGGTCGTTGACGACGTGGGTGAACAGATAGTCGTCCGGCCCCAGCGCGTCATGTTTGGATGGGGTAAACGGTTGCGTGTAGTGCTTGATCAAACCGTCGTATTCGTTGATGGCGTAGAACCCGTCGCGTACGGCCTTGCCGTCGGTACTGCCGGCTTTTTCGATGGCCTGGGCGGTGAGATGCAGCGCGTCGTAGGCATTGGCAATGCCCACTGCCGGCGTGACGTCAGCCAGCGTCTTGATCTGCGGGTATGCCGTTTTCAACGCAGCCAACAGGGCATCGCCCTTGGCGCCATTGTTCTCGGTGAACACGTAGGTCTGGATGAAATGCACGCGAGAGGCGTTCGGCCCCGCCAACTCGCCAAAGCGTCCACCGGCCGGCCCCCAGTGAGAAACGACCGGCACGTCCCAGCCCATGCGGTCCAGGGACTTGACCACCTGTGCCGAGGGACTGACGTTACCGACCAGCAGCAGGGTGTCTGCACCGGCGTTTTTCAATCGGGTCAGTTGCGGCACTACGTCGAGATCGCTGTCCTGGATACGCTCGACACCGGCGTTGGGCATGCCGCGTTTTTCCAGGGCGCGCTTGAATCCAGCCTCGTTGGACTCGCCCCATGGATTGTTGATGAGGATCATCCCCGGCTTCTTCATACCGTTGTCGACGCCGTACTTCACCAGTGCCTCATCCACCAGTTCATCGACGGCGGAAACCCGGAACACATAGTTATCGGCTGCGCCGTTCTCGGTGATTTTCGTACCGGCGGCCCAGATGCCCATGAACGGTACTTTCATCTGGTTGACCAGCGGCACGATGGCCAGGGAAACCGGTGTATCAAGACCGCCAAACAGCACCGCGACCTTTTCCCGCTGGACCAGTTCGCGAGCGGCGAGGATGCCCTTGGACGGGTTGCTTTCGTCGTCACGCCGCACCAGCTCCAGCGGACGCCCCAGCACGCCGCCGCTGGCGTTGACCTCATTGATGGCCATGGTCAAGCCCCGAGTCAGGGCTTCGCCGGATTTGGCCGACTGGCCCGAAAGCGCGGCTACCAGACCGACTTTGATCGGCGGCTCGGACGCTTGCGCGCCACCGAAAACAGCCATGTTGAGCGTGACTGCCGCAGCCACGGGAAACAGCAGACGTTGCAGGTTTGGAAGCCGGGTGGCCATGGTTGATTCTCCTGATTGCTAGCAGTTGCATAATTATTGCTAGCAAGTAGGATGCCAGTCGCAGCAGCCCTTGAAATAGGGTGGTTTTGCAGGGGCTGGCAGAGTTTTTCGCGCCAAAAGAAGGCGGCTTGCACCATGCAAAGGCGTCCGAATCAACCGGGTATTCCTAGAGTCAGGAGTTTTAGCGATGTCTGAAATGAATAAAGATGTGCAGATTGTTAGCAATTTTCTCGAGGCTTCCATGGCCCCGGATCCCGTCCGGGCGGCGACGTTCATGAGTGCCGATGTAAAGATCACCTTCACCGGCGGCCGGGCCATGCCCGATCCGCTGGCGATCACGGCGTTCAATGGCTCACGCTACGCCTGGGTCAAGAAAGCCATGGGAAACTTCGACTGGATGGACCGGGGCGACCATACCGTGGTGTATTCCAATGGCACACTGTTTGGCGAATGGCCGGATGGCCGCCGCTTTTCGGGCAATCGTTATCTGGACCGCTTCGAAGTGCGCGATGGCAAAATCACCCATATGGACGTCTGGAACGACAGTGCTGAGTGGCTGCTGGCACCGGAGATTGCCAAGGAATGAAAGGGCACTTTGTTGTTGCGCACAGTTGAGCCAGGGTTCAGCGCGAACGAAGAAGTTGGGGGGCGGCCATTTTACATGGCACTGGTACCTCTAAAGACCTACCCGCCGCATTGCATTGGTATACCCGTGCTGCCGATCAGAGCCGGGCCAACGCCCAGTACGTCCTTTGCCACCTCTACACGTCGAGTTGATGTGTGGTCGAGGTCGTGCGAGCCGGCGCGTCACGCTGCAGCACTGGGCAGCCCTTTGAGAGCGGGTGATCTAGTGGTAGTTGGACCGGGATCTACTGGGTGGTGCCCGGGGTGAAAGTGGACGTTGAGTTTGCCGGATAGGACGAGCTGCCTTGTTGGCTTGATGCGCTCCAAAGGCTTGTTCACTTCCAGCTTGCGGAGCCAGCCGGCGCATGGCTCCTCCTTAAAAGGCGTCGGCTTTTAAGGCTTGGCTCAGTGGCGGGCGCCAGTATCTGTTGAAAAAGGAGCCCCCTGCCGAGCTTGTCGCTATCAGGTTACCGCGCGCGCAGGTATTCCCACGCATGCGGCTCTCCAAATTACCTCAAGTCTCCACCCAAACTCGGCGTGCCAAACCCGGCCAACGACGCGTTGGAGCGGTTGAAGTAGCCTGCCCAGAACGCGTTCAACGCATCCATGGTTCTGCCTGAGCGATAGCTTTGTTTGATGTCATCGGAGATCAGGCCAGCACCTGTGACGTAGACGCGGGCGCCGGAAAGATCGGCGAACAGGTTGTGGGTCTGGGCTTTTTTCAGCTCGTCGGCGACTACCAGGTTCTTGATCTGGTTTTTCGCGTAGAAGCTGGCGTAGTCGCTGTTTTCCAGCATGTCGCTGATCAGGAATACCACGTGATCGTGGGGCTTTTCGGCAGATTTGATGTCGTCGCCGATTTTGCGCAATGCGTTCATGATTTCGCTTCTCGGAATGTCCTGACGGGCATCACGTAGGCTCTTGACGAACAGTTTGCCGAAGCCGGTTTCAAAGTCTTGTGGCTGACGGGCCAGGCACTGGTCCAGGGTGCGCAGTTTGCGAGCGCTGGCGTCGTCGCGAACTTCCTCTCCGACATTTTTGTCGAGCTTTCCGGCATAGATCAAACGTAGGTATTCGCCCGGCAGAAACGCCGAAAAACTGTAGAGCTTAATGCTGTCACCGGGTTGCACGAAACGAGTGATCTGACCCCATGCCTGTTTCTGGATGTCTTCCGGAACGGGTACGGTCTCATCGACCACGACGATCAGTTCGCGGCCTGAAGCGTCTGGCTTCAGTTCTGGAAGTTGGGCGGTTTCGTAGCAACTTTGCAGGTCGTTACGCTCCAAAGCCAAGGCGATGTGGGGCATCACCAAGGCTGCGATCATCAATGCCTTCAGGGCTTTCATGCGTTGACTCCTGCGACCTTGAAGATGCCCAGTTGCTTAAGCAGCAGCTGTTGTTCACGGACACTCTTGAGAGTGGCTTCGTCTTGCTTCAGAGCTTTTGCCAAGGTTGGCAATTGCTCATCAGTGACGCTCGTGAGGTCGTGGAAGGTATTTGCGTCAATATCTGCCAGTACCGCCACGGGTGCCACCGTCTGAGGTTCGGACACTGCTGCAATGGCTGCTTGCAACGCCCGGACAGGTTGAGGCGCGGGGATTACCGGTGCCACTTCAATTGCTGGCGCTGGCGTTGTGTTGATGCGCTCTTGACCGTGCTTCAGTGCTTTTTCAGCAGTACGGCGCACCATCACATACGCGTTGAAGTCACGCTTTTGAATAGCCGAGCCTTTCATCGCGTTGAGGTGTTCGGCATTGTTGGTCATGCGCGTGGAAAGCTTCTGCTGCAACATGCTCAGCTTATGGTCGGCATGGCCGGAGATTTTGGTGCGCTCGCGCTCCATCCAGCGAACCATTTCGTCCGCACTGTTGAATTTATGTGTGTAGTTGTAGGCGCGGCGCGAGTGGACACCGGCGAAACCAAAAATGCTCGCTAGCCAGCAGGTGATGCACTGGATGGCGATGTAGATGACCGAGAGGATGAGGTATGTGGTCAACGACGCTTCTCGGATCGCTTGCATCTTGTCGTCGATGGTTTTGTTGTCAGCCGAGTCATTGACCGCTTTGGATTCATCCGGCAGCTCAAATGGGCTGACTTTGGTAGAGCCGCCACTCTGTGCGCTTTCAGCGCGCAGCGAGTTCACCATCTCATCCTGAATGCTGTCGAGCGTCTTGGCGCGAACCACGAATGCGGCGACAGCCATGATCATGATAATGCCGACGAACGCACCGATAAGCAGGTACTTGGGCGTAACGTCCACCGAGGTGGCGATGCGCGACAGAATGCGGTTGTAGTCCTTGTCGTTGCTGTCGCTGAAGCTGTCTTCGATGTTGATCGAATCGATTTGCTTAAGGTGGTTGGAGCGTGAATCGGATGCGTCGCCACGCCACCACGCACGGGCCTTCTTGATCAGGCTGTTGTGGTGGATAGCGTGACCGGCCGCTTCGGCAAAACCGCAGGAGATGACGGCCAGGAGGATTGCCACGCCAATAGCCTGGTAGCGTTTGTCACTGGCCGATGCGTCGAGGCTTAACCAGCCCGACAGTACGTAACCAAAGCCGACGGCTTCAACCACCAACAAAACGGCGGCCAGGATAAACACCCAGGCCGGACGTGGTCTGCGGCCGGCTTCGCCAATTTTTTTCAGGTAGTCCTGACACTGGCGAAAGAACTCCGGGCTCTTGTCTACCTGGCCGTATGCTTCGTAGTAGTCATTGCACAGATCGTACTCGGAGTTGGTCCAGCCATCTGGGCGGATGGTGGGCTCTTTACTGGCTGAGCGCGATACCGTGCCAATCAGCGGTACACCGTGCCAGATACGCATGGTGAAGTAGCCGACCTTCTCCCAGTAGAATTTCAGTAGGCACAGCAGGACGAAAAGAGCGGTGATGCTGACGATCGCCATCTCGTTTGCGGCAATAAAAGCTTTGAAAGCTGCCATCGCGGATTCTTGCACGTTCGATATCTCCGTTTATCTACTATTGGGTGCTGACAGGGGCATATGCGACGGTGTAGCTCTGCTCGCCGACGGGGTAGAACAACGCACCGCGCTCGGCGGTTGCATTGCCTTTGCTGAATACAACGTCCATGCAGGCTACCGGTGCTTTGGGTTCACTGATGAACACGCGGTACAGCACTTCTTTTTCGCCTTCGTACGTGTTGGCGACGGCATTCATTGACGGCAGCGGCTTACGATTGCCATCGTCATACCCTTTCACCACTTGAATGAAGGGTTGTTTGCCGACTTCGGCGCCTTCGCGAAGGATGGAAACCGGGGAGATAGTGACCAGGTTGCCGTTGACGGTATTGGCCCAGACTCGGTTGTTGTAGCCGGGCAGGTAGTCGCGTGTTTTCACGCCATCGAGCGGTTTATCGGTTGCCAGGCTGATGACGTCACCGCTTTCTCGCGGCATGTCGTCCTGGCAACTGCCAACGGGAATGTCGCTGGCATTAGCCGCGCTAACGAAGCTGAATCCGCCGGTTTTTGGCGTGATGTTTTGGCCCAGATTCCAATGCATGCTGGCGGTTGGCACACCGCCAAAGTCGACAGCCGGTTTCGCACCATTGCTGTTTTTAGTGCTGATGAGCTCCACCGCGGCGACAGTGGAAGGCGTTGGTGATGTCGATTTTGCCGCGACCGCAGGGGTGGCAGGCTTGCTCAAAGGTTTGGAGGTGGATGCACCGTAGGCCAAGTATTTGGCGTTGGACTGCTCGGCTTTGGCGCGCCTCACCAACACCTCCTGGGAGGTCAGCTCTGCAATTTCTACCCGGCGGTTTTCAGTACGGCCTTCGAAGGTACTGTTGTCGGCCAGAGGCCGCGAAGCGCCGGCACCCTGGTAGAAAATCGAAGTCGAAGGAATGCCTGCGGTCATCAATATTTTGCCGACGGTGCGTGCACGGCGTTCGGACAGTTTCTGATTGGTTGCGCTACTTCCCGTGGCATCGGTGTGGCCTACCACCAGTAAACGTCGAGTGTTCGCTATTTTAGGATCGACATTGGCATAGGCGGCTGCCACTTTGGCGACGCTTCGCTGGCCGCTGACAGTGAGTTGGTCGGAGCCGGTGTCGAACATTCCAAAGTCTTCGATTTGCGTCACGAGACCGGCATCCAACGGCGCGGCACTGGGTGTGGCCGACACAGTCTGAAGTTGTTCTGAATGGATCTTCAGGTTTTCTTCTTTAGCAATGCGATCCAGCTCTTGCATTCGGCTTTGCCAGACCGATCCTGCATAGCAACCAACAGCTGTGCCCGCGGCAGCACCCAGCAGTGCGCCGTTCTTGCCTTTAAGGGCATAACCTGCCGCACTACCGACAACCAGCCCAGCACCGCACAAGATCGCCGTGCCGTAGTCTTTGCCCAATTGGTCGAATTGGCCAGTTGAGCACCCGGAAGCCAGCAGCAATGCGCTGGCAAGCGTGGTGAAACGAAATGCGTTGGTCATTTCAAGTCCATTTCAATGCTGTTTTACAAAACGCAGTCACACCTAAATGCCGATAAAAAATCAGTATTCAGGCGAAACCAAATGCGTTCGGGAAGTGCGTATTGGGTGAGGTCAAAAGCCGACCGCGTTTAAAGATCGCCAGCGTTACGGCGCAGCACGGAAGGGCGCAAAATGAACAAGCCCTGGCGCGAAATTTTCATTTCGCGCACAGCTTTTGGCGGGCCGGGTCGAAGAATGGCCAAAGCAAAACTGGTTATCTTGTTCAAGCGAAGTCCTTTTCCAGGAAGTGCACTGCTGAGTCCAAAGTGATGGCTAAAAGGCATCATTTTTTGATACTAAATGCAACAAAGAGCGATGTCACGAAAATGTTTGGTCCTGTGCTGCTGCTCACCGCAGCAGAGGGACGACTGGATTTTTGGATTGGAGGAGGCGGTTCAAGACTTAGATACTGGCTTTCACAACCCTGGCTTTTTTTCTTTTTGGTCGGTAGCAGCGTGTTAAAAACGACTATCAGGCCATTGCTGTCTGTCAGGAATAGCAGTAAAACGATCCTTAGCCTCCGGTGAGCAAAAGCAAAAAGGGATACAGCCATTAGTTAAATAAACCCTACTACTTTGTCTTTTTCAAGAACACCGATTACAAGGCATAATGGCGGCGGGGTTTGTATAGAATCCGTCCATCTGGAAACAATTTAGATCAATAATGAACGATATAATTTCCGAAATAGTTAAGTGGCTAACTGAAAAACATTCGACAGGAATTCGCTCACTTTATGGTTTTCAGTCCGTGTTGGTAATCGTTGTGGGCATCGGCGCTATGATCAGTACCAAGGCGCTTGTCGAAAAACGGAATATGCTTAAAAAGCGGATGGTTAGTGACCTGTCCTCGGCCCCCCTGATCGCAACTTTACGAGTAGAAGAGACTGGAGGAGCGGTTAGATATGTCGCAACGCTGAGCAGTACCAGCAAAGGGTTCGCTGTTACGGTTGTTCGCGAAACTGGGGTGGATCCTGTGAAATCATTTAGCCCCTTAATGCGATCACTGGATGAGGTTGACGCTTGGTTGAGAAACCGAACCCCCTTCATTCTTGCTGACTTCAGAAATTGAAACGGCTGTGCTGCGTTGGTAGTGAGAGGCTACATCCGACCCCAAGCGGTCGGTGACATCAAACAATAAATGGCAGCAAGCAAACGTTCATCGCCGCATCACTCAGGCAAATGCAGCTTCTACAAATGCCTCTAACGCCTTGTCTTCCAGGATTTCGATAGAGAAGTGCCCGAAGCGCTTGGGCAACCAGATAATGCGTGTTCCCGACGGTGATTGCAGGTCCGAGCGGGCTAGTGGCTTTCCGTTTTCATCTTCTGGCTGAACACCGGCGACCATCAGTTCGTCGTAGGCCCGCTCGATGTCTGGCGTCGAATAGCAGTGGCGATAAATCATCCCTTCTCCCGATGAGCCTAATAGCTCTTTCAGGTTCCCCGCCAATGGTTGTACCAACATGAAACGCTCTTGACCGATCAGCGCAATTGCGTAGCGTACGTGCAGACCACCTCGTTCCCAAACGAGCGTTTTGGAGATCCTGGCATTAAGTATCTGTGCGTAGTAAGCACAGGCTTCTTCGAGATTATTGACCAGTACATCTACGTGACTGAACTTCAGATCCATTGCAGACTTCCTATTGAACCGACGTACATGTTAAGCCGAACGCTCTCAGAACTCGATGGATTTCGTGAAGCTCTATTGTTGGTGTAGAAGTGCGCTAATCCGTAAGCGCCTGGGGAAGTCACCTTCCGAACTCCAGCATTAAGGGCGATGGTGTCCGCGTATTTTTAAGCGGACGCCATTGGCCTTAACGTCAGGATTTCCATGCGCCATCGAAGCTCTTATCCGAAACCCTTCAAGGCCCAGGTTGTTCAGGAATGCCTGCAACCGGGCGCAACCCTATCCAGCGTCGCCATCAGCCACGGCATCAACGCCAATGTGATCCGCAAGTGGCTGCCGCTTTACCGAGACCAGCCGCCAGCAGCGTTTCCGGCTTTCGTTCCGTTGAGAGCTGCACCCAAGCGGCAGACGGAAGCTTTGGCGATTATTGAGCTGCCGCTTGGCGAGCAATCGATCACGGTGAAATGGCCGATGTCTGATCCTGAAGGCTGCGCCCGCTTTGTCCGTGGACTCACGCAATGATTCGCGTCGACGCCATCTGGCTTGCCACCGAGCCCATGGACATGCGTGCCGGCACCGAGACCGCGTTAGCCAGAGTGATCGCGGTGTTCGGTGCGGCGAAGCCGCACTGTGCTTATCTGTTTGCCAACCGCCGCGCCACTCGTATGAAAGTGCTGGTGCATGACGGGATTGGCGTCTGGCTGGCTGCTCGTCGATTGAACCAAGGAAAGTTTCACTGGCCAGGCAGTCGACTAGGCTGCGAGATGGAGCTGGATGCCGAGCAACTTCAGGCTTTGGTGCTCGGACTGCCTTGGCAACGCGATGGAGCTGGCGGTGCAATCACATTGCTCTAGAAACTGTAATTAGCGCCTCGGCCTGCTGCCGCAGGCGATCCGCTTTGGTAAAATCCAGGGCATGAGTTCCTCGCCCAATCTCGATCAGATGACCCTCGACCAAGTGCGCGCTTTCGCTGCGCAGTTGCTGTCCCAGGTTGATTCGCTCGGACAGCAAGTCGACAGGATGGGCAAGAAGAACGACCGCGACCAAACCATCATCGAGCAACTCACCCATGAAATCGCCTGGTTCAAACGTAGCAAGTTTGCCAAGCGTAGTGAGCAATTAAGTCCCGACCAAGGCAGCTTGCTCGACGACTTGCTCGACACCGACATCGCGGCCATTGAAACCGAGCGGAAGGCGTTGAGTCCGCCGGCTGCGCAAGCTGAACCACGCAAGCAGTCCAAGCGTGTTTCCTTGCCTGCGCAGTTTCCGCGTACCGTGATTTATCACGAACCCGACAACATCCAATGCGCCTGCGGTTGCCAGCTCCAGCGGGTTGGCGAGGACGTCAGCGAGAAGCTGGATTACACGCCGGGCGTGTTTACGGTGGAGCAGCATGTGCGCGGGAAATGGGTCTGCCGCGAGTGTGAAACACTGACTCAGGCACCGGTTCCCGCCCAGGTCATTGATAAGGGCATCCCGACGGCAGGGCTGCTGGCTCACGTGATGGTGGCCAAATTTGCCGACCATTTGCCGCTGTATCGGTAAGAGAAAATCTTTGGCCGCGCCGGCTTGGCCATCGCCCGCTCGACACTGGCGCAATGGGTCGGTCAAACCGTGTGCAGCTCCAGTCCTTGGTCGATGCGCTACGCGAAACAGTGCTTGCTCAAGGCGTGATCCACGCTGACGAAACGCCGGTGCAGATGCTCGCCCCGGGTGAGAGGAAAACGCATCGTGCTTATGTCTGGGACTACTGCACTACGCCATATTCGGGGCTCAAGGCGGTCGTTTATGACTTCAGTCCAAGCCGTGCGGGAGAGCATGCACGCAACTTCCTTGGCGCGTGGAATGGCAAGCTGGTTTGCGATGATTTTGGTGGTTACAAAGCAAGCTTCCAGCAAGGCATCACTGAAATCGGCTGCATGGCCCACGCTCGCCGCAAGTTTTTTGATCTGCACGCGACGAACAAAAGCCAACTGGCCGAGCAGGCGCTGCACTCAATTGGTGGGTTGTACGAAATTGAACGGCTGGCGCGGGAGATGACCGACGAAGAACGCTGGCGAGTACGTCAGGAAAAAGCGGGGCCCCTTATCGACGCACTCCATACCTGGATGATGGCCCAGCGCGACCTTGTGCCCGAAGGGTCGGCTATCGCCAAAGCTCTGGATTACAGCCTCAAGCGCTGGATGGCACTGACTCGATATCTAGAGGACGGCGCTGTGCCCATAGACAATAACGCGGTCGAAAATCAGATAAGACCGTGGGCACTTGGGCGCTCCAACTGGTTGTTCGCCGGGTCACTGCGCAGCGGCAAACGGGCGGCAGCAATCATGAGTTTGATCCAGTCTGCGCGCATGAACGGGCATGATCCGTAAGCTTACTTGAAGGATGTTCTGACTCGTCTGCCGACGCAGCGGGCGAGTGAGATTACGGAGTTGCTGCCGCATCGATGGGCGCCCATTCAATCACGTAAGGCGTGTTGGCCGGTCACCTAGAAACAAAGGAATTGCCAAACGCCAACGGACTTCCTCTTCATTCCTTTTAGTCGAGATTGCGCGAAATATTGATGCTGTAATCGGTGGTATCCGTCGGCACCTTCTTCTTGGCGAATCCGTTGATGACGAGGTAAAGCAATGGGCCAATCGATACGAAGACTGCTGTTATGAGAAAGTAAGGCACAAGAGAGACCGCAGATCGGCCTTTGGAGCGAGCGTCCCGATACATCCAGATGCAAGCGAGGACGCCGAGCAGGTAAAGGTCAATAACTACTTGGGCAGTGTCCGGGCTGGATATTAACTCC
>Ga0182008_10002296_pt1 | contig 12055 bp, 9 predicted proteins | sample Sormic07211129_1_FD_120482 | JGI IMG/M metagenome (GOLD analysis project Ga0182008, IMG submission 120482) | Rhizosphere microbial communities from Sorghum bicolor, Mead, Nebraska, USA - 072115-129_1 metaG | ecosystem: Host-associated > Plants > Roots > Rhizosphere | place: USA: Nebraska...
AGCCCGGGCTCCGGATACTCACCGACCACGAGATCTTCCGTCGCGAGCGGCGCATTCGGAGACATCGCCGGTACGGCTCCGGCTCGTCGCTCGAGAGCATTACGGCGCTCAAGACCGGCGATTACGTCGTGCATCTCGAGCACGGCGTGGGTATCTATCGCGGCATCGAGCAGGTGTTCGTGCGCGAGAGCACCATCGAGGTCGCGGTCATCGAGTACGAGGGTGGCGATCGCCTCAACGTGCCACTCTACCGCATCGATCAGGTCGAGCGGTACCGCTCCGCGGATGACGTCGGCAGCGACGCACCGCCGCCGCGGCTTCACAAGCTCGGTGGCAAGCGATGGGCGCAGCAGCGCGACAAGACCCGCGCGGCGCTGCAGGAGATGACCCTCGAGCTGCTCGATCTCTACGCACGGCGACGCGTGGCGGACAAGATCCCGGCCTTTCCCGATACCACCTGGCAACGCCAGCTCGAGTCATCCTTTCTCTTCGAGGATACCCCCGACCAGCGCAAGGCAACGGTCGAGGTAAAGCTGGACATGGAGTCCACGCGTCCGATGGACCGCCTGCTCGTGGGCGATGTCGGATACGGCAAGACCGAGATTGCCGTGCGGGCGGCGTTCAAGGCCGTGCAGTCCGGGCGCCAGGTGGCGGTGCTCGTGCCCACCACGATCCTTGCCGAACAGCACGGGCGCACGTTCACGGAACGGCTGGCGGATTTTCCGGTGACGGTGCGCACGCTCTCGCGCTTTCAGAGTCCGAAAGAGACGACCGCCACGCTCGTCGACATTGCGGAGAAGAAGGTCGACATCATCATCGGCACCCATCGGCTGCTCAGCGCGGACGTCAATTTCGGCAATCTGGGCCTAGTCATCGTCGACGAGGAGCATCGCTTCGGCGTGAAGCACAAGGAGCGGCTCAAGCAGCTCAAGCTCGAGACGGACGTGCTCACGCTCACCGCCACCCCGATTCCGCGCACGCTGCACCAGTCGCTCGCCGGTCTTCGCGACATGACCGTGATCGCGACGCCGCCGCGCGACCGCTCTCCGGTGCTCACGTTCGTCGAGCCGTGGGACGATGGGCTGATCGAGGAAGGGATCGCGCGCGAGCTCGATCGTGGCGGCCAGGTGTTCTTCGTGCACAACCGCATCGAGACGATCGTCGGCATCGCGGATCACGTTCAGCGGCTTGCGCCCCGCGCCCGGATCGCCGTGGCGCATGGTCAGATGCGCGAGCGCGATCTCGAGGAAGCGATGCGCAGGTTCGTGAGCGGGGAGGTCGATGTGCTCGTGTCGACGATGATCGTCGAGTCGGGACTCGACGTGCCGAACGCGAACACGATGTTCGTGAATCGCGCCGACCATTTCGGACTGGCGCAGCTCTACCAGCTGCGTGGCCGCGTGGGCCGCTCGTACCGGCGCGCCTACTGCTATCTGCTCGTGCCCGATGCCGTCGACATCGACGCCGAGCGCCGGCTGCAGGTGCTCGAGCATCACACGGAGCTCGGCTCCGGGTATCGCGTGGCGCTCAAGGATCTCGAGCTGCGCGGCGCCGGCAATCTGCTCGGCCCCGAGCAATCGGGATTCGTGCAGGCTGTGGGCTTCGAGCTCTATCTCCGCATGCTCGACGAGACCGTGAACCGGATGATCAAGGGCGACAACGCGCCCAAGCTGCGGCCCGCAGATGTGTCGATGGACATCGGCGCGTTCATTCCCGATGACTATGTACCGATTCAGGAGGCGAAGCTCGACATCTATCGCCGCTTGTCGACCTTCACGAAGGCCGACGAGGTCGAGGCCCTGCGCGAGGAGCTGCGAGACCGATTCGGCCCGCTCCCGCCGCCCGCGAACGCATTCCTCGCGAGCGCGCTGCTACGCGTGAGCGGGGGCGCCATGGGCATCGAAGGAATCCTGGTGCGCGGTGACGAGGCGCGTATTACCTTTCGCGACGATGCGGTCCCCCGGCTCAAGGGGCTCACATCGGCGTTCCACGAAGTGCAATTCCAGGCGGAGGTGCGACGCGCGCATCCGCTCTCGCTCAAGCTCACGCGCCTCGGCGGCGCATCGCTTCTCGACGGGCTCGTACGCGTACTTCGCGGAGCCACCCGCGACGCGTGACCACGCCGGGGTTTCTGCCGCGCGCAGTCCCCCTCGTCTTCAGCCCCTTCAATCTCCGCAAATGAAACGTTCCTTAGCCATATTCATGATCGTCGGCCTGCTCGTCGCCTGCGAAGGATTCAAGAAGGCGATGGGTGCACACGCCGATACCGTTGCCAAGGCGGGTCCGGAGGAGCTCACGATGGACCGTCTCGCGGGGCTCCTCAGCCAGGCCAAGGTGCCGGTGACGGCCGACATCGCGAAGGCGATCACGAATGTGTGGGTCGACTACGAGCTGCTCGGCGTCGCCGCAGCGCACGGCGATTCGCTCAACGATCCGAAGACCGTCGATGATGCGCTCTGGCCGATCGTCGCGCAGATGCGCGCCGGCAAGTGGCACGATGTGGTCGTGAAGGGATTCAACATCGACACCTCGGGTACCGAGGCGAAGTTCAACGCGGGCGAGGTGCTCGCGGCGCGACACATTCTCTTCCTCGTGCCGCAGGGTGCGACTCCCTCGCAAACCGATTCGATTCGCAAGGTCGCAGAAGGCGTTCGCGCGCAGGTCACGCCATCGAACTTCACGGCCATGGCCACGAAGTACACGCAGGAGCCGGGCGGCGCCCAGCGCGGCGGCAACCTGGGCGTGTTTCCGAAGGGCGCGATGGTGCCCCAGTTCGAGCAGGCCGTGAGCGCGCTCAAGCCCGGCCAGGTCTCGCCGCTGGTGAAGACGCAGTTCGGCTACCACATCATCCGGCGCTCCACCTATTCGGAAGTCGCGCCGGAAGTCGCGCAGCGCCTGAACGGTCCCGCGTTGCAGGCCGCGGACAGCGGGTACATCGCCAAGCTGGAAGCGGCGGGCAACATTCAGTTCAAGCCGAACGCCGTCGCGACCATCAAGGAGGCCGCGAAGGATCTCGACGCGCATCGCGCGGACAAGACGGTGATCGCGACATCCAAGGCAGGGGACTTCACGGTCTCGCGTCTCACGAGGTGGCTCGAGGCGTTCCAGCAGCGGGAAGATCTGGGCAAGCGCCTGCAGACCGCGCCGGACAGTGTGGTCCTGAGCTTCGCCAGGAACGTGCTTCGCAACGAGCTCGTGCTGCATCAGGCGGACAGCGCCAAAATCGAGCTGACCGCCGACGAGATGAAGGAGCTCCGTGCCAAGTTCGCCGAGGTACTGACGTCGAGCTGGAATCAGCTCGGGCTCAACCCCAAGTCGCTGGCGGACAGCGCGAAGTCCGTCCCGGCCCGCGAGAAGCTCGCGAGCGCGCGCGTGAACGCGTATCTCGACAAGCTCATGCAGCAGCAGGCGGGCTTCGTGCAGGTGCCGCCGCCGCTCGAGATGGTGCTCAAGGACAAGTACAACGTGACGATCAACACCGCGGCAATGGACAAGGCGGTCGCCTCGGCGAGCGCGCTCAAGGCCAAGTCGGATTCCGTGCGCGCCAAGAACGCGCCGCCCACCGAGGTCCCCATGGGCGGAATGCAGATGCCGCCGCAGGGCGCCCCGGCCCCGGCGCCCGCGCCCGCGCCTGCCCCCGCTCCGGCTCCGCCGAAGCCGCACAATTGATCGAAGCACGATGAGCGAACCACGCGACGAGTCGAGGGTACGGTGAGCATGCGCCATTCATTGATGTTCGCGGCCGTGGCCGCGACCGTGCTCACCGCCCCGCTTTTCGCTCAGCAGAGCTCGTCGGACGGAGGCGGCAGCCCGCCCGTCGACGGCGTCGTTGCCGTCGTCGGTACCACGCCGATCCTCCGCTCGGACGTGGAAGAACGCCTGGCGCAGGCACGTGCATCCGGACAGAAGATGCCGGAGGACTCGGCCGGCCAGCAGGCGATGCTCAAGAGCATCCTCGACGCCATCATCGACGAGGAGCTGCTCGTTCAGAAGGCCAAGGACGAGAAGATCGAGGTCTCCGACAACGACATCAACGCCGATGTCGACAAGCGCATGCAGACGATTCGCACGCGCTTCACCACGGAGAAGGAGTTCCGCGACGAGCTCAAGAAATCGGGGTTCGGAACCGTCGATGAGTTCCGTCGCTGGCTCACGGACCAGTCACGGCGCAGCCAGCTGCAGCAGAAGCTGTTCGAGAAGCTTCGGTCCGACGGGAAGATTGCTCCCGCGGCGGTCTCGAATGCGGAAGTGGATGAGTTCTTCAACAAGAACTCCAGTCAGCTGCAGAAGCTTCCGGCAACCGTGACGCTGCGTCAGATCGTGGTAGCGCCGAAGCCCACGCCGCGCCAGGACTCGCTGGCGTTCGCGAAGGCCGAATCGCTCTACGTCGAGATCACGAAGGGTGGCGACTTCGAGCAGATCGCCAAGCGCGAGTCGATGGATCCGAGCACGAAGGAGCTCGGCGGCGACCTCGGCTGGCGCCGGCGCGGCGACTTCGTTCCGGAGTTCGATCGCGTCTATTTCGCGCTGCGTCCGGGAGTCGTGAGCCCGCCCATCAAGACCGTGTTCGGCTACCATCTCATTCGGGTCGATCGTGTGCAGCCCGCGGAGGTGAAGGGGCGACACATTCTCGTTCGGCCGGCCATCGATTCCGCGGACATCAGGGCCGCGGCGGTAGAGGCGGCGGATGTGGCGAAGCAGTGGCGCGCCGGTGTGCCGTTCGACACGCTGCGCGTCAAGCACCACGATCCGTCCGAGGAGTCCTCGATTCCGCAGCCGTTCCCGCAATCGCAGCTTCCGCAGGAATACCAGACGGCCATCGCGGGACACAAGGCGAACGACATCCTCGATCCTTTCGTAATTCAGGACAAATCGCGCGGCACGCCGAAGTATTTCGTCGTGCAGATCACGTCCATCGCCGGCGAGCACGAGCCGACCGTGGCGGATTGGCGCGAGAAGATTCGCGATCAGCTCTCGGAAGAGAAGGCGATTCGCCGCTATCTCGACGGGTTGCGCAAGGAAAGCTACGTGTCCGTCCGCATCTAACACGTGCGCGTCGACCTCGCGCTCAAGCGGCTCCTGCTCGTGAAGAGTCGCACCGAGGGAAAGGAAGCGTGCGACGTGGGGGCGGTGGCGGTGAACGGCAAGCGCGTGAAGGCATCCGCGGAGGTTGGTCCGGGTGACACGATACGACTCGAATACGCGCATCGAACCCTCGAGATCCAGCTCCTCTCGGACATCGGGAAGAACGTCAGTCGCGCCGAGGCGAAGGCGCTGTATCGCGTGCTCTCGGACGTGGTGACTGGATGAGCAAGGCGCGCCTCGCCATCACGCTCGGCGATCCTCGTGGCATCGGGCCCGAGATCGTTGCGGCCGCGATCGGCGATTCGCGCGTCCGTGCGCGCGCGGAGTTGGTGATCGTCGGCCCGTCCGGCACCGTCGTGCCCGTGAACTCCGAGATCGGAGAGTGGCGCCCGGGCGGAAGCGCCGCACTCGGCGGGCGGCTCGCGGGTCTCGCCATCGAGCGGGCGACGGCGCTCGCGCTCGCGGGCGACGTACACGGGATCGTGACCGCGCCCATCGACAAGCACGCGCTCTTCGATGGCGGCTACGACTATCCCGGCCATACCGAGATGCTGGCCGCGCTCACGGGCTCGCACGTCGCCATGATGCTCGCCTCCGACCGCCTGCGCGTCGTGCTCGTGACCACGCACATCGCGTTGCACGACGTACATCGCGAGCTCACCCACGAGCGCATCGTCGAGTGCGCGGCGATCACGCGCCACGGGCTGCAGCAGCTCTACGGAATCGCGCAGCCGAAAATCGCGCTCTGCGCGCTCAACCCGCACATGGGCGATGGTGGTCGCTTCGGCTCGGAGGACGACACGCTTCTCGCCCCGGCGGCGCGCGCCGCGAACATTCTCGGGCCGTTCCCGGCCGACACTGTGTTCGTGCGCGCGATGCGCGGCGCGTTCGACGCGGTGCTCGCGCCGTATCACGATATCGGGATGACCGCGATCAAGGTTGCGTCGTTCGGGAGCGCCGTGAACGTCACGATGGGACTTCCGTTTCCGCGCACGTCGCCCGATCACGGCACCGCGCTGGACATAGCCGGCCAGAATCGCGCGGACCCGGCGAGCATGATCGAGGCGATACTCGAGTGCGCGCGATTCACCGAAGTGCTGGTGCCTGTAAAGAAGTGATCGCACGGCGCTGACCGCTTTCGATCCTCTAGCCGCGCCCGCTGCGATGGTGAAGCTTTCAGCAATGTCGCACTCACACGCGCACGGTCACGGTCACGGCGGTCACGCGGGGCACTCGCACGCGGGACACTCGCACGCGGGACACGCGCACTCGCATGGCCAGAGCGCCTCCGTCGCGCGGCTGCGCATCGCGCTCGCGATCACGGCCGTGATTCTCGTGGCCGAGGCGGTGGGAGGCTATCTCGCGAACTCGCTGGCGCTGCTGGCCGATGCGGGCCACATGCTCACCGACGTCGCGGCACTCGCGCTCTCCCTGTTCGTCGCGTGGTTCAGCCAGCGGCCGGAGACCGACAAGCGCACCTACGGCTACCTGCGACTGGAGATCCTGGCTGCCTTCCTGAACGGCGCTACGCTGCTGCTCATCTCGGTCTGGATCATCTGGGAGGCCGTGAATCGCCTGCGCGTGCCGGAGCCGGTGCAGAGCGGTCTGATGCTCGGTGTCGCGGTGCTCGGGCTCGTCGCCAACGCGATCTCTGCCTGGGTGCTTCATCCGAGCGGTGAGGAGAACCTCAACGTGCGGGGTGCTTACCTGCACATCCTGGGAGACCTTCTCGGCTTCGTGGGTACGATCGTCGCCGCGATCCTCATTCGACAATTCGGCTGGCTCGCTGCAGACACGGTGGCGTCGGTCATCGTGAGCACGCTCATTCTGCGCGGGGCGTGGACGCTGGTGCGCGATTCGACGGACGTGCTGCTCGAGTCCACCCCCGCGCACATTTCTGCGGCTGCCGTGCGCGACCAGCTGACCGCGATACCGGGAATCGAGTCCGTGCACGACCTCCACGTGTGGAGCGTCACCTCGAACGTGATTGCGATGAGCGTGCACGCCATCGTGCGCGAGCCCGAGCGCCATCAACACGTGCTCGAGCACGTGCTCGATGCAATGCGGCTGTTCGGCATTCAGCACGTGACCGTCCAGCTCGAGCGCGAGGAGATGTACGAGCGCGAGGTGCATCTGCACGCCTGACCCTGCGGAGGGCGATCGGAGGGGCGTCATTTCGGGCGAAATGGCCTAAGCGCCCGGTGACGGGTGCGGTGAGAGCGCCGAGCGTGACGGTGGGGCTCGAGGGCTCGTCTGCAGACAGACCAGTGTGAGGGGAAATCACGCGTGGCACTGTCACAACCATGGAGCGACGTTCGGGTCGAGAAGAAGCGGGTGGCCGTCTCGATCACAATGGTCGGGGGCGAGCTGCTGAGCGGAAGCGTGTTCGCCCCGCAGATCTATCCGCCCGGCGTGCAGGAAGACCCGCTTCAGCTGCTCAACGAGGCCGATCCCTTCTTCCCGCTCGGCCTCTCCACGGGCGAAGTACTGCTCATTGCCAAGCGGCGCGTCGTCGAGATGGTGCCCGACGAGCCGTCGCCGGACGAGGAGCTTCCGGGAAGCGCGCCGACCGCGCTGCTCCAGGTCACTCTTGCCGGCGGCATCGCGCACGTCGGCTCAATGCGACTCGAGGTGCGAGCGTCGCGGCCCCGCGTGCTCGACTTCATGAATTACTGCACGGACCGCTTCATAGCGCTCCGGACCGATGAGGGCGTACGCCTGATCAATCGAGAGATGATCGAGCGCGTGCGCCCACTGGATTGATCATGGCGCAACTCGATCGTTTCCTCGCCGCCCTCGTCTCGCATCGCGCGAGCGCCCTGATGCTCCGCGCCGATGTCCCGGCGCAGCTCGACATGCAGGGCACGCCGCGCGCGATCACGAAGACGGCCTTCAGCGAGCCGCAGCTGCTTGCGCTGCTGCAGGAGCTGGCGCCGGGAAGCGCGCGCGCCGCGATTGACTCCGGTGCGGCAGCGACGTTCTCGTATACGTCGGAGGACGGCACGTTCGAGGTGCAGGTGGCGCCGCGCGCGGGAGGGCTGCGAGCCGTCGTGCGCGCGCAGGGCGCGGCGCAGAAGTCGGGCGATGCGCAAGCGCCGCATTCAGGAAACGGCTCGGCGAGTGCTGCTCCCCACGCCTCATCGCAGGTGAAAGTAGAGGAATCGTATTCGGAGGCGGGGATGCCCGGCGCGAGCCCGGAGCGCGACCGCATGGAGGCATTGCTTCGCGTCATGGTCCAGCGCGGATCGTCGGACTTGCACCTGCGTGTGGGCGAGCCACCGATCGTGCGCGTCGACGGCGAGATGGTGCGCATTCCGGACACGAATGTCCTGACCGCGCGAGAGATGGAGGGACTGGTCAAGTCGATCATGCCCGATCGCAACCGCGGCGAGTTCGACAGCTCGAACGACACAGACTTCGCGCACGACATTCCGGGCACCGGCCGCTTTCGCTGCAACGTGCTGCGCGAGCACAAGGGGTGCGCCGCCGTGTTCCGCATCATTCCCGCAAAGGTTGTCAGCGTCGAGCAGCTCGGCATCACCGACGAGGTGCAGAAGCTCTGTTATCTCACGCGCGGGCTCGTGCTGGTCACGGGACCGACCGGTTCGGGAAAGTCGACGACACTCTGCTCGCTGATCGATCTCATCAACCGCAAGCGCAGCGAGCACGTGATCACGATCGAGGATCCGATCGAGTTCGTGCACGAGAACAAGCAGTGCATCATCACGCAGCGGCAGGTGGGAGTGCACACGGGCTCCTTCAAGACCGCGCTTCGCGCCGCGCTGCGCGAGGACCCCGACATCGTGCTCGTGGGAGAGCTGCGTGATCTCGAGACCGTGTCGATCGCGATCGAGACGGCGGAGACGGGCCACCTCGTGTTCGCGACGTTGCACACGACGTCGGCCGCGGGCACGATCGATCGTCTCATCGATCAGTTCCCGCCGGACCGGCAGGAGCAGGTGCGCGCGATGCTGTCCGAGTCGCTGCGCGGCGTGATCTCGCAAACGCTCTGCAAGAAGATCGGCGGCGGCCGCGTGGCTGCGCGCGAGGTGCTGCTCACGATTCCTTCCATCGCGAATCTCATTCGCGAGGGGAAGACGTTTCAGATCGCATCCGTGATTCAGACGTCGAAGCGCCTCGGGATGGTGACGCTCAACGATGCGCTGATCGATCTCGTGGATGCTGGGCAGGTCGAGCCGAAGGAAGCGTATATGAAGGCGAACGACAAGACGGGCTTCGCGCACATGCTGCGCAACCGCAACCTGGAAGTGAGCTTCCTCGATCCCACGTCGGAGCCTGCGGCGTCTGCATCGGCGCCCGGAAAGGCGGAGCCAACGAGCAAGGCTAAAGTAGGCGCGCGCTAGACGTTATCGCGACACTCGCGGAGTAGCTTCGAATAGCCGCTGGTTGCTATATTTAACGGCTATGGAAATTCGCAACGTCGCCATCATCGCGCACGTCGATCACGGCAAGACCACGCTCGTGGACAAGATGCTCCGCCAGTCGGGCTCGTTCCGCGAGAATCAGGTGGTGCAGGAGCGCGTGATGGACTCGAATCCGCTGGAGCGCGAGCGCGGAATCACCATCCTCGCCAAGAACACGTCCATCCGCTGGAAGGGCGTGAAGATCAACGTCGTCGACACGCCGGGACACTCGGACTTCGGCGGCGAGGTCGAGCGCATCCTTCGCATGGTGGATGGCGTGCTGCTGGTGGTCGACGCGTTCGATGGTCCGATGCCGCAGACGCGCTTCGTGCTGCGCAAGGCGCTCGCGCTCGGCCGCACGCCGCTCATCGTCATCAACAAGATCGATCGGCCCGGTGCCGATCCGCTTCGCGTGCACGATGAGGTGCTCGATCTGTTCATCGAGCTCGAGGCGACCGAGGCGCAGCTCGAGGCGCCGGTAGTGTACGCGTCCGCGCGCAACGGCACGTCGACGATGGATCTCGACGCGCCGCTCGGCGATCTCGCGACGCTGTTCGATGCGATCGTGGAGCACGTGCCGCCGGCCGAAGGCGATGTGAACGGCTCGTTCCAGATGTTGATCTCGACCATCGATCACTCGCCGTATCTCGGGCGCTTGGGCATTGGCAAGATAGAGCGCGGCACGGTGAAGGTGGGCGATTCGGTGGCGTTGCTTCCGGTGGAGACCACGCGCAATGCTGCGATCGCGCGTGTCACGAAGCTATTCGGCTACGAGGGACTCGAGCGTGTCGAGCTTCAGCAGGCGTCCTCGGGCGAGATCGTTGCGATGGCGGGGCTCGACGGTGTGGAGATCGGGCTGACGGTCACGGACGTCGAGCATCAGGAGCGGCTGGAGGGAATCGCGGTGGAGGAGCCCACGATCTCGGTGGACTTCATGGTGAACAATTCGCCGTTTGCGGGTGAAGAGGGGAAGTTCGTCACCTCGCGGCAGGTGCGTGAGCGACTGTTCAAGGAGCTCGAGCGGAACGTCGCGTTGCGCGTGGTCGATACGGAAGCGACGGATACGTGGACGGTGTCAGGGCGCGGCGAGCTGCATCTGTCGATTCTGATGGAGACGATGCGGCGCGAGGGGTTCGAGTTTCAGGTGTCGCGACCGCGGGTGATCACGCGCGAGGGTCCGAATGGCGAGCGTCTGGAACCATACGAAGAGCTGTCGATCGATGTGCCCGAGGAGTTCTTGGGGGCGGTGATCGAGAAGCTGGGGCCGAGACGCGCCGAGATGATCGAAATGAAAAATCCGGGGCAGGGGCTGGTGCGGTTGTTGTATCGGATTCCGGCGCGCGGATTGTTTGGGTACCGGTCGGAGTTCTTGACTGATACGCGTGGAACAGGAATCATCCACCATCGTTTCCTGGAATACGGCTCGTGGGCGGGGCCGCTAGCGGGACGGAAGCGGGGGACGTTGGTATCGATGGAGTACGGCAGCGCGGTTGCTTTCGGGTTGGCGAATCTTTCCGAGCGTGCGACGTTGTTCGTGGCGCCGGGAACGGCGGTATACGAGGGGATGATCATCGGGGAGAGTGCGCGTCCGGGCGATATGGACGTGAACCCGACGAAGGAGAAGAAGTTGACCAACATGCGGACGACGTCGACTGATGAGAACATCCAGTTGGAGCCGCCGCGGGAGTTGACTTTGGAAGGAGCGCTCGAGTACATCGAGGAAGATGAGTTGATCGAGGTGACGCCTGAGTCGATCCGGTTGAGGAAGCGCTTCTTGAGTGCGAACGATCGGAAGAAGCTGTCGCGAGAGGCGAAGCGGGAGCGGGCGACGCTGTAGGTGGTGGGCAGTTCCAGAAAGTTCTCTTACCGTCAGGAGACGCACGGTCATGTGGGAGGAGCTCGAGTCGTTGCACCTGGAGCCACGGTCGCGCAACGACGACGATGTCGACGATGAACCGCTCGACGACGAGCTGGACGACGAGGATCTGGATGATGATGAGCTCGATGATGATCTGGACGACGACGAGGATGATCTCGACGACGACGAGGATGATCTCGATGCGGATCTGGACCTTGTGGACTTGGATGACGAGTACGACGACGTGGACGAGATTCGTCCGAAGCCGCCGGGGCATCCGCATCGGTTTGATGACTGAGGGTGGGTGTTGAACTAGGTCGCGCCGGGGTGTAGAGCAGGGTGTGATTTGGGGTTGACTCGTATCTCACAAGCCACTAGAATGACTGCTCCCCGCGAGCATCATCACCGGGGATATTGGGTGACGCTATTTGACAATCGAGAGTGACAATTTTGTGTGATGGCTCTTGTTGATCTGCTGCGCTCGTGCGTGGCAGGGAGAGAAAAATTCACGAGATTGATTCCGGACGCGGTCTTTTGGACTAGCGTCTGAAGGACGGCGTTTGGAGAGCTGTTCGAACTATTCAGCAACTATTGGAGAGTTTGATCCTGGCTCAGGACGAACGCTGGCGGCGTGCTTAACACATGCAAGTCGAGGGCACTTGGGGGGCAACTCTCGAGTGACCGGCGA
>Ga0182008_10002298_pt1 | contig 12046 bp, 12 predicted proteins | sample Sormic07211129_1_FD_120482 | JGI IMG/M metagenome (GOLD analysis project Ga0182008, IMG submission 120482) | Rhizosphere microbial communities from Sorghum bicolor, Mead, Nebraska, USA - 072115-129_1 metaG | ecosystem: Host-associated > Plants > Roots > Rhizosphere | place: USA: Nebraska...
GAACAGGTACTTCTGGACCACGAGCAGCGTGAACATGAGCGACAGGCAGAGCGCGAGCACGATCGGCCACGGCGACGAGTGCGGCATGTCGACGATCTCGCTTGTCCAGCCGTCGACGAGTGACGACACATGCTGCTCGTGCCCGCGCTCGAGCACGCCGACACCGGCCGTCAGCCGGCGCCCGTCCCGCTCGCGGTCCTCGTGGTCCCAGTTCGCGTAGGCACTCGAGACGACCGGGATGACGGCGAAGTTGTACTCCGGCGGCGGCGACGGGACGCTCCACTCGAGCGTCGGCCCGTGCCACGGGTCCGGCCCCGCGGGCGCACCGCGAAAGTACGAGACGACGAGGTTCGTGAACAGGACGACGATCCCGATCGCCGTGATGTAGCCGCCGATCGACTCGAGGACGTTGTACGACGTCCACCCCATGTCGCCGGGATACGTGTAGACCCGCCGCGGCATCCCGAGCAGCCCCACGATGTGCATCGGGAAGAACAGGAGGTTCGTTCCGATGAAGATGATCCAGAACGAGATCTGCCCGGGCCGCTCGAAGTAGAGCTTCCCGGTGACCTTCGGGAACCAGTAGTACATTCCGCCGAAGATCGGGAACACCGCGGCGCCGAAGATGATGTAGTGGAAGTGCGCGACGACGAAGTACGTGTCCGTCATCTGCTGGTCGAACGGAATCGCGAGGAACATGATCCCGGTCAGGCCGCCGACGACGAACATGACGATGAATCCGATGATGAAGAGCAGCGGCGTCTTGAACTTCGGCGTCCCGGTGAAGATCGACATCGACCACGCAAAGACCTGGATCGTCGACGGGATCACGACCATCGAGGTCGCTCCCGCGAAGAAGACGAGCGTCGTGGTCGGCAGGCCCGTCGCGAACATGTGGTGCGCCCAGACGCCGAAGCCGATGAAGACGACGAGCAGCTCGGCGATCGCGACGAGCGGGAACGCGAGCATCTTGCGGCGTGTGAACGCCGGGATGATCTCGGTCGCGATCCCGAAGGCCGGAACGATGAGGATGTACACCTCCGGATGCCCGAAGAACCAGAACAGGTGCTGCCAGAGGAAGTTCGAGCCGCCGTGGGCGACGTCGAAGAAGTGGAAGCCGAGGTTCCGGTCGAGATAGAGGAAGATCGTGTCGACGCTGAGCGAGGGCAGCGCGAAGAGCAGCCCGAACGACGCGGCGAGCATCGCGAAGCAGAAGAGGGGAATGCGGTTGAAGGACATCCCCGGCGCGCGCAGCTTGAGGATCGTCACGATCAGGTTCGCCGCCGTCAGCGTCGACGCGATCGAGTTGAAGATGATCCCGAGCGAGTAGAAGTCGACGTTCCGCGAGGGGTCGTAGAGGCGGCTCCCGAGCGGCGTGTAGTCGAACCAGCCCGCGTCCGGCCCGAAGCCGCTGAACAGGCCGATGTAGAGGAAGACGCCGGACGCGAGGAAGATCCAGAAGCTGAGGGCGTTCATGCGCGGGAACGCCATGTCGCGCGCGCCGACCATCAGCGGCGTCAGGTAGTTCCCGAACGCGCCGGTCGTCATCGGGATGATGAACCAGAAGATCATCGTCATCCCGTGGACGGTGAACAGCTGGTTGAAGGTCTCCGGACCGACGAGGTCGTTGTTCGGCTCGATCAGCTGCGTGCGCATCGTCAGCGCCTCGACGCCGCCGGCGCCGAAGAAGGCGAGCGTCGCACAGAAGTAGAGAAGGCCGATCCGCTTGTGGTCGGTCGTCGTCAGCCAGCCGAGCACGCCCGGCCGCTCCGTCCACTGGCGCTCGAGGCGCTCGACGCGATCGGCGACGGTCGTCGTCACTTCAGGCTCTCGAGGTAGCGCGCAAGCGCGCGCGCCTGCGCGCGCGTCAGGCTCAGGTCCGGCATCTGCGCACCGGGCTTCACCTGCTGCGGGTCGTGGAGCCACTGCTCCATGCGGACGAGCGAGTTCGGAACCGTCAGCGCCGCGAGGGACGTCCGCGAGCCGACGTGCGTGAGGTCGGGACCGACATGTGCATCCGCCGTCGTGCCGCGGATCGCGTGGCAGCTGGAGCACTTGGTCATGAAGAGCGCGCCCGGCGCCGCCGTCGCCGGCCGCCGCTGGCGTGCGAGCCACCGCGCGAAGGCGGCGGGCGGATCGGCGTAGACGTAGAACCCCATGTGCGCGTGCTGGAGGCCGCAGAACTCCGCGCACTGCCCGCGATAGCGGCCGACCTTGTCCGCGTACAGCTCGACGCGATTCACCTGGTCGGGCTCGAGGTCGATCTTCCGGTTCAGCTCAGGCACCCAGAACGAGTGGATGACGTCGTCCGAGTGCACGTAGACGACCACCGGCGTCCGCACCGGAATGTGGATCTCGTTCGCGGTGACGGCGGTGCCGCCGTAGCGCACCTCCCACCAGAACTGGTGGCCGACGACGTGGACGCTCAAGTCCGTCGTCGCCGCGGCGGCCGGGGGCGGCGACGTGCCGCGGATGAGGAAGATGTCCGAGTACGCGAAGAGCGCGGCGAGGACGAGGATCGGGGTGACGATCCCGAGGACGATCACCGTCAACGTCCCCGGGCGATCGCGGCCGCGGCTGCCCCGCCGGAACCACGCGGCGACGAGGATGCCGACGATCACCGCGAGCCCGAACGTCGACGCTCCGAGCATGATCCACCAGAGGGTCGCGATCCCGTGGGCGGGCGGGCTCTCGGGGCGCAGGGAGCTCTGCTTCGACCCGCACCCCGTCGCGAGGAGAACGAGCGGCAACAGTGTGAGGAGCCGCACGACCGGCAACCTTTCTCCCGACGGTTTCACGCCGGACAACGGCTACCCCGCCCCCACCGGATAAAACGAATCGTGATACGATGATGCCGATCGCGATCACTTCCCTCGCCGCGGCGCTCTACGCGGCAGCGGCGATCCGCGTGAAGCGCCGGCGGGGGACGTTCCAAGCAGCACGCGCGGCCTCGTTCGGGGTCGGGGTCGCGGTGCTGCTGATCGCGACGCTCGCGCCGCTCGAGGGCTCGTTCAAGGCGCACATGACGCAGCACCTCCTGATCGGCGACCTCGCGCCCCTCTTCGTCGTGCTCGGGCTGACCGGCCCGCTCCTCCGCCCCGCGCTTGCACTCCGCCCCGTGCGCGCACTGCGCGTGCTCGCACATCCGCTCGTCGCGCTGCCGCTGTGGGCGGTCGACCTCTGTGCCTGGCACCTTTCTGCGCCGTTCGACGCAGCGATCCGCCACGAGTCGCTGCACACGCTCCAGCACCTGTGCTTCTTCACCTGCGGCGCGCTCCTCTGGGCGGCGCTGCTCGAGCTGCTACCGGGACCGCGCTGGTTCCGGACGCCGCAGCGCCTCGGCTACCTCGGCGTCATGTGGCTCGTCTCGCTCTCGCTGTCGCAGGTCTTCCTCTGGTCGACGCACCCGTACTACACGTACGGCTCGGTCGGCGACCAGCGTGCGGGCGGAGGGATCATGCTGCTCGAGGGCTCGGCGGTGATGCTCGGCGTGCTCGTTTGGATCCTGTGGTGCGCGCTGCGCTCAGGACCCGCTGAAGACGCCGACGTCGTACCCCTTGCGCTTGAGGTCGGCGATCGCGGTGCTGACGCCCTTCACCTCGGGTGACGCCGCGATGTCGGCGCTGACCTTCTGCGCCTCCGCGATGCTCTTCGTCGCCGCCGCGTGGTGCAGTCGGCCGAGCGCCTTCGCCAGGTAGCGCACGCCGACGACGATCGTCTTCGTGTCCTGCTCCGCGTCCTCCGGCGGCTTGATCGTGTCGAGATCCTTCGCCGCGACCGACATGTCGTGCTGCGCGAGCGCCACCCGGCGCTCGTACTGGCCGGGCGAGTTGAAGTCGGCCGTCGACGCGTTCGTTGCCGCCTTCGCGATCAGCGTCGCGTCCTGGTGCAGATGCTGCTCGTAGTCCTTCTTCGACAGCCGGGAGCTGCCCCCGCCGCAACCGGCGAGGAGGACGACTGCGGCGAGCAGACCGAGGGCGAAGCGCACTCACCGACGGTAGCGGTTCGCTAGGCTCGGTCGTACCGGGGTGCCGTGCACCGGCGCGGCTGAGATCACACCCGTCGAACCTGATCCGGCTCGTACCGGCGAAGGGAGTGAGCACGTGTCCGACCGCACACCGTCCTGGGGCATCGAGCCTGTTCCCCAGCGCCTCCGCACGCTCGGCGGCGCCGACACGGCGATGCTCTGGAGCAGCCTCGGGCTCAGCCTGCTCGTGCTCGTCGCGGGAGCGGTGCTCGTGCCGGCGCTCTCGCTCCGCGCCGCGCTGCTCGCGATCCTCGTCGGCGGGATCTTCGGCAACGCGCTGCTCGGGCTCGCAGCGCTCCTCGGCGCCGAGGCGCGCGTGCCCGCGATGGTGCTCCTGCGGGCGCCGCTCGGCCGCACCGGCTCGTGGCTGCCGACTGCGCTCAACGTCCTCCAGAACCTCGGCTGGACGATCTTCGAGGTGCTCGTCATCGCCGCTGCGGCGAGGGCGCTCGTGCACGGGCCGCTGTGGGTCTGGAAGCTCGTGGCGGCCGCCGCCGCGACGGCGCTCGCGCTGCTCGGGCCGATCGGCTTCGTACGCGAGTGGGTGCGCCGGTTCGCGCTCTGGGTCGTGCTCGCCTCCCTCGCCTACCTGACTTGGTGGGCGCTGCACGACGCGAGCCTGCACGCGCTCTGGTCGCGGCCGGGCAAAGGCGGCTTTCCGTCGTTCTGGGAAGGCGTCGACCTGATGGTCGCGATGCCCGCCTCGTGGCTCCCGCTCGCCGCGGACTACACGCGCTTCTCGCGCAGCGGGCGCAGCGCCTTCTGGGGAACCGCTGTCGGCTACCTCGTGCCGAACATGTGGCTCTACGCGCTCGGAGCCATCCTGCTCCTGACGCGCGGCTTGAGCGACGCTCCGTCCGTGCTGACGGCGGTCGCGTCCGGCGGTGCGGCCGCGGCGGTCGCGCTCCTCGCACTCGGCGTCGACGAGACGAAGGAGCCGTTCGCGAACGTCTACTCGGCCGCGGTCTCGCTGCAGAACGTGTTCCCGCGCGTGCCGCAGCATTTGCTCGTCTGCGTCGTCGGCGGGGTGGCGACGGCCGGCACGTTCGTGATCGACCTCCAGCAGTACGCGAGCTTCCTCCTGCTGCTCGGCTCGTTCTTCGTGCCGCTGTTCGGCGTCCTGCTCGCGCAATGGCTCGCCGGCTTCCGCGACCCGTTCGCCGCGAGTGAGGTGCGAGCCGGCCAGATCGCGGCCTGGCTATTCGGTTTCTGCGTCTATCAGTGGCTCTCCCCGGTCGGCCCGCACTGGTGGACGAGCCTCGTCTCGGTCACGCATCCGGCGATCGGCGGCTCGCTCCCGAGCTTTGCCGCCGCGTTCGTGGTGTCACTGGGCCTTACGCTTCCCGGCCGTGCCCTCGCTCTGCGTCATCGGCCATCTGGCGCGTGACGTCGTCGCCGGCACGCCGCCTCGCATCGGCGGCGGTCCGTTTCACGCCGCCCGCGCGCTCCATGTCCTGAGCCACCGGGCGATCATCGTCGCGAAGTGCGGCGAGCCGGAGCGCGAGTCGTTCGGCCGCCGTCTCGCGGCATTCGGCATCCCCGTCGCGCTGAGAGCCGCGGGCGAGACGACCGCGTTCTCGTTCTCGTACGACGTCGAGGGGGTCCGCACGATGCGCGTCGACGCCGTCGGCGATCCCTGGCACGTCCGCGACGTCCCGCAGGCGCTCCTGCGCAGCGTGTGGTGGCTGCACGTCCCCGCGCTGCTGCACGGCGACTTCGACGCCGATGCATTCGCATGGCTGGCGCGTGATCGCCGCATCCTCTACGACGGCCAAGGCCTCGTCCGGACGCGCCGGGTCGGCCCGCTGGCGTTGAGCGGTGCGCTCGACCGCAGCGTCTTGAAGCACGTGTCGGTGCTCAAGCTGGCCGAGGAGGAGGCGGCGGCGGTCGGCGACGTACGCGAGCTCGGCGTCCCGGAGGTCCTCGTGACGCGCGGCCCAGTCGGTTCGACGATCGTCCTCCGCGACCAGACGATCGACGTCCCTGCGCGCGCGATCGACACCGATCCGACCGGCGCCGGCGACGCGTTCTCGGCGGCCTACATGGCCTCACGCGCGGAAGGAAACAACCCCGCGTCTGCGGCACGCCGCGCCACCGCCGTCGTCGCCGCGTTGCTGACGGGGAGGGTCCGGTGATCGCCGCTGTCGGCACCGTCGACGGCGTCGTCCTCGTCGACGTCGAGAATGACGAGCCCCTCGGCCCGGGCGCGGAGGTGCCGGAAGCCGACATCCCGCAGGTCGACCTGCCGCGCGTCGTCGCGGCGGCGCGCGCAGGCGCGACGATCGTCTGCGTCGTCGAGCGACGGCCGCCGCTCGCAATCTCGCGCGACGGCGGCTCGACGTGGAGCGAGGCAGGCGGCGGGCTCCCGGCGGGGTTCGCGGTCGCAATCGCGGAGGACGACCCGGACCGGATGCTCTACGCGGCACGCAACCGCCTCTTCGTCTCGACGAACGGCGGCGTCTTCTGGCGGTCGCTGCCGTTCGAGCTGCCCGACATCGAAGGAGTCGGCTGGCTCGACTAGAAAAGCACTCGTAGTGCGACCCGTTGGTTCTTGGCAGGCCAGTGCCTGACGGGGCACACGCCGCCACCCTTCGCTTCGAGCCTGCCTGGCGCGTGAGGCGTCTCGCCCGCGCCGAAGAAGGAGACAACGCCGCCCTGGCGCTGTCCGCGTCGTACCGCGGCGAGCGCGTGATCTCGATCGGCTTCGGCGACCTCGACTCCGTCCGCCAGGGCCCCGCGACGCGGATCGTCCGGGAGGCGTGCTGGCTGCTCCGGCCGTGGGGACGGGAGGGCCGCATCGAGCTGCGCGCGCTCCGCCGGCCGGTGCGGCGCACGCTCCTGGACTGGCTCGGCGACGCCGACGACCTGACCGTCGTCGCAACCGCGCGCCGCAAGCTCGTCCTGCTTCCTGCACCGAGCGAGCGCGAGCGGCTCGAGTCGGCGCTGACGACGACGCGGCGCAAGATGCTGCGGCTCGGTGAGCGCGACGGCGAGCACTGCGTCTGGTGCCGTGCGACCCTCTCGTACCGGAGCGTGCACGCGACGCTCGACCACATCCGCTGCCGCTCCCACGGCGGCGCCGACGCACTCGACAACCTCGTACTGTCGTGCGCGTCGTGCAATCACCGGCGCGCGGACGCGCCGGCCTCGTCATGGCTCGAGGAGTGCCTCGACGCCGGCCAGGCGGTCGACGTCGAGGCGGTGCTCCGCGCGATCGCCCGGTCGCACGCGCACCACGGCGACCGGCGCCACGGCCTTCGCCTCGTCGCCTAGAACTGGAACTCGCCGCGCGCGACGACGAGAGCCGACCCGCCGACCTCGATCTGCTCGGCAGAGTGCGCCGTCGCGTACAGCACCGAGCGACGGCGGATCTCCTCTCCCTGGACGATCTCGAGCTCGGTGCCGAACGGGATGCGGCCGTGGCGCGCGAGATGGAGCGCGATCGGCCCGGCGGCGGATCCCGTCGCAGGATCCTCGTTCATCCCGATGCCCGGGCCGAACATCCGCGTCTTCACGCGCGCACCGTCAGCCGCGAAGCAGTTGACCCCGTAGCGGCCGAGTCGCTCGAGTGCGCCGATGTCCGGCTGCAGCGCCGCGACCTGCTCCCCCGAGCCGAGCGTGATGAGCACGTGCGGCACCCCGTTGTCGTACAGCTCGACCGGCAGCTCCGGCTCGACGCCGCCGAGCGCCGCTCGCAGCGCCTCGGTGTGCGCGAATGGCTCGACCGTCGGCGCGGGCTGCTGCATCCGTCCGAAGGCGATCCGCGCACCCTCCCGCTCGAGGACGACGGGGATCGTCCCTGCGGCGGTCTCGATCCGGATCTCGACGAGCTGCAGCGGCCCGGCCAGCGCGAACGCCGTCCCGAGCGTCGGGTGGCCGGCGAAGGGCAGCTCGGTCGACGGCGTGAAGATCCGCATCCGCACGTGCCCGTCGGCCTCAGCCGGGTAGACGAACGTCGTCTCCGAGAGATTCGTCTCGCGGGCGAGCTGCTGCAGGCGATCGTCCGGGATCTCCCGTGCGTCCGTGAACACGGCGACCTGGTTCCCCTGGAGCGGGACGTCCGTGAAGACGTCGACGACGACGTAGCGGAAGCGGCCCATCCCCACCCGACTCTATCCGCGTCCGTAAAAACCCTGTAAGTACGGGTTCCTATCTATTTTTCGGCGGGTATTCGTCTCTCTCGAAACCACCACCGAGGGAGGTCCGATGACCCGGAAGAGACTGCTGCGCCTGCTCGGCGCCGCCGGCACCGTCGTCGCGCTCGTCGCGGCGCTGACGGCGATCGCCGGCACCGGCCTGGCGCAGACGACCGCTGCGCAGGAGAACTACGCGCCGACGAGCTCGGCCGCGCCGACGATCAGCGGGACACCGCAGGTCGGCCAGACGCTGACCGCGAACAACGGCACCTGGAACAGCCAGACGACGCCGACGTTCACGTACCAGTGGCAGCGCTGCGACACGGCCGGCAACAACTGCGGGGCGGTCGCGGGCGCGACCTCGCAGACGTACGCTGTTCAGAACGCCGACGTCAATTCGACGCTGCGCGTCGTCGTGAAGGCGACGAACTCGAGCGGCTCCGGCAGTGCGACGTCCGCTCAGACCGCGACCGTCGGCCAGCCCGGTCCCGCCGGCGCGATCAAGACGACGCAGGGCCTGACGTCGATTCCGGCATCGAGCGTCACGCTGCCCGAGCGCCTGATCATCAACGGCGTCGGCCCCGCGCACATCAGCGGACGGCAGGCGTTCGTCGAGCGCGTGCACGTCGTCGACACGCGCGGCTTCGTCGTCCGCGACGCGCTCGTCCACATTACGGGCCTGCCCTACTCGTGGGCGCGCTCGACGGGCGAGGCCCGCACGGACGTCGACGGCTGGGCGAGCGTCACGATCACGCCGACGCGGAACTTCCCGGTGCGCCGCGGGACGGCGCTGGTGATGTTCGTGCGCGCCCGGATCGAGGGGCAGTCGCTCCTCGCCGGCTCGTCGACTCGCCGGCTCGTGCAGGTCACGATCCGCTAGCACCGAGCGGATTCAGCTGCGCCGCCTTCGCCTCGGCGAGGCGGCGCAGCTTTCCGTCCGACACGCCGGCGAGCCGCTGCCAGAGGCTCCAGTCGGCCGGATCGAGCGCGACGGCGCGACGGTAATACGCCGGGTCGTGCGTCACGTCGCCGAGGACGACCCATGGATCGGGTGAGTAGGGGAGGAAGCGATGCGCCGCACGCGCGTCGTCCGCCGCCTGCCCGAAGCGGCCCGCCTGCGCGGCGTCCTGCGCTGCGGCGAGTCGCGAATTGCCCGCATACGCGAGCAGCGCCGCCGCGGCGAGGGCGGCTGCGACCGGCACGACCGCCCGCAGCGGCGCGCGCGCGGGCGCCTGGTCGGCGAGCGCGAGTGCGGCGAGCACGACCGCGGGCGCGGTCACGCCGGCGAGCTCCCAGTCGAAGTCGACGGCGGCACCGACGGCGAACGCCGCAACGCCCGCCGCCAGCTCCGGGCGCCGTGCGCGCGCGATCGGAACCGCGAACGCGACGAGGACGAGCGCGAGCCCGATGGGGCCGAGCTCCGCGAGCGTCTCGACGTACAGCGAGTGCGCCTCCTCCGTCTGCAGCGGGACCGTGCGCTCGCGCACCCACCAGTCGACGAACGTTCCCGCACCCGAGCCCAGCACGGGGTGAGCAGCGGCCTCGCGCGCCGCGACGCGCCAGTAGTGCTCCCGCTCGTGCCCGGCGAAGACGAACGGCGCTGCGAGCACGCCGGCGATCGCGAGCGCGACCACGGCGAGCCGCAACCTCGGGCTGCGGAGCAGAAAGACGACGACGCCGACGGCGAATGCGACCCAGGCGCCGTCGCTGTGCTGCTCGACGAGCACGACCGCCGGCGGCACGGCGACCGCCAACGCCGGCACGGGAAGCGCGAGCGCCGCGACGATGCCGACGACGCAGAGCAGGGCGAGCCCGTTCGCGTAACCGACGGGTTGCGACCCCGCACCCGTGCCGGTGCCGCCGGACGCGACGAGGTTCCACGCTGCGACGACGCAGACCGACACGGGAACGACCCACGACGGGGTGCGCCGCCAGCAGAGCAGAACGGCGGACGCGAGCACTCCGTACAACGCGACGCGCTGCGCCTCCTCGAGTGCGCGCGCCGGGGAGGCCGACCAGAGCCACGAGAGCGCCGTCCAGCCCGTCAGTGCAGCGAGCGCGGCGAGGAGGACTGCGCCGTCTCGCCCCGGCCGCCGCGCGTCCGCGAGCAGCGTCCAGAGCACGACGACGACCGCCAGCCCGACCACCGCACGGTCCCACGCAACCGCACGAAAACCGCCGTCGTCGGCTGCGAGGCCGACGATGACCGCTGCGACGACTAGGCCGCCAAGTCCGCGGTCGAGAGCTGCTCGGTCAAGAGCCGCCTGAAGCGCTGCGCGTCGCCGTTCACCCATCGTCTGCACAGCGCATACCCGGACGAGTAACAGCTGACATATGCGCGCCACGTCGGATGCATGAGGAACTCGACGCTCTTCTCGGCGTGCTCGCGCGGCGAGAGATTCCAGCGCTCGAGATAGGACACTGCGTCGTCGCGCGACGCGCCACCTTCGTAGAGGAGCAACGCTGCGTTGACGCCGACGGTGTCGAGTGCCTCGCGGGCCTCGCGCACGGCGTCCGCAGTCGCAGCGTCGTACGGCACCCCGAGATCCGCGTAGACCGCGCTCGCGACCTCGTACGCCCCGACGATCTCGGCCGCGAGAGACGCGATCCCCTCGCTCACCGTCGACTGCGGCGTCCCGACGAGGAAGATCGCCTCGCCCCAGTTCCCCTCGCCCTCGACGAGCAGCGACTCCTTCCACGCGTGCTCCGTGTGGTGGCCGGGGTAGATCTCGTGCGCGACGAGCTCGGGCAGGCGGAACGAGTAGACCGGGAGGTCGGTGTTGACGACGACGCGACTTCGCCGTCCGCCGAGGTAGTAGTTGAACGCCGACCACGGCTCGTCGGTGACGAGCTCGATTCGCGCCTCCTCGTCGCGCGGCAGGCCGAAGAGCTCGTTCGTACGCGTGCGCAGCGCGTCGGCGAATCGCGTCGCAGCCTGCAACAGCGCGTCGGCCGGCAGCGTCTGCGCCTCCATCCACGCGCGGTACCGCTCGCCGAGCTCGGCCGCGCCGGGCAGCGCCGTGTCGAGCTGCTCGTGCGCGGCCTCGAAGCGCGATTCGTCCGTGTGCTCGGGACGGACGCCGTAGCAGCGCTCGACTTCGTCGGACCACGCGATCGACTCGCCGTCGAGGCGGCGGGCGGTCGTCTCGCACCCGAGAAGCTGGGCGCGCAGCCACCCGGACGGCGCACGCCGAGCGAGCGCCCCCGCCTCGTCCGCGAGCTCGGCCGGCCCGACCAGCCGCTCGCCGTCGACTCGCTCCTTCAGCGTGGGCGGTCCGAAGTACGCGTCGACGAGCCCGTCGACGTGCCGACCGAGCCGGAGGCCGAGCAGGAGATACCGCTCCCACATGTCGTCCACGGGCGCGAGATTATCCTGGCCGAACGATGCGCCTCGTGATCGTCCGACACGCCGAGGCTGCGGCGGGACATCCCGACGAGCTGCGCCCGCTGACGTCCGTCGGGCGCGAGCAGGCCCGCCGGCTCGGCGAGCAGCTGCGGGCCGACGGGATCGCCCCGGACGCGGTGGTCTGCAGCCCGCTGCTGCGCGCACGCGAGACGGCGAGCGCGCTCGGGCTCGGCCGGCCGGAGGTCGACGAGCGCCTCGCGCCCGGTGCGTCGCCGGACGACATTCGCACCGCTGCCGACGGACGCGGCGCGACCGTCGTGGTCGTCGGCCACCAGCCGGACTGCGGCCGGGCCGCGGCTGTGCTCGGCGGCGGCGCGGAGCCCCAGTTCCCGCCCGCAGGGCACGCGACGGTCGAGCTGTGACGGCGATCACCGTCCGCGGCCTGCGCAAGTCGTACGGCGCGCTCGAGGCCGTGCGCGGCGTCGACTTCGACATCGAGTCCGGTGAGGTCTTCGGGCTGCTCGGCCCGAACGGCGC
>Ga0182008_10002300_pt1 | contig 12045 bp, 8 predicted proteins | sample Sormic07211129_1_FD_120482 | JGI IMG/M metagenome (GOLD analysis project Ga0182008, IMG submission 120482) | Rhizosphere microbial communities from Sorghum bicolor, Mead, Nebraska, USA - 072115-129_1 metaG | ecosystem: Host-associated > Plants > Roots > Rhizosphere | place: USA: Nebraska...
GCCGGTTTCTGCGATCTGCTGGGTCTGCGTCACCCAGGCATTGGGATTGAGATTCAGCGGCTTCGGATCGCGGGTCGGATACGGTTGGATCGCGGTAATGGCCTGGTTTTCTTCATCGCTCAACGGGCGAGTCGAGCGAAAGCGCCACTCCGGCCGCGACGTGAGAATGACCACGCCGTTGTGGTCGGTCAGCAGCAGTTGTTCCGGGGTTTTGCCCCAGAGGCTTTCGGTGTGGTCCAGGTCGACCTTGACCACCAGCACGCCGATGATTTTTTCCCGGTCACGCACCGCTGCCGCGAAGAAGTAACCGCGCTTGGCCGAGGTGGTGCCCAGGCCGAAGAAGCGCCCGAGCCGCCCGGCCATGGCTTCACTGAAATACGGCCGAAAGGCGAAATTGCGGCCGACAAAACTGTCGTGTTTGTCCCAGTTGGAGGCGGCGAGCGTCTTGCCCGTGGTGTCCATCAGGTACATGACTTCGGCACCGGTCTGGGCGCTGATGTTCTTCAATAACCTGTTGGCGTTGCCTTGCGTCACGCCATCGTCGGGGGCCAAGAGGTCCGCGCGCAGGGCCGGGAGGTCGCCGAGAATCTGCGGCAGCACTTCATAGCGGTGCAACGTGCCCAGCAGGTTGGCGACGTACAGGTCGAGGGTCTGACGGTTCTGCCCGGCGAGTTCGCTGCGGTAGTAACGCTCGGCCAGATGCTCCAGCGGCCACAACAAGGGCGCCAGGCACAGCGCAAGGAGTGCGAGGCTGCGCCAGCGGGGTCGGCGGGGGAGAGTCGGAGTCATGAGCATCAGGCGCCTGTGGGTACAGGCGCATTATGCCTAGGCTTGCCCGGCAAGACACTCGCGCAGCGCGGTTTGCCAGTCAGGCTGACTGACACCCCATTCGCGATGCAGACGCGTGCAGTCCAGGCGCGAGTTCAACGGTCGGGCGGCGGGTGTCGGATAGTCGCTGGTCGGGATCGGCAGCAAGTGCGCGCAGGGCTTCCCTTGCTTGCGCAATGCTTCACCGATGGCCTGGGCGAAACCGAACCAGGAAGTGTGGCCCAGCGCGGTCAGGTGATAAGTGCCCCAGGCGCCGGCCTGTCCGGCTTTCCAGCGTTCGATGAGGGCGAGGGTGCTGTTGGCGATCGTACCGGCCCAGGTGGGCGCTCCAATCTGGTCGGCGACGATGCGCAGCTCGGCTTTTTCCTGCAGCAGGCGTTGCATGGTCAGCAGGAAATTGCGGCCGTGGGTCGAGTAGACCCAGCTGGTGCGCAAGATCAGATGCGAGCCGTTTACCGCGGTGATCGCTCGCTCGCCCGCCAGTTTGCTCTGGCCATAAACGCCCAGTGGGTGAGGTGCGTCGGCTTCATCGTAAGGCTCGGTCTTGCTGCCATCGAACACGTAGTCGGTGGAGTAGTGGATCAGCGGGACGCCCAGCGCCAGGGCTTCCTCGGCGAGAACGCCCGGGCCCTCGGCATTCACGGCGAAGGCGGTTGCCGCGTCGTCTTCGGCCTTGTCGACCGCGGTGTAAGCTGCGGCGTTGATGATCAGGTCGGGGCGAACGTGTCGCACCAGCTGACGGATCTGCCCAGGTTGCGCGAGGTCGAGTTGGTCGCGGCCCGGAACGATCAATTCGCCGACTGCCCCCAGGCGATGTTGCAACTCAGTTGAGACCTGTCCATGTTGACCGCTGATAAGAATTCTCATGGAAACAGATCGATCTCTTGCAAGGTTTTACCCAGTTGGTCTTTGGCGGAAAGCTGGGGCGCTTCATCCAACTGCCAGTCGATGGCGAGCGTCGGGTCGTCCCAGCGAATGCAGCGCTCGGCTGACGGGTTGTAATAGTCCGTGGTCTTGTAGAGGAACTCGGCGAACTCGCTCAAGACCACGAATCCATGAGCAAAACCTTCGGGAACCCAGAGCTGGTGACGATTTTCCGCGGACAGGTGCACCGCCACCCATTTGCCGAAATTCGCTGAGCTGCGACGAACGTCGACGGCGACATCAAGCACCTCACCGACCGTCACCCGCACCAGTTTTCCCTGGGTGTTTTCCAGTTGGTAATGCAGCCCGCGCAGCACGCCTTTTTGCGAGCGTGAATGGTTGTCCTGGACGAACTGCCGGCTCAGGCCGGTCGCCTCTTCGAAGGCCTTGGCGTTAAAGCTTTCATAGAAAAAGCCGCGCTCGTCGCCGAAGACCTTGGGCTCAAGTATCAACACTTCAGGAAGCACAGTTTGAATCACATTCATCGTTGTTCACCGGCCAGTTTGAACAGGTACTGGCCATAACCGGTCTTGCCAAAATACAGGGCACGTTCGAGCAGATGCTCGCGGTCGATCCAGCCGTTTTGGTAGGCAATTTCTTCGAGGCAGGCGACCTTCAGCCCTTGACGATGCTCAATGGTCTGCACGTACTGGGACGCTTCGAGCAGGCTGTCGTGGGTGCCGGTGTCCAGCCAGGCAAAACCGCGCCCGAAGCGCTCGACCTGCAGGTCGCCACGCTTGAGGTAGGCATTGTTGACGTCGGTGATCTCCAGCTCGCCGCGCGGTGAAGGTTTCACGGCCTTGGCGATCTCGATCACATCGTTGTCGTAAAAATACAGGCCGGTCACGGCATAGCTGGATTTCGGCACTTTCGGCTTCTCTTCGATCGACAGGGCACGGCCTTCGTCGTCGAAATCGACCACGCCGAAACGCTCAGGATCTTTGACCCAGTAACCGAACACGGTGGCGCCCGAGGTGCGTTCCACGGCGTTTTTCAGTTGTTCGCTGAAGCGCTGGCCATGAAAGATGTTATCGCCAAGGATCAGGCACACCGGATCATCGCCGATGAACTCTTCACCGATCAGGAAGGCCTGGGCCAGGCCATCCGGCGTCGGCTGTTCGGCGTAGCTGAAATGCACGCCGAACTGACTGCCGTCACCCAGCAGGTTGCGGTACTGCGGCAGGTCCTGCGGAGTGGAAATCACCAGGATTTCCTTGATGCCGGCCAGCATCAGGACCGAGATCGGGTAGTAGATCATCGGTTTGTCGTAGATCGGCAGCAGCTGTTTGGACACGCCCAGCGTGATCGGGTGCAGGCGCGTGCCCGAACCACCGGCCAGAACAATTCCTTTCATCATGCGATCAACTCCTTGGTATTGATGGCGCCCAGTCGTTCACCCTGATAGCTGCCGTCCTGAACGCGGCGGCACCACTCGAGGTTTTCCAGGTACCACTGGACGGTTTTGCGCAGGCCGGTCTCGAAGGTTTCTTCGGGGACCCAGCCGAGTTCGCGCTCAATCTTGCTGGCATCGATCGCGTAGCGCAGGTCGTGGCCAGGACGGTCCTGGACGAAGGTGATCAGGTCGGCGAAATGTGCCACGCCTTCAGGCTTGTGCGGGGCCAGTTCTTCGAGCAGGGCGCAGATGCCACGCACCACGTCGATGTTCTTCTGCTCGTTGTGGCCGCCGATGTTGTAGGTCTCGCCGACGACGCCTTCGGTGACAACCTTGAACAATGCTCGGGCGTGATCCTCGACGAACAACCAGTCACGCACTTGCAGGCCGTTGCCGTACACCGGCAATGGTTTGCCCGCCAGGGCGTTGAGAATCACCAGCGGGATGAGTTTTTCCGGGAAGTGGAACGGCCCGTAGTTGTTCGAGCAGTTGGTCAGCAGCACCGGCAAGCCATAGGTGCGATGCCACGCTCGCACCAGGTGATCGGACGCTGCCTTGCTGGCGGAGTACGGCGAGCTCGGGGCATATGGGGTGGTTTCAGTGAACAGATCGTCGACACCGTGCAGGTCGCCGTAGACCTCGTCGGTGGAGATGTGGTGGAAACGGAATGCGCTTTTCTCGGGCTCTGCCAGGGTTTGCCAGTAAGCGCGAGTCGCTTCCAGCAGGCTGTAGGTGCCGACGATATTGGTTTGAATGAAATCCGACGGACCGTCGATGGAACGGTCAACGTGGGATTCTGCCGCCAGGTGCATGATCGCGTGGGGTTGGAAGCGTGCCAGAACCTCGCTTACGGTGGCCTGATCGACGATATCGGCCTGGACGAATTCGTAGCGCGTGTCGTTAGCAATGCTGGTCAGCGATTCAAGATTGCCGGCGTAGGTCAGTTTGTCGAGGTTGAGCACTTCGTGTTCGGTATGCCGTATCAGCTGGCGAACCAGGGCAGAGCCAATGAAACCGGCACCGCCGGTGATGAGAATACGCATGTTGGCCAGCCCTTATCTGTCAGACGGTTTAAGCAAATGAGCATAGCTTGTCGGCAGGTGACAGGTGGCGCAATAGGGTTGTGACGGCTATTTGGGTTTTGGCTCCTTAACAGGGGGTTGATTATCGACCGGCGCGGTGGCGATATAGGCGCCTAATACCATTTCAGGGGTCGTTGTATGCCGCTCGCCACGTTGATTCATCGCGCCAGTTTGCCCAGCCCGCAGGTCTCTGCGGCGCAAGCGCTTGAGCTGCTCGAGGGGCATTACCGGCTGAGCGGGCGGTTGCAGGCCCTCGGCAGTCAGCAGGACCTCAACTACCGTGTCGACAGCAAGGAGGGGCGTTTTGTCCTGAAAATCTGTCGGGGCGACTATTCGGCGCTGGAGCTGCAAGCGCAGCACGCAGGCCTCAAACACCTGGCCGAGCGTTCCGGCGTGCCGGTACCGCGAGTGATTGCCGCGCAAAGCGGCGCTGACCTGCTGTCACTTGAGATCGCCGGGCAAGCGGTGCATGTGCGTCTGCTCGAATACATCGAGGGGCAGTCGCTGACACACCTGGACCACCTGCCCGGTTCCGTGGTGGCGGGTTTCGGTCGGTTGTGCGGTGAAATGGACAAGGCGCTGGCCGGGTTCAACCATGCCGGCCTTGAACGCACGCTTCAATGGGACGCCCGCCACGCCAAGGTCTTGATCGCCCATCTGCTGCCGGTGATTAAAGATGACGCCCAACGAGCGTTGATCGCCGAAGCAGCCGAGCAGGCTGAGCGGCACTTGCAGCCGCTGGTGGACAAGTTGCCGGTGCAGGCCATTCACATGGACATCACCGATGACAACGTGGTCTGGGAGCGCGATGCGCAACGCCAATGGCAACTGCAGGGCGTGATCGATTTCGGCGACCTGGTCCGCACCTGGCGCATCACTGACCTGTCGGTCACTTGCGCGGCGTTGCTGCACCATGCCGGCGGAGATCCGTTCTACATTCTGCCGGCGGTCCGGGCCTATCACGCGGTCAATCCGCTGCAACACGAAGAACTGCGGGCGCTGTGGCCATTGATCGTCGCGCGGGCGGCGGTCCTGGTGCTCAGCGGCGAACAGCAGGTCAGCATCGATCCGGGCAATCAGTACAGTCGCGACAACCTGACCCACGAGTGGGAAATTTTCCGCGTCGCCACCTCGCTGCCGCTGGCGTTGATGGAAGCCGCCATCCTCACATCCGTTGGCCAACACCTGCCGGGCATTGGCAGTGAAGGCTTCGCGCCGCTGTTGCCGAGCCTGGTCGGGCGTGAGTTCGCCTTGATTGACCTCGGGGTGCTCAGCCCGCATTTCGAGGCCGGCAACTGGGAGCAGGAAGGCATCGATCAGCAACTGTTGGACGAAGCGGCGACGGCCCACGGCCTGGCCGCGAGCCGTTACGGGCAATACCGCTTGTCGCGCACCCGCCCGGACAGTGCCAGTGAGCCGGACACCTGCCCGTTGCATGTCGAATTGCGGGTGCCTCACGGCACGGCGGTCGAATCGCCATTTGCTGGGGTGGTTCATCAACCGGCACCGGGGGTGTTGCAACTGGACGGCCCGCAGTTGAGCGTGCGGTTGTGGGGCGTGACGCCGTCGCTGCACAGTGGCGCGGCGCTGGTCAAAGGTCAGGTGTTGGGCGCGGTCAGCGGGCCGTTGCGGGTGCAGTTGTGCCGAGGCGCTTCGCTGAATGCACCGTTGTTTTCTACGCCTTCGCGCGCGGCGGCCTGGCAAGCGTTGTGCCCGTCACCGGCGACGCTGCTGGGGCTGGCTTGCGACGCGGAACCGGAACTCGATGCACAGACCTTGCTGGCGCGTCGCGACGCCAGTTTCGCCCGCACGCAGAAGCACTATTACGTCGACCCGCCGCGCATCGAGCGCGGCTGGCGCAATCATCTGATCGACATGCAGGGCCGTTCCTACCTCGACATGCTCAACAACGTCGCAGTCCTTGGTCACGGCCATCCGCGCATGGCGGCGGTCGCCAGTCGCCAGTGGTCGCTGCTCAACACCAACTCGCGGTTCAACTATGCGGCGGTGGCGGAATTCTCCGAGCGTTTGCTGAAGCTGTCGCCGGAAGGCATGGACCGGGTGTTCCTGGTCAACAGCGGCAGCGAGGCCAACGACCTGGCGATTCGCCTGGCATGGGCCTACAGCGGCGGGCGCGACATCATCAGCGTGCTGGAGGCCTATCACGGCTGGACCGTGGGCGCGGACGCGGTATCGACGTCTATCGCCGACAACCCCAAGGCGTTGAGCAGCCGCCCGGACTGGGTTCATCCCGTGCCGGCACCGAACACCTATCGCGGTGAATTCCGTGGCCCGGACAGCGCGCCGGATTACGTGCGCAGTGTCGAGCACAACCTGGCGAAAATCGCCGAGCAAGGTCGCCCGCTGGCCGGTTTCATTTGCGAGCCGGTATACGGCAATGCCGGCGGTATCTCGCTGCCACCGGGCTATTTGAAACAGGTCTACGGCCTGGTTCGCGCTCAGGGCGGCGTCTGCATCGCCGATGAAGTGCAAGTCGGATACGGCCGCATGGGCCATTTCTTCTGGGGCTTCGAAGAGCAAGGCGTGGTGCCGGACATCATCACCATGGCCAAAGGCATGGGTAACGGTCAGCCGCTGGGTGCGGTGATCACTCGGCGGGAAATTGCCGAAGCGCTGGAGGCCGAGGGCTATTTCTTCTCTTCGGCGGGCGGCAGTCCGGTCAGTTGCCAGATCGGCATGGCGGTTCTGGATGTGATGGAGGAGGAAAAACTCTGGGAAAACGCCCAGGTCGTCGGCGGGTACTTCAAGGCGCGACTGGAAGCGCTGATCGACAGTCATCCGCTGGTGGGGGCGGTGCACGGTTCCGGTTTCTATCTGGGTGTCGAGTTGATTCGCAACCGCGAAACCCTGGAGCCGGCCACCGAAGAAACCACGGCGTTGTGTGATCGCCTGCGGGAGTTGGGGATTTTCATGCAGCCGACGGGGGATTACCTGAACGTGCTGAAGATCAAACCGCCGATGGTCACTTCGCGCCAGAGTGTGGATTTCTTTGTCGACATGTTGGGAAAGGTGCTGGAGGAGGGTCTGTAAACACATAACCCCCTGTAGGAGTGAGCCTGCTCGCGATAGCGTCGCATCAGTCAACACATCTGTTGTGTGTTCGACCGCTTTCGCGAGCAGGCTCGCTCCTACAGGGGACGTGTTTAATTCGATTGTTATCGGGTTTAAGTGCTGTTGTTTTCGGCGAAAGGAAGATTAATCGCTTTTAAAGCCGATTTTTATCGGCTATAAAGTCGCCATTGCCACGGCGTGCCTCGTCACGCCCGGCGCTTCCTTTTCTGTCATCGGTCGATGCCAAACTCGACCCAGCACTTGCCCGGAGATGATTCATGAGCCGTATCGTTACCGTCGCCGCCACCCAGATGGCCTGTTCCTGGGACCTCGAAGCCAACCTCGAAACCGCTGAAAGGTTGGTTCGGGAAGCCGCAGCCAAAGGCGCGCAGATCATCCTGATCCAGGAACTGTTCGAGGCGCCGTACTTCTGCCAGAAGCCGAACCCGGATTACCTGCAACTGGCCACGACGGTTGAAGACAACGTCGCCATCAAACACTTCCAGAAAGTTGCCAAGGAGCTGCAGGTGGTGTTGCCGATCAGCTTCTACGAACTGGCCGGCCGCGCGCGTTTCAACAGCATCGCGATCATCGATGCCGACGGCTCCAACCTCGGGATTTATCGTAAAAGCCACATCCCGGACGGCCCGGGCTACCACGAAAAGTACTACTTCAACCCGGGCGATACCGGTTTCAAGGTGTGGAACACCCGTTACGCGAAAATCGGCGTGGGCATCTGCTGGGATCAGTGGTTCCCCGAGTGCGCACGCAGCATGGCGTTGCTGGGCGCAGAAATCCTGTTCTACCCGACCGCCATCGGCAGCGAGCCGCATGACAAGACCATTTCGTCCCGTGACCACTGGCAGCGTGTGCAACAAGGTCATGCCGGCGCCAACCTGATGCCGCTGATCGCCAGCAACCGCATCGGCAACGAGGAGCAGGACGGGTACGACATTACCTTCTACGGCTCGTCGTTCATTGCCAACCAGTTCGGCGAAAAGGTCCAGGAGCTCGATAAAACCGAAGAAGGCGTGCTGGTTCACCGCTTTGACCTCGACGAACTTGAGCACATTCGCAGCGCGTGGGGCTCGTTCCGCGATCGTCGCCCGAACCTATACAATGCGCTCAAAACCCTCGACGGTTCCCTGGAGTCCTGATCGCATGACCACTTTAAACAGCACCCCGCGCGCCGACGGCTTCTATATGCCCGCCGAGTGGGCCGCGCAAACCCAGACCTGGATGATCTGGCCCGAGCGCCCGGACAACTGGCGCCTGGGTGGCAAGCCGGCGCAAGCCGCACACGTGGCGGTGGCCAAGGCCATCGCGCGTTTCGAACCGGTGACCGTTGCGGTGTCCGCCGGCCAGTACGAAAACGCGCGCGCCCGTCTTGATGTGCCGAATATTCGTGTGGTCGAAATGTCCAGTGATGACGCCTGGGTTCGCGACACCGGCCCGACTTTCGTCATCAATAACAGCGGTGAAGTCCGTGGTGTGAACTGGGACTTCAACTCGTGGGGCGGTTTTGACGGTGGCCTGTATTCACCGTGGAACCGTGATTCGCAGGTCGGCGGCAAGATCCTCGAGATCGAACGCAGCCCGCGTTATCGCACCGAAGGCTTTGTACTCGAAGGTGGTTCGATCCACGTCGACGGCGAAGGCACGCTGATCACCACTGAAGAATGCCTGCTCAACCGCAATCGCAACCCGCACCTGAACCGTGCAGAAATCGAAGCGGTGCTCAGCGCGCATCTGGCTGTGGATAAGATCATTTGGCTGCCGGACGGTTTGTTCAACGACGAAACCGACGGTCATGTGGATAACTTCTGCTGCTACGTGCGTCCGGGTGAAGTACTGCTGGCCTGGACCGACGACCCGCAGGACCCGAACTACCCGCGTTGCCAGGCAGCGATGAAAGTGCTGGAAAGCAGCACCGATGCCAAAGGTCGCCCATTCACGGTGCACAAGATGCCGATTCCGGGGCCGCTGTACGCGACTGAAGAAGAATGCGCCGGTGTTGACCCGGTGGACGGTACGCAGGAACGTAATCCGACCGTTCGTCTTGCCGGTTCCTACGTGAACTTCCTGATCGTCAACGGCGGCATCATTGCGCCAAGCTTCGACGATCCGCTGGATGGCCCGGCCAAAGAAATTTTGCAAAGCCTGTTCCCGCAGCATGAAGTGGTCATGGTGCCGGGTCGTGAACTGTTACTGGGTGGCGGTAACATCCACTGCCTTACCCAACAGCAGCCTGCGCCACACAAAGAGTGAGTGAGGTTGTAACAGCCTGAGTTGATTGCAAAATCACTCGCGCAAACGTTTTACTCGTGCGATTCACAGAAAGCCCGCAGCCTTCAAGGACTGCGGGCTTTTTTGTATCCGCTTGTCGAGTGCTCCGACACATTGGCACAGCTCTTGTATCTCTCGATGTGTAAAACAGGGAGGGGGAGGACTTCGATGTTCTGTCATAAACCTTGGATAAGTTAGCCGCTCAGAAACCGGGAGAGAGCGCGGAAATGAACGCCGAAATGAACGTAGTGAGCGAGCGGGCATTACATCCCCTGGCAGTTAATAGCGAATCGCTCCAGGTTTTGGCGCACTGGTTGAAGTCCAATGGAACGCGTCAGATCAGAGAACCTGATCCGCGCCGGATGATGATCGAGCGCTACCCCGCTGGTTTATTCAGCGAAGCAGAACTGGAAGCGTTGTGGGATGTGATGGAAGGATAAGAAGAAAAAACAACGGATTGATAAAAGCGCTGCCGGGATGGCGGCGCTTTTTTATGCCTGCAGATTTTTCCGACACCACACAGATCCCCCTGTAGGAGCCGGCTTGCTGGCGATGGCGGTGGTCCAGTCAATAAAGATGTCGACTGAACCACCGCTATCGCCAGCAAGCCGGCTCCTACAGGGGCAGTGTGATTTGTGATTAGAAGCTGTAGGTCCCGGTCACCACCAGGCTGCGCGGCTCGCCCGGTTGAATCTGGAACGCGCTGGTGGCCGACGAGTAATAGGTCTTGTCGCTGATGTTGTTCAACGCTGCACGCAAATCCCAATCCTTTTGGCGGAAGCCGGCGAGCGCATCCCAACGGCCATAACCCGGGAGCACGGTGGTGTTGAGGTTATCCGCATAACGGTCGCCCACCAGCGTCAGGCCGGTCTCGGCGTACCAGCCCATTTCCGGTTTCCAGGTCAGGAACAGGCTGCCGTTGTGCTTGGCCACGTTGCTGATGCGCTTGCCTTCAAAGCCGTTGTTGTCCTTTTCGACGGTTGCGTCCTGAATGCCCACGCCACCGCGTACGTACCAGTTGCCCGCTATCTTGCCGGTGCCGGTCAGCTCGATCCCGCGGGAACGTTGCTTGCCGGACAGCAAGGTGATGGTCGGGTTGAGCGGGTCGCTGGTACGCCGGTTGTAGAGTTCCAGCTCGTAGATCGCCAGCGTGGTGCTCAGGCGATCGTCGAGCCAGTCGCTTTTCACGCCGATTTCCTTCTGCTTGGTCAGCTCGGGGCTCAGGTCGTTGGCGTTTCCGGTCGTACCCGGCGTAATGCCAATCAAACCGCCGCCCACCGGTGAAAAGGTCTTGGTCCAGGACGCGTAGAAGGAGTGATTCTGCAGCGGCGTCCAGACCAGTCCCACACGCGGGCTGGTGCTGTGGCTGTCACGGTCTTCGGAAATGTTGCGCAGCTTGTTGGTCGACTCGATATCAAAGGTGTCGTAGCGCAAACCGGCCAGCAGTTGCCACTGATCATTCAGGCGCAGTTGATCCTGCACGTAGACCGCGCGGCTTTCGACTTCGGTGTGGTTGTCGCTGGACACTTGCATGCGTCCGGTGTGGCGTAGGTCCCGATTCGGGTTGTTCAGATCCAGCGATGGCACGGCCTGACGACCGGGGCCCGTAGTGGCCGCGGTGTAGAGCTTTGGATCCCGGCGCTGGCTGCCGATCTCGACCCCGGTCAACAAGCGATGCTCAAGGCCGAAAGTATCGAAACCGCCTTCCAGCTCAATGTTGTTGTAGACATTGCGAGTGGTCAGGTCCTGCTGCCAGTGCTGACGCGTGACCTGTTTGGTCGCCGGGGTGTAGCCGGTCAGGTAGGTATTGTCGAAATCGCTGTCTAGCTTGAACACGCCCAAGGTCTGGCGCAGTTGCCAATTTTCGTTAATGTCGTAGCTGAGTTTCGAGCGCAGGGATTGCGACTTGTCGTCGATGAAATCGTGCTCGCTGCCGTAAGTGGTATCCCGCCCGACATCCGCCGGGCGTCCGTTCACACCGGGAATGCCGCGATCCGGCGTACGGTTGTAGCGGCTGTACTCGTACTGCACCAGCCAGTTAAGGTCCGGTGTCAGCTGCCAGCTCATCGACGGCGCGAATAACTGGCGGTTGCCACTGACGCCATCGCGGAAGCTGTTCTGGTCCATATTGCCCATGTTCAGGCGCAGGCTGATGTTCTCGCTGGGGTCGGTGCTCAGGTCGGCGTAAAGGCTGCGCAAATCGTCGCTGCCGCCCTGGGCTTCAATGGACGAACGACGCCCGAATTCCGGCAGCTTGCTCACCCGGTTGACGATCCCGCCCTGGCTGCCCCGGCCGTACAGCACTGCCGCCGGGCCTTTGAGTACCTCGATACGCTCGATGTTGTGCAGGTCGCGGACGTACTGGCTGTCGTCACGTATACCGTCGAGGTAAAAGTCGTTGCTGGCGTCAAAGCCACGGATGCGCAGGCTGTCAAAGCGGGTGTCGGCGCCGCTGCTGAC
>Ga0182008_10002301_pt1 | contig 12043 bp, 13 predicted proteins | sample Sormic07211129_1_FD_120482 | JGI IMG/M metagenome (GOLD analysis project Ga0182008, IMG submission 120482) | Rhizosphere microbial communities from Sorghum bicolor, Mead, Nebraska, USA - 072115-129_1 metaG | ecosystem: Host-associated > Plants > Roots > Rhizosphere | place: USA: Nebraska...
AAAAAATGAAGTATTGGTTCGAGTTAAAGCATTGGCCATCAATCCTGTAGATGCATTTGTCAGAAGAAATCAACCAGCTCTGGAGATGATTTATGCGCTCAAAGGCGAAGAAGAAAATATCATTCTTGGGTGGGACGTAGCGGGCATTGTAACCAAAGTAGGTAGTGCTGTAACAAGATTCACAACAGGCGATGAAGTCTTCGGAAATTTTAACTTTATTGGTCAGGCTAATGCTTATGCTGAATTTGTGGCTGCCCCAGAAGACGAGTTGGTCATCAAACCTGCGAACATCAGTTTCGAAGAAGCTGCAGGTGCAACAATGGCAGCTTTGACAGCTTGGGCATCATTAGTAAAATTTGCTAAAGTAAAAAAAGGTGACAAGATCATTATTTACGGCGCCTCAGGAGGCGTTGGCCATTATGCTGTGCAGATTGCTAAGCATTTCGGAGCGTATGTGATCGGTGTAGCTTCCGGTGAGAATAAAGATTTTGTGTTGGGCCTTGGTGCAGACGAATTTTTTGATTACAAAACGCAGGCAGTGGAAGACTCTATCAGCGATGCCGATATCGTTCACGACGCAGTTTGGGTGGAAGCAGACGTGGACAGCACCGAAGATACCCACCTCGCTCGCTCATTGAAAACACTCAAGGAAGGTGGAATTCTGTCAAGCATTGTGGTTTACCCTGACCAACTATTTATAGATAAGGCAAAAGCAGAGAAAAACGTAACGGTTCAGCGCGTAAATGTAACACCAAATGACACCTATCTGAAAGACATCAAAGCTATTGCTCAGCTTTTATCCGATGGTGAAATTAAAACCCATATCTCACACGTGCTTCCGTTGGCGGAAATGGCTAAAGCCCATGAAATTATTCAGACTAAAAATGCAGTGGGTAAAATAATCCTGGTTCCGTAGAAGATTAATTTTATAATAAAGGGAATTTCTATTCGTAGAATTCCCTTTAATCATTTAGTTAACTATATTTGAATTTCTTAACTTTTCAAAATGACTGACAAAATAATCAGAGAAGTTTCTAAGTTTAACAATGAATTAAAACTACAAGGTTTTAAGGCATTTCAAATAGAGGGAGACGGCGCAGAAACCAGAACATACAGCAGAAAAGAATTCTATAAAATTTGCCTAACAACCGGGAAAAGCAAAATTCATTATTCTGATAAGACCTACGAGCAGGAAGGGACGATTCTCTTTTTTGGCAACCCGCATATTCCGTATTCCTGGGAAACTATTTCGACTACTTACGTTGGATATACCATTCTTTTCTCAGAAGAATTTTTTAAAAATTCCGAACGTTCTGAAAGCCTGCAGCAATCTTCCTTTTTTAAGATCGGCGGGACACCTGTTTTAAAAATTACGGAAGACCAAAGAATTTTCCTGAATACCCTGTTTCAGAAAATGATAACAGAACAGGAAAGCAATTATGTATTTAAAGATGAGTTGATTCGAAATTACATTAGTCTTATTATTCACGAATCGCTGAAGATGGAACCGTCTGAAAATTATGAACAAAACAAGAATGCATCTTCTCGGTTAACCTCTGTCTTTCTTGAATTACTGGAAAGGCAATTTCCGATTGAAACCATCCATAATCCACTTCAGTTAAGAACTGCGCAACATTATGCTCAACAACTGAATGTACACGTCAATTACCTTAATCGTGCCGTTAAAGAGGTAACCGGAAAATCAACAACGACACACATTACCGAGCGCATCATCACAGAAGCAAAAGCGCTTCTACAACACACCGACTGGAGTATTTCCGAAATTGCGTACGCCCTTGGATTCGATTATCCCACCTACTTTAATAATTTTTTCAAAAAAGCAACCGGAACCAATCCTATGGCACAGCGTTCTGCCGGAGTTTGAATTTCTTAACCTTTGGTTTGATATTCGTTATTTTCTAGTGCTCATCCAAAAGTACCTTTGCTCTATAATTTAGTTGTAGTTGGTTAAGATATGCTGGATAATAAAAATAACGGAACAGGAATTAAAAAAATAGCTTATACTGGTTGTTTGGGTGCAGTCAGCATCATCAGTACAGAATTTGGGATAATCGGTGTCTTACCACAAGTAGCTTCTCATTATAATATTGGGATCGATAAAGCCGGATTATTACTCAGTGCATTTGCGCTGACCATTTTTCTTATCGGACCATTTCTCGTTCTCCTGACTTCTGCTATCAATCGAAAAAAGATGATGGTCTGGGCAATTTCACTTTTTCTGATATCCAACATCGTTTCTGCCTTGGCTCCGCCCTTTTGGCTATTGGTATTGCTTAGAATTTTACCCGCAATCCTGCAACCTGTATTCTTCTCAGCAGCGGTAGGCACTATCATCCGAACAGCATCTAAAGAGGAACAGCATCAATTGATGGGAATCGTCATTGGCGGTATTGCATTGGCCCAAGTAACCGTAATACCACTCAGCACCTATCTGTCGAGTCTTTATGGATGGCAGGTCAGCTTTATGGTTCAAACCTTGATTACGCTGGTTGCATTAACTGGGATACTGGTCTTCATCCCTACTATGCCTGTTGAACAAAGACTAACTTATGGAAGCCAGTTACAAATACTGAAAAAACCTCGCTTCCTGTTGAGTATAGCCTTTAATGTACTTTTAATTTCTGCCTGGTTTTCAACGTACAGCTATTTCGCAGACTATTTGGGAAAAGTTAAACTGATGACAGGACAGCAGATAAGCTACATGTTGCTGCTTTTCGGGATGACCGGAGTGGTTGCCAATTGGCTTGCCGGGAGATTATTATCAAAAAACATTGTTCTTACCACTGCATTTTTTCTGTTAGGTACAATATTTCTGCCGGTTATTTTACAGTTTTCAGGGAATAACTTTATCGTCCAGATTTTGGTTGTGGGCTTTTGGGGAACCATGTATGGCCCGGCATTCTTAACAGCTATTTCCTATATGATCGATGCGGCACCTGAAGCACCTGAATTCGCCAATAGCCTTCAATCGTCTTTCGGAAACCTGGGTGTTTCTGCTGGAACAATAGTAGGTGGATGGTTCATCGTTAATGCCGGAATCAATTCTATCCCCTGGGTTGGTGCCGGCTTTGGAATAGTTGCAGGATTAACCATGATCATAAGAGAAATATCAGATAGACAAGTTAGATTAAAACCCCAGGAGACCGGCCTCCAACTTTAATGAAGCTAATAATCAAAAATAAGATGAAACAAATAACCTTAATTATTGCGGCAACCATACTGTCGCTTGGACAATTATCAGCACAAAGCAAACAAAAATCATCAGACAAAAATTCAGAAAAAATGAATACCACAACAGAACATTACACATTTCAAGTAAGCGATAAAGTCACCCGACAAAAAGTAAGCTTCAAAAACCGTTATGGCATTACGTTAAGCGGCGATCTATATCTTCCTAAAAATGCAGGAAATGAAAAATTATCGGCATTGGCCATCAGCGGGCCTTTCGGAGCAGTGAAACAGCAATCGTCAGGCTTGTATGCCAATCAGATGGCAGAAAGAGGTTTTGCAGCAATTGCATTTGACCCTTCCTACACTGGCGAAAGCGGTGGGGAACCAAGAAATATGGCTTCGCCGGAAATCAATACCGAAGATTTTAGTGCTGCGATTGACTTTTTAGGTTTACAGAAAAACGTGGACAGAAACAAAATCGGCATCATCGGAATATGTGGTTTTGGCGGCTTTGCTTTAAACGCAGCTGCCATTGACAAACGTGTAAAAGCTGTTGCTACGACAAGCTTGTATGATATGACCAGAGTGATGTCGAAAGGTTACAATGATTCTGTTACACCTGAACAACGTGCCAAAACACTAGAAAATTTAGGTCAGCAACGCTGGAAGGATGCCGAAGCAGGCAAACCGGCAGACGGACCGAGAAATTTGCCGGAGACCTTAAAGGGCGATGAACCTCAATTTATAAAAGAATATTTCGACTACTACAGAACACCGCGTGGATTTCATGTCAATTCTTTGAACTCAAACGGTGCATGGCTTATCACAAATCCAATCTCCTTTATGAATATGCCGATTTTGAATTATGTGAAAGAAATTTCGCCGAGACCAATACTTTTGATTGCCGGTGAAAATGCTCATTCAAGATATTTCAGCGAGGACATTATCAATGCTGCCAATGAACCGAAAGAATTGATGATTATTCCGAATGCCGTTCACGTGGATCTATATGACAAAATTGATGTAATTCCTTTTGATAAGTTAGATGATTTTTTCAGAAAAAACTTAAAATAACTACTCGTTAACTAATGTTTCAAATAGATGGGCCATCTGTCCTTGCAAAAAGACGAAGTACTCCTGGTCAAAAAAGCAGAATCTAGGTAATCTTCCCTTCCAATATTTTCAACATGCGCATCAAGGCAGCCCGAACGGCATTGATGGTACTCTGCACCACCTGCTTGTATTATTTATGTGTAGATACAAAAACACCCGCAGAGAACAGCTCCACGGGACCAGGTGTACCACAAGCCGGGCCAGAATCACTTCCAGGTAAATTCTCCCCGGATACTACCCCCAAAAAACCCTGCACCTCTTTTCACACCTCAGGGCCTGTAAGGTCCAGTGAGAAAAGAAGTGCAGGTCTTTTCACAAAATTTTGCTTTGCTTCCCAATATTATCATAAAACAATCAAAATTTAATTTTTATATAATAATTGAAACTATAAATCATTATATATAGCTTTGCAACCATTAACTAATTATAAAAAAAGAACAATGGGAACATATCTAAAAACAGGAATCATTACCAGATTCAGCACAAGCCATGAAGAATTGCAAAAAACAAAAATACATGGCATTAACCCAGAAGAAACATTCGCACGCCTGTTTGTATCCAATGAAAGAGCATACAAATTGGAGAAAATAGGCAACGAATACATCTGGACCTTAAAACCAACAATTATAGAAGACGAATTAGGAGCCTTCATAAAAGAATATTACGATGACATCTACGGGCCAAAATCCCATTATGGAAGAGAAATCCAGGAACTAATCCATTTCTTCAAAACAACCCCCACGTACTCAGAAATCCAACTCTATCTCGAAAGTATTTATAACAGAGTTTTTTGTGCAGACAACTACCGTCAACAATGCATCAATTTCGAAACCCAAAAAGTAAAGTGCCAAACTGATGTCATTCTATTGAGTACCGAAGCACAAGTGCTATACAAACCAGTTTATGATCACCTCCCTTTCTTTGAAAGAGCCCTAAGAACCAGATACTTAGATTTCGAGATAGGAGGCAGTCTATTTGTAGAAGCCAATAATAGAAAGCCAATGCTTGCAGAGAAAAAAGAACCCTCAATAGTCTTCTAAACAAGAAACAACATTAAACAATGGAAACATACATTAGAACAGGAATAATCACAGAATTCAGCGCCCTCGCCCTACCAATCGATACTATGAAAGAAACGAATGAAATGCCAATAGAAGAATTTGTAAATAAACTCGTAGACAATCCCGCTTCCTTTAACTTAAACAAAACCGATGAAGAATACAACTGGACTTTAAAACCAGAAATTATGGAAAAGGAATTGATGCCATTTCTAGAACAATACTATTGTAACATGATCGGCAATAGATACATATTAGACAAATATTGTCAGGAAATCCTATTATTTCTAGATTCAAACCCAACCCATTCAAAAATTAACGCCTATGCCATAGAAAATAACAATCCAATCTTTAAGGAAGATGCAATTTCTATGTACAACATCACAGTAGGTTCAAATCAAGTCCGTTTTTTAGTTAACACAATTTTATTGAGTGAAGAAGGGAAGGTTTCATATGAAGAAATCAGTGAGCATGTAGATTTTTTTCAACAATCACTTCGAAAAAACCACAAGGAAAGTCCACTTGGAGGTTGTTTAATTATAGACATCGATTAACTAACAAACATTTATTACACATATTATGGTACAAGCTAAAAAACACAAATCACCCCTCGGAGAAATAATCACTAAATCCTCAGAGTTTTATTTAATGGGCGAACAAAAACTTAAAGATATAAACGCAGGTAACTACAAACGTGCACGAAGCATATCACTTGCTTTAGCACACTCCTCTTCCGTCATTCTAACACCAATCGGTGGAGGAAACCAAGAGGCAAATCCACACCCAATCCTATCACCACCTCGAAAAGAACACCCACGTCTATTTCCTTCCTCAAAACGTCGAATTCCATTTCCACACGCCTTATTCGACTATTGCTAAAACTGTGGAAGAAATATTACAATACAAAACTACTACACGTTGGTACATTTTAGTGCTGTAGATGAAGTCTTTTACGGAAAGACCCATGCTATTAACGATCTTATTAGTTTCGAAGGATCCTCTGTAAAAGACTTAAAAACTGCATTTAAGGAAGCCGTTGAAGACTATTTGGAAACCTGTTCACAAATAGCAAAACGTCCGGAAAAGCGTTCTATTTAACTTCAAACATCAAATTCATAACAAAAACAAATAACGAAAACAATGGGTATAGCCGAACTTATAATTGCAATGGCCGAAGACAGAGGCGCTAAAAAAGTTGAAGCTAAAGCAAAAAGAAGAATAAAGACACCGGCTCGTGCAATGAAGAAAGATAACTTATCAGTCAAGCAAATAGTAAAGTACACCAAGCTTTCTCCAGAACAAATCGAGGCGTTATAAATAGTAATACATAAATCTTACAATCCGTATACCAATGGAAGAAAAAACACTAGGAGAGAAAAGTATTTCTAATCTATCATTTCATATAAGCAAGGAATTTGACCAGAGAAATAAAGGGTTTTTAAGCCGTATCGACGTCTTTTACAAAGATATTCCTCCTATCAGCACGGTTTATGAGTTTAAAGAAGGATTAGAAAAAGAAGAAGTCGCTTTCATACAGCGATATATTTCCTTATCTGAGAAAAAGTAATGGAGATCTGTACACCAACATAGGCAATATACCGCTGTACGGATCATTTTTTACGTTGATAATAATCAATCACCTCATTTAAAAAGGCTTCGCCCTTACTCCTCAACTCATTGATTTCCGTATGTAATTGCTCAATTTTTTGTTCAATCGCCTTATGGTAAGCTGTATTTCCACCTTTAGGATCGCTCAGCACCTTGTATCCTATGAAGACTACCTGTAATTGATCCGGTTGCCCGCAGTGTCTTTTAAATATGCCACAACGTTTGCCGGAAGCTCCCTGCTTTCTATCGGAAAGCTGACAGAATCGGCAATGAATTTTTTTGTATGGGCCACCTTCTGAAAAATTTCAAACAAAGCAATGGGTTCCTGGTTAAAACTGATACATGTGCTGATAAAATGCATTTCATCAACCTTATAATTGGGCTGTTTTAGCTTTTCGTTGATGTCCTTTAAACGTGAGATGAAATGCCTTTGTCTGATAAAGGTATTGCTGTTGATGATGATGAATACATAGTCGGCATAGGCTGTTATTTTGCCATAATACTTATGGTTGTCGCCACCGCTCCGCTCTATCAGGTATTCACCCGAAGATTCAGACTTATAAATCTCAACCGATGAACGCCAGATCCTTTCTTCATTATTTTTCTCGGGGTTCTCCGGTAAATTCCGGTTATAACTATACCATACCCCAATCAGCTCATCCAATAATCTGGTGTTCACCGTAGCCTTGGGGATACCGATTTTCAGATCATTAAAGTTAAAAGCTTCCTGGTGCGAGTTGATGAAATCAATGTAGTTGTCGTAGCCCAGTACCTGTACAATCCTGCTCAGCTTACTCAAATTAGGTTTACTGGCCCCGCTCAGGTCTTTCTTACCCTTGTAAGCTTTTAATTTGTTAATGATGAGGTGTTCATACAGGTAGTTTGTACCAAACAGATCCGTTTCCTTTTTTATTTTTTGCTTCTTGTTCCGTTCCTGTAACAGTCCGTTTAATTCTGCAACAATATAGGCCCATTCCGACTTTGATACATCCGGCCATGCATTCTTTTGTAAAAAATGACCGGCCAGAAAGTTCATCAGTTTTTCAAGATGTAAGAAATCCTCATTCTTCATAAGACTAATATAAGACTTAAATAAGTTATAATAATACGTATTTAAGACTTTTATATTTTTCCGTTTCCTGTAGTTTGCCTATTGAAGATATTAATCCGTTAAGCTATGAAACCGCTACATTCAACCATTTCATTAACAGCAGAACAGTTAAATTACCAGGAAAACCCACTATGGATCAGGATCATCAATTACGCTATTGACGATGCCAACGCTGTAATCCCCTTTTCTAAAAAATTAGCACAAACAGAAAAATGGACTACAGAATTTACCGAAGGTGCCATTCTTGAATACAAGCGTTTTATTTACCTCTGCTGTGTTTCAAAAAATGGTGCGTCGCCTTCCGTCGTGGTCGATAAGGTATGGCACATGCACCTGCTTTATACGACGGAGTACTGGAAGAATTTTTGTCGCCATATCCTCCGTCGTGAGCTGCATCATTTTCCAAATGTAGGCGGCATCATTGATTACAATAAGCACCACGACTGGTATCTGGAAACAATGATCCTCTATATGAAGGTTTTTAAAAAAGATCCGCCCACAAAATTCTGGCGTATCCCGAAAATATTAAAGCCATTTTTGCAGCAGTCTGGTATTAAAATACCAGTACAGCTTTGTTATTTAGCTTTGGCTATTCCTTTTCTGTTAAACTGGTTGCTGTTTGGCAGCTTGCAGCTCAACAATCTTTCCGACCTGCAATACCACGTTCTTTTTATCCCATTGATCCTTATCATTACCTGGGTTGTATCTGTCAGCCAGACCCGTCACCTGCAACCACTCATCAGGAAGCTACCCAGCTTCAACCGTTATCAGATGGCCTATTTATCCGGAGGGCACCACAATGCTTTTTTACTGCTAGTGAATGATCTTGAAGAATACAACTGGATTAAACTGCATTATGGAGCAGAAGATTTTGACGAAAGGCATTTTGCGCTTAAAGACATTCCCACCAGACCTTCAGAAAACTCAAACTTAATTCATGCTGATTTGCTGCTGCAGGCGTTAAAAACATTATCCGATCCTTTGCATTTTAATCTTACCCAGCTAAGGGAAGCTGTGAATGAATACTTAGGCGGCATTGCCACTGTGGAGCAGAGACAGGCTAACCGAGATTACATTATTTTTCCTGTTTGGATGGTATTGACTGTCCTTCTGATCTGGTCTTACCCAACGGAAGACCCTCTTGTTCCTGTCGTTGTTTTAGATTTTGTCCTCGCAATAATTACCGGAGGTATGATGTATGCCTGGATGGTGAGGGAAACGGACCATGACATGATCAAAAGAGAGCTGAAAAAGTACAGCCTGTTTTTCAACGGCGTTAATACCTTAAACCAACAGCAGATCATTACAGATCAATATTCAGGTGTTTCCAATTATTTCTTTTTCAAAAACCTCGGTAATTTTTTTATCAACAGGAAATCCTGCGGGGCTACACCTCCTCCCAGCTGTAGTTGCGGCTGCTGATGGGTACTCGTTCAGATAAGTTCATCAATTCCAAAAGGATTTTATGGCACTGGGATAAAGAATCCTGCCAGCTCATCCATGAAACCATCCGGAAAAGCGCCTGAGAGATTGGTAAGTATGACGATAGTAAGATCGTCATTGGGATATACAAATATAGCTGAACGATTGCCTCCTACAGGTGCAAGTGCCGGATGATTTGTTCTTTTAATAACAGGCCACCCGGCAGCATATCCATTTAATAAACGGCTAAAACCACCTGTCGTTCCATCATTTAAAATTGCAGGTGCCCAAAGCTCCTTAAGACTTGATGATTGTTTTAATAATTGCATGCCTTGCAAGGCAATCACCCAATTCGCAAGTTCTGTAGCTGTTGAACTCATGCCGGCAGCAGTTTGCAGAAAAGGAGGAAACGAAAAAAACATATTACTAAGCACACCTTTGCGATATTGATAACTACAAGCAGAATGCGGTATAACAGCTTTCGTAGCACCAAAACCTGATGCTATCGTTTTCGGCATACCAACTTTTTTTAATTGTTCTCTTGTAATAAACTCCTGAAATGGCATGCCACTTAGATTATTGATAATACGACCAAGTAATAAATAATTGGTTTGATTGTAATTGAATTTTTCGCCAGTCTTAAATTCATTCGGCATCTGAATGACCATTTTCCATGCTTCCTCCGGATCATCATTTATTAGAACAGATTCCTCCTCATTTACAATATCTGGAATACCGGATGTATGGGACAGGAGTTGCTTAACCGTTATAGGCGGCTTCCAAGCGTCAGGAATATTTGTCAGGTATTGAGAAATAGGTGCATCCAGCCTTAATTTTCCGGCTTCCATTAATTGCACAATTGCAACACCAACAAATGCTTTGGTAATGGAATTAATTGTAAAAACAGTTTTATCACTTACAGCAATTGAATCCTGCAGGTTTGCCAACCCGTAATTACCTGTCTTTATAATTTTTCCATGTCTTACAATTGCCAGTTGCAAGCCCGGGATCCTGCGTTGTTGCATTTGGTTTTGTATAAAAAAATCAACATTATCACCCAATATAGAAATTTGAAGGACTAATTTTGAGACAGATTCAGATAACCAACACCATGACTTTCAACGAAAAATCACTAAATTCTCCATTATTTTTAATAATTTTCCAAAATACAAAACATGAATATCAACACCATGCCACACTTAAAAGACGGCGATCGCTGTACTGTTATCTCAGGAACCCATAAAGGTAAATCGGGCACAGCGAGAGATATACACACCAGCAAAACTGGACACATTACAATTACCGTTGAGCAGGAAAATTCTGTAAGATTCAAAACCCTCGGTAAGAATGTAGTTATTCATTAAACCAAAAAAATGCCCCTAAATGTTCAGAGGCTTTATAATTTATATCTTGATATTAAGGTATCAAAGGTTTATACATCGGGTGTTCGTACAGCTTTAATTCCACATCAGATATCACTTGAAATTTCATACGAAGAATACCATTATCAATCAATTTGATTAACCCGGCACTTTTCGTTATCACAACACCTTTAGTATTAGCTTTTTTCTTATGCGATGCTAGTCCCATTTTTTGTTATATTATTAATACAAAGATACCATATCAATTAAATATAATTGAATAATCAATGGTACCATATATATTCCCGGACATCCCCTCCAAAAAAAACCTGCACCTCTTTTCACACCTCAGGGCCTGAAGCCTTTCGCGGAAGGTCCAGTGAGAAAAGAAGTGCAGGTTTTTTACTAAGAAACTTCTGGAATAAGCAAAAGAGAGTGCATTTACACACCCTCTTTGCGCGGGAGCATAGAATTATTTACGTTTTCTTCGGATCAGGAAAACCATTCCAATCAGGAATATAGTTCCTGGAATGATCCAGTAATAAAATAACTGGATGATCTTCACCTTAGCTTTTGTTAGTTTTACCACATTGTCTTTAGATTCCGGGCGACTGACATCTACCGGGAATTCGCCGTTTGCAAACCAACTGAAGATGTTTACCGCAATACCAGAATTGGCCGTACGCATATTGTTCCTGGCCAATTCCGCATTGCTGAAAAAGTCGGCATCACCGGATACCAGGATCCGCTGTTCCTTATTGTTGAGATTCCTGGTCAGCATTAATGCCGTAGGAAATGAACCCTGCTCGTCACCATTTTTAGTTTCCACGGTGAGTGCCGCTGAATCCAGGGTAAACTTGCCTTTTTTAAGCCAGCTGGTCTGTTCGTCTGTCATTAGGATAGGGTGAATGTCAAAAGACCCTTTATCATTGTACCTTAATGCGGCCGCATCTGGCATGGATACCACAGACTTGTAGGCATAATAAGGCTGTAAGTCCTTCGACATGGCTACCGCTCCTGCTGCAACAATTGGCGTCACCAGACCGTAAGAATAATCCCGGCTTTTTTGAACCAGGGTCCCGTTTAACATTTGGACCCCAAGGGAATCCAGTAAAGGATTGACCACATTTTGTTTGCCAGGCTCGCCGGCAATCATCAGGTTCCCGCCCTCAGCAACA
>Ga0182008_10002302_pt1 | contig 12036 bp, 7 predicted proteins | sample Sormic07211129_1_FD_120482 | JGI IMG/M metagenome (GOLD analysis project Ga0182008, IMG submission 120482) | Rhizosphere microbial communities from Sorghum bicolor, Mead, Nebraska, USA - 072115-129_1 metaG | ecosystem: Host-associated > Plants > Roots > Rhizosphere | place: USA: Nebraska...
GTGTTCGATTGGTATCACAAAACATCAAGTGGCGTATTGTTAGCGGTTCCAATTCCACTTAGTGCAGGGATTAGTGGTACACCAACAGTTAATGCAGGTACAGTAAGTAATAAAGGGATAGAATTAGCTTTGGATTATGCAAATCAAGCTGGAGATTTTAATTATAGAATCGGCTGGAATATGAGTGCCAACCGAAATAAAATGACAAAAATTACCATAGGAAGTGGTAACCAGCAATTTGGCGATATACAACGCGCCATTGTGGGATCTCCATTAGGTAGTTTCTTTCTAATAAAAACGGACGGTATATTTAAATCGCAAGCAGAGATTGATGCCTATAAGGGGCCTAATGGTCAAAAAATACAACCTAATGCCGCACCTGGTGACCTAAAATTTATTGATTTCAATAAGGATGGTTTAATTGATAATAATGATCAGCAAAATTTAGGAAGTCCTATTCCAACCTTTGAAACAGGAGTGTCGGGTAATCTGTCATGGAAGAATTTTGATTTGAATTTACTCGTGCAAGGTACTTTTGGAAATAAAATATATAACGGGGGCAGATATTGGTTAGAGGCAATGAACGCCTATGCCAATTTGTATACATCTGTTTTAGACGCCTGGACGCCTCAAAATAATAACTCAAATTTCCCAAGGTTTACCTTAAATGATCCAAATTCAAATGCCAGAGGAAACAGTGATCGTTGGTTGGAAAGTGGTGCGTTTGTTAGGTTAAAAAGGATAGAGGTAGGGTATACGCTTGACGCAAATACTTTGAAAAAGTTAAATATCGGAAAAGTAAGAGGATATCTTTCAGCTCAGAATCTGTTTACGTTTACAGGTTATAAAGGATATAATCCCGACTTAGGAAATGGCGGTGGCCCATTGTCAAGAGGTATGGATGCTGGGTATTATCCGCTTCAACGAATCATCTCGCTAGGCGTAAATGTAACTTTTTAATTAAAACATAATTTGAGAAATCATGTATAAAAAAAATATAAAAACAATCCTGCCTGTTTTGCTGGTTGCATTGTTTATGACATATAGCTGTAAAAAAGATTTTCTTGAAACATCGGATCCAAATCGAATTACAGAAGAAAAATTTTGGAAAACCGAAAGCGATGTCTTGTCTGCAGTCGCATCGATATATAGCCCATTGCGACAACCTTTGTATGGTTATTGGGGTGCATTTACGGGTATACAGAATATAAATTCGCTGGGTGAAGACGTACTTACGTTTCCTGGAGGGGAGGCTGCAACTATGAGTATTGCTTTGTTTACAAATGAAGCGAGAAATTCTGACTCGGAATCTACGTTCTCAGCGCTTTATAAAGCTATTTATCGTGCCAATCAGGTGTTAGCTAATATTGATAAAGTTCCTTTAACCAATGATAAAAAAACAGCCTTTATTGCTGAAACCAAATTTTTGCGCGGATTATGCTATTTCACACTGGCATCTAATTACGGAGATGTGCCACTTGTTCTTGCCACTGCGAAAACAGCAACAGATCAGTTCGTTCCAAGTTCACCTGTAAATGATGTTTATGCTCAAGCCATTCTCGATTTTACTGATGCTAAAAATGGATTGCCGCCTACCAGACTTGCCGATGATTTAGGTAGAGCAACAAGTGGAGCTGCTATTGCTTATATGGGTAAAGCTTATCTTTATATTAAAGATTATCCAAAGGCCGAGGCAACCTTAGCATTGTTAAAAACAAGTCCATACAATTACAGTTTGACTCCTGAATTCTCAGATAATTTTACCAGTAAAAGAGAATTTAATGAAGAAGCTATTTTTCAATGGGTTTATGGTCCATTTGGAGATCAATACAGTCCTTGGTCTGCCGAAAGTGCAAATGCCGGGATGTACAATTATTTACCTCAATTGATTGGTTCACGTGCAGCAGGCGGTTGGTTTAAATACATGCCGACTAACTATTTTGTTGATCAGTTTATGGCTGAGCAAAGGCCGGCCGGTTCAGATACTAAATTTGATAAAAGAATGTATTTTACTTTATCATGGAAGCACTCGGAATACGGCGAGACCGATGTAAAGTATTATGGTGGTACTAAAACTTTTGATGACCTTTGGACTGCTGCTCAGGCTAACATATCTAAACTTCCTGCTACAGTACAACCTAAAAAATTCTTAATTCAGAAGTTTACCAATGGTTGGGATAATAAACCGGAGGGAGATAGTTATTGGGGTGCAGTACCTTCTACTGCAAATAATGTAATTATGCGCTATGCAGAAGTATTATTAATGCATGCTGAGGCAGCTGCCCAAAATAATAATTTTGGTGCAGCTATTGCTGATCTTAAGTTGATTAGAGATAGGGCAGGTTTAAAGGAGAAAAAAGCTGCGGATCTTCCAGATTTATCAAGTGTAATGGCTGAAATTAACCATCAAAAATTGTTGGAAATGTTTTTTGAACAAAACAGATGGCAGGATCTAAAACGTTGGTATACTCCTGATCAATTAAAAGCATATTTGACGGCAGTAGGTAAAGAAGGAGCACAATATTTAAGACCAAGAAACTATGTTTTCCCAATTCCGACAGGTGAGTTGCAAACTAACAACAGAATTGAACAAAATCCTTTATGGAAATAGTTCTTTAATTAATTAGGCTCTCAAAAAAGGTAGGTCGTCATACGATGATTGTTGCTCATTGTCAGCACACTGGTTAACAGTCATTGTATGGCGGCCTTACTTTTAAAATAATGACCTTACCTCAGAATCCACAGATTTATAATTAAATATTATACTAAATGTTTTCAAAAATAAACTGCTCAAAAGTATTTGCTATTGGAATAATAATCATTGCAATCTGTGTTAATGCATGTACTGAGGATGCATTTAGTGTTTTTAAAAATATCTCCTTAAATGAAACCGCAGATAAAAATTCCTTGAGGGTTTCTGTTGATTTTTCCTGTTCCAAACCTGTGGACGCCTATGTGGAGTATTGGATAAAGGGGAAACAAAATAAAATGTTTACCAGCCCTGTTTCTATTCAAAAAACGGACTTCAAAATAGTACTTACCAATCTGAAATTTAATTCCGGTTATCAGTATCGCATTGTATCAGGCAAAGGAGCAGACAAGACTCAATCTGATGTGTATTCTTTTACAACCAAAGATATTCCTGATGGGGTATTAGGTTTGTATCATGTCAGCGATAGGAATCAGGGTAATTTGCCTGTAGAATTCAAACAGGGCAGCATGATGGTTTATAACCGCGAAACTCCAGGTTTTATTGGCATGATAGACTATAAAGGAGATTTACGATGGTACCAGAGACTTAAAAATACCGGAGTGAAGGTTGCTCACTTTACCCGGAATAAAACTATTCTTTCCATTTTAGCTCCAATGGATTATCCAACAAGTTATGGAAATGAAATTTTGGAGTTATCGCTCATGGGTGATACCATTTTTCATTTGAAGAAGGGGGAGAAAGACTTTAAGAAAACCATTCATCACGAAATATTACTGAATGCGAAGAATCAATATGTCACCCTGTGTGCAGACGAAAAAGTTGTCGATTTAAGGACTGTAGGTGGTAAGGAGGCAGACTCTGTTAAAGGAGATGGCATTTTAGTGTTAGATAAGTCTGGAAAAAAGATATGGAGCTGGAGTGTTTTTGATGTGCTTGACCCTTTAAAAGAAAAGAATATTTTAAAGGAAGCAAAAGATTGGATGCATGCCAATAGTCTGTTTATAGATGCCGATGGGAATTACATCATTTCGTTTTATAATAACGGACAAATCTGGAAGGTTAATGCCCTAAGTAAAAAGGTGATGTGGAAGTTTGGAAAAGGAGGTGATTTTACGCTACCCCCGGGCGCTATGTTTGACCAGGGACATGCTGTGCACATCAACAACCAAGGTAACCTCATGTTATTTGATAACGGAACAAGTAAAAAACGTTCGCAGATCCTGGTTTTTAACTTAAATGAAGCGTCCAAACAGGCATCTTTGAAATTACGCACACAATTACAGGAAGGAAATTTTACAGATAGAATGGGCAGTGCCTATCTGATTAACGACAATACTATTTTAACCTGTATTTCTAAACAAAACCAAGTGATGCTGACTGATAGAAACGGAGATGTATTATGGAGTATGATGTGTGCCAATACTCCTTACCGTGTTGAATTTATTCCGTTTAGTAAGTCAATGCCTTACATCGGAGAATTGTAAATAAACCAAACCATTGAAATGCTAAAAAGAACCAAAAGCCGGATAATTCCTTTCTTGCTCATCTTTACAATTTCTGCCGTTGCTTTTTTCTCTTGTAATGAGACAGAAAGCAAGGAAATGAATGAACAGGAGCAAAAGATTGCTGTCGATACGACAATGATCCCAGATTCCAAATTTGGTGCTGCCGTTAAATATGGCAGACAATTGATGTTGAACACAGCCTATTATATTGGCCCAAATGGAACTAAAGGCCGGTATCTTGGAAATAAGATCAGCTGTACCAATTGCCATCAGGAGGCGGGCACTAAGCTATTCTCTTTTAACCTGATGAAATCGCATGACGATTATCCACAGTACAGAGCCAGAGAGGGAAAAATACTGACATTGGCAGAAAGAATAAACAACTGTGTGATGCGACCACAAAATGGTGTAAAACCGCTTCCTTTAGATGGAGAAGAAATGGTTGCTTTTTTGTCTTATCTGAAATGGATCAATTCGTTTGCCCCTAAAGGCGAAGAAGTGTTTAATGGTCAGAAAAACAAAGCTGTAGATTTACCTGCAGTGGCGGCCAATCCAGAAAAAGGGGCGTTGTTATATCAGGCCAATTGTGAGCGGTGTCATGGAAAGGATGGGGCAGGGGTTCTTGCCACAGATCAGCATGCTTATCGTTATCCACCTTTATGGGGTGCTCAAAGTTACCAGCCAGGATCCAGTATGCACCGGGTAATTAAACAAGCACAATGGTTGAAATCTAACATGCCTTACGATAAGGCTACAGCTGATGCTCCGGTATTGACCGATGCAGAAGCCTTGGATATCGCCGCATTTGTCAATTCAGATAAGATACATCAGAGACCAAATCCTAAAACTTTCGACTATCCACATCCGGAAGAAAAAGCCATTGATTATGCGCACGCACCATTTGTTGATCCATTTACCGAAGAACAGCATAGGATAGGACCATGGCAGCCAATAATCGATTACTTAAAGAATAAGGGGTATACAGCAACTTATTAAAAAATATGTTTTATGATCTCGCTGAACCTTGCAGGTTCTGAGGCTTGATCATAAAAACATATTTTCCTGGGTGCAGACCGGAGATGGTGGAGAGTTAATTAAATTTCCAGTTGTTTTTGTAATTGGATGTTATCAGAGGAAGAACCAATCATGATGGTAAATGTACTGGTGGATTCAAAAACCTTTTTCATATCCATATTGATGATGGATAAATCATCAGTTGTCAGTTCAAATTCTATAAGTTTTGATGCACCTGCTTTGAGTTTAACACGCTCAAAATGTTTCAATTGCTTTACAGGTTGAGATGTTGAGGCAAACTGATTTTTCAAGTAAAGCTGGGCTACTTCTTCTCCATCATATGACCCGGTATTCTGCAAAGTAAAGGATACCTTATAAATTCCCTTGGTGGCATCTTTGCTGATGTTTAGGTCATGATAAGCGAAAGTCGTATAACTCTTGCCATAACCAAAGGCATAGCGTGGGGTTGCTTCCTCTTCCACATAACGATGGTCAAGCGGACTTTTTCTATTGTAATGAACAGGGATCTGTCCAACACTTCTAGGCACAGAAATAGGGAGTCTCCCCGCAGGATTATAATCTCCAAATAATACGTCTGCAACAGCTGAACCACCTTCCTGTCCAGGATACCAGGCACAAAGCAATGCATCCGCATTTTCCGCTGCCCAGTTCATGTTCAGTGGCCTGCCTTGTATATAAACAACTACAAGAGGTTTACCTGTCTTTTTTAAGGCCTTTAACAGATCCATTTGCTTGCCAAGAAGGTCAAGTGTAGAGCGATCAAACCCTTCGCCACTTTCCATATCCCCGATGGTCTTATCTGTTGCAATTGCAGCTCCCGTTGTGGCATATTCTGTCTTAAAATCCCGCGCACTGGAGCCTCCAACTACAGCAATAACCACGTCGGCTTCCTGTGCAGCGGCAATGGCCCGAGGGATGGTATTTTCGGTGGTGTCCCGAATGGCGCATCCTTTAACATAACTGACTTGAGCGGCTGATAATTTGGAACGAAGTCCTTGTAATACCGTAATCACACTTCCTTCGGCTTGCGGAGCGGTATAATCTCCGAGCATATTGTATACATTGTCTGCATTAGGGCCTACAACGGCAAGTTTGATTCCCTTTTTTAATGGCAGAATGCTGTTTTTGTTTTCCAAAAGGATGATTGACTCTTTGGCAACCTGACGGGAAAGTAAGATCTGCTCCTGTGTTTTTATCTCTTTTTTAGCTTTTTGAGGATTTACAAAAGGATGTTCAAATAAACCCATTTCAAACTTTAAACGGAGTACCCTGGATACTGCGGTATCAATTAGATGTTCCTCAATCCTTCCTTTTTCAACAGCAACAATCAGATTGAGATAAGCATTTCCTCCCAGATCCGCATCTAAACCAGCCTTAAGTGCCAGGATAGAAGCTTCGGTATAATCCCGGGCAATGCGATGACTTCCTTTTATACCCTCTATACTTCCCAGATCAGACACTGTAAAACCCTTAAATCCCCATTCTTTATTTAGTATATCCGTCAATAAGAAACTATTGGAACTACAAGGAACGCCATCTATGGAGTTGTAAGCGGCCATAATTGATTTGGCTCCGGCATTTACAGCAGACTGAAAAGGCGGGAGGTAATACTCCCTAAGTTCCCGTTCGCCAACACTGGCAGCTGCGCCATTGTGCCCCCCTTCAGGTATTGCATAAGCTACAAAATGCTTGAGTGTGGCTATAGTACTGTAAGGATTGGCCAGCTTTCCTGCCCCCAGTCCCTTAATGATAGAAGCTGCAAGCTTACCTGTCAACACAGGATCTTCACCATAACCTTCTTCCACCCGTGACCAGCGTGGATCACGTGATAAGTCCAATACAGGACCATAACTAATGTGACCTCCTTGCAAACGCAGTTCTTTAGATACACATTCTGACATCTTTTCCAATAAAGAGGTGTCCCAGGTAGACGCTTGACCGATACCCGTTGGAAATACGGTGGTCCCAATCGCCATATGCCCATGAGGTGCCTCTTCCGCCAAAAATATAGGAATACCCAGACGCGTGTTTTGCAGCATATATCGCTGTAGTTCATTTGCAGCTTCTGCTGCCATCTCCGGGTTAAGGCCGTTGGTTAGCGTTTTTTGTGTCCATGGATCGGCTCTGAATGTTGCCCAGAGCATCCCAATCTGTTTTTTGGATACGATGTCTTTGAATTTTTGGGATACCTTAACTTTATTTCCTTGTCGTTCGTACATTTCCCATCCCAGAGGACATAAAAGTTGACCTACTTTCTCTTTAAGGGTCATTCTTTTGATTAAATCCTGAGTTCTTAATGCTACTGGTTGACTGGCATCTTTATAGAGTGGTTGCTGACTATAAGAACGAAGAGGTAAGGAAAAAAAGGTACAGAGGCTTAATATGGTCAGTCTATTCATGATGTTGGTTGTCGAAGTGTATGTATATACAAGTATAACAAATTTAAATATTTTTAATAAATATGTATGTACATTTGAGTAACCAAAACTTTAAACCAAGATGAAAAGGATTGTTTTTCTATTATTAATCAGCACTCGAACCATTTTCCTTTACGCCCAGAAAGAAGATGGGCCAGTCCAATATGTAAGGCCAAATATCGGCTCTGCACATAGCCGATATTTTTTTTATACCCCAGCTGCGATTCCTTTTGGTATGGCCAAATTAGCCCCCAGTACAAATGGAAGTGAAGGCAATCCATCAGGATGGGAAGCCGTAGGGTATGACGATCGCCATACTTCCATAGAAGGTTTCGCAAACTTTCATGAATTTCAGATTGGAGGGGTAGTTTTTGCGCCAACAGTAGGAAAACTAAAAACCTTTCCGGGTAAAAAGGAGGAGAAAAATTCAGGATACAGGTCATCTTTCGATAAGTCTGACGAATATGCCACGGCGGGATATTATCGGGTACTTTTAAAAGATTATCATATAAAAGCAGAACTTACCGCCACAGAAAGGGTAGGTTTTCATCAGTATACTTTTCCAGAAACAGATACAGCCAATATTATATTTGATATCGGGCATAAGATGGGCGAGAGTGGCCCGGTGCTGGACGCAAAAGTGACTTATGATCATGGTCATGTATGGGGCTATGTGGTTACCAAACCTGTATATGTTCAGAAATACCAGGAAACAGCAAATGTGACCATGTACTTTTATGCGGTACTTGATAAAATGCCTGCCTCTTATGGCGTATTTAGAGATAGTACCCAATTTAAAGGGCTTAAGACTATGCAGGGAAAGGGTGCTGGAGTATATTTACAATTTAAAACAAAGAAGGGTGAGCAAATTGGAATTAAAACAGGCCTTTCTTATACTTCTGTAAACAATGCAAAACTCAATTTGACGAAGGAGGCTTCAGGGTTAACCTTTGCAAAGGCAAAGGCCAATGCCATTCAAAATTGGAATAAGTCATTGGGCCGGATTGAAGTAAAAGGTGGGTTAGAGAGAGATCGCATTAAGTTTTATACCGGCCTTTTTCATGCACTTTTAGGCAGAGGTCTGGCAAGTGATGTGAATGGTGCCTATCCTAAAAATGATGGTACTATAGGGCAGATTCCACTACTGAAAAATGGTATTCCGAAATACCATCATTACAATACTGACGCTATTTGGGGCGCCTTCTGGAATTTGACTCAGTTGTGGTCTATTGCCTATCCTGAATACTACAACGATTGGGTACAAAGTCAATTGCTGGTGTATAAAGATGCAGGATGGCTAGGTGATGGCATTGCCACCAGCAAATACGTATCGGGTGTTGGAACGAATTTTACAGGATTAGCCATTGCGGCAGCTTATAATGTAGGCATTCGGAATTATGATGTTCCTATGGCTTATGAGGCCGTTAGAAAAAATGAACTGGAAAGTAAAGGCCGGCTTCCCGGAGCCGGAAAGTTAGACGTTGGCGTTTTTGTAGAGAAAGGTTACTCGCCCTATATCAAGGACCAGAGTGGTAACCCGGAGCTGAATACCCAAGGTTCTCCTTTTGGGGCTTCGCATACCCTGGAGTATTCTTTTTCCGCCTTTGCAGCAGCGCAGTTCGCCAAGTCGCTTCATAAAATGCAAGATTATAAACAGTTCACTGAACTTTCAGAAGGTTGGAAATTACTGTATGATCCCAGTACAAAATTTATGAGACCCAAAGATAGTCAGGGTAAATTTTTAGATAAGTTTAATCCTTTTGAGCCCTGGAGAGGCTTTCAGGAAGGTAATGCCTGGCAATATACATTTTATGTGCCTCAAGCACCAGAGCAATTGGTCAGTCTGATAGGAAAAGAGACATTCAGCAGCAGACTGGACAGCATCTTTACTGTTTCTCGGAAAAATTTATTTGGTGGGGGCACGCAGATTGATGCCTTTGCAGGAATTGAAGGCTTATATAATCAGGGAAATCAGCCAAACTTACATGTTTCCTGGTTATTTCATTATGCAGACAGATCAGATCTGAGCCAAAAATGGGTTAGGGCAATTTGTAATGAATTTTATGGTGCCGATGGTATTCATGGTTATGGATATGGCCAGGATGAGGACCAAGGGCAGTTGGGCGCATGGTACGTATTGTCTGCAATGGGGCTTTTTGATGTAAAAGGACTCACTGGACCTGATCCCTGTTTTCTAATTGGAGCACCGTTGTTTGAAACCGTAAGGATTAAACTTTCTAAGGAGATAAGAAAAAATGAGTTCCTGATTAAAGTAAGTAAACAGGATCCAAATCATCCATATATCCAGCGTGGAACGTTCAATGGCAAACCATTGAACAGCTTGTCGCTCAAATTTGAGGATTTGGTAAAGGGGGGAGAACTGGAATTGGTACTTGGTAGTCAAGCTAAAAGGGGGTATTGAAAATGTGTACACGTAGCTTTTGTTCAAGCTACGTGTACATCTTCAGGTGCAGTTTAACGCCAACCTAATCCGGGTGCCACGTGTTCTAAAATAGAAGAAAGTGCATGCACATTATAATCCACACCTAATGTATTGGGGATTGTCAAAAGGATCGTGTCTGCCTCTTGGATGGCTTCGTCTTCGGCTAATTCCTTTATGAGTTGATCTGGCTCGGCGGCATAGCTTCTTCCGAAAATGGCGCGTTTTTCTGATTCAATCATTCCGATTTTATCGACCCGGTCGGTTTCCTGTCCAAAGAAATAGCGATCCTGATCGTTTACCAATGCGAAAATAGACCGGCTCACTGAAACCCTCGGTTCGCGATCGTGTCCTGCTTTTTTCCAGGCATCTTTGTACAACCTGATCTGTTCGGCTTGCTGAATATGGAAAGGTTTGCCGCTTTCATCGTACTTTAAGGTAGAACTTTGAAGGTGCATTCCGTTTTCTGCCGCCCAAACAGCAGTAGCATTCGAAGCAGCTCCCCACCAGATGCGTTCCCGTAATCCATCTGAGTACGGCTCCAGGCGGAGCAAACCTGGTGGATTCGGAAACATTGGGTAAGGATTAGGCTGGGCAAATCCAACACCTTTTAACTTATCCAGAAATTCCAAGGCCTTATGGCGTCCCATATCGGCGTCCGTTTCTCCTTCCTCTAATTTATACCCGAAATAGCGCCAGCCGTCAATGACCTGTTCCGGAGAACCTCTGCTGATCCCCAATTGTAATCGTCCTTCAGAAATTAAATCTGCAGCGCCGGCATCTTCCACCATATACAGTGGATTTTCATAACGCATATCAATTACACCCGTTCCAATCTCTATTTTATTTGTTTTGGCGCCAATAGCCGAAAGCAAAGGAAATGGCGATGCTAACTGCGCTGCAAAATGATGTACACGAAAATAGGCGCCATCTAAACCAATTTCTTCGGCAGCGACAGCCAAATCAATAGATTGAAGCAATGTATCACCCGCTGTACGGGTCTTATAGGCCTGATGGTTAGCCCAATGTCCAAATGATAAAAATCCTATTTTCTTCATAGCTTGTTTTCGTACTGAAAAATAACTCTTTATTATCTATTTTTTGTTGCTAAAATGTTTTTTTTCAAGTGCCGAGCAATATTTTGTAGTTTAGTACTTGACTGGCTGACAATCATCTCACCAAATAAGTATACATACAAAGAAACCGAAAAAACAAAGCAACCAAGCCTGAGCAGCCGCAGTCTGAAGGACAGGAAAAACATTTACCCCATGAAGAGTGGCATGTGGTGCAGCGGGAGCATTAAGTTAACCTAAACATAAAACATATTAAACAAATAAAGTGTTTATTCTAAATAACTTAGGTCATAACTTAAATATAATCATATGAACACCCAAGAAGTAGCTGATAAATTAGTACAACTTTGCCGTGAAGGTAAAAACGAACAGGCCATTGATGAGCTCTACGCCGATAATATAGTAAGTAAAGAACCAAAAGGTTCTCCAATGGAGTTGACAGAAGGTAAGGACGCTGTCAAAAAGAAAACCCTGCAATGGGAAGAGAGTGTTGAAGAGATACATAGTGCTTCATGCTCTGATCCGATCGTTGCGGATAATCATTTCTCTATCGTCATGAACATTGATGCCACATATAAAGCACATGGAAGGATGGCGATGAGTGAGATTTGTGTCTATGAAGTTAAAGACGGAAAAATCGTAGCTGACGAATTTTTCTATCGCATGGGCTAAATCGAATCTAAGGATAATTTAAACCAAAAAAGCCTGCAAATCGAAAGACAGCAGGCTTTTTTGGTTTTATACCATAGTGGCGGAGAGTGAGGGATTCGAACCCCCGGAGCTATTACACTCAACAGTTTTCAAGACTGCCGCAATCGACCACTCTGCCAACTCTCCGGCGCAAAAGTACAAA
>Ga0182008_10002304_pt1 | contig 12032 bp, 6 predicted proteins | sample Sormic07211129_1_FD_120482 | JGI IMG/M metagenome (GOLD analysis project Ga0182008, IMG submission 120482) | Rhizosphere microbial communities from Sorghum bicolor, Mead, Nebraska, USA - 072115-129_1 metaG | ecosystem: Host-associated > Plants > Roots > Rhizosphere | place: USA: Nebraska...
ACAGGATTGGCTCTGCACCGGGGTAGGACTAATGGATGGGCAGGTGTGCCGCGTGTTAACGCGGCGTTGTTGCCTGTCGCGGTATCGACCCGGACCGGGAGTTCCGTGAGTCTGAGGTTCATTGGTTTGGGAGGGTGAGGCCGAGGTTGAGCTTTTGGGCAGGGATTTTCCGGCCCAAGGCAGTAGCCATCGGAGGGTGTTAATTAATCGGGAGGGTGTTTTTCATGAAACTTGGGGTCAAGAAACTTTCTTCGGCAGTCCGCCTGGCGCTCTCGCTGGGCGCTGTCATCGCGGTAGGCGCCTCGGGCACGGTCTTCGCCCAAGACACGGGCAGTCAGGACGCGGCCAATCAATCCAGCCAGGAAAAGGCAAAAACGCTGCAGACCGTCGTGGTCACCGGCTCGCACATCCGCCGCGTGGACCTGGAAACGTCCAACCCGGTCGTCACGATCGATGCAGCCGCCATCAAGGCAACCGGCAAGCTGACCCTGGGTGACGTGCTGCAGTCGCTGCCGGCAGTGACGGGTGGCAACATCAATCCGCAGGTCAACAACAGTGGCGGCACCGGTGGTTCTTCGATTGGCCTGCGCGGCCTCGGTGCCCAGCGGACCCTGCTGCTGATCAACGGCAAGCGCATCATCAACCAGGATCCGAACTCGATCCCGGCCGACATGATTGAGCGCGTCGAGGTGCTGACCGATGGCGCGTCCTCGGTGTACGGCTCCGATGCGATCGGCGGTGTGGTCAACTTCGTCCTGAAGAAGGATTATCAGGGCGCCCAGGTTTCGGTGAACTACGGTGAGTCCGACCATAACGACGGTACCTCGCGTGGCGCCACGTTCACGTTCGGCCAGACTTCGGACAAAGGCAGCATCGTTGCCGGCATCGACTACAACAAGTCGGACGCGATCCTCGCCAGCAACCGCAAGTTCTCCCAGAACGCAGTGTCGCTCTACGGCACCAAGAGCACCCCGGTCTCCAGCTCCATCGGTGGCTCGACCTTCATCGCCCACGGTCGCGTCCAGCTGCCGGCCGCTCTGCAGGCAAGCCTGGGTTGCAAGTACGGGGTGGCAAATACCGGCGCCAGTGGTCAGAACCCGGCGACCGATTACCACTGCTTCACCAATGCCGACAAGTACAACTACGCGACGGTGAACCTGATCCAGACCCCGCAGGAGCGTACCAGCCTGTTCGTCAACGGCACCTATGACCTAGGTGAGCACGTGACCGCGTACATGGATGCGTACCACAACAAGACCACGTCGGGCTTCCAGTTGGCGCCGGCACTCTATGGCACCGCGTATGGTGCAGTGATCTCGAAGGACAGCTACTACAACCCGTTTGGCCAGGATTTCGCTCCTGGCGGCAACGATTTCCGCGTGCGTCTGGTCTCGGCCGGCAACCGCAGTGCCAACTTCGGCACTGCGACCGACCAGGCCCATGCCGGACTGAAGGGCGACTTCACCATCCTCGATCAGGCCTGGAACTGGGATGCAGGAATGAGCTATGGCCATTTCACGCAGAACCTGATTACCCGCGGCCTGCCGAACACGGACAAGATCAATGCCGATCTAGGGCCGTCCCATCTCGATCCGGCCACTGGCAAGGTGGTCTGCGATTCGGGCGCTTCCGGCTGCATCCCGTTCAATCCGTTCAACATGTTTGACCCGCAGTCGGTCGCTGCCCTGCAGGCCGCTGCCGTTCCCGCGATCAGCAACGCTCACCGCATCGAGAAGGTCTACTCGATTGATGTCAACGGTGGCCTGTTCGACCTGCCCGCCGGTACCGTGCAGCTGGCAGCCGGTGCCGACTACCGCAAGGAGTACACCAACAGCACGGTCGACCCGCTGCTGTTGATCGATCCGGTCAGTCTGAATTGCACACTGGGCAGCCAGTGCGCTTCGCCGCTGCAGGGTGGCTACAACGCGAAGGAAGTCTACGCCGAGATGTTCGTGCCGATCCTGAAGGATCTGCCGGGCGTGCAGAGCCTGAACGTCACGATCGGCGACCGTTATTCCAGGTTCAACCTGTTCGGCAGCAACAACAGCAAGAAGTTCGCGGTGGAATATCGCCCGATCAACGACCTGCTGTTGCGTGCCACCGTGTCGGACGTGTTCCGCGCTCCGACCGTCCTCGACAAGTTCGGTGCAGCGGCGAGCGACGCACCGAAGCTCAGCAACGACCCCTGCAACGGCATCACTACGGCCGGCAACCCGGCTTGCGTGGGCGTGCCCACCGACGGCAGCTTCACCAACTCCGATGTGGCGGCCGGTCAGCAGATCAAGGGTGTGGCGGCCGGTGCCCAGTACGCGGGCATTCCGATTGGACCGGAGAAGGGCAAATCCTTCGACTGGGGCTTCGTCTACTCGCCGAGCTACGTCCCCGGCCTGTCCGCCAGCGTGGACATTTGGAAAATCTACCTGAACGACACCATCACCACCATTGGTGCGCAGACGGTGCTCAACCTGTGCTACGCCGGTGAAACCACGTACTGCCCGCTGGTCAAGCGTTTCCCGACCGGTAACGTCAATGCCGGTCAGATCGACAACATCATCGAGCCGACCGGCAACCTGGGTCGTACCGATGCAGGTGGCGTGGACATGTCGTTGCGCTACAAGCTGCCGCAGTTCTCCTTCGGCAACTTCACGCTCGGTCTGGACGCGACCTACCTGTCGCGTTGGGACCAGCAGACGGCGCCGGGCAGCGACGCCAACGCGGTCTACCATGATGCCGGTCACTTCATGCCGTTCGGCTCGGCGCAGGCCGCGGCCTGCCCGAGCGGCGGCGGCGTCTGCCTGTTCCCGCGCTGGCGTGGGCAGGCGTTCCTTAACTGGAACCTGGGCAACTGGGATGCCTCTTGGCGCATGCGTTACATCGGCAGTTTCCAGAACGGCTCGAAGAGCCCGAGCCAGGATACGTTCCCGGGTGGCGTGTGCTACTACGAGGGCAAGCCGCAGGGCAACCACTGCAATGCAACCGGCCTGGTGTTGAAGTACGGCGCCACGGTCTACAACGACGTTTCGCTGGGTTACAACATCGATCCGTACAACACCCGCGTCGATTTCGGCGTGAACAACCTGTTCGACAAGCAGCCGCCGTTCCTGTATGCGAACAACACGCTGAATGCAAACACCGATCCAAGCGACTTCGACCTCATCGGCCGTTACTTCTGGGCTCGCGTGACGGTCAAGTTCTGATCGAATAACTTTCTGCAATAGTTGTATGTTGACGAGCCGCGCGAATCACTTCGCGCGGCTCCTTTTTTTCAAGACTGCCATGACGACACAAGAAAAACAGAAAATCCTTGCCGCGCTCCAGATCGGCCAGCTGGCCGAGGCGGAACAGCTCGCCCGGTTTCAGCTGGAACACCATCAGGGAGATGAATATGTGCTGCTTCTGCTGGCGCTTAGCCTGCAACAGCAGCAGAAATTCCAGGAAGCCTTGCCGATATACGCGGAACTGGCGCGACTGTTTCCGGGAAGCAGCCTGCATGTGGGTAACCATGCCACCGCCTTGCGTGATGCCGGCGCCCTGGAGGAGGCTGAGGAGACGTATCGTGTTTCGCTGCGGCTGGATCCGACAAATACCGAGCAGATGCTCAATCTAGGCATGCTGCAGTTGCAGCAGCACCATTTCGTCGAAGCGCGCGAGACCTTGCTTGATGCCTTTGCGATCGAGCCACAGGCTGCGTCGATCCGGATCCATGCCGCGCGTGCCTGCGCCGCATGCAGAGATGATCAACGGGTCGACGAATTGCTCAGACCATGGCGTAGCTGGCTGCCCCTGGAGCCGGAGGAGCAGTTCGAACTGGCCACGCTGCAACTGATGCTGGGCGATGCCAGTTCGGTGCAGGCACTGCTTGAGGATCTGCTCATGCGGGCGCCCTCCCACCTGCAGGCACAACTGTTGCTGGCGAGTGTCTACGAGAGGATAAACCAGCTGGATCTGGCGGAAGCAAAATTGAAGGAGATCGAAGTCGGGCAGCACGCCTCCGATGACACGGTGCGCATCGAAATCGCACATCAGCGCGCCTCGCTCGCGGTGCGCAAGGGCGACATCGCTGCTGCACGAACCGGGCTCGAGCGTGCGGGACCGCGCAGCCCGGGCGACTACACCCATTATTTCATGCTGGCGGGTGCCTGCGACAAACTCGGCGATCTCCCCGGCGCGCTGCGGGCACTGGAGTCGGCGCATGCGCTGCAGACAGAGGAAATGCGGGCGGTGGTGCCGGATCGTTTCGCAGCGGATACCCCCGTCATTCCGGCCGCGGTAGGCCGGGTGACTGCGCAGGATTACGACGCATGGCCAACGCTCAGTGCTCCCGACGCGTCGCACTCTCCCGTTTTTATTGTTGGGTTCCCCCGTTCCGGGACAACTTTGCTGGAACAGATGCTGGACGCCCATCCGAAGCTGCAGTCGATGGACGAACGGCCGTTCTTCAACGTCCTGGTCGATCGTCTGGACGACCACGAGTTTCAGTTTCCACGGGACATGCACAGGCTCGACCAGCGCGACTGTGACGAGCTGCGCAAGGCCTACGTGAGCATGGTGTGCACCAAGGTCCCGCGGCGATGGGACACACAACTGGTGGACAAAAATCCGCTCAACATGCTGTGGCTACCGATGATTCATCGACTCTTCCCAAAGGCGAAGATCATCCTTGCATTGCGCCACCCCTGTGACGTGTTGTTGAGCAATTACATGCAGAATTTCCGTTCAACCGTGCTGGCGATGGCCTGTGAATCGCTGCCGCAGCTGGCCAGAGCCTACGTCGCCGCGATGGAGTGTTGGTTGGATCACGTCGAAGTGTTCAAGCCCGACGTCTTTGTCTCGCGGTACGAGGAATTGGTCGCCGACGCGGTAGGACAGACCCGCAAGATCGCGGAGTTCCTCGGTCTCGAAGATGCCTCGGCGATGCTGAATTTCGATCAGCATGCGCGCGACAAGGGGTATATCGCCACACCGAGTTACACCCAGGTGATCGTGCCGGTGAACCGCAAGGGACTCGACCGATGGGTGCGCTATAGGGAAGCGCTGGCGCCGGCCTTGCCCATCCTGCAGCCCATGCTCGATCACTGGGGCTATTCGGTGGATACACCCGTTTGATGTCTGGTCGGTCAGTTGTCCGGAAACTGCAGCAACTCAGGCACGTGCACGACGTAATTCTCCCATCGTCGCAACGACCGCGTGTTGATTGGCTGCCGAGCCTGCCACAGGCTGGCGGTGCTGATGATGGCGCTGTTGTCGGCGTCACTGGAAAGCAGATCATGTGCTGGCAGTCCCAACCAGTCCATCAGGACGCTCAGGACGCTCGTCGGGTCCGATACCAGGTGTTCGTACCCGACCGTGCGGATGGCATCGGGATAGCGTGTCAGCCAATGTTTCATCAGTCGGCGTGAGCCCTGGATCGCGGCGCCGATGTCGGTGAAGTCATAGGAAAAATCCTGCGCTCCGGCCTGGAACGACTGCATCCACATTGAAAGCGCATTGTCACGCGCGTGGCGTCTGCAATAGAGGAAGCGGGCATTCGGAAACAAGCTCAGGATCAGGTCGACATGCATGAAGTTGTGCGGCTGCTTGTCCAGCATCCAGTGCGCGCTTGAATTATCCTGGCGCAGTTGAGCTGCATAGGTTGCGGCCGCCTGCTGGAGTCGATCGCGATATTCGCCGTTGCCGGTGACGATCTGTTCGGCGAGCACAGGGAGCCAGGGCAGCTCACCACGCTGGCAGACGTCGGGATGTCGGGCCAGCCGATCGGCCAGCAGGGTACTGCCTGAACGGGGCAAGCCGATAATGAACACGGGCGTCCAGTCCGTGGGCGCAGCGAGCTGTTCGGCCGGCAGGATGCGGATGATTCTTGCCTCGATGCTTCGCCGCCATTGCTTGCGCGGCCAGCGTGTAGCGGCATGGACGATAGTGTTTGCCTGGCGCAGGTAGTCGGCGGCCTGGGCATAGTCACCGATGTCATCGTGCGCCTTGCCCAGTCCGAATAGCAGTGAGGCACGCGCCGGTTTGCTGAGGTCGGTCAACGTAAGGTATTGGCGCAATCGGGTGAAGTCAGGGTGATTGCCGTCCACGTAGCGCTGCAGGCCGGTCAAGCCCAGTGGCACATGCCATTCCAGTCCGGCCAAACCGTGATCGAGTACATATTCTTGCCTCGTGCGGGCGAGTTCGAACTGACCCAGCTGGGTCAGCAGCATGCCCGCATAGGCATGCAGGCGGGGATCGCCGGACCCAGCGGCGATTTCGTGTTCGCATAACGCTGCCGCTTCGCGTTTGCGACCGCAGTCATCGAGCAGTTCGACGCCACGGATCACCAGCTCGGGATCATGCCGCTCGCGATGAAAACCGGCCCTGACCACGGTCGCGACGGCATGCATGCGTCCCTGCCCCTTCAGCAGTCGTGCCAACTGGAAGGTTGCGGCAAGGTGGCCCGGGTCGTCGTCAAGCACGTTGCGCAGCAGTGACTCTGCTCGTGCGTCTGCTCCTTGCTGAAACATGATGCCGGCCAGCGCCAGTCGCACTTCGGAGGATACCGGGAAATGCTCGAATGCAGCCTCGAGTACGGCCAGCGTAGCCTCGGCATCATTGCGAAGAGTCAGCGCCTGGGCGCATTCCAGCCAGGCCACCTCCGGCGCATCGATGAGAGCGTCGGTCAGCACGGTTTGCGCGCGGTTGCCGGCGAGGCACTGGCGATCGTACGCAGCCAGGGCAAGATCGGTCTGATGGAGCCGGCCGGAAGTGTTTTCAGCGGAATGGTTCATTGCACGGCGACCTTACGATGCACGGACACCGGTGTCGAATCCGGCCAGGTGCGTTCCGGCGCGGTCGCGTCTCGCCCCGTCAGTCTCCCCATGCAGGCAAGCCCAGCGCGGTACGCAGCGGATCGAGCAGGGCGCCGTAACGAGGCGCCCGGGCGGTGTTCGACATCAGCGGTTGGCGCACCTGGGTGGCACTGGGCGACCGTACCTCGCGGGCGTTCTCGTGGAACCGCAGGCAGGTTTCCTCGAACGGCAGGTCGCAGAACTCCAGCAACTGGCGAATGCGGGTAGCCGGGTCCGCCAGCATGGCCTCGTAATCGTGGACGAGTACGCGCGAGGGATGCAGATTCTGCCAGTGCCTCAAGCTGCGGTCGCAGTCTCGCCAGAAGCTCGCGAGGTCGTCGAAGTTTCGCGTGTATTCATTGTTGTCGAGGCGCTGTCGGTAGCACGAGAAGCAGGTTTCCAGCGGGTCGCGGCGACAGCCGATGATGCGCGCCCCCGGCAGCATCGCGCGAATCGCTCCGAGATAGATCCAGTTGCCCGGGAGTTTGTCGGTGAAGCGAGGCGGCCCTTTCCGCCAATAGGCAGTGCGCTCGAGGTAACGATGGCCCAGTCGCTCCCAGTCGGCTGGCTGCATGGCACTGACCCACTGCGGAAAGTGCTGGCCGCGACGCCGCGACTCTTCAGCCAATACCTGCGGCAGGTCGGGCAGCTCACCGGCGCCGTTCACCAACGAATGCGATGCCAGTATTTGCTCGACCAGGGTCGAGCCGGAGCGTGGCAGGCCGACGATGAAGATGACCTCCTCGCCCAAGCCTCCCGGAGCACCCGCAGGCGGCGGCGTGAAAACCGCATTCAGCGAAGAAATCGCCGTCGAGTAACCCTCGCGATTCCAGGTCTGGCGGCGTCGCGCAATCGTGTTGGCGGTGGCCAGTGCCGCGAGCGATTCGGCATATTGCCCGGTATCGTCATATGCCTTGGCTAGGGCGAAGCCGATCGCCATGAGATCGTCGTCGGTTGCCTGCGGTTCGCGCAGCGCCTGCTGCATTTGCTCGATATCCTGTTCGTCAAGGCGCAGCGTCCTGAGGTCGGCCAGCCCCCACCACGCCATACCGGCCCGGGGCTGCTCCGCGATTACCCGGCGATACTCGGTGGCGGCCCGCTCGGTTTCGCCGCGCATACGCAGCATGTCGGCCAGCAGGGCTCGCGCGGACATGTGATCGGGGGCGATCACCACGGCCTGCTGCAGCGCATGCAGCGCCTCTTCATTGCGTACCGAACGCACCAGCATCACGCCCAGGTTGTACCAGGCAATGGCCATGTCCGGCTGCAGCTCGCAGGTGCGTCGCAGGGCGGCGATGGCAGCATCGTACTCGCCGGCCTGGCCGAGCAGCGTGCCCAGGGTGTTGTGATAAGCGGGATCGTCGGGTCGCTGTGCCAGCGCGCGGCGCATCGTGCGGACCGACTCCTGGTGGTGACCTTGCATGCCCTGGATGCCGGCCAGCATGCGCAGTACCTCCGGGTGGTCGGGATGCACCGCCGTGACGCTGGCCAGATAGAGGCTGGCCTGCTCGACGCGGCCTGCATCCAATGCCTGACCCGCCGCCGCCACATGTTGCGCGGCAGTCAATGTCAATCCATCAAGGCGTGTGGTCATTCTTCACTCCGGGTTGCCGATGGTGGCACCATGACAGCTGTTTCGATACGTCGCATTCCCATCGGGCGCAGTGTTGCTTGTGGCGTGGTACGTCGACGGCGGCATTGCGTGAACGCGTATTATGCTTTTGTGGCCGGCGGCAGACACAGCAAGGTGTCAGTACCAGTCAACGAGAGGATGAAACGGGAACGATGAACGACTTGCAGCAGACAACCTCCGAGACCTACCGGTCGATGGCGCTGGAACATCTGCGTCGTGGCGAGACCGATCTGGCCGAACAGTGTTTTACCCGTCTTCACGCCATTGCGCCGGAAGACGTGCAGGCGCTGCAGTTTCTGGCCGATCGTCATCTTGCCCGTGATGACCACACGCAAGCGATCAGACTTTTGTGCGATGCCGATCGGGTCAGGCCGGACGATCCGGTCGTTCTGAGCCAGCTCGGTTCGGTCCAGCTGGCAGCGGGCGATTTCAGCGCCGCGGCGGTCAGTCTCGAAAATGCCCTTGCGCGGACGCCGCAAGCCTTCGTCACGCGCCTGCAGCTGGGCATCGCGCTGGAACAGCTGGGGCATGCGCACAAAGCGGTGCTGGCCTACTTCATTGCGGTACGAACGGCGCAACTGCACGGGCGCTGGCTCGACGATGCCACCACCGCGCCGGCGCTTCGTGCCTTGGTCAAGCACGCCATGAACTACGCCAACGAGGGGCGCAAGCGGTTGTTCAACGAGGTGCTGGCTCCGCTGCGCCAACGCTACGGCCGGTCCGAGTTGGCACGGGTGGAGCACTGCCTGGCTATCTATCTGGGTGAGCAGCCGAAGAACATCCCGGATCAGCGCCAGAAACCGAAGTTTCTGTACTTTCCCGACATTCCCAGCCAGCCGTTCTATCCGCGCGATCGGTTTCCCTGGCTGGAGGCGCTGGAGGCAGCGACCGGCGCCGTGCGCGAGGAGCTGCGCGCGGTGCTGTCGAAGGATCGTCAACTGGAGCCATTCCTTGGCGTGCAGTCTCCCGCGGAAGCCAGGGAGATGCTGCGTTCCTCCAATGAGCGGGCCGCCGTCTGGGACGCGTATTTTTTCTACCGTCACGGCAAGCGTTACGACGCCCACTGCGCAGCCTGTCCGCAGACGACGAGCGTGCTCGACACCCTGCCACTGGTTCGTATCCGCGATCATGCGCCGGAAACACTTTTCTCCGTATTGAGTCCAGGCGCCCATATCCTGCCGCACACCGGCGTCACCAATACGCGTCTGGTGACTCATCTTCCGCTGATCGTTCCGGCCGATTGCGCTATTCGCGTGGGTGGCGAGAACCACGTGTGGCGGGAAGGTCACTGCGTCACCTTCGACGACACCTTTGAACACGAGGCGTGGAACCGCAGCGGCGAAACCCGGGTCGTACTGATCCTGGATAGCTGGAACCCGGATCTCAGCCAGGCCGAGCGCCTTGCGGTGACGGACCTGGTGGAGGCGATCGGCGATTTCAGCCAGGCGGCTGAGCCTGCCCCGGAATCCCGGGGAGCGGACTGAACGATATGGAACAGTTCGAATTACTCAGGGTTGGGATGGTCCAAGGGGTGAATGGAGCCGTTGCCGAACACGGCAAACTTCGATGCAGCCCCCTCGGTTTGCCCGGGCCGGTATCCGGGTGACGGGCTCGCCTCTGGCTGGAAGTGGCCCAAGCTGGCGCGTCGAAGTTCAATCTGAGAGCATGATGACCCCATCGATGACGAACGCAGATGCGCTTGCATTCCGTTCGGATCATTGGCCAACTCCATGCTGCTTCGCCTTGATTCGTGACAGCAATCGCCGGCGCAATCCAAGATGTCTGATGCAACAACCAAGTACTGGGATCGAGCCCAACGCTATCTGCTCAGTGGCCAGAAAATGGCGGCGCGCATTGCTCTGGAGTCATTGCTCCAGCGTAATCCGATACATGTCCCTTCGATGTTGGCTCTTCACGCCATTGCACTGGAAGATGGTCGCGTACAAGCGGCGACCACGCTGGTACTGACCGCCGTGAATCATATGCAGGACGATCCCGTGATGATCGTGGATGTCGTGGATGCCTTGCTGCAGGTCGGTGAAACGGTGGTGGCACGGGACACCTTGGATCATGACGCCCTTGCGCGGGTCAGTGATGCAGCCATGCTTGCCCGGCTGGCAAAGCTTCGCCGCATTCTTGGCGACCATGAGGGATCACTGGCGTTACTGAATCGGGCTGACGCTGCGGGCATGAACAGCCCCGAGTTCAGATTCGATCGCGCACATGCGCTGATCTTCAATGGGCATCTGCAGGAGGGCGAGGCCGAACTGGAGGCGAGCCTTCGTCTGAAGCCGCTGGACGGCATGACGACACTCTCTCTCGCCAGGGTGCGCAAGCAGACCGCCGAGCGCAATCACTTGGATCGACTGAGGCTGCAATTGCAGCAGGTAGCCTCGGGGAGCGACGATGAAGCGATCCTGCTGTTTGCGCTCTACAAGGAGCTGGAAGATCTTGGTCGCTATGACGAGGCGTGGGATGCACTGGAACGCGCAAATGCAACCATGTATGCACGCCAGAACCATGATCCCGATTATGCGTGGCGCTTGTTCAATGGTCTGATCGAACGCTGCACCCCGGAATTCCTGCATCCTGCGGAGGTGGTTCACGAGGGGCCGCAACCCATTTTCATCATCGGCATGCCCCGTTCCGGGACGACCCTGATGGAGCGCGTGATCAGCAACCACTCGCAGGTGACATCGGCAGGCGAGCTCTACGACTTCGGAATGCAGCTTCGTTGGGCGGCCGACAACCAAAGCATTCTGGACGAATGTGTCGTGGAGCGATTGCCCGGACTGGACTATGTGGACATCGGGCGACGTTACCTGAGCCGGACCCAATGGCGGGCCAGCGGCACCCGCTTTTTCGTCGACAAGATGCCGCGAAACTGGATGCTTGCCGGGATGATCCATCGGGCATTGCCGCAGGCGCGGATACTCAACATGGTTCGCGATCCCATGGATGTCTGCTTTTCCAATTTCCGTACCTGGGTCATGGGCGAGTCGTTTCCGTGGAACTATGACTTGCAGGCTCTTGCAGCTCATTACCTGCAATACCGGAAGGTGCTGACCCATTGGCATGCGGCGATGCCGGGGGTCATCCATGACGTGTCGTACAGTGAACTCGTCAGGGACCCGGAAACAACCACTCGAAGGGCGCTTGCATTTTGTGGTCTGGAGTGGGAACCGGGCTGTGTGGATATCACAAGCAACAAGGCGGTGGTCGCGACCCTCAGTGCCGCCCAGGTCCGCGAGCCGATCCACCAGCGATTTTTCCAGGAGTGGCGGCACTACGAGAAGCAACTGCAGTCACTTTACGAGGCGGTCGCCCTCTGACGAGGGAAGGGATCCTCGTTCGATTGTCATGCCCATGCCAGGATTCGACAGGTCGACGCGCGTCGCAGGCTCCTAGCGCCGACCATTTCGCCGGTCTATCGATCAGTAGCGCGGCACGCTGGAATCCACCTCGCTGGCCCACGCGTCCATGCCGCCTTCCACGTTGTAGATGTTGCTGAAGCCGTGCGCGGCGAAGCGTTCGGCCATGGCGCGGCTGGACATGCCGTGGTGGCAGATGAAGGC
>Ga0182008_10002305_pt1 | contig 12029 bp, 7 predicted proteins | sample Sormic07211129_1_FD_120482 | JGI IMG/M metagenome (GOLD analysis project Ga0182008, IMG submission 120482) | Rhizosphere microbial communities from Sorghum bicolor, Mead, Nebraska, USA - 072115-129_1 metaG | ecosystem: Host-associated > Plants > Roots > Rhizosphere | place: USA: Nebraska...
GATGCGGTAGGCCCCGCCGGTCAGCGCCGGGTCCTTGACCGAGGCGAACGGCTGGGTGGGCAGGTCCGACCAGGTGAGCGGCTTCGTCGGGTCGTAGCCCTGCTCGGTGAGGTAGAGCTTGAAGGTCCCGGTGTGCGGGATCGTCGAGGCGTACTTCATCGTCAGCGTCGCGCCCGGCCTCAGGTTCGTCGAGGGCCAGTCGGCGCGGGCGAGGTCGAGGCCCTTGTAGTCGGGCAGGCCGCCGCTGCACAGCTTGCCGTCCGGGACGACCTGCCGGTCCCGGCCGCCGACGTCCGGTACCCGGATGTTGTCCCAGAAGGTGAAGGGCGCTCCGTTGGCGGCGACGGCCGCCTTGCAGGCCGCCGACCTCGCGTTCGCCCCGCCGTCGGGGGAGCAGGCGTACGCCCGGCTGACCGGGTTTGTCGGGGCGCCGTGCGCCTGAGCCGGGCCCGCCGCCCACAGGGACAGCAGGAGCGGGGTCACGAGGGCGCCCGCCAGGGCGGTGCGGTGTGCGGTCATCCGGGACATCCGGAACGTCTCCTCGGCCGGCGCGGAAGGGTGCTCCCGTGGAGTACGGGAAGCGAGCCGCCCGTGTTCACCGCGCGACGAGCGGGGCCAAGCGGGCAATTCCCGCCAACCCATCGGACCGTGGGGGGTCTTCCGGCCGGATCGAGGGTTTCCCCTGTATTCACATGACTATCTCTTTGCCTATCGTTCGAGCACAGCAGACCCACAGGAAACCCCGAACGGGTCCCTGCTCGCGCCTGGCCGGCCATCGCGCCGCGTTGCACCATCCACTCTCCCCACCGCTTCGACGAAGAAGCGACCCCTCCCCCCCCGCGGCTCCGCGCTGCCCGGAGCCGGCCATGAAAGGCACCCCACGTGCGTAGACCCCACGCAGGCGGACGGCGACTGATCTCCGTCGCCGCGGCTTCCGCCGCGCTGATCACCGCGGCCACCGCCTCGGTCGCCGTAGCCCAGGAACCCGCCGACGCCCCGGCCGCCGTCCCCACCGCCCAGACCGAGGCCGCCCCGGGCACCCCCGCCCAGCGCCTCATCGTCGGCTACAGGTCCGGCGCTGCCGAGGCGCGTTCGAACAAGGCCGCCGAGGCCGATGCCGCCGCCAAGGGCCAGGAGGCAGGCCAGGACGTCGACTTCCGGCGCCGCCTCGCCACCGGCGCCGCCCTCGTCGACCTCGGCTCCACCCCCACCCGGTCCGAAGTCGCCGACGTCGTCGCCGAGTTCAGGTCCGACCCGCAGGTCGCCTATGTCGTACCGGACCGCCTCAACCGCCCGCAGGCCGACCCGAACGACACCGAGTACACCAAGCAGTGGGACCTCTACGAGTCGACGGCCGGCATGAACGTGCCGGGCGCCTGGCCGACCTCGACCGGTTCCGGGGTGACGGTCGCCGTCATCGACACCGGTTACGTCGCCCACAGCGACCTCGCGGCGAACATCGTCGGCGGCTACGACTTCATCGCCGACACGGCCGTCTCGGTGGACGGCGACGGGCGCGACAGCAACCCGGCCGACCCCGGCGACTGGTACAACGCGGGCGACTGCGGCTCCGGCGTCCCGGCCTCCAACTCCTCCTGGCACGGCACCCACGTCGCCGGCACCATCGCCGCCGTCACCAACAACGGCAAGGGTGTCGCCGGCATCGCCTACGGCGCCAAGATCTCCCCGGTGCGGGTCCTCGGCAAGTGCGGCGGTTACGACTCCGACATCATCGACGCCATCACCTGGGCGTCCGGCGGATCCGTCTCCGGCGTGCCCGCCAACTCCAATGTCGCCAAGGTCATCAACATGAGCCTGGGCGGCGACGGGGCGTGCACCTCCGCCACCCAGAGCGCCATCGACGCCGCCGTCGGGCGCGGTACGACGGTCGTCGTGGCCGCGGGCAACGACAACGACAACGTGGCCAACCACTCCCCGGGCAACTGCAACAACGTGATCTCGGTGGCGGCCACCAACCGCTCCGGCGCGAAGGCCTCGTACTCCAACTACGGTTCCCTGGTGGACATCTCGGCTCCGGGCGGCCAGACCAGCACGGGCACCGCCAACGGCATCCTGTCCACCCTCAACTCCGGCACCAAGACGCCCTCCACGGAGTCGTACGCCTACTACCAGGGCACCAGCATGGCCACTCCGCACATCGCGGGCCTGGCCGCACTGGTGAAGTCCGCGAACCCCTCGCTGACCCCGGCGCAGATCGAGTCCGCGATCAAGAACAACGCCCGTGCGCTGCCGGGCAGTTGCTCGGGCGGCTGCGGCGCGGGTCTGGCGGACGCCGCGAAGACGGTGGCCGCGGTGAGCTCCGGCGGTACGACCACCGGTACCACCTTCTCCAGCACCACCGCCGTCGCGGTCCCGGACAACGGCTCCGCGATCGAGTCCGCCATCGCCGTCACCGGCCGCAGCGGCAACGCGCCCTCGACGCTCCAGGTGGGTGTGGACATCACCCACACCTACCGCGGCGACCTGGTGATCGACCTGGTCGCACCGGACGGCTCGACATACCGACTGAAGTCGGCGAGCTCCTCGGACTCGGCGGACAACGTCAACACCACCTACACCGTGGACGCTTCGAGCGAGACGGCGAACGGCACCTGGAAGCTGCGCGTCCAGGACACGGCGGCACAGGACACGGGCACGCTGAACAGCTGGAAGCTGACCTTCTGAACGGGTCCTGAACGGGTCCCCGCAAACGGGCGGGCCGGTCGGTGCGAGCGGGCACCGACCGGCCCGTCGTTCGTTCACCGGCAGCCGGTCGGTATCGTTGAAAAGAAAACGGTTGCCTCGTACGCTGACGCTCGCTGGTGCAAACACTCCGCGTCCCCGCCGCCTCGGCGGGTGACACGTGTCCTCACGGGTCGCCCCGGGCCCGGCGGCTCGCTCAACTCCCTTACGGGAAAGCCGAGTCGGCGTTCTTCGGGTGCACCGTGGACGCCGTCGCACGGTGAGATATCGTGTACGGGGAGTGAGAAACAAGCGGCTTGCCCCGTTGTGTCCAGTCCCGGGAGGGTTCAGGTCTTTCCCAGGAGTGTTCGGTTCCGGTCCCAGGAGAGTTCAGTCGATGGCGAGGCAGTTACGGGCCGAACAGACCCGTGCGACGATCATCACAGCCGCAGCAGATCTGTTCGACCGTCACGGTTACGAATCGACCAGCCTGAGCGACATCGTCGAGCACGCCCAGGTCACCAAGGGTGCCCTGTACTTCCACTTCGCGGCCAAGGAGGACCTGGCCCACGCCATCATGGAGCTCCAGTCCCGGGCCTCGCGCCAGTTGACGAGCGAGCTGGAGGGGCGCGGCCACTCCTCCCTCGAGACCCTGATGCGCATCACCTTCGGCATCTCGCGGCTCTCCGTCGAGGGCCCGATACAGCGCGCCGGACTGCGCCTCGCGACCGGCCCGGTCGAGGTACGGCCGCCGCTCGCCCACCCGTTCACCGAGTGGCGCGACCTTGCCATCCGCAAACTCCATGGTGCCGTCAAGGAGTCCGACGTCCACCCGGACATCGACATCGAGGCCACCGCCCACGCCCTTGTCAGCTGGTTCGTGGGGACCCGCGTCGTCGGCCGCACGCTCGAACCCGTCGCCCGCCAGCCCCGCCGGGTCGCCGAGATGTGGCACGTCATGATCCGCGGCCTGGTCCCCGTGACCCGCCGCGCCCGCTATCTCAGCCTGGCCGCCCGCCTGGAGCGCGAGCCCGGAACGGCCTGAGGGACGGGACGACACGGGGCGCCCCGGGACGACACCGTGCCCGCACCGGCCGCGCGAGGAAAGAAACACCGACGGAAACCTACGCACTGTGCGGCGGCGGAACCGCGCAGGCCTCGCGATACGGTGATGCGCATGTCCGACGCCCCGTTCGCGCCCGTGATCCTCGGCAACGAGCCGGGCTCCTTCCCGCACAGCGTCCTCGCCGAGCGGCACCCGGCGATCATCCGGCAGGTACGGGAGGCCTTCCCGTACGCCCCCGCCCGGCACCGCGCCCTCGACGGGCTCCTCGACAGCTGCGCCAAGGGCGTGATCGAACCGCTTTCCCCCGACGCGCACGACCGCGACCGCTGGGCGGCCTGGGGCCTTACGGAGTACACCGGCCGCTCCTGGTACGACGTCCCCTGGCTCTGGTCGGAGAGCTACTTCTACCGTCAACTCCTCGACGCCGTGGGCTACTTCACCCCCGGCCCCTGGCAGGGCATCGACCCCTTCCGCCCGTCCAAGCTGGCCGAACTGGCCACCTCGGAGACGGACGCGGAGCTGACCGCCCTGGACGATCTCCCCACCGAGAACGCCGGCCAGGCCCTTCTGCACGGCTCCCTCTGGGGCAACCGCGCCGACCTCGGCTTCCGCCTCTCCGACACGACCGCCGGCACCGCTCAGGCGGCCCCCGGCCTGGTCGCCGACGACAGCGACACCCTGTGGTCCCTGCTCCCGCCCTCCGGCGCGGGCGTCCTGCACCTGATCGCCGACAACGCGGCCCGCGAACTCATCCCCGACCTCCTGCTGATCGCCCACCTCCTCGACAGCGGACGGGTGCGGCGCGCGATCCTGCATGTGAAGCCGTATCCGTACTACGTCTCCGACGCGACCATGGCCGACGTACTCGACGCGCTGCGGCGGCTGAACCAGGCGCGGGGCGCCGCGTCCTCGTACGGCCGCACGCTCTGGTCGGCGATGACCGACGGCCGGCTCACCGTCCGCGCGCACCCCTTCTTCTGCGCCCCGCTGCCGTACGCGGAGATGCCCGGAGACCTCCGCGAGCAACTCGCCGAGGCCACGCTGACGGTGGTGAAGGGCGATCTGAACTACCGCCGTCTGGTGGGGGATCGCCGCTGGCCCCCGACCACCCCCTTCGCCGAGGTCACCGCCCACTTCCCAGGCCCCGTGGCCGCCCTGCGCACCCTCAAGTCGGATGTGATCACCGGCTTGGACGCGGAGACGGAGACCGCGTTGGTGGCGGCCGAGGGACAGCGGTGGCGGACGGGCGGGACGCATGCGCTGGTGCAGGTGCGGGCGTAGGCGTGGGCACAGACGTAGGCACAGGCCTTGTAGGCCTGACCTCGGGGGCTTCTCGTACCCACAGTTGATGTGAGCCAGGCCCTCAAGTGACCTGCACCGGGAGCGACTTGAGGCCGTTGATGAAGTTCGACGTCAGCCGTCCCGCCGGTCCCGCCGTTCGCAGGACCGGAAACGCCCGCAGTGCCTCCCCGTACAGCACCCGCAGCTGCAGGCGTGCGAAGTGGGCGCCCAGGCAGACATGCGGTCCGTCACCGAAGGAGACATGCGGGTTGGGGGTACGGGTCAGGTCGAGGCGGTCCGGCTCGGCGAAGGCCCGTTCGTCTCGGTTGGCGGAGGCATGGAAGACGACCACCTTGTCGCCGGCGCGGATGCGTCGGTCCGCGAGCTGTGTGTCGTGCGCGGCGGTGCGGCGGAAGGTGAGTACGGGCGGATGCCGGCGCAGCAACTCGTCCACCGCTGAGGGAAGTTCCGCCTTGCCGGCGCGCAGCAGGTCGTAGGCGTCGGGGCGTTCGGCCAGGGCGAGCAGCCCGCCGGGGGCGGCGGCGCGGACCGTGTCGCTGCCCGCGACGGTGAGCAGGAAGAAGAACATCTCCAGCTCGGGGTCGGTGAGTTCGGGCTCCTGGGCGAGGGTGGTCATGACGTCGTCCGCGGGATGCCGGCGCTTGTGCGCGGCCAGCTGCTGGACGTAGGCGAACATGTCCCGAAGCGCCGCGGGGGAGCGGGGGTTGACCGGTTGGCCCTGCTCGTCGCGCAGGGGGGCGCCCGCCTCGTCCGGGTCCTGGTAGCCGATGACCCTCTGGGTCCAGTGCAGCAGCAGGCCGCGGTCGGCCTCCGGGACGCCGAGACGGCACCCGGGACGTCCTGGCGGGCGTGGTGTGGGCGGGCGCGCTGGGCCTGCTCATCAACGGCGCACTGGTGTGGGGCGAACGCCGGTTGTTCCCGTGGACACCGGAGCAGCGGGCGACGGCCGAGCGGTCTGGCGGCACAACATGAGCCCACAGGAAGAACAACGACCTGCGCCCCAGGCCGCACCGGCCACCTCAGGCAATCCCGCCGGTCCGGAGACACCCGCCACCCCGAAAACACCCACGGCCCCCGACACCCCCACCATTCGCCCCACCACCCCCACCACCCCCACAGGCCCCACTTCCCCGTTCCGTCGCGTCGCGCTCCGGCTCCTCGTGCTCCTGCTCTCGCTGGTCGCCTGGCAGTTCGTTGCTCGGGCGAACGGCAGTGTCTACTTCCCGCCCCCGAGCCGTATCGTCCACCGCGCCTACGACCTGTGGTTCTGCGGCCCCGTCCGGCACGGGTTCCTGACCGGGGCCGCCGTGGGGGACGTCCTGCCGAGTCTCGGGCGGATGGCGGCCGGTTTCGGGATCGCGGGGGTCGTAGGGGCGGGGCTCGGTGTCGTGGTGGGGCGGTCAAGGTGGGCGTACGCGCTGTGCAATCCGGTGCTGCAGTTCGCCCGCGCCGTCCCGCCCCCGGCGCTGGTGCCCGTCTTCGTCGTCGTCCCCGACTTCGGGACGCCGATGCAGATCACCGCACCGACGACACGACCATCGTCCTCGTCACCCACGACATCGACGAGAGCGTCTACGTCGGCGACCGCGTCGTCGTCCTCTCCCCGGGCCCCGCCTCCCACATCGTCCTCGACCTCCCCGTCGAACTCCCCGGCAAACGCGACCAGATCGGCACCCGCGGCCTGCCGGAATTCACCGCACTGCGCACGGAGGTGGGACGGGCGGTACGGGGCCCTAGGACCGCCCGCCCCGTTCCCGTTTCGTCCTCGATTCACGCGATGGTGTGATCATGTCCGGGCCCGCGGATGGCGTCGTGGGCCCACGGGTAGGGCCCCGGCCATGACGCAGCAGCCCTTCGAACTCCCGCACTTCTACATGCCGTATCCCGCGCGGCTGAACCCCCATGTCGACGACGCGCGTGACCACTCGACCCGATGGGCGCGTGAGATGGGCATGTTGGAGGGGTCCGGGATCTGGGAGCAGTCCGACCTCGACGCGCACGACTACGGACTGCTCTGCGCCTACACCCACCCCGACTGCGACGGCCCCGCGCTCTCGCTGATCACCGACTGGTACGTGTGGGTCTTCTTCTTCGACGACCACTTCCTGGAGATCTTCAAGCGCACCCAGGACCGCGCCGGCGGCAAGGCCTACCTGGACCGGCTGCCGTTGTTCATGCCCCTCGACCTGTCGACTCCCGTACCGGAGCCGGAGAACCCGGTGGAGGCGGGCCTCGCGGACCTGTGGGCGCGCACCGTGCCGTCGATGTCGGTGGACTGGCGGCGCCGATTCGCCACGGCGACCGAGCACCTCCTCAACGAGTCCCTGTGGGAGCTGTCCAACATCAACGAGGGGCGGATCGCCAACCCCGTCGAGTACATCGAGATGCGCCGCAAGGTGGGCGGCGCGCCCTGGTCGGCGGGGCTCGTGGAGTACGCCACCGCCGAAGTCCCCGCGTCCGTGGCCGGGTCGAGGCCGCTGCGGGTCCTCATGGAGACCTTCTCCGACGCCGTGCACCTGCGCAACGACCTGTTCTCCTACCAGCGCGAGGTCGAGGAGGAGGGCGAGAACAGCAACGGTGTGCTCGTCCTGGAGACCTTCTTCGGCTGCACCACCCAGGAGGCCGCCGACACCGTCAACGACATCCTGACCTCCCGGCTGCACCAGTTCGAACACACCGCGCTCACGGAGGTGCCCGCGCTCGCCCTGGACAAAGGCCTCACCCCGCCCGAGGTCACCGCGGTGGCCAAGTACACCCAGGGACTGCAGGACTGGCAGTCGGGCGGCCACGAGTGGCACATGCGCTCCAGCCGCTACATGAACGCCCGCGCGCGGTCCGCCCACCCCTGGCACGGCCTCACGGGCCCCGGCACCTCCGCCGCCGACGTCGGCGCCCTGCTCGCCTCGGCCGGTGCCGAGCGGCTGCGCGCGTACACGCATGTGCCGTACCAGAGGGTCGGCCCCTCGCTGCTGCCCGACTTCCACATGCCCTTCCAGGTGGAGCTCAGCCCGCACCTGGACGCGGCCCGCCCCCGTCTGACCGCCTGGATGCACGCCATGGGCATGCTCCAGGAGGGCGTCTGGGACGAGGACCGGCTCGCCGCCGCCGACCTGCCGCTGTGCGCCGCCGGCCTCGACCCGGACGCGAGCCCCGAGGCCCTCGACCTCAGTTCGCAGTGGCTCGCCTGGGGGACCTACGGCGACGACTACTACCCGCTCGTCTTCGGCAACCGGCGCGATCTGGCCGCCGCCCGGCTCACCACCCGGCGCCTGGCCGAATGCATGCCCGTCGACGGCGAGCAGGTCGTCGTCCCGCTCAACGGCATGGAACGCGCCCTGATCGACCTGTGGGCGCGCACCACGGCCGAGATGACGCCGGACCAGCGGCGGGCCGTGCGGGACTCGGTCAACGTGATGACCGAGAGCTGGGTGTGGGAACTCGCCAACCAGCTCCAGAACCGCGTCCCCGACCCGGTCGACTACCTGGAGATGCGCCGGGCCACCTTCGGCTCCGACCTCACCCTGAGCCTGGCCCGCATGGGCCACGGTCCCGCCGTACCGCCGGAGGTCTACCGCAGCGGCCCCGTGCGCTCGCTGGAGAACGCGGCGATCGACTACGGCATGCTCATCAACGACGTCTTCTCCTACCAGAAGGAGATCGAGTACGAGGGTGAGCTGCACAACGCGATCCTCGTCGTCCAGAACTTCTTCGGCGTCGACTACCCGACCGCCCTTTCCGTCGTCCACGACCTGATGACCCAGCGGATGCGCCAGTTCGAACATGTCGCGGCCAACGAACTCCCGGTCGTCTACGACGACTTCGCCCTCTCCGACGAGGCCCGCGAGGTCATGCGCAACTACGTCACCGACCTCGAGAACTGGATGGCCGGCATCCTCAACTGGCACCGGAGGGTCGACCGCTACAAGCCCGAGTACCTCTCCCGCCGCACCCACACCTTCCTCCCGGACCGCTCGCCCGCCCGGCCTCTCGTCGGCTGAGCGTCAGCCCCGGGCGGGTGACGGAACGTAACAGCCGCCACCGACAAAAGGATTTTCCGCTTCCGTATGCCGTTTCAGAACTTTTTCGTCTGGAATGGGATATTCCGGGAACTTCGGCGAGGTTCCGGGAGTCTTCTGGGATGAGGGAACAGTCGACAAGAACACACGGGGGTGTTCGATCTTGACCGACATCATCGAGAGGATCACGGACGGCGACGAGGAGCGCGAAGCGGCGGCACAGCCGCTCGACTCCGGTGAACTGACGCCGTACGTCGCCGAGTTACCCGTCCCGCCCGTCCTGCGGCCCGGCTCCGGCGACGTCCTGCGGGAGACCGAGATCGCCCTGCGGCCCACCTGGGTGCGCCTGCACCCGCAGCTCCCGCCGACCCTGATGTGGGGCTACGACGGCCAGGTGCCGGGACCGACCATCGAGGTGCGCCGCGGGCAGCGCGTCCGGATCGCCTGGACCAACCGGATCCCCAAGGGCAGTGAATATCCCGTCACCTCGGTGGAGGTGCCCGCCGGCGCGCCCGGCACCGCGCCGCCCAGCACCGAGCCGGGCCGCGCGGGCGTCGAGCCGAACAAGGACGTCGCCGCCCTGCCCGCCTGGTCCGTGACGCACCTGCACGGCGCGCAGACGGGCGGTGGCAACGACGGATGGGCCGACAACGCGGTCGGCCCCGGCGACGCACAGCTGTCGGAGTATCCGAACGACCATCAGGCGGTGCAGTGGTGGTACCACGACCACGCCATGAACATCACCCGGTGGAACGTGCACACGGGCCTGTACGGCACCTACCTCCTGCGTGACGACGAGGAGGACGCGCTCGGCCTCCCGCGCGGGGAGCGGGAGATCCCGCTGCTGCTCGCCGACCGCAACCTGGACACCGACGAGGACGGCCGGCTCAACGGCCGGCTGCTCCACAAGACGGTGATCGTCCAGCAGCAGAACCCGGAGACGGGCAAGCCGGTCTCCATCCCGTTCACCGGCCCGTACACCACGGTCAACGGCCGCATCTGGCCCTACACGGAGGTGGACGCCGCCTGGTACCGCTTCCGGCTGGTCAACGCGTCCAACGCGCGCATCTACAGCCTCGTCCTGGTCGACGAGGACGACAACCCGGTCCCGGGCGTCGTCCACCAGATCGGCAGCGACGGCGGTCTGCTGCCCCGCCCGGTCCCCATCGACTTCGACGCCGAGCTGCCCACGCTGACCGCGGCCCCGGCCGAGCGGTTCGACCTGCTGGTCGACTTCCGCGCCCTCGCGGGCAGGAGGCTGCGCCTGGTCAACAAGGGACGGGGGCAGGCACCTGGCGTGCCCGACCCGGTGAACGACGTGCGCTATCCGGCGGTCATGGAGTTCCGGGTGGGAGACGTCTGCGAGACGGACACCTTCGAGCTGCCCGAGGTGCTCTCCGGCTCCTTCCGCCGCCTCACCCACGACATCCCGCACGGCCACCGTCTGATCGTGCTCACCCCGCCGGCCACCAAGGGCGCGGGCGGCCACCCGGAGATCTGGGAGATGACCGAGGTCGCCGACCCCGGTGACCTGACGCTCCCGGCGGACGGCATCATCCAGCTCACCGTTGCCGACGGCACCACGAAGACGTACCGGCGCACCTCCCGGACGTTCAACGACGGCCTGGGCTTCACCATCGCCGAGGGCTCCTACGAGCAGTGGAGCTTCCTCAACCTGGCGCCCATCGTCCACCCGATGCACATCCACCTGGCCGACTTCCAGCTGCTGGGCCGCGACGCCTACGACGTCTCCGGCTTCGACCCCACGGTCGGCGGGACCCGTACGCCGATCAGGTTCGACCCGGCGACCCAGCTCCCGCTCGCACCCAACGAGCGCGGCTACAAGGACGTCTTCCGGGTGCCGGGGAACCAGATCCTGCGCGTCATGGGCAAGTTCGACGGCGCGTACGGGCGGTTCATGTACCACTGCCACCTCCTCGAACACGAGGACATGGGCATGATGCGGCCCTTCGTCGTCATGCCCGAGGAGGCCATGAAGTTCGACCACGGAGGGGCGCACGGCGGCCACGGCGAGGGACACACCGGCTGACCCCGCCCTCGCCGCACGCCCCACGGCGGCTCGCGCCCGCGTCCGGACCCTCGGATGCGGGCGCGGGCGCGGGCCGCCGCCGGTGACGGAGCCGGGCGCCCGGACCGGCCTCGCGCGCTGCCGCGTGCCGCGTGCTGCGTGCCGTGTGCTGCGTGCCGTGTGCCGCCCAAGGATTCCCGCCCTTGACCCGCGGTCAGTCTCACTCGTTCGTGGCTCGTCTCGCGCCGGTGCGCCGGGTAGAGCTCCAGCGGAGGCGAGACATGGAACAGACTGCGTTGCGTCCCAAGCCGATGCCCGGCCAAAACCCTGGTGGCTCCACCGCGCCCGGTACCACCGCCCGGCGCCCGCACGCCGCGCGACGGCGCGGCCGCCGGCTCAGGGCCGCGCTCTTCGCGCTGCTCGTCGGCACCGTCCTGGTGCTGAGCGGCGTGGGCCTGGGCACCGTCGGGGCCACGGTGATCGGCATGAGCAAACTCGCCGACCTGCGACACCGCGCACAGCCCCAGGCGGCCCCCTCGGCCCCCTCGGCCCCCTCGGCCCACCCCGGCATCTCACCGCGCGCCGCCGCCCCGGCCGCGCCCGCGTCACCGGCGCCTCCCGCCGCGACCCTCGGCCTGGAGGCCGTCGACGCGGAGAAGGCCGGTGCCCTGATCGTCGGCGTCCACGTCCCCGGCCCCGGCTACACGGCGGGCCTGGTCCGCGGCGACGTACTCCTGGTCTTCGGCCGGACCCGCGTCGACACGGCCGCCGACCTCGCCCGAGCCGTCGCCCACGCCCGCCCCGGCACCGAGGTGACCCTCACGATCCGCCACCGGAGCGGCGGCTACCAGCAGTTGACCGCCGTACCCGGCGTAGTCACCTGAGCCCCGCCAGGCACTGACGGCACTGACGGCACTGACGGCACTGACGGCAC
>Ga0182008_10002306_pt1 | contig 12024 bp, 10 predicted proteins | sample Sormic07211129_1_FD_120482 | JGI IMG/M metagenome (GOLD analysis project Ga0182008, IMG submission 120482) | Rhizosphere microbial communities from Sorghum bicolor, Mead, Nebraska, USA - 072115-129_1 metaG | ecosystem: Host-associated > Plants > Roots > Rhizosphere | place: USA: Nebraska...
CGGGCTACGCGGAGACGTAATCGAAGTCGGACGCGTACGCGCAGTTCCCGGTGAGCACGAGCCCGTCGGAGAACCGAAGCTCGTCGGCGTAGAGCTCGCGCCCGGGCCGGTCGTAGCCGGGGATCCCGCAGGCGACCGGCTCGTCGACGGGCACGGCGCGGCTCGCCTCGAGGCGGATCTCGTCGCCGACCTTGACCTTGCCGAGCGTGACGTTGATCCGGCTCGCTTCGACCGCGACCAAATGGCGCTGCTTGCGGATCCAGGGGAGCTTCGACGTGTGCGGCCCGCCGAGGCCGCCGAGGAAAAGCGCGGCGAGCGCGCCGCGCTGCTCCGCCGTCCCGCGCTCGTCGACATGCAGCGTCAACGTCCACGGCGAGTCGGGCTCGTCGTCGTCGTAGTCGAAGACGAGCGCGACCGACAGCCCCGCGACGTCGACGTCCTCGATGTGGCCCTCGTCGATCCGCCATGTCAGCAGCCCGAAGCACGTCCCGTACGTCGAGCGGCCGCCCGGGACGCCGCCGATCATCCGGCACGGGCAGACGGCGTCGCAGTTGCAGGACTCGAGGTAGGCGCCGCGGACGCGGAAGGTCACGGAATCCGGCCCAACCGCCGCAGGCGCTCGACCGTGGCCGCATGGCCTGGGCTGAGCGCTGTGTACGCCGCGAGATCCTCGAGCATCAAGACCTCGTCGTCGCGCAGCCCGGCAGCGCGCGCCTCGTCCGGGGAGAGCTCACGGCGGCGACCATATGCATCGGAGAGGACGTACAAGCGCCGCAGCTCGCGCACGGGCTCGGGATGGTCGTCGACGCGGACGTCGACGAGCCGGCGCCACGGCGGGTCGTCGCGGTCGCCGGAGACGACGAGCAGGCCGCCGGCCTGGCGGCCGCGGAAGTCGCCGCCGGCGGCCTCCGCCGCGTCGAGCGCCGCGAGCAGTCGTATCGCCAGCGGCCCCGTCGCCGTCTCGAACGCCTCGACCATCGCCGGCCAGACGTCGGCCGACGCGAGCATGTTTCCCTGCGCGGAGACGTTCTCGCGCGAGAGCTGGCCGCACGCGTCGATGCAGGCCTCGCCCGTCCACGCGGCGGTCGTGCCGTCGGCCGCGACGTACGCGACCTGGCGGAAGTCGCGGCCGTCGTCCGCGGCGAGGAGCTCGTCGAGCGCCTCCTGCGGCGACCGCCCCCCGGCCATCAGCTCGAGCCCGCGCGGGGCGTAGCTGACCTCCGTGAACGACTGCGTCGTCGCCGCGCCGACGCCGGGGAGCGCCCACGGGCAGACGGCGCCGGTGCCGAAGGCCCGCGACTGCACCGCCACGCCCAGCTGGCCCGTCTCTGCGTCACGGGCGACGATCGAGTAGGTCACAGGTGGGAAGTTAACCTGCCTGAATGGATCCGCTCACCGTCTTCAGCGAGCGCACCCGTGCCTGGTTCGAGCAGACGTTCGACGGGCCGACGCCCGCGCAGACCAAGGGCTGGCCGGTGATCGCGACCGGGGCGCACACGCTGATCCAGGCCCCGACCGGCTCGGGGAAGACGCTCGCCGCGTTCCTCTACGCGATCGACCGCCTCACGCCGGCGCCGGGCGAGGGGCTCCGCGTGCTCTACGTCTCGCCGCTGAAGGCGCTCAACTACGACGTCGAGCGCAACCTGCGCGGGCCGCTCGCCGGCCTCCAGTCCCAGCTGCGCGTCGCCGTGCGTACCGGCGACACGACACAGAAGGAGCGGCGCGAGATGCTGCGCGTCACGGAGCGGCCGGACATCCTCATCACGACGCCCGAGTCGCTCTTCCTCATGCTCACGTCACAGGCACGTGACCTGCTGCGGACGGTGGACACGGTCATCCTCGACGAGGTGCACGCGGTCGCCGGCACGAAGCGCGGTGCGCACATGGCTGTGTCCCTCGAGCGTCTGCAGCGCCTGACCGAGCGCGAGTTCCAGCGGATCGCGCTGTCCGCGACGCAGCGGCCGCTCGAGGAGATCGGGCGGTTCGTCTCCGGTGGGCGGCCGATCGAGCTCGTCGACGCCGGCGTTGCGAAGCAGCTCGACCTCGAGGTGGTCGTCCCGGTCGAGGACATGCGCGAGCTCGGCACGACGAGCACGCTGAACCAGCGGGAGTACGACCGCGGCCCGGCCGATGCCCTGATCTCGCCCGGCCTCGAGGTGGGCTCGAGCTCGATCTGGCCCTCGATCTATCCGGCGCTGCTCGAGCTCGTCCAGGCGCACCGTTCGACAATCGTCTTCGTCAACAATCGTCGGCTCGCCGAACGGTTGGCGCTCCGACTCAACGATCTCGCCGAGGCGGAGATCGCCCGCGCCCACCACGGGTCGCTCGCGCGCGAGCAGCGGACGCAGATCGAAGAGGACTTGAAAGCCGGCCGCATCCCGTGCCTCGTCGCGACGTCGTCGCTCGAGCTCGGGATCGACATGGGCGCGGTCGACCTCGTCGTGCAGGTCGAGTCGCCGAAGTCCGTCGCGCGCGGGCTGCAGCGCATCGGCCGCGCCGGACACACGCTCGAGGCGGTGTCGAAGGGCCGCATCTTCCCGAAGTTCCGCGCCGACCTGCTCGAGAGCGCGGTCGTCGCGCAGCGGATGCAACAGGGGCTGATCGAGGAGACGCAGATCCCGCGCAACCCGCTCGACGTCCTCGCGCAGCAGGTCGTCGCGATCTGCGCCGACGAGGAGATCGAGATCGACGAGCTGTACCGACTCGTCCGCGGCGCGTACCCGTTCGCCGAGCTCTCGCGGCCGCAGCTCGAGAACGTGCTCGACATGCTCGCCGGCCGCTATCCGTCGGACGAGTTCGCGGAGCTCCGGCCGCGCATCGTCTGGGACCGCACGGCCGGCGTGATCCGCGGCCGCCCCGGTGCGCGACGGCTCGCCGTGACGAATGCAGGGACGATTCCCGACCGCGGCCTCTTCGGCGTCTTCATCGCCGACGGCGGCGGACGGGTCGGCGAGCTCGACGAGGAGATGGTGTACGAAGCGCGCGCCGGCCAGGTGATCATGCTCGGCGCGTCGTCCTGGCGGATCGAGGAGATCACGCGCGACCGCGTCCTCGTCTCGCCGGCGCCGGGCGTGCCGGGCGCGGTGCCGTTCTGGAAGGGCGAGGGCGTCGGGCGCCCGTACGAGCTCGGCGCGGCGATCGGGAAGTTCACGCGCGAGCTGCTCGCGCAGCACGAGCCGAGGGTGCCGGAGCTCGACGACCGCGCGAACGCGAACCTCGTGACGTTCCTGCGCGAGCAGGAGAAGGCGACGGGGGTCGTCCCGTCCGACCGCACGGTCGTCGTCGAGCGGTTCCGTGACGAGATCGGCGACTGGCGCATCTGCATCCTCACGCCGTTCGGTGCCCGCGTGCACGCTCCGTGGGCGATGGCGGTCGGCGCGCGCCTGCGCGAGTCGCTCGGCGTCGAGGTGCAGTCGATCTGGTCGGACGACGGCATCGCATTCCATCTCCCGGACGCCGACGCACCGCCGCCCACCGACCTGCTGCTGCTCGAGTCGGAGGAGCTCGACGAGCTCGTGCTCGGCGAGGTGGGGCAGACGGCGCTGTTCGGCGCGCGCTTCCGCGAGAACGCGGCACGGGCGCTCCTGATCCCGCGCCGCCGGCCGGGCGAGCGCACGCCGCTCTGGCAGCAGCGGCTGAAGGCGCAGGGCCTGCTGCAGGTCGCGCGCAAGTACGCGAGCTTCCCGATCGTGCTCGAGACGTATCGCGAGTGCCTGCAGGACGTCTTCGACCTGCCGGCGCTCAAGCGGCTGCTCCAGGGTCTGCGCACGCGCGAGCTCGACCTCGTCGACGTCGAGACGGGATCGGCGTCGCCGTTTGCCGCGTCGCTGCTGTTCGACTACATCGCGACCTACATGTACGAGGACGACACGCCGCCGGCGGAGCGGCGCGCGCAGGCGCTCTCGCTCGACCGCGAGCTGCTGAAGGAGCTGCTCGGCCAGGAGGAGCTGCGCGAGCTGATCGACGCGGACGCGCTGCACGAGGTCGAGACGTCGCTGCGCCCCGTGCCGCAACGGGACGCCGAGCACCTGCACGACGTCCTACGATTGCGCGGCGACCTTCGGGTCGGCGAGTTCGACGAGGCGCACGCGGCGATTCTCGAGGCCGAGCGCCGCGCGATTCGCACCCGCGTCGCGGGCGAAGAGCGGCTGATCGCGGTCGAGGACGCAGGCCGGTATCGGGACGCCCTGGGAGTCATGCCCCCGTCCGGGCTGCCGGACGCCTATCTCGAGGGCGGATCGGATTCGCTGCGCTCGCTCGTCGCGCGGTACGCGCGCGGGCGCGGCCCGTTCACGACGGGCGAGGCGGCCGCCTGGTTCGGCGTCGACGTCGAGCCGCTGCTGCGCGAGCTCGAGCGGGACGACAAGCTCGTGCGCGGCGAGCTCCGGCCCGGCGGTGTCGAGCGCGAGTGGTGCGATCCCGACGTGCTGCGGCGGCTGCGCCGCGCGTCGCTCGCGGCGCTGCGGCGCGAGGTCGAGCCGGCGGAGCAGGCTGCGCTGGGGCGATTCCTCCCGCACTGGCACGGGATCGACCGGCGCGCGTCCCTGCGCGAGGCGCTCGTGCCGCTGCAGGCGCTGCCGCTGCCGGTGTCGCTGTGGGAGTCGGAGGTGTTGCCGCGCCGGGTGCCGGAGTACCGGCGCGAGCTGCTCGATCAGCTGTGTGCGTCGGGCGAGCTCGTCTGGGTCGGCGCCGGGCTCGACCGCGTCGCGCTCTTCTTCCGCGAGGACGCAGCGGTGCTGGGGCGCCCGTCGGCGGCGCCCCCGCCGGAGGGCGAGGTGCACGACGAGATCCGCCGCGCACTCGCCGGCGGGGCCCTCTTCTGGCCGCTCCTCCCGGACGTCGAGGATGCGATCGCATTGCCCGCGCTCTGGGATCTCGTCTGGTCGGGCGAGGTGACGAACGACCAGTGGGCGCCGCTCCGCGCGGAGCGCCGCTACCAGGCACCGCGTGCCGACCGCCGTGTGCGGCGGTTCGCTCGCACCCGCGCGAACGTGACGACGCCGACGCAGGGGCGCTGGTCGCTTGCGGATCCGCTGTTCGAGCGCGGCGAGCCCGACCGGCGCGCACTGGCGGAGCTCCTGCTGGAACGGCAGGGGATCGTCACCCGCGACGGCGTGCGCGGCGAGGGGATCGCCGGCGGCTTCGGCGCGGTGTACGGCGAGCTGCGGGCGCTCGAGACGCTCGGGACGTGCCGTCGCGGCTACTTCGTCGAGGGCCTCGGCGGTGCGCAGTTCGCGCTCGGCGGTGCGGTCGAGCGGTTGCGGGAGCTGCGGCCGAAGGAGGGGGAGGAGGCGGAGCCGCTAGTGATCGCGGCCGCCGATCCCGCACAGCCGTACGGCGCCGCGCTGCCGTGGCCGCGACGCAGCGGCGCGCGCGCCGCGCGCGTCGCCGGTGCGCACGTCGTGTTGCTCGGCGGCGAGGCGGCGCTCTTCGTCGAGCGCGGCGGGCGCTCGCTGGTGCCGCTGCGCGAGCCGGAGGAGGACTGGCTCCGCGTCGCACTGGCGGCGCTCGTCGCGCACGTCCGCCGCGGCGGCGCGAAGCGGCTCGCGGTCGAGCGCTTCGACGGCGAGCCGGTCGTCGAGACGATGGTCATGCCGCTGCTCGTCGAGGCCGGCTTCCTCGCCGGGCCGCGGCGCGCAGTCCTACGCGCGTAGCTCGGCCACGAGCTCGGCGACCGACTGCTCGCGGCAGCGCTTCGCCCCCGTTCCGGCCATATAGAGCGGCCCGCGCTCCGCAGAGACGGCCCGCTGGTGCGGGAACGGCAGCGGCGGCGGGCCTGCCATCAGACTTTGCAACACGTCGTCACAAGCTGCCCGCGCCGGCCGCCCGGTGTACGCGTCCGTCACGACCGTGTCGTAGTTGCGCAGCGCGTCGAGGTGCGCCCGCGGCCGTTCGCACTCGTGCGTGAACAGGAACGCCGTCCCGACCTGCACCCCGGCCGCGCCGAGCTCGAGCGCAGCCCGAACGTCGTCGCGCGTGACGATCCCGCCCGCGGCGATCACGGGGATCCCCTCGATCGCCGGCACGAGCTCGGCCAGCGGCACGAGCGGGAAGCCGTCGAGGAACGACCCGCGATGGCCGCCCGCCTCGGCGGCCTGCGCGACGACGGCATCGACCCCGGCGGCGCGCAGGTAGTCCGCTTCCTCGACCGTCGTCGCAGTCCCGTGCACCTCGATCCCGGCAGCGTGGAGCGCGTCCGGGTCGAGGACGCCCATGGTGAACGAGAAGACGGCGGGCCGCTCCTCGACCACGACGGCGAGCGCGTCCTCGTCGAGGTACGGCGGTGCGAAGAGGTTGACGCCGAACGGCTCGTCCGTCAGCGACCGCACCTCGCGGATCGCCTCGCGCAGCGCGTCGGGCGACAGTCCCGCGCCGGCGATGACGCCGAGCGCGCCGGCATTCGACACCGCGGCCGCGAGCGACGGCGGCTGCACGTACGCCATCGGCGCCTGGATGACGCGGTGTGTCGTCACGTCAAGCGGCGACGAGCTTGTAGCCCATCCCGCGCACCGTCACGAGCCGCTCCGGCTGCGCCGGGTCCTTCTCGATCTTCCGTCGCAGGTTCGAGATGTGCACCTCGCACGCGTGCTCGTCGCCGACGTGCTCGCTCGCCCACAGGTGCTGCATCAGCTCGCGGCGCGAGACGATGCGCTCCGGCTGCTCGGCGAGCAGCGACAGCACCTTGAACTCCGACAGCGTCAGGTGCACGCGGTCGCCGTCGACGGACACCTCGTGCCGGCCGAGGTCGATCTGCAGGCCGCCGAGCTTGCGGACGGGCGCACCGCCGGTCGCTCGGTCGAGCTCGCGGCGGCGGAGGATCGCGCGCACGCGCGAAAGCAGCTCCGCGGTCGAGAACGGCTTCGTGACGTAGTCGTCCGCGCCGAGCTCGAGTCCGAGCACACGGTCGATCTCGGCGTCGCGCGCGGTCAACATGAGGATCGGCACGTCGCTCTCCGCACGGAGCGCGCGGCAGACGTCGGTGCCCGACATCCCCGGGAGCATGATGTCGAGGATCACGATGTCGAACGCGTCGGTGCGCGCCTTGTCGAGCGCTGCGGTTCCGTCTCGCTCCTCGTCGACGTCGAAGCCCTCGCGCCGCAGCATGAACGCGACGACGTCGAGGACGCCGGGATCGTCGTCGACGAGCAGGATCTTGTTCACGGGTCAACTCCAGTTGGCCCGTGAACCTGTGGAGGGGGTGTGCGGGAACCGGGAGGCTCCCCCACACGGACGAGAAGAAGGGGAGCGAGCTGAAGGCGAGCAACGTTCACGCGGGCACCCCCTGCCGCACGCGCACGCCGTCGAGCTCGATGCGCACGAGCGTCCCCTTGCCCGGTGCGGAGTCGAGCTCGACCCGGCCGCCGAGCGAGCGCACCGCCTGCCGGACGATCGCGAGCCCGAGCCCGAACCCTTCGGCGTCGCGATCCTGGCCGCGGTAGAAGCGGTCGAACACATGGCGCTGGGTCTCGGCACTCATCCCGACGCCGGTGTCCTCGACCTCCACACGCACGTTCCTGCCCGCCGTGTACGCGCGCAACACGATCCGGCCGCTGCGCGTGTGCTTCGCCGCGTTGTCGGCGAGGTTTCGGATCACCTGCTCGAGCAGGTCGGGATTGACGAGCGCGTCGAGGTCGGGCGGCGCCTCGACCGTGACCGTGACGCCCGGCGCGGGACGGACGTCGAGCGCGATCTCCTCGAGCAGCGCGCTCACTTCGACCAGCTCGGCGCGCGGCCGCTCTTGTCCGGCGTGGGCGCGCGCGAGCGTCAGCAGTGCGCGGGCGAGGCGCGCCAGGCGCTCTGCCTCGCGTGCGATGTGCGCGAGGAAGCGGTCGCGTTCCGCCTCGTTGTCCTTCGCGCCGGCCTGCAGCACCTCGACCGCGCCGATAATCGTCGTCAGCGGGGTGCGGAGCTCGTGCGCCGCGTTCGTGACGAACTCGCGCTCGGCGAGCTCGCGCCGCTCCTCCTCGGTCAGGTCGTCGAGCACGATCATCACGTTCTCCGTCTCAGGCTGCGTCGGGATGCCGACGACCGCGAACGCGCGCTCCTCGTCCGGCCGAACGTGCGCCTGCGTGAGGCGGCCGTCGGAGTCGAAGAGCGACGCGGCGAAGTCGCGCAGCGGGAAGCCGGGCCACGGGTCGGGCAGCGGATCGCCCTCGGCGAGGCGGCCGCCGAGCATCCGCCGCGCCTCCGTGTTCGCGAAGCGAACGACGAGATCCTCGTCGACGAGGACGACGCCTTCGTGCAGCCGCTCGAGCAGCATCCGCAGACGGTCGCGCTCGCCCTCCAGCCGGCGAAACGAGCGGCGCAGCTGGCGGCGCATCCGCTCGAAGCTCTGCGCGAGCGCGCCGAACTCGTCGGGGAAGCGATGGCGGAGCGGCGCCTCGAAGTTGCCGAGCGCGATCGCCTCTGCTGCGCTCGACAGCCGGCGTAGGCGGAGTGCGATCAGTTGCGCGAGCAGCAGCCCGACGGCAACGCCGATCAACCCGGCGATCAGTCCGGCCTTGAGGGCCTGGTCGTTGAGAATCGCGAAAGCGGCGGCGACGTCGGGGCGCGTGTCCTGCGCGACGAGCGTCCCGCCCCGGAACGGGCGGCGCACGACGAAGATCCCCGGCCCGGTCTTCGTCGAGGAGGAGCCGGCGACGAGCCGCCCGTGTGCGTCGTAGATGCCGAGCCGCAGCCCCGTCCGGCGCTCGACGGCGGCGACGTTCGCCGTCGTCGTCGGTCGCCCCTCGAGGAGCGTGGCGGCCACCGCCGTGCTCTTCGCCGCAGCGTCCTGTGCGTTCACCCGGAGCGAGTTCTCCGAACGCGACGAGTACTGCGAGACGACGATCGCCGTCGAGACGGCCGCGACCACCGCGAACGCCGCGCCGAGCCACCAGCGCACCCCCATGAAGCGCTTCGTCACGCCATACAGGCTACGCCGCGAAGGACCGCATGGCGCTCACGGTTTCCGCAAGTCCGCCCATGTACGCGTGCGCGCCGGGGCCGCCGACGACGATCTCGAGGCCGTCCACGACCGGCAGCGGGTCCGGCCGTCCGACGGTGCAGCTGATCCCGAGCAGGCGTGCCGCCTGCCGGTGCGCGACGGCGACGGCATCGGCGACCGGCGTGTTCGCGCCGAGGTAGATGACCTTCCAGCCGTCGCGCCGCAGCGCGATCGCCAACATCATCAGCCCGAGCTCGTGTCGCTCGCCCTGCGGGCACGCGAGCACGGCGCTGCCGCGGACGCCACCGCCGGCGTCTGCGAGGAGGTGGCCGAGGCGCGACCGCACGGCCTCGGTGACGAGGTGCTCCTCCGCGACCGTCAGCTCGCCGCGCTGCCAGCGCTCGCCGATCGTCTCGAGCAGCGGGCGGAGGATCTTCTCGAGCGTGTCGTCGACGCCGTGCAACGCGAACGCCTGGTCGACGAGCAACCCGATCTGCGCGGCGTCCCCCGCGTCGACCGCGGCGAGGACCGTCCGCAGGTGGTCCTCCGGCGAGCGCGTCGTCGTCACCTGCGTCGTGCCGAGCAGCGTCGCCGCCTCGCCGATGCGGTAGCCCTCGCGCAGCCGCTCGCACAGCCATTCGACGCGCGCGACGTCGCGCTCGTCGTAGCGACGCTGGCCGCCCGCCGTCCGGTTCGGTCGCAGAATCTGGTACCGCTGCTCCCACTTGCGGAGCGTGTCCGGCGCGACACCGGTGCGCCGCGCCAGGGCGGCGATGTTCAGGCCCGCCGACATCGCCGCAAAGCATGCCCGGTTACGCTGGGGATATGCCTGAGGGAGACGCACTCCTGCGTGCGGCTCAACGGTTGCAAGTGCTCGTCGGGCAGCGCGTCGAGGTCGAGACGCCGCATCCGCGCGCGGCGGTCAAGCACCTCGCGGAGCGGCTCGACGGATTGACTCTCCAGTCAGTCGAGGCGGTCGGGAAGAACCTCCTGCTGCGTTTCGACGGCGGGCTCGTGCTGCACAGCCACCTGCGGATGAACGGCCGCTGGCGTGTCGAGCCGCGCGGCGCGCGTCGCGTCGGGCAGCCGTGGCTCGTGCTGCGCGGCGACACGCACGAGGGCGTCCTCTGGAACGGGCCCGTGCTCGAGCTGCGCCGTGACGTGGGACGCGTGTCGCGACTCGGGCCGGACATCCTCGACGTGCCGCCCGACCTCGATGCGATGGTCGAGCGGCTGCGCGCGCAGCCGTCGTCCCGGGAGGTCGGCGACGCGCTGCTCGACCAGCACGCCGTCGCCGGGATCGGGAACCTCTGGAAGGCTGAGTCGCTGTGGGAGGAGCGCGTCTCGCCGTGGCGAGCGCTTGCCGACGTGCGCGACGACGAGCTGCGCGCGGTCTTGGTCGCCGCGCACCGGCTGATGCGCGCGTCGGTCGAGGGGACGCGGCCGCTGCGCCGCTGCTACCGCCGCGCCGGCCGGCCGTGCCCGCGCTGCTCGACGCTCATCCGCTCCTATCCGCAGGGTGACGACGCGCGAACGGCGTACTGGTGTCCCGGGTGCCAGAGAGGAGGCAGGCAGCCGGCGGCGTAGGGAGGAGGTTGCGATGCGTTCGACGGGCCTCCACGACACGCTGCGCCGGTTCTGCCTCGGAGCGTTCGCCGCGTGGCACGGCACCGAACTCCCGTTTGCGTTCGAGGAGCACGGGACGTACGGCCGGCCGACGTTGTACGAGTACCGGCCGCTCGTGCGCGGCTTCATCGAGGCGCACGCCGGCGCGCTGCGCGAGCGCGACGACGTGCGGCAGGCGTTGGAGGAGCTGCGGCGCGAGCCGGCGTCGCGCATCTACGAGGACGTGTACCGCAGCGTGCTCGTGCCGCTGCTCGTGCGGACTGCCGAGGGTTGCGGCGGCTTCGACTGGGACGACGCGGCGTTCGAGCGCGCGTACGAGGAGCTCGAGGAGTCGCTGTACGGCGACGGTCATTCCTACGGCGCGGTTGCGCCCTTGATCGGCGTCTCGATCGGCGCGAACGAGATCGACCTCGGCGACGGCCTACGGGTGCGGCATGCGGTGGCGGGCGAGCTGTCGGCGATGTGGCCGGAGTCGGCGGGGCTGCTGCCGCGGGACTTCGGGCGCGAGCCGGACCGGCTGTGTCTGCTCGAGCTTGCGCGCCCGGTGGAGCTGGAGGTGCCGGACGCGCCCGGCGAGCTCGCGGACGCGGTGACGTCGATGCGCCTGGCGATGGATGCGCCGGTGGCAGCGGGACCGGTGTTGTTCGAGCGGCTCGACTGGCGGCCGTACGGGATCCAGCCGGTGCTGCCGATCGCCGCGACCGCGCCGCCGGGAGAGCCGACGCGGCTCGACCCGTTCCGCGCCTCCGTGGCGGCGAAGGTGCGCCCCTTGCTCGGCCTGGCCGACGAGGACGCATCCCTCGGGGACGCCTTGGATCGGTGGGAGCTGTCCTTGTTCCAGGGCGAGCCGTTCCGCGGCGAGCAGCTGCGGCATGCCTTGGATGCTGCTCTTGGGAACGGCGAAGGCTTGTACGCCGCGTCGATGCGCGCGGCGGCGCTGCTCGGCGAGACGGCGGAGGAGCGGGCGCAGCTCGCGTCGCGTTTCCGCGAGCCGACGGCCGACCTCGTCAGGCGAACGCTGGTGTCAGTGTTGTTGCACGGCGACCGCCGTGTGCTGCTGCGTGAGTTGGACTCCGCGCTGCTGGGCCTGCGTGCCGGTCGCGAACGCGTGGCAGAGCTGCGCGCCTCCTGACACACATTCCCGCGTAGCGTCTTCGGCATGGACGAAGCGCGCGCCGTGCTCGAGCGGCTCGACCGGATCGAGGAGATCACCGACCGCGACGAGCTGATCGCGGAGCTCCGCGAGCTCGTGCGCGAGGTCGAGGCGTGGGTGCGGAAGGAGGCGGTGGTCGTGGGCGCCGGTTAGGCCGGCGGGAGAGCGGCCGCTACCCGTTCTGCAATCAGTCGGACGTGCTCCGGCGAAAGCGTGCCTTCGACCTGCAGCCGCGCGGCGAGTGCCTTCGGCCAGCCGACCCAGACGTTCTCGATCGCGAAGGGTTTTGCGAAGAGCGACCACTCGGCGTCGACGAAGC